>MDSY01010900.1_pt1 | contig 88588 bp, 89 predicted proteins | sample 811131 | NCBI WGS metagenome assembly MDSY01 (sample SAMN05326643, study PRJNA326480) | marine metagenome | isolation source: seawater | place: Atlantic Ocean: South West | collected 2010 | reverse complement strand
CGTCCGTACCGAAGCGTTTAGATCTGGGATCTGTCCTGCCATGGTTATATTCCTTAAAATGGGGGGGCATCCTCCAAGGGTGTATGCCCCGTTGAAGTGTGCCGTATAGGGCCATAACGGGCAAATGGGAAGCCCCTGTGTGCTTTGTTTCTTGCAAGATGTGCGACTCTGTGGAATCAGCGCTCTATGTATGTTCTCCAAGCTCTCTCTGTGTCTCGTCGCCCTGCCATTGCATTTGTGGTTGTGGGGCTGTTTTGGGGTTGTTTTGCGGCCTATGTTCCAGAGGTTAAGGCGCGCCTCGGAGTTAATGATGCCACCTTCGGGCTTTTGTTGCTCTGCAATGCAGTGGGGCTTGTCAGCTCAATGTTTTTGGCGCCGCTGCTGGACCGTATTTTAGGCGCGCATGGCATGCAGATTGGCAGTGTGTTGTTTGCTGTAAGCTTTCTGCTGCCGGGCTTTGCGCCCAATGCGCTCACCTTTGGGATTTCAATGGCGATTGTCGGTGCGGCCTCTGGGATGACCGACGTTTTGATGAACGCACGTGTGAGCGAGTTGGAAGAGCTGTACAAGCGGCCTTTAATGAATGCAAACCATGCCATGTTTTCTGTAGGTTATGCTATTTCTGCGGTGGCCAGTGGCTTTGCCCGTGAAGCGCAAATTGCGCCGGGCATGGCATTTTCCTACGTGGCTTTGATTATTTTCGTCTTATCTGCTTTTTTATACATGCCGGTGCGGGACACCTCGAATGACACGCCCACCGGGGCGGGCTATCCGTTTTGGCCAATTGTACTGTGTGGTTTGATTGTATTGGTTGCCTTTATGACCGAAGCTACGGCAGAGACATGGTCGGCCTTGCATATTGAGCGCACTCTGGGTGGCCGCGCGGCTGAGGGGGCGATGGGGCCCGCGATGCTGGGGATCACCATGGCAGTAGGCCGATTCTCGGGCCAAGCCGTGTCACAAATGTTTTCGAACACGAAGGTCATTATTATCGCAACTCTTATTGCCGCCACTGGTGCGGTACTCGGAGCTTTGGCCCCAACACCGCTTTGGGCCTATGTGGGTTTCGGAATTCTAGGTCTTGGGGTGTCGGTCATCGGGCCTTTGGGTTTGGCATTGGTCGGAAAATATGTCCCAAATAATCTGCGCACGGAAGCTATTTCACGGGTCGCGGTAATGGGATTCGCGGGCTTTTTTCTTGCACCCACGCTGATGGGCATGGTGTCAGAGTTTCACGGGTTGCCTGCGGCGTTTCTATGTGCGGCGGCCTTGAGCTTGATGGCGATCCCGCTCACCCTGCTGTTACGGCGCCTCTAAGCGCTGCGCACGAGACCTTTGCAGCTTCGTACGCTTTGGTGCGTAATCGAACCTAGGTTATGGGCCTAGGCCCAATTGCCTTCAAAATCATCTGGGATATACAGAACATCGCGCGTGACGGTATTGATGTCACGATGACCGCAAAGCGCCATCGTGGTGTCCAATTCCTTGTGCATCACCTCCAGCGCGGTTGTGACGCCAGCCTGTCCCATCGCACCTAAGCCATAGATGTAGGCGCGGCCAATCATGGTGCCGGTGGCGCCAAGAGCTTTAGCCTTCAGAACGTCTTGGCCACTTCTTATGCCGCCATCCATCCAAACTTCGCATTTGCCATCCACCGCTTCCACGATCTTGGGCAGCATCCGAATTGAGGACAAGGCGCCGTCCAGCTGACGGCCGCCGTGGTTGGACACGACAATTGCATCAACGCCAAGTTTTGCGGCCATCTTGGCGTCTTCAGGGTCGAGAATACCCTTCAAAATAACCTTACCACCCCATTTTTTCATCAAAATTTCGACTTTGTTCCAATCTAAGGATTGATCGAATTGCTCTGATGTCCAAGCGCTCAGTGAGGAGTTGTCGGAGATGCCGTCCACATGGCCCACAATATTTCCAAAGCCACGTCGCTTGGTGCCAAGCATTTCAAGGCCCCAACGCCATTTGGTTGCCAGATTTGCGATAGTTTTCGGGGTGAGCTTAGGCGGGGCTGAGAGACCATTTTTGATGTCTTTATGGCGCTGACCCAAAAGTTGAAGATCGAGGGTGATCACCAAGGCCGAGCAATTGGCGTCTTTGACCCTTTGGATCAAGCGATTGGTATAGTCTTCATCTGTTAATGTGTAGAGCTGAAACCAAAACGGCGCATCGGTGGCGGCGGCCACATCTTCGATAGAACAAATGGACATGGTCGATAGGGTGAAGGGCACCCCAAAGGCAGCGGCGGCTTTGGCGGCTTTGATCTCACCATCAGCGCATTGCATGCCGGTGAGGCCCACGGGCGCAAGCGCCACAGGCATTGACACGTCTTGGCCAATCATCTTGGTGGCTGTTGTTCGATTGGCCATATCCAGGGCCACACGCTGGCGCAGGCGCAGCTGGGAGAAATCAGATATGTTGTCGCGAAAAGTTTGCTCCGTCCAACTGCCACTTTCACAATAGTCGTAAAACATTTGCGGCACGCGGCGCGTGTATATATCCTTCAGGTCTTGAATGGTGGTGATTACGGGCATAGACTAGCCTTTGCTTTAAACTGGTTAGTTTCCATTACCAATGTGTGTGGTTGAGGTAAATATCAGTCATCTGAGCCGGGTTTGCAATTGATTAAATTTGGATCTCTGTGTGCGATTGGGAGCTTTGCGATGCAAATTGTTACTTTGGTGGAGGCACAAAGCGATTCTTTTTGGCGTAGGCCCATTTTTTTGCTGTTTGTTATGGCTACAGCCATGCCCATCGCCTTTGCAACATGGAGCGCATTGCTGAATAACTTCGTGGTGGAAGTGGCCAATTTTGATGGCGCAGACATCGGCCTTTTGCATTCCGTCCGCGAAATTCCCGGATTTCTAGCGGTGGGCGTGATTGCCATCATTATTTTTGTGCGTGAGCAAGTTTTGGGGCTAGTCTCTCTGGTGCTGCTGGGCGTCGCCACGGGTGTGACGGCCTCGTTTCCGCAGATGGGGGGGATTTTGACCCTAACCTTGCTGTCTTCTATCGGGTTTCACTATTATGAAACGGTGAACCAATCTCTACAATTGCAATGGATTTCCAAAGACCGCGCGCCGCAGGTGCTCGGCTGGCTTTTGGCGATGGGGTCTGCTGCTTCATTAGTGGCATTCGGTGTGATTGTAGTCACGTGGGAATGGCTCGAGCTGAGTTACAATGCGGCCTATATGATTTCCGGGGGCATCACAGCAGCAATTGCTTTAGTGTGCATCACCATCTACCCGCAATTTCAGGCTCCAACACCGCAACATAAAACCATGATTTTGCGCAAACGCTATTGGCTCTATTACGCTTTACAGTTCATGGCGGGCGCGCGGCGTCAAATTTTCATGGTATTTGCCGGTTTCATGATGGTGGAGCGCTTTGGCTTCGCGGTGCATGAGCTCACTACGCTTTATTTGATCAACTTGGCCTTGAATATGGTTCTTGGTCCTGTTTTTGGCAAAGTTGTGTCCTATTTCGGTGAACGTAATACCCTCATTTTTGAATATGTAGGCTTGGCCTTAGTATTTTTGGCTTATGGCGGGATCTATATGTTTGGCTGGGGTGTGATGCTGGCCGGGGCACTGTTTGTGATTGATCATCTGTTTTTTTCACTGGCCTTTGCGCTTAAAACCTATTTTCAGAAAATTGCGGACCCGGCTGATATTGCCCCCACAGCGGCGGTTGCTTTTACCATCAATCATATCGCAGCCGTGGGCTTGCCGGTGACTTTGGGTTTGGTGTGGTTGGTATCGCCTGGTTTGGTTTTTGTGATGGCTGCTGGCATGGCCACCACCTCACTCGCCTTGGCGTTATTGATCCCGCGCAATCCGGAGCCAGGTCATGAAACCATTTTTAGCCGATGACATCTTTGTGCGTTTGCTGGATATTTATACTGATGGAGCTATGTTGAACCTATAAAATGGAGTTGAAAATGTTTTTTATGTCTCAAGCCAAATCTGAAATGATCCACCCAGAGGCGGCCTTGCCTGGGCGCATGACGCCTTTGACAACCGCCAGCACGCATTTTTTGACGGGCCGACCACTGAAATCTGAAATCCCGTCAGGATTGCAAGAGGCGATGTTCGGCATGGGGTGTTTTTGGGGCGTCGAGCGGATGTTTTGGGGCATTGATGGCGTTTGGCTGAGCATGGTGGGCTATGCGGGTGGGTTCACCCCGAATGCGAGTTATGAAGAGGTTTGCTCAGGAAAAACCGGACATAATGAGGTGGTGCGGGTAATATTTGACCCGGCTGTGGTGCGGTATGAGGATTTGCTGAAAGTGTTCTGGGAAGGTCATGACCCTACTCAAGGTATGCAGCAAGGCAATGATCGCGGCACGCAATATCGCTCTGGGATCTACACATATGTTGACGCTCAAGAGCAAGCAGCACAGGCCAGCCGGGTGGCCTTTGCCCCGCAGCTGCACACTGCAGGATATGGCGTGATCACCAGTGAAATCATCTCAGCGCCAGAATTTTATTATGCAGAGGATTATCACCAGCAATATCTAGCTAAAAACCCAAATGGCTACTGTGGGATTGGTGGCACAGGTGTGATCTGCCCCATTGGGCTAGAGGTTTCCTAACGGAGCCGCGCGCCGCGTCGCATTGCTTGAGTTTGCGGCGGGCGAGCCCTTTGCAAACTGTCTGAGCGACGGGCAATTGCGGTGGGGATAGAGAAAGGCTATGGCCCATCCAAATGATTGGAGCTCCTAATGCTTACTTACACTGCGCTGACCATTTTGCCTGGAAAATCACAGGCTGATGCCCTTGGCGAGGCTTTAGAAGAGCTGGAGCCCGCCCCGACTGGCGTTGGCGTGTTTGAAGTCGAAGATGGCAAGGAAATTTGGGAAGTAGGCGGCTACTTTTTGGAAGCGCCTGACGACATCGCCCTTGCACTTTTGTCTGCGGCTTATAATGCTAACCCATTTGTGGTCTCTGAAGTACCTGATCAAGATTGGGTGGCGAAGGTGCGCCGGGAACTGCCGCCTGTGGAGGCGGGGCGGTTCTTCGTCTATGGTGGCCATGATGCCGAACTGCTTCCGGCTGGCCGCATTGGTTTGTTGATTGAAGCGGCTATGGCCTTTGGCACGGGCCATCACGGCACAACGCTAGGCTGTCTTCGGGCGTTTGACCGGCTTTTGGATCAGGGGCGCAAATTTGAGAATGTGTTAGATTTGGGCTGTGGCACTGCGGTTTTGGCTATGGCGGCAGCGCGGATGGATGTTGCCTCAGTCACGGCGAGCGATATTGACCCTGTGGCGGTTGAGGTCGCCGTGGTGAATGTTGTGGCCAATGATCTGGTGGGACGTGTGGACTGTGTCGAGTCCATTGGCTTTGATGCGCCTGCGCTGGCCCAAGCCGCTCCGTTTGATTTGATCTTTGCCAATATCCTGAAGGGCCCGCTGATTGATTTGGCCCCAGCCATGGCGGCGCATCTTGCGCCCGGCGGCATTGCGATCCTGTCGGGTCTTCTGGTCGAACAGGCGGATGATATTGTGGCTGTCTATAAAACGCAGGGTGTCACGCTGGTTGAGCGTGAAGATCTTGGCGAATGGACGGCTCTTACATTGAGCAGCGCATAAAAAAACGTCGCACTGGGGAGAATCAGCGCGGCGCTCGTTGCGGCATGGTCTCCGGGGAGGCGGAGATTAGCGACGCGAGATGCGGTCGATGTCACCTGGGGCCAATCCGATGTCGTTCAACTCACGCATGGAGAGCTGAGATAGGGCATTACGAGTGACGCGTGTATCGTTCCAGCTTGCCACTGCAGCGAACATTGCCGTGAAAAATTTAGTCACCGCACTGCTGGGTGTGGAAAAGGTTGTGGAGCGGGATGTGTCTAAAAATGCCATGGGACGAACTTCTCTGTATAAAATGATGCGGCAAGCATCGTTGCTGATGAGCAGCGCTTAGGCGTCTTTTTTGACCCTGGCTAGCCGGAAAAGCCGCATAACTGTTATGCAAATAATGCATGCCTAATATGTGACCTCCTGCGCTGGGCTGTAAACGGTATCCGTTGGTAAGGATTGGGACCCATATGTCTTCCATACATGGGACTTTTGGCATTAAATTCAGATCAAATGTAAATGACTGCTTTTCAGATGTTCGCGTTTCGTGCTACTATTGCACCAGCAGGACACATGAGGGCAGAAGCATGCGGGTATTGGGTATTGATCCAGGGTTGCGGTCCACAGGATGGGGCATCGTGGATGTAGAGGGCAGCAAACTGCGGCATGTGGCCAATGGGCAATGCCAAACCGTGGCGGGCGCTTTGTCGGGGCGATTGCTCAGCCTATTTGACGGGCTCAGTGCCGTGATCGTACAATATCAACCGAGCCATGCCGCTGTTGAGCAAACCTTTGTGAACCGGGATGGCGCGGGGACACTAAAGCTAGGCCAAGCGCGCGGCATTGCGGTGTTGGTGCCTGCTAAGTTTGGGCTTGAGGTGGGGGAATATGCACCTAATGCTGTAAAAAAGGCTGTGGTGGGTGTTGGGCACGCGGATAAAAAGCAGGTGGAACATATGGTGATGTTGCAATTGCCTGGCATAAAGCTGGCAGGGCCTGACGCCACAGATGCGCTTGCGATTGCCATTTGTCATGCGCATCATATTCAAGCCAATGGTCATTTTCAGGCCGCATTGAAGAGGGCAAACGGATGATTGGAAAGCTATCAGGCCGGGTGGATTACCTCAGCACCGATCATGTGATGCTGGATGTGCGGGGCGTTGGTTATATGGTGTATTGTTCTGACCGTACATTGGCCTCTTTGCCGGCGGCGGGCGAACCCGTGGCGCTCTATACAGATTTATTGGTGCGAGAAGACCTGTTGCAGCTGTTTGGTTTTACCTCCTTGGTCGAAAAGGAATGGCACCGCTTGTTGATGTCGGTTCAGGGCATTGGGGCCAAGGCTTCATTGTCGATATTGGGCGCTTTGGGCCAGGATGGGGTGAGCCGGGCGATTGCTCTTGGGGATTGGAACTCACTGAAAGCGGCCAAGGGCGTTGGCCCAAAAACTGCGCAACGGGTGGTGATTGAGTTAAAAGACAAGGCACCTGGTGTGATGGCGATGTTGGGCGGTGCGCCGCAGACCCATGATCCGGGTGAGATTTTCGAATCCCCGGTTTTAAAGCCACGGCCTGCACATGTGCCATCCGCACGGGTGGATGCTTTGTCGGCGCTGGGCAATCTTGGCTATGTGCCCGGTGAGGCAGCAGCGGCAGTGGCTGAGTTGGGTGCCGAGATGGATGGTGCCGATGCGGCGGCTTTGATCCGTGCGGCTTTGAAAAAATTGGCGCCTAAATCATGAGTGGACCTTTGGAGGATGACGGGATGATTGTGACTGGCATAGTGGAACCGGACACGACGCTGCGCCCGGAGCGGTTAGCCGAGGATGGCGATAAGGCTTTGCGGCCAAAGGGTTTGGATGAATTTATTGGCCAAGAGGCGGCGCGGGCCAATCTGAAGGGATTCATTCAATCGGCCCGGCAACGGGGTGAGGCGATGGATCATGCGCTGTTTCACGGACCGCCTGGGCTCGGCAAAACTACTTTGGCGCAGATTATGGCGCGGGAGCTTGGGGTTAATTTTCGTATGACCAGCGGACCGGTGCTTGCCAAGGCTGGCGATCTGGCTGCGATTTTGACCAATCTTGAGCCGCGCGACGTGTTGTTTATTGACGAGATTCATCGGCTGAATCCTGTGGTGGAGGAAATTCTATATCCAGCTTTAGAAGATTTTGAGCTGGATTTGGTGATCGGCGAGGGGCCTGCGGCTCGCACGGTGCGCATCGAGTTGCAGCCATTTACTTTGGTGGGGGCGACAACTCGTTTGGGGTTGCTGACAACCCCGCTGCGAGACCGCTTTGGCATCCCAACACGGTTGGAATTTTATACAGATTTAGAGCTGCATCAAATTGTTACCCGCAATGCACGTTTGCTTGGTGTGCCTGCCGATGATGCCGGGGCGGCAGAAATTGCCAAACGCGCCCGCGGCACACCGCGAATCGCTGGACGGCTGTTGCGTCGGGTGTTGGATTTTGCAGTGGTGGAAGGCGATGGCCGGATCACGCAAGCGATTGCCGATCACGCTTTAACCCGTTTGGGAGTGGATTATTTGGGTTTGGATGGTGCAGATCGACGTTATTTGCAACTGATTGCGGAGAATTATGCCGGGGGGCCGGTGGGGATTGAGACACTTTCTGCGGCCCTGTCGGAAAGTCGCGATGCTTTGGAAGAGGTGATTGAACCCTATTTGTTGCAACGTGGATTGATACAGCGCACGCCGCGTGGGCGGATGTTAGCTCAGAAAGCTTGGGCGCATTTGGGCCTGCCGGCACCACCGCAAGCGACGCAATCGCAATTATTTGGTTAGGGCGCTGGCCTCCAACGGGAGTGTTTCTGGCCAAAAGAAGCCTGGATATATAGTTGGTTTTGAAGTTGACTAAAAAAGAGGAGTGGTCAGTGGTGACGGCGACTGAAATTGAACATATGTTTACCCGCACGGATGGATCCTATGTGTTTGCGCGCTGGGGGCGTCCTATTTCTCCAGTGGTATTTGGGGTGATGGATGAGACCTTGATCGTCGTTAAATCCGCGATTGAGGCGATCTGCCTGGCCTGCGGTCATGTCACCGATGAGCTGGATCTGGAATTGGGCAGCAACATGATGATATTCTTTTTCTCTAATTGGGATGAATTGGGCGCTGTGCCGGATTTAGATCAGTTAATTCCGAATTTGGCTCAGGTGGTGGATCGGTTGCAGGCCGCACAGGCCAATCAGTATCGCGCCTTCAGGTTTGATGATGCGGGGGCCATTCAGGCCTGTTTCGTTTTTCTTCGTGTGGATAAGGCTTTGGAACAACTGGGGGCTGATAGTTTGGCGCTGTCACAGGCGGTGCAGGCGATGCTTTTGTGGTCGCAAGATGCCTTTCGCGAAACATCGCCCTTGGCGGTGCTCGAGAGTGGGGTCACAGTGCTGCGACCTGAAATTGCAGCGGTGCTGCGGGCGGCCTATGATCCGATCATGCCAGCCCGAGCCGATGATCCCAGCCATGCTTTGCGTCTGCATGCGCGCATTCCGATGTTGCCGTGATCCATCGCTTTGATCTCAAAGTCTATTATGAAGACACAGATATGGGGGGCATTGTCTATTACGCCAATTACCTGAAGTTCATTGAGCGCGCGCGCTCAACCTGGGTGGCGGAATTGGGCATTGATCAACTGGTCCTTCAAGCTAAAGGTGTGGTCTTTGCGGTGCGCGATATCTCGGCACATTATTTGGTCCCTGCGCGGATGGGTGACAGTTTGCACGTGATCAGCCGCGTCATCGCCACCACGGCGGCGCGATGGGTTTTGGAGCAGGTGGTTGAGCGCGATGGGTTGGTGCTCTTCACCGCTGAGGTGACCGTAGTAGCGGTTTCCAACACCGGAGCGGCGCGACGTCTTCCGACAGAACTTCGCCGAATTTTACCGCTGTAAAAAAAATTGCGATGAAAGCTTGGCTTTTTGTAGGCTTTCTAGCTACAATATCCCAAAACAATGGCCGAAGAGCCAGAAGCAGAGGCAATATCATGGAAGCAGCAATCGATTTCTCGATTTGGGCCCTTTTTTCACGCGCGACACTGCCAGTTCAACTGGTGATGATCCTTTTGATTGGCCTATCAGTTTGGTCTTGGACCATCGCAATCAATAAACGACTGGCGCTTATCGTGGCCCGGCGGCGTGCGGCAAAATTCGATCAATCTTTTTGGTCTGGCGAACCCTTGGATAAATTGTTTGACCAAATGTCAGGCATCCCTAAGGGCGGTAGTGAGCTGATTTTTAACGCCGGCATGACTGAATGGCGCAGATCGCACCGCGATGACGGCGCAATGATTGCTGGAGCGCAATCTCGGATTGAGCGCTCTATGGATGTGGCCCTGAGCAAGCAGGCCAGCGAATTGCAAAGTAGCCTCGGGGTGTTGGCCTCTATAGGCTCGGTTGCGCCATTTATCGGCCTGTTTGGTACTGTTTGGGGTATTATGAATGCATTCATCGAAATAGCCGCCCAGCAAAATACAAATTTGGCCGTCGTTGCGCCGGGGATTGCCGAGGCGCTTTTGGCGACGGGCCTGGGGTTGCTTGCAGCCATACCGGCGGTGGTGTTTTACAACCACCTAAGTGCGGCCAGTGATCGAGTGATCGCGAATTACGAAGCCTTTGCAGATGAGTTTTCTACCATCTTGTCGCGCCAATTGGGAGGCTGATCTGTGGCGGTAAAACTAGACACATCAGATCCGATGCGCGGCAGACGCCGGCGCAGGCGGACACGGCCTGTGGCGGAGATCAATGTGACGCCCTTTGTGGATGTGATGTTGGTATTGCTGATTGTCTTTATGGTGGCTGCGCCATTGCTGACCGTCGGGGTGGATGTGGAACTACCCAAAACTGCGGCGGGGGCTTTGCCCAGTGAAGTGGAAGAGCCGCTGACTGTGACACTCACGGCTGAGGGTGCGATTGTCATTCAGACTACGGAAACACCAGAAGCCGAATTTTTGACCCGCCTGCGCGGGGTGGCACAAGAGCGCTCGGATGATAAAGTTTTTCTGCGTGCTGATGGCTCTATCCCCTATGCGCGTGTGATGCAGGTTATGGGTGCCATGAACGCCGCAGGTTTTGGCAATATTGGGTTGGTAACTGATTTGGGTGGGCCAACATTTGATGGCTCTGACGGATAGGGTCTCATGTCGCCTGGCACCTATATTTCACTGACCCTGCATGCCAGTTTGGTGGGATGGCTGCTGTTCAACGGAGATTTTGAACCGACACCTCTTGAGCTGCCGGTGACAGAGGTGTCGGTTGTCTCGTCGGAGATGTTTGACATCATGGTGAACAATACTGCACCAATCATAAAGATGGAGCTTGAGGCAGCGTCGCGACAGCCCTCGATTGAAGACACACAAGCGCCCGCTGACTCTACAACTGATAAGGCCCCGCAGCAGGTCACGCAAATGCTCAGCCAAATTGCCCAAAACGATGCGCTGCCGGAAACCGTGCCTAACCAACCCGAGCGCATGGAAGAGGTAGTAATCATTCCACCGCTGGAGTTGACCGCGCCGGAAATTGAGGCGGAGGCGCCAGAGCCTTTGGCAACCAGCCTGCCGCCTAAGCCGCGGCCTGCGCCTCGCATTGCCCCGGTGGAGGTGGCGCCTCCTGCGCCTGATGTGGATATTGGAGAGATTACAAGAGATGCCGCCGCACCGCAGCTTGAACCAGCGCAGGTAGTAAAGGAGCAAACTGCTAAGTCGCCTGAGGCGGCGGCTCCAGAGATTGTGACAGAGGCAGAGAAACCCTCGGAAGCTGTTGAGCTATCCAAGCTGGCCCCGCCGCGCACTGTGCGGCCGCAACGACGTCCCGCGTCGCGCCCTGTGGTTGAACCGCCGATTGATCCGCCCGAACCCACTGTGGTAACGATTGATCCATTGGCCGCCGCTTTGGCTGAAGCTTTGAGCGGCACCACCTCAGAGCCAGAGACGCAAGGAACGGCAACTGAGGCTTTGGCACCGCAGGTGATCCGTGGTATGCAACTTGCAATTTCACCTTGCTGGAACCTGGGCGCGTCTTCATCGGCGGCGCTCTTCACCACGGTTGTGGTGGGCATGGAGCTCACAATCGATGGTAAGCCATTGGTAAATAGTATTTATTTGGTAGGCTACGAAGGTGGAGACGACGATAGCGCGCAGCGGGCCTTTGAAACGGCCCAGCGGGCGATTAAAGAATGTGGCGCACAGGGATTTGAACTGCCGACGGAGCAATATTCCGCTTGGCAAAACGTAGAAATTACTTTTAACCCAGAGAAAATGAGAGTGCGATGATGCGATTGATCTATTTTGTTATTTTGGCGATCGGCATGTGGGTAAGCCCAGCGTTGGCACAAAATGGGCCTCTGAAAATTGAGATAACTGACGGGGTGATTGAGCCACTCACCTTTGCGGTTCCAATCTTCGAGGCTGAAAACATCGAAGCTGCCGCCATTGCCACCGAGATTTCACGAATTGTGGCGACGGATTTGATCAGCAGCGGTTTGTTCCGCGAAATTCCAGCCAATCGATTCATTGCGCAGCGTATCACATTTGCTGAAGCGGTGCGCTACCCGGATTGGCGTGCGATCAATGCGCAGGCTTTGGTGACGGCCTCGGTGAAAACCACCAATACTGGTCGTTTGACGGTTAAATTTCGCATTTTTGATATATTCTCTGGTGTGCAGCTGGGCAGTGGCATGCAACTGGGCGGGAGCACGCAAGCGGTACGGCGCATGGCCCATAAAGTGGCCGATCAGGTATATGAGCGCATCACGGGTGAAGGGCCTTATTTTGATAGCAAGATCGTATTTGTCTCTGAATCTGGACCAAAAGACAAACGTCTGAAGCGTTTGGCCATTATGGATTTTGACGGCGAAAACGTGCAGTTTTTGACCGGCAACGAAAATATCGTGCTGGCCCCGCGCATCTCGACAGACGGCAAACAGGTTTTGTACACCAGCTGGGAGTCTGGCTTCCCGCAGATTTACTTGCTCAATGTCGGAACGGCAGGGCGTAAGCGTTTGCCTACACCTGACAGCGGCATGGCCTTTTCCCCACGCTTCTCGCCAGATCGTAAGCGCATTGTTTATTCCTTTGAGCAGGGTGGAAACTCGGATATCTATTTGATGGATCTGGCTACTGCGCGTTCTGCACGGATGACCTCTAGCCCGTCAATTGACACTGCGCCAAGCTTTAGCCCTGATGGTCGCCAAATTATATTTGAAAGTGACCGCAGCGGCTCGCAGCAGATCTATACAATGGCTGTCTCTGGTGGCACTCCTAATCGGATATCATTCGGGAATGGCCGTTATGGCACTCCGGTCTGGAGTCCGCGTGGCGATTTGATTGCCTTCACCAAACAAAGCAATGGCCGCTTTGGCATTGGGGTGATGCGGACCGATGGCAGCGAAGAGCGGTTGCTGTCGGCTTCATTCTTGGATGAGGGGCCTACCTGGTCTCCTAATGGCCGCGTGATCATGTTTGCCCGCGAAACTCAGGGGGCAAAGGGCGCATCGAGCCTTTATTCTGTGGATATTACAGGTAGGAACCTGCGTGCTTTAACGCTGCGCGCCCCTGCCTCTGACCCATCTTGGGGGCCTGTTCAGCGGTAGCGCGCTCAGACCTATGTTATGTTTCTGTGAAAGGATACCGAAATGCGAGTGATTTATTTGGCCCTGGTACCGTTTTTGGCTTTGGCAGCCTGCTCCAATCTTGGTGGCGGCTTTGGTGGGGGGCCTCTTGGGGGAGGCTCAAGCTGGAATGATCCGTCTGCGAATGCGGAAGATCAAAATGACCCAACATCTCAGGGGTTCTTTGAGACATCTGTGGGCAATCAAGTGCTCTTTGATGTGGATGAATTCACGTTGAACACGGCCTCTAAAGTCGCTTTAGATATTCAAGCTCAGTGGTTGATGGACAATCCAGGCTATGTGATCATCGTGGAGGGCCATGCGGATGAGCAAGGCACACGCGAATATAACTTGGCGCTGGGATTTCGGCGGGCGCAATCGGTGCAGGAATATCTGGTAGCCCGTGGTGTCTCTGGTCTGCGGTTGAAAACCCGCAGCTATGGCAAGGAACGCCCGCTTGAGATTTGCAGTGCGGAACGGTGCTACGCTAAAAATCGTCGCGCTGTGACACTGCTGACAGCTGGCCTCAGCTAATGCAACTTGGCCGTGCTTTGATCTTGACCCTGGGGCTTGCGAGCCCGGTGTCAGCCGATAGATTGGCTGACATGCGTCAAGATCTTGCCGGGCTTTTGCTTGATACGAAACGGTTGCGGTTGGAAATGGTCACCACGCGGGGGGCGGGCTTTATAAATGACGGCTCGCTTTTAGATCGAACTGCGGCGATTGAAAACGAACTCCAGCGTCTGACGGGCCAGACTGAAGAGCTGGCCTACCGAATTTCGGCCATCGTGCGCGATGCGACTCAACGTATTGCCTCATTAGAGACCCGGGTCTGCACGCTTGAGCCAGGATGCACTGTAACGGAATTTGGCTCGACATTGCCCATTGGTCCAGACGTAAAATCGCGCCCGGATCTGGTGTTGCTTCCGGAAATATTGACAATTTCCGAGCAATCGGAGTTTGACGCGGCCAACAGAATGCTGATGTCGGGAGACTCGCTCAGCGCGTTGCAAATGTTCGAAGATTTTGTGCGGGCTTTTCCGGTTGGCCCCTTAACCCAAAAGGTGCATCTGCTTTTAGGTCATGGCTATATGGATGTTTTGGAATTTCGGCTGGCCGCACGCGCCTATCTTGAGGCCTATTCCGTGGATGAGGCCAATGAAGTTGCCCCCTCAGCTTTATACCACTTGGCCTTAGCTTTTCACCGCATGGGCAATGCTAAAGAAGGCTGTTTGACCCTAAGTGAGGTGCAGTTTCGCTACGCTGATTCGGATATTGTGGCTGATGCCAAACAGGCTGAGGCCGAACTGGCCTGCGTATGACCTCGCTGATGCGTTCCAAGATTTTAACCGCACTCAAACAATTTTTCGCGGATGTGCCACCAGAGGCCACTATTGGCGTCGCGGTGTCGGGCGGTTCTGATTCTGTGGCCATGCTACTGGCTCTGCGCGAGGCCTTGCCTGTGGCGAAATTGCGGGCGGCGACTGTGAATCACGGCCTGCGCGCTGAGGCGGCTGCCGAGGCGCGCTGGGTGAAGGCTCTGTGTTTAAGTCTGGGGATCGCCCATGACATTTTACCTGTTAGAGATCTACCGCCTGGCTCAAACCTTCAAGCGCGGGCGCGTATGGTGCGCTATGATGCGTTGGCCGCATGGGGGCAGGAGTGTAATCAATTGTGTTTGGGGCACAGTCAAACCGATCTGGCGGAGACGTTTTTAATCCGCTTGGCGCGCGGTTCTGGCGTGGACGGACTTTGTGCCATGCAGGCACGATGGCAGGATCGTGCCATAGATTGGGTGCGGCCTTTGCTGGCTTTTTCTCGGGGAGATTTGCGCGTTTACTTAGGCGAGTGTGGGCAGTCTTGGTGTGATGACCCAAGCAACGACGATCCGGCGTATACGCGGGTCCAAATGCGCCAAGCACAGCCGCAACTGGATGACTTGGGCCTGAGTGCCGGGCGGCTCGCCAAAACGGCTCTGCGCATGTCCAACGTGCAGGAAGCTTTAACGTTTTCACTGAAGGCGCTGCGCCCCACTGTTATGCAACTTGATTTCGGCGATGTCGTATTTAGCCGCAGCGCATTGGCGCAATTGCCGGGCGAATATGTCGAACGTATGGTGGCGGAGTCGCTAAGCTGGATCGGGGGGCAGGTCTATAAGCCTAGAAATTCAGCACTACTTCGCGCGATTGACACAAAAAAAATATTTAGTTTGCATGGATGTGTCTTAATACCGCAGTCGGGAAATTTACTGCGCATCAGCCGCGAATATGCGGCGGTGGAGGGTGTAACCGCTTGTTGCCCAGCTCTTTGGGATCATCGCTATTTTGCTCAAAACCATAATAAAAATTACGAAATTCGTCCACTTGGAGGCTTAGGTCTTACTTTATGTCGCGATTGGCGGGCCAGTGGCCGACCGCGCATCGCGCTTAAATCCAGCCCCTCACTTTGGCGCGATGATCAGCTCATCGCCGCTCCGCAGGCGGAATTTGGACAAAAAGATGTGCTGCAGGTGGTTTCAACACCCTGGGAATGATAGTACCCTGTTGAATTAAGCGGTGTGACGTCTATCTTAGATCAAAGCCCGACGCTTAGACGCGTCGACACATTGCGTTTCTGATAGGAGTTTTTCTTGGGTAATCTACGCAACATCGCCTTCTGGTTTGTTTTGTTCATCTTGGTTTTGATGCTGTTTCGGCTATTTTCGGGGGATGGCGGGACAGCCTCCAGCCGGTCCACCACCTATTCTGACTTTGTTTTGGCAGTGGAAAACGGCCAAGTGAGTAGCGCCGTTTTGGATGGAGAGACTGTGAGCTACACCGGTCCAAATAATGTTAAATTTGTGACAATCGTGCCCGGTGATGCGCGGGTCAGTGACCTGCTCGTTGACAAGGGAGTGAACGTCATCGCCAAATCGCAACAGACATCGATGTTCCAATCGGTCCTGCTGTCACTTCTGCCGATCATGCTTTTAGTGGGGGTCTGGATCTATTTCATGAATCGCATGCAAGGCGGCGGCAAAGGCGGCGCGATGGGCTTTGGGAAAAGCCGGGCCAAGATGTTGACCGAGAAACAAGGCAACGTCACTTTCGATGATGTGGCTGGAATTGATGAAGCCAAAGAAGAGCTGGAAGAAATTGTTGATTTTTTAAAAAATCCACAGAAATTTAGCCGTCTTGGCGGTAAAATCCCCAAAGGTGCACTGCTCGAGGGCGCGCCGGGGACTGGTAAAACTTTGCTGGCCCGCGCGATTGCGGGTGAAGCCGGAGTGCCATTCTTCTCGATCTCAGGCTCTGATTTCGTGGAAATGTTTGTGGGTGTAGGTGCGAGCCGCGTACGCGATATGTTTGAGCAGGCCAAAAAGAATGCGCCTTGCATCTTGTTCATCGATGAAATCGACGCCGTGGGCCGCGCTCGTGGCGCGGGGTATGGCGGCGGTAATGATGAGCGCGAGCAAACATTGAACCAATTGCTTGTGGAGATGGATGGTTTTGAAGCCAACGAAGGCATAATCATCATCGCTGCGACCAACAGAAAAGACGTTTTGGATCCGGCATTGCTGCGTCCGGGCCGTTTTGACCGTCAAGTGACCGTGCCTAACCCAGATTCACGTGGCCGCGAAAAAATCTTGGGCGTGCATGTACGCAAATTGCCGACGGGTCCTGACGTTGATCTGAGGATCATTGCGCGCGGTACACCTGGATTTACCGGGGCAGATTTGGCCAATTTGGCCAACGAATCTGCATTGGCTGCTGCTAGAATTGGTCGCCGTTTGGTGACGATGGAAGATTTCGAGAAGGCCAAAGACAAGATACTGATGGGCGCGGAACGTCGCTCTATGGTTCGCACTAAGGCGCAACTTGAAAAAACCGCTTATCATGAAGCTGGTCACGCTTTGGTTGGCTCTTTGCTACCGAAATGTCAGCCTGTGTATAAAGCAACTATTATTGCGCGTGGTGCTGCGGGCGGCATGGTTATGAGCCTGCCTGAAATGGATAGGCTGAACTTCTATCGTGACGAATGTCATGATGAATTGGCCATGACCATGGCTGGGAAAGCTGCTGAGATTTTCAAATACGGTGAAGATCAAGTGTCAAACGGCCCATCTGGCGATATCCAACAGGCCTCTAGCTTGGCGCGTGCTATGGTGATGCGTTGGGGCATGTCTGAAAAGGTCGGTAATATTGACTACTCGGAGGCAGCTGAAGGCTATTCTGGCCGCACCTCTGGCCTGTCGACCTCTGCGGGTACCAAAGAGTTGATCGAATCTGAAGTACGTACATTCGTTCAAAACGGCTATGATTTGGCGCTGAAGACTATCATGGACAACAAAGAGCGTTTTGAAAACTTAGCGCAAGGCCTACTTGAGTATGAAACCCTCACAGGGGCGGAAATCAAGAAGGTGATGGAAGGTGAGGTTTTAAACCGAGATGAGGATGAAGACGATAGCGCGAGCACTGGTGGCACACCCTCCGTCACGGCAATCCCCAAGACTAAGCCCAAACCAAAGTTGAGTGACGGTGGAATGGAACCAGAACCTTCCGCATAAAGTTTAAAACCTCCGCCTGGTAAAAAGAGCGGAGGTTTTTCGTTTCGAGCAGAGGATTGCGATATGCCTGCATTGGTGGCGACAGAGGTCTTTGCCAAGATCACTTGGGTGGGCGTGGTCCCCGAGCGGCTTGGGGCTGAGGTGGAAACTGAATGCCGTTCCGAGATTGACCTCGACTGGGATGGTGTGGTTGGCGGGGCGCATAGTGGCCGCAACCGCGCCTCTGACAGCCGCGTAATGCAGCAACACAAACGCGACACTCAAATCGCCAATGTGCGCCAGCTTAGCATTGTCAGCGAAGAGGAGATTGCTGAGATCGCGCGGGCTATGAATATTGCACAATTCGATCCCGAATGGTTGGGGGCTAATCTTGTGGTTTCAGGCTGCCCCGATTTCTCCCATATTCCGCCATCCTCACGGTTTCAGTCAGAGAATGGCACCACGCTAATTGTCGATATGCAAAACTATCCCTGCCATCAGATCGCCATGACCATTGAGCGGGATTTGCCGGGGCAGGGCAAATCGTTCAAACAGCATGCCAAAGGCCGACGGGGCCTGACCGCTTGGGTCGAGCGGCCCGGACAGTTGTTCTTGGGCGACCAGCTGCGCCTGCATTGCCCAGAACAGCGCGCATGGCAGCCCGATGGGCAGGGGCAATTGCTTTAGAGGTTACTGTGCCAACCACAGGGTCAAATAAGCGGCACCACATATAAGTAAGATATGCCGCACAAAAATGAATCGTTACAAATCCCCCCTCAAAAAAAACGCTTTTGAAATCTTATACAAATCTGCTTCAGAGGTAAAACGCATGTTTCCGATTGGCACATGGCAGTTATTTACTGCCGCACACGCAAGCGCGAATGTCGGATTTACTCTGCTTTTCTGCAGGCGATGGCAGTACATGCAACGGTATACCTTGGTCATGGGACCACAGCGGGAGATATAAAATGAGCTATAAGTCAGATATTGAAATTGCACGAGGTGCTTCAAAAGCCTTGATACAGGATATTGGCGTGAAGATCGGTATTGAAAGCAAAGATTTGCTGCCCTACGGTCACGACAAGGCCAAAGTGAGCCAATCTTTCATCAACTCGGTTCAGGACCGTGAAAACGGCAAGTTAATTTTGGTAACTGCTATCAACCCAACTCCTGCGGGCGAAGGCAAGACCACAACCACTGTTGGACTTGGTGACGGTTTGAACCGTATTGGCAAGAATGCGATGGTTTGTATCCGTGAGGCATCTTTGGGCCCTAACTTTGGCATGAAGGGTGGGGCTGCAGGTGGTGGCTACGCTCAAATTATTCCGATGGAAGATATGAACCTGCATTTCACGGGTGACTTTCATGCCATCACCTCTGCGCACAGCCTGCTGTCCGCCATGATCGACAACCATATCTATTGGGGTAATGATCTCGAGATCGACACGCGCCGCGTCGTTTGGCGCCGGGTTGTAGACATGAACGACAGGGCATTGCGTCAAATCACAGCCTCGTTGGGCGGTATCTCTAATGGTTTTCCACGTGAAACCGGCTTTGACATCACAGTGGCCTCTGAAGTTATGGCGATTTTGTGTCTGGCTAACAATCTGACTGATCTGCAAAAACGCCTTGGCGATATGATCGTGGCCTACCGCCGCGACCGCAGCCCAGTGTTTGCGCGCGATATCAAAGCTGATGGTGCGATGACGGTGCTGCTCAAAGATGCGATGCAGCCAAACCTGGTGCAAACGCTGGAAAACAATCCAGCATTTGTTCATGGCGGCCCCTTTGCCAATATTGCGCATGGCTGTAACTCGGTAATTGCTACCACAACGGCGCTTAAGCTGTGTGACTATGTTGTCACTGAGGCCGGATTTGGTGCTGATCTGGGGGCTGAAAAGTTTCTGAATATCAAATGCCACAAAGCCGGACTTACGCCCTCTGTTGTGGTCTTGGTGGCCACTGTGCGTGCGATGAAGATGAATGGTGGTTTGGCTAAAGCAGATCTTGGTCCTGAGAATGTGACGGCAGTTCAAGCTGGCTGTTCAAACCTTGGCCGCCATATTGAAAACCTGAAAAGTTTTGGTGTGCCGGTGATTGTGGCTATCAACCATTTTGTTACTGATACCGAAGCTGAGGTTCAGGCTGTGAAAGAATATGTAGTGGGCCAGGGCTCTGAAGCCATCGTGTCGCAGCATTGGGAATTTGGAAGCAAAGGCTCTGAAGCTTTGGCAATCCGCGTGGCCGAAATTGCCGATGCCGACATTGCGAATTTTGCACCAATCTATCCAGATGAAATGTCTTTGGCCGATAAAATTCAAACTATCTGTAAGCGCATTTACCGGGCTGATGAAGCTTTGATGGATCAAAAAATCCGCAATCAGCTGAAGGAATGGGAAGATCAAGGTTACGGGCATTTGCCGGTTTGTATGGCAAAAACGCAATATAGCTTTAGCACCGATCCCAACCTACGCGGTGCGCCGGTTGGTCACTCTGTACCGGTGCGCGAAGTGCGCCTGTCTGCAGGGGCTGGCTTTGTGGTTGTGGTTTGTGGTGAAATCATGACGATGCCGGGCTTGCCACGTACTCCAGCAGCTGAAACAATTAGGCTCAATGATGCGGGTGAAATTGAAGGTCTGTTCTAGGACCCTTGTCCCCCGTTTCGGCGGGGGATGCCTCCGACGGGAGTATTTTGGCCAGGAGAAAATTGGCCGCGTGACATAGACATAGGTCTTGGGAGATTGACATGACGGCACAGATAATTGACGGCAAAGTATTTGCAGCGCGCGTGTGCGGGCAGGTAGCAGAACATGTGGCGCGCTTGGAGGCAGATCATGCGATTGTGCCGGGGCTTGCTGTGGTTCTCGTCGGTGAAGATCCGGCCAGCCAAGTCTATGTGCGCTCCAAGGGCAAGCAAACCGTTGAGGTAGGCATGCATTCGGTGGAACATAAGTTGGATGTGCAGACCTCTGAGGCGAATTTGCTGGCGGTGATTGATCAACTGAATGCTGATCCTGCTATTCACGGGATTTTGGTTCAGCTTCCCCTTCCTAAGCATTTGAATGAAGAGTTGGTGATTGGTCGGATTGACCCGGCCAAGGATGTTGACGGGTTTCATATTTCGAATGTGGGTTTGTTGGGCACAGGTCAAAAATCTATGGTGCCTTGCACACCCCTTGGATGTTTGATGATGTTGCGTGATCATTTTGGCTCTTTGTCAGGCTGTAATGCGGTGGTGATCGGGCGCTCTAATATCGTGGGCAAGCCGATGGCGCAGCTGTTGCTGGGCGACAGCTGTACTGTGACGATTGCGCATTCGCGGACCAAGGATCTGCCGGATGTGGTGCGCCGTGCGGATATTGTGGTGGCCGCGGTTGGGCGTGCTGAGATGGTGCTGGGGGACTGGATTAAGCCTGGGGCTGTTGTGATTGACGTTGGTATCAATAGAATTCCGGCGCCAGAAAAAGGCGAGGGTAAGATGAAACTGGTGGGTGATGTGGATTATGCCAGTTGTGCTGAAGTTGCAGGTGCTATCACGCCGGTGCCTGGTGGTGTGGGACCAATGACGATTGCTTGCCTCTTGGCCAATACGTTGACGGCGACCTGTCGGGCTAATGGTCTGCCTGAACCTGAAGGGCTGACGGCTTAATCGGAGTGTTTCTAGGCACGCGTAAGCTGACTCGTCCGTGCTTTCTATACGATCATCAACGGGTGATTTTGCCGACATTTGGCACCTTCACCGGCGGGCTTCGTAGCTCTAATGATGCCTTGAATTTAATTATGTTACGCCAGGCTTGTGCAGTGTTAACCGGTAAGGTCAGTCACGTTTTACGAATGCCACGGGAGTGAAAATGCAGCGAATTATTAAAAGCTTTGAACGTCAAACGATGATGCAAACCTTGGGTGCTGAATTGACCTGTGTCCGTGCAGGACATGTGGAAATCACAGCGCCAATCCTACCCGGTAACCAGCAACAACATGGCTATGCCCATGCTGCTTTAATTTTCGCAATTGGCGACAGCGCAGCGGGATATGCGGCCTTGTCGGTGATGCCTGATGAGTTTGAAGTGTTGACTGCTGAGATGAAAATTAACCTATTGGCCCCGGGTCGAGATGGGCCATTGCGGGCGGTAGGTACTGTCGAAAAGTCGGGCCGGCGCTTGGTTGTTGTGCGCGCTGATGTGTTTGATGGTGAGGTAAAAGTCGCTTTGATGCAGGGAACCATGGTGCCTGTCACTGCGTGAGCGCCAAAGAATTTCAGGGTTATAATTTTCAATTAATTACATGAATTAAATTTCATAATTATTTGTTTATAAGCTTAAAAATCTAATAGATAAAAATACTACTAAAACACCTATCCATTGTAAGCCTGTCATTTTCTCCTTTAAAAACACCCAAGCAAGAATAACGGTCACCAGTCCGAATATGGACGCTGTCACTGAGGCAAAGGCAGAAAAGTTTTGGGTTCCTGCATAGATGACAACGGCCAATGCAATGGCATCCAGCACGCCCATGGCCGCGAGCAATCGCAGTTGAGACCGGTTGGGTTTTAGGTTTATGCGAAAGGGCAAAGCAATGAAAAGAATGGAGGCGATGGCGGCCATACGTGCCACCCAAATCACTGGTAGTTCGGCCCCAAGGGCCGCCGCAGCTTGGCCTGAGGCGAAGCTACCGAAGAACCCAACCGCACCGGATGCGGCCCAGAGGATTGCGATGCGGCGCGTGCCTGCCCCTGTGTTACTATCGCCTTGAGCGACAATGGTAATGCCAATGATGATCAAAACCACCGCGAAGATATGGAGGGCTGCAACTGGCTCACCTGACCATATCGCCAGCGCCACTGAGAGGATTGGATAGGACCCCACGATTGGTGCTACGAGTCTTACAGGTCCGATGGCGAAGGCCTGATATAGAGCTATCGCGGCGAGGGCGAAGAGGCCGCCTGAAAGAACGGAGTTGCCGATCGCGGGCATGGTAAGATCTGCCCAGTTGCCGAAGTAGATGCAAAGCGGTGTAAGCGGCAGGGCACCGAAAATTAGCACGGTGGAGATTGCAGCTATGATGCCTGTGCGTTGACTGACGTAACGCACGCAGATGTCATGCACGCCCCAACAGAGCGCTGCGATGAGGCCAAGACCTAGGGAAATGATCATTTTTCAGGCCCAAAAAAGGGAATCAGGAAGACGAAACAGGCGGCCAAAAAGAAAATTGATCCGACCATACCCCAAAAATTGCCAATAGAAGCAATGATAAAGCCCAGTGCAGACAGGATAAACAGGATCCAGCCTATGAAATTGGTTTGATTGTTGCTCATCATTGTCTCTGGTTATTGCCGAAAGGTCCTTAATCAGATATTCTTGTAATTAAAGATTTATTCCGCTGATGCAACATCAGTGGTGCGGAGGTCTAAACATGTTGGACGATATTTATCCTAAGGTACAGTCAGGGCCCCCAAAACCCAGCGTCATTTTGGCGCCCTCGGTGTTTTCCCTGCCGCCGGGCAGTGAACGCTATGTTGTTCCAGGCTGCGGGGCGGTTTTGATTGCGGTGGAACCGGGTGATCAAATCTCGGTGTTGAACGACGAAGGCGGACAGCCCTGTGAGGTTTTGGCCTTGGACAAAAAGGGACGCAGTGACGCGAGCCTCTTGGAGCAGACGCCCAATTGTGAGGCTGCAGGACTAAAAAAGCTCTTGGTGAGCGGTGATCCGTCCTTGCGGTCGGTGCGGATGGGCTTGGAAGCGCGCGGCGTGGATCTTGCCACCGCAGCCGCTATTCGGTTTTTTGACAGTCTAACGCCTGCTAAAACTGAGGTGCAGCTGCGCGTGGCGCAGGAGGGCAGTGTTGTAATTGCAGCCCCCGGTGGGATTATGGATTTTGAGGCGCAGGACACGGCAACGCCCTTGATCGTCATGGTCAAACGCGCCGTGATCAAAAAGGTTGTGAAGTTTAAAATGCCGGATCCTTTGGCCGATCCACTTGCGGATATCCGCATTCACTCAGCTACGGCTCAAAGCTACTTTGTCAAAGCTGGCGACTATATTCAAGTTTATGATGTTGATGGGCGCCAATGTACGGATTTTCAGTGCTTTTCTGCGCGAAAGCTCGACAAGGGCATTGAGCATGCCCTGGATGTGACCACGACACGCACACTGATGGGATATGCCTATCCGATGCCTGGTCTGCATGCTAAATACTATGATCAAGACATGATGCCTCTATTGGAGGTCATACAAGACACCTGTGGTCGCCATGATGCGTTTGCTTTGGCCTGTGCTGCGAAATACTATGATGATATCGGCTATCCCGGTCATGCCAATTGTTCGGATAACTTTAATCATGCTTTGGCAGAGCGAGGCGTAGGGCCACGTGCGGGCTGGATGGCCATAAACTTCTTTTTCAACACTGCCATTGATGAGCATGGGGTGATGTATGGTGACGAGCCGTGGTCGCGGCCCGGTGATTACGTTTTATTGCGCGCTTTGACCGATCTTGTGTGCGTCAGCTCGGCTTGCCCTGATGATACATCACCAGCAAATGGCTGGAACCCAACAGATATTCACATACGCACCTATGATGGCGCGGAGTCTTTCAAACGCGCGATTGCTTTTCGGGCCACGCCAGAATCGGAACCTCAAATGACAAAAGAAACTGGTTTTCACAGTAGCTTTGCCAAACACACGCGCAATTTTGTGGAATATAATGGTTATTGGGTGGCCAATTGTTTTTCCCAAGTGGGACCTTTGGAAGAATATCATGCCTGTCGCGAAAAAGCCGTAGTGCTGGACCTCAGTCCTCTGCGTAAATTTGAGATCACCGGGCCGGATGCAGAGGCGCTGTGCCAATATATATTCACCCGCAATATGAAGACTTTGCCGGTGGGTGGGGTGGTCTATACGGCTATGTGCTATGAGCACGGCGGCATGATTGATGATGGCACGGTATTTCGTCTGGCCAAAGACAATTTCCGCTGGATAGGTGGCTCGGACTATGGTGGAGAATGGATGCGGGAGCAGGCGGACAAGCTGGGTCTGAAGGTTTTGGTGCGCGCGTCGACTGATATGCAGCATAATATTGCGGTTCAGGGGCCTGAGAGCCGCGATATGATGAAGAAAATCATCTGGACCGCGCCGCATCAACCTACATTGGAAGAGCTGGCTTGGTTCCGCTTTACCCCGGCACGTATTGGCGATGATCAGGGCGTTCCTATCGTGGTGTCACGCACTGGCTACACTGGCGAGCTGGGGTATGAGATTTTTTGCCACCCTAAACATGCCGAGGCGGTATTCGATGCGGTTTGGGCAGCAGGTCGCGACCATGGGCTGAAACCGATGGGGCTAGAAGCCTTGGATATGGTACGCATTGAGGCGGGGCTAATTTTCGCAGGCTATGATTTCAGTGATCAAACAGATCCCTTTGAAGCGGGGATTGGCTTTACTGTACCACTCAAATCGAAAAATGATGATTTCATTGGTCGCGATGCACTGATCCGGCGCAAGGAAACCCCGGCGCGCAAACTCGTGGGGCTAGATATCGACAGCAATGTTGATGTTGCCCACGGCGATTGCGTGCATATTGGCCGTGCTCAAATTGGAGAGGTAACCTCTTCTATTCGCTCACCTATTTTAGGAAAAAACATTGCTTTAGCACGAGTTGATGTGGCACATTATGCGGTGGACACTGAGGTTGAGATCGGCAAGTTGGATGGGCATATGAAGCGTCTACCCGCGAAGATTGTCCCCTTCGCGCATTATGACCCGACTAAATCAAAACTGCGATCCTAAGACTTTAAAGTCTGGCCTGCCGGTGGGCAGGCTGCGGCTTGGTAGATCAAGCCGCAGCTATCAAAATAGAGCGTCTCTGTGGCCAAGACATTGTGGTGATTACACAAGGTATCACCAACATGTCATGGCCAAGGTATACATCTTCCATTGTGAATTTGAGATCGGGCTAGCGCGCGATTGTTTTTGTCGAATAGTCTAGTAAAGTGGTCTTGCTGGGCAGCTCCCATGCACCCAAGAGTACCGCGGCCTTGGCTGAGAGAAACACCACAACTTCACGGTAATGCGCCATGATCAGCATGAGATCACGGCTGTTCTAACTGTCTTGCCAGTCTTGGGAAAATATTAGAGAATCAAATTTTTAGGTAACTTTCCAAACTGTCATCCAGCGCTTCTCTCCATGGAGTGTGATGGGCAGGGGCCATGGTGCCGGTCATCGGGCTGATATAGCCATGATCGCGAAACTCCATAATTCCTCTTTTTTTATGCTTCTTCCATTCAAAAAATGCATGGTTCGCGGCGGCGATATTGAAGCTTGGGTAATCGGTTTCTTCGATCAACTCCAACGTGTAAGCGCCTTGATATTCAATCGCGCCATAGTCATCTGCAATCGCATCTTCGGTAGCCACCCGGTCAACCACATCTTGGTTCATTGCGGCTGGGGCGGGCAGTGCGATCCGCTCCATGATGCAATCACGTACCCACCACGCTTGCGCGTCAAACATGTTGAACGTGTACCATTGATCCTGCATGCCGAGATAGAACATGTCTGGATTTTTGGTCCAAACCACGCCTTTGTAAAGATCCGCCGAGGCCAGCCGATTGGCGGTTCTAAGCCGCAGGTCATCGGGTAGGAAGGGGAAGTGATGTTTATAGCCGGTACACAAAATAATCGCATCAACATCCTTGCTGGTGCCATCGATGAAATGTGCTGTAGCACCCTCCACATGGTCCAGCTTGGGGACTTCTTGCCAATTATCTGGCCACTTATAGCCCATCGGGGCAGTGCGATGCGCCACCGTGATCGATTTCGCACCGTATTTCCAACACTGTGAGCCAATATCTTCTGCGGAATAGGAGGTTCCAAGGATCAATAGATCTTTGTCCGCAAACTCACGCGCGTCACGGAAATCATGGGCATGCAAAATGCGGCCATTAAATTGATCAAAGCCGAGGTATTCGGGCACATTTGGCACGCTGAAATGCCCTGTGGCCACGATAACCTTGTCAAAAAACTCGGTGCTGTCGACATCGGCCACCTCATCGCGGCTGGTTACTTCAAAACCGCCACCGGTCAAAGCACGCACATCGCGTACAATTGTTGAAAAGCGGATCATTTCACGCACACCGGCTTTTTCGACCCGGCCTCTGATGTAGTCAAACAAGACGGCTCGCGGCGGAAAAGAGGCAATAGGTTTTCCAAAATGCTCTTCGAATGTGTAGTCAGCAAACTCCAAACCTTCTTTTGGACCGTTTGACCAGAGATAGCGATACATGGATCCATGGCACTGATTGCCATATTCATCGACGCCGGTGCGCCAAGTATAATTCCAAAGCCCGCCCCAATCGGATTGCTTCTCAAAGCATACAACTTCTGGGGTCTCAGCCCCTTTTTCCTTGGCTGATTGAAAGGCCCGCAATTGTGCCAGTCCTGAAGGTCCTGCACCGATGATTGCAACGCGTTGTGTCATGTCATTTCCCTATGTTTTGTTGAGATGATTGAAAGCATCACAGGATTGAAAGTCAAGTTTCCCATGTGAGTTTGGCCATGAATTTCAATATAAAACAATGTTTTTTGTGCGGTTGTACAGGCTACAATCGACGGGAGGTTTTGGCTGCAAACTTCAGTGGAATTACAGGCCGTCATTGTGATAAGTGGTGGCTATAGAATAATGCTGTGTCCGATGCCTTTGCATTCAAATCAAAAGGAATTTTTAATGACTGTCTCCTCAAAACCCAGTGTGAAATTTTGGGCCGTGGGCGCGTTTGGCCTGATTTGGAGCCTTATGGGTTGCTACAATTACCTCATACAAATCAATCCGGAGGCGCTGGCTCAATTCCCTGAGGCCTATCAGATTGTGATCAACAGCCGACCCGGTTGGGTGACTGTGCTTTTCGTAATTGCTGTGTTCGGTGGTGCATTGGGCAGTGCGTTGATGTTGATGCGCAGAGCCGTCGCGCGCCCTGTCTTACTGCTGTCTTTGGTGGGGGTTTTTGTAACCTTTGGGCAAGCGATCTTGGAGATTAGATCCGCACCTGGGGCTGGCTTTATTATTATGGGCACCGGCATATCGCTGCTAGTGTCGAGTTATTTGGTCTGGTTCACACACCGCAAAGATGGGCGCGAAGTGCTGCATTGAACTGTACTAAAATATAAAGAACCGCGCGTCTCTGCGCAGTTCTTTTTTGATTTTACAGTGGTATGAACCCTCTTAGATATCCATAGTATTGGCTTTTTCCCAATCGCTGAAGTGGCTGCAGAAATCATTCCATTCTGAATGTTTCATTTTAAGATAGGCGGCTGAGAATTCTTCGCCCATAGCTGCTTTCAAGCCCTTGTCCTTGTCGTAGTCACGCAAAGCATCGAGCATATTAAGTGGCAGTTTCGGCGCGCCACGAACCTTATGGCCATCGGCATACATGTCGATGTCATGGCGTCTGCCGGGATCTGCTTGCGAGCGCACACCTGACAGGCCAGCCGCGATGATAACAGCTTGCAACAAATATGGGTTCACCGCGCCATCTGGTAAGCGCAGTTCAAACCGTCCGGGGCCGGGAACGCGCACCATGTGCGTGCGGTTGTTGCCAGTCCAAGTTACTGTATTAGGCGCCCAAGTAGCCCCTGAAATGGTGCGCGGTGCGTTGATGCGTTTGAAGCTGTTGACCGTTGGGTTGGTAATCGCGGCCAAGGCAGAGGCGTGCTTCATGATGCCGCCCAAGAAATGCCGGCCCTTTTCGGACAAACCCAGCTCTGCGGTTTGGCTGCTGTCGTTGGCGTCCATCGCAAATACGTTGATTTTTGCCGCAGCACCCGGCGCATCCCAAACGGAGATATGCGCGTGGCAGCCATTGCCGGTCAGCCCTTCAATGGGTTTGGGCATGAACGTGGCGCGGTAGCCATGTTTTTCGGCTACGGTTTTGGTCATGAACTTGAAAAAACTGTGCTTGTCCGCCGTTTTCAACGCGTCGTCAAAATCCCAATTCATCTCCCATTGGCCATTGGCGTCTTCATGGTCGTTTTGATAAGCGCCCCAGCCCAGATCAAGCATGTAATCACTGATTTCGCGGATCACATCCAAGCGGCGCATGAAGGCTTGTTGATCATAGCAAGGTTTTGCTGCGGTATCATAGGGGTCTGAAATCTGGTCTCCAGTAGGGCTCAGCAGGAAGAATTCAGCTTCAATTCCCGTTTTGACATGCATGCCCTCAGAAGCGGCATCTGCGATCAAGCTGCGCAGCACGTTGCGTGGAGCTTGGGCTACGTCTTCACCCTCCATCACGCAATTGCCTGGCACCCAAGCGATTTCCTTATTCCATGGCAGGATGATTACAGCCTCTGGATCTGGTACGGCCAGCATGTCTGGGTGCGCTGGGGTGAGGTCGAGCCATGTGGCAAAGCCCGCAAAGCCTGCACCGTCTTCCTGCATACCCGCAATCGCGCGGGCTGGGACCAATTTGGCCCGTTGTCCGCCGAACAAGTCTGTGAATGAAATCATAAAATATTTTACGCCGTTGTCTTCAGCGAATTTTGCCAGATCTGTTGCCATGGTCTTGGTTCCCTATTGGTCGTTTCAATTTCTCAGGGCGCGTCGAGATTTCCCGCCGCGCCCTCAATGTTAAAATGATCCTGATTTTCCTGGCCACCAATCGGTGCCTGCCAATGGAACCTGCGCCATTGTGGCGGCTTCCATCGTTAGAGCTACTAGATCTTCTGGCTCCAAATTGTGCAGGTGGTTTTTACCACAGGCCCGTGCAATGGTTTGCGCTTCCAAAGTCATCACTTTGAGGTAATTGCGTAAACGTCGACCGCCTTCAATTGGGTCGAACCGCTTCATCAGTTCTGGATCTTGAGTGGTGATGCCGGCAGGGTCTTGCCCCTCGTGCCAGTCGTCATACGCTCCGGCTGTTGTGCCCAATTTGTTGTATTCGGCCTCCCATTTGGGATCATTATCGCCAAGGGCAATCAAGGCCGCCGTGCCAATGGCCACCGCATCCGCGCCTAAGGCCATAGCTTTGGCCACATCTGCGCCAGAGCGAATGCCGCCTGAGAGGATCAGCTGTACCTTGCGGTGCATGCCCAGATCCTGAAGCGCTTTTACCGCAGGGCGGATGATTGCCAAAGTGGGCTGGCCCACGTGCTCGATGAAGACGTCCTGCGTGGCAGCTGTGCCGCCCTGCATGCCATCCAACACAATCGCATCCGCCCCGGCTTTCACAGCCAAAGTCGTATCATAATAGGGGCGTGCGCCAGCAATTTTCACATAGATTGGCACTCTCCAACCGGTGATTTCGCGCAGTTCTAGGATCTTGATTTCAAGATCATCGGGGCCGGTCCAATCTGGGTGACGGCACGCGGAGCGTTGATCGATGCCCTTGGGCAGGTTGCGCATATTGGCCACACGGTCACTGATTTTTTGGCCCAACAACATGCCGCCGCCGCCAGGTTTGGCGCCTTGACCCACAACAATCTCAATCGCATCAGCTTTACGCAGGTCATCGGGGTTCATGCCATAGCGTGATGGTAAATATTGGTAGACCAGTTTTGATGAATGGCCACGCTCTTCGGGGGTCATGCCACCGTCACCTGTGGTTGTCGATGTGCCAGCAGCGGAGGCGCCGCGTCCCAAAGCCTCTTTCGCCGGTCCAGAGAGGGCGCCGAAGGACATGCCCGCAATCGTGATGGGGATGTCGAGGTGGATGGGGTTGGAGGCATGTAGCCCGCCGATGGTGACGTTGGTATCACATTTCTCGCGATAGCCTTCCAAAGGGTAACGCGAAATGGAGGCACCCAAAAAAAGTAGGTCGTCGAATGTGGGCAGCTTGCGCTTGGCGCCGCCGCCGCGAATGTCATAAATTCCGGTAGCCGCCGCGCGTCTAATCTCACTGTTCACATCTTGCGTGAAGGTGGCTGATTGCCGGGGAGTAGTGCGCGGGATGCCGCGATCATCATTGCTCATGTCCTGGACCTTTAATACGCGTTGTCAATGTTGAAATTATAGAGGGTGCGCGCTGAACCATAGCGCTTGAACTCTTCGGGTTTGGCGTCGCATTCCCCTTCGGCCAGCAGAGTGCGTAGGATCTCCAAATGCTCTGGCCGCATCTCTTTCTCTTCGCAATCGGCACCTAGTGATTTCACCGTGCCCCGCACAAACAACTGCGCTTCATAGCAGCTGTCGCCTAATGCCTCGCCCGCATCACCGCACACGACAAGATTGCCCGATTGTGCCATAAAGGCGGACATGTGGCCAATGCTGCCGTGCACCACGATATTGATGCCCTTCATGGAAATTCCGCAGCGCGACGAGGCGTTACCTTTGATAACCAAAAGGCCGCCGTGACCTGTGGCGCCGGCATACTGGCTGGCGTCGCCATCAATCACAACTTTGCCTGACATCATATTTTCAGCGACACCGGGACCGGCGCTACCTTTGATGTTGACCGTGGCTTGTTGGTTCATACCGGCTGAGTAATAGCCTGTTGATCCACGCACGGTGACTTCAATAGGAGAATCCAATCCGCAAGCAATGGCATGCGCGCCGCGGGGATTCATAATTTCCCACGCGGTTTGATTGGTGGTTTCATTTTGAGCGTGCAGGGTTGCGTTGAGTTCACGCAGGCTGCCCGTGGATAAGTCATATGTCTGCATATCAGTGTTTCCAGAAGTAAACGGTTGCGGGCTCAGGTTCCCAAACGCGCGCGTTTTGGATACCCGGCAGGTTGACCAAGGCACGGTATTCGCTGCCAAATGCCACATATTGATCGGTTTCGGCCATCACAGCAGGTTTGCAAGCAATTGGGTCACGCACGACGCCAAACCCATCTTTGGTCCCAACTACGAATGTGAAAAACCCATCCAAATCTTCAAGGCTGCTTTCGAGCGCTTCACCCAGGGTGCTGCCGTTCTGCATTTTCCATGTGAGATAGGCCGCGCCCACTTCTGTGTCGTTTTCGGTTTCAATATGAACACCATCGCGGCGCAATTTGCGGCGTAGGGAGTTATGATTGGACAAAGAACCGTTGTGCACAAGACATTGATCGCTTCCGGTGTTGAACGGATGCGCGCCCATGGTTGTTACGGCTGATTCGGTTGCCATGCGCGTGTGACCAATTCCATGGCTACCGGACATTTTCGCAATATCAAAACGTGATGCCACGTCCTTAGGCAGGCCAACTTCTTTGTATATCTCTAGACTATCACCGGTGCTCATGATGCGGATGTTGGGGCGAATCTCTTTAAGGGCTTCGCGGGCCACTACGACCTGATCCGCCCGCAGTTCCAGCACTGCATGGGTGCTTTGAACCCGTATATCAACGTCACCCTTTATGCGCTTTTTCAAGTCGTCTGTGAGCTTGTCAAAATCCACATCGGGCGTATCGGACTGCACAGTCATTTTGCCAATATTTACTGTATCTTGACTGTATATTGCGATTCCCGCGCTGTCCGGCCCACGATCTGTCATCGTGATCAGCATATCTGTTAACATGGCCCCGAGTTGGGCCTCCATGGATTTGTCTTTCAGGAAAAGACCAACGATCCCGCACATGCGGCATTCCTTTCACGAGTAATGTCTCGAGCCGTGCCCGAAATTGATATGAGCTAACGCTAGCATCAAACATTGTACTGCTCAACCATGAGGAAACTTTTTTTCATCTCCGGCAAAAAAACCTTCCTACATTAGACAATTTATGTTTTATAACCGACTAACGTCTCCGCTCTATTAATAAGTAATAAGAAGACGCAAATGCAACTAAACACGGGAGGTAAACGTGGAACAACAACTAGCAGAGCTCACCGCACAGGTAACAGCGTTGCGAGTAAGTGCTGGTGTCACAAACACCAACTTCGCTGAAACCTACTATTATTTGACAATACCATTGATGATTATCATCCATGCAGGCTTTTTGGCCTACGAAATGGGCGCTTCGAGGGCAAAAAACGTTTTATCTTCTGGCGTGAAAAACATTCTGGCCTTTGCTTTTATGATCCCAACATTCTACTTTTTCGGCTGGTGGGTTTATTGGGGTTTTCCAACAGGGCTCACCTTTAGTGAAGGGCCGATGGGGATTTCTGGCTGGGATTATGCCAACTTAATCGCATTGGGTTGGGGAGAATCAACAGCCTATATGGGACCAAATATTACAGACCAAGCCTCTGGTGTCTTCTTTGGCGCTTTTGCCATGTTTGCAGCCACCACAGCGTCGATCATGTCTGGTGCTGTCATTGAACGCATCCAAACCGTAGGTTTTATCATCCTTGCAATCGTGCTGGGCTCATTCGCTTGGGTTGTTGCAGCGGCTTGGGGTTGGCATGCTGATGGTTGGCTCGTCACCAAATGGGGCGTGCATGATTTTGGTGCGGCAGGGCTTGTCCACGCTGTAGCTGGTTTCTTTGCGCTGGGCGTATTGATGCATCTAGGCCCACGGATTGGTAAATTCAACGCCGATGGGACAGCAAATCACATTGCAGGGCATAACATGCCTTTGACTGTGGTTGGCTTGATGCTGATTATCGTAGGGTTCTGGGGCTTCTTGATGGCCTGTGTGATTGTTCCTGGTGAGGCCTTCTCTTGGTTCGCCGACAAACAAGCCACAATCTACGGGACTCCGATCACTCTATCCTCGTTGGCCTTCAATATCTTGATGGCAATTGCAGGTGGGATCATTGGGTCATGGATTTGGACCAAAGATCCGTTCTGGATGATGTCTGGTGCGCTTGCTGGTATTATCTCGACCGCGTCTGGTTTAGATATCTACTATCCAGCTCTGGCGTTCATCATCGCGGTTTCGGCCGGTATGATCTTGAAACCCGCAGCCACTTGGCTTGAAAGTCGCGGCATCGATGATGCGGTGGGCGCGGTGACTGTGCACGGTACAATCGGCCTTTATGGGGTGATTATGCTAGGTGTCTTTGGTTGGGGCTATCCGGCCTTAGCGATTGAAAATGCACCGGTCATCACTCTTTATGGTCAAATCGTAGGGGCGGTTGTGTTTTTCTTGGTAGGCTTTGTGCCGGGCTATGTCTGTGCCTATATTCTTAAGAAATTGGGCATGTTGCGGGTTCCCGCGTCCGCAGAAGAAGCCGGTCTCGATACAATCAAAGTTCCCGCGCAGGGCTATCCTGAAGGTATCGCTCCTTCCGGTCCCGCATCCAGCTAATCAACATCAAGGAGAAATAAGATGTTTCCATATGATACGGCAGATTGGGCAGTGGTTGATGGACCAATGTTCATGTTGGCCAATACGGCATGGCCTGGGATCTTCACGGCAGTTGCTGCGGTGATCTGTGTTTGTGTTTTGGTTGCGGGTAACCGCTCTGAGCATGCGCAATATACAAAATCTGAAAAGTAGACTAAAATTTTAGTTAAATAGTCAGGGGCCACTTAGGTGTGGCCCCTTTCTTTTTGCCTTGCGTGCAAATGATTTAATCGTCACTTGGCGCAATTTCCCTCACAGGAAATAAAATTGCCCCTTAGTATTGATTTCTGTGTTATAGTAAGGCTGAGTAAGTTATCTTAAAATTTGATCTAGGAGAGGCCAGAATGGCTATTATGTGGAGAAACTCAGCGCTGGCCCATCGGCATGCTGAAATTGGCGGTGAGTTGGAGGACTGGAACGGCATGGGGACTGCTTGGTTCTATGACGACACACCTGAGCGTGCAAAAGCTGATTACGAAGCAATTCGCACCAAAGCGGGCTTGATGGATGTATCTGGTTTGAAGAAATGTCACGTGGTTGGTGCGGATGCCGCTTATGTAATAGATCGGGTAACCACTCGCAATGTCGAGAAAATTATGCCGGGCCGTTCCGTTTACGCCTGTATGTTGAACGACCAAGGTAAGTTTATTGATGACTGCGTGATCTATCGCTTGGCAGTTAACAGCTGGCTGGTTGTGCATGGTACGGGCACTGGCATGGAGCAGCTGTCAGCTGTTGCAGCTTCAAAAAATTGTGAAGTGATCTTTGATGACGATATGCACGACATGTCGTTGCAGGGCCCTGTTACTGTGGATTTCTTGGCCAAACATGTGCCGGGCATCCGTGACTTGGCCTACTTTGGATTGATGCAAACAAAGTTGTTTGGCCGCGCTGTGATGATTTCACGGACAGGCTACACTGGTGAACGTGGCTATGAGATTTTCTGTGGCCGTAAAGATGCCGTGCATCTTTGGGATTCAATCCTCTCTGAAGGCGCTGACATGGGCGTTCGTCCGGTTCAGTTCTCAACTTTGGATCTGCTGCGGACAGAAAGCTATTTGCTATTTTATCCGGGTGATAATTCTGAAACCTATCCGTTTGAAGATGAAACTTGCGGCGATACTCTGTGGGAGCTGGGTCTCGAATTCACAGTGTCTCCGGGCAAAACTGGCTTTATCGGTGCAGAAAACCATTATGCTGCCAAAGGTAAAGAGCGCTTCAAAATCTATGGCGTGAAATTGGACGGCACAACACCAGCCGATGAGGGCGCTGATCTGTTGCAAAACGGGCAAAGTGTTGGAGTTGTGACTTTTGGAATGTATTCCGATGTCAATAAACACAATGTTGGTATCGCTCGGATGCCTGTTGCTTGCGCAGTCGCTGGCACCTCTTTGACCGTTCGCAATGCAGATGGCGCTGAGATTGCTTGTGTGGCCTCTGAAATGCCATTTTACGACGAAGATAAATCGATCCGCACTGCAAAGGGTTGATCTTCTAAATGAGGGGCGCTTGTATGATGTACAAGTGCCCCTTACGCTATTTGAAAGTTGGGAGATTTTATTCAGATGTCGACATTTCATTTCCCTGAAAGCATTCGCAGTCGGCCTGTTTATGGCAGGTTAGAAACGCGTCCGGGTAAGGCGCATTTGATGATTGCTGATGCACAAGGCGCAGAGGCTATTTTGGGTTTGGCCCTGCAAGTGCCTGAGCTGATGGCGAAGACACATGTGATATTTATTCCCAAGGGAACAGATTTTGGCCCCAAGCTTCAAGCGCTCAACCCTGCACAGTATTATGAAGGGCCCAGCTATGCGGCGGCTCTGTCTCGGATCCAACGGGTGCTGTCTGATGCGGCTATGGGGCTCCAGATTTACCTTACCGGAACGGAGGGATTGATGGGGCAGGCGCAGAACGCGGCGATGCAAGCGGGCTATGATTACACCGCCATTCAGACTGAACACCGCGGATCTTTGGCCCGGCGCATGCAATGCGTACATTGCAAAGGCATCACCGAGGATGTGATCCTTGACCCGTTTGAGTGCAGCCATTGTGGGCTCAACCTATTCGTCCGCGATCATTACTCCCGCAGAATTGCAGCCTTTCAGGGCGTTTGTATCGATGCAGAAGACCCGGGCAATGTCCCCCCCTCTCAGGAGATTTACTCATGAGCGCGCCAGCCCCAAATTCAACCGCGCCGAAAAGCATGGGCGCGGAAAAAATCAAAGTCATTGTCAGTAATATCGTTCCGCTGAATGACTTGGTCACACGGTTTGAGTTCAAACGCACCGATGGCACGATTTTTCCAACCTTCTCTGGTGGGGCGCACACTATGGTTGAGATGCAAGACGGCGATCTCAAACGTATTAACCCATATTCTTTGATGTCAGACCCGGCAGAGCGTGACACCTATGCGATTTCGGTGCGCCGTGATGATCACGGGCGGGGTGGGTCGCTGTTTTTGCACCAAAAAGTGCAGGTGGGTGATACCATGACCCTCAGCTATCCGGTTAATCTGTTTTCGCTCGATCTCCGGGCCCGTAAGCATCTGTTCATCGCTGGCGGTATTGGTATTACGCCCTTTATGGCGCAGATCAAACAGCTGAACGCTGCCAACGGCAAATGGGAGCTGCACTACAGTTGCCGTAGCCCTGAACTGGGCAGTTATGTCGATGAGCTTACATCCAAACATCCGCATTCGGCGAACGTTTATTATGATGATCAAAAGCAGTTCATCGATCTGCATACCTTATTGGATGGTCAGCCGATTGGTACGCATCTTTATGTCTGTGGCCCGAAAGGGATGATTGACTGGGTGCGCAAAACAGCCGCTGCTGCTGGTTGGCCCAAGGCCCATATACATCACGAAGAATTCCTCGCACCTAAACCCGGCAAACCTTTTGCGGTGCGCTTGGCGAAGTCTGGCCTGGCGGTGGAGGTTGGCGCGCATGAAAGCCTTCTGGAAGCGATTGAACGGCTGGGTGTGGAACCGCCCTACCTGTGCCGGGGTGGCGCGTGTGGGCAATGTGAGACAGATGTGTTGGAAAGCGATGGTACATTCATTCACCGCGATCATTGGCTTGAAGACGACGAACATGCTTCAGGTACTAAAATTATGCCATGTGTGTCACGTTTCGAGGGCAAGACCCTTGTGCTGGACCGATAGGAGGCTTCTGTCATGACCATCCAATTCAATGATGAAACGTTTCGCGATGACTACTCGTTTCGCAATTCCCAGCGCGCGATAGATCGGTTTCCTTTTCCGTTCCACGAAGACAGCTACATGTATTCGGTGAATATGGAACAGCACCAAGGCGGTCCTGCGGACAGCATCTACGAAAAACGCTTTGATGTAGATGAGCATTATGTGGCGGAGATGCGCGATCGCGCAATGGTTTTGGCCGATGATCCGCTGCGCAGCCAATCCTTGCCGCATATGATCTTGGCCGGTTGGGATCTGTTAGAATTGATCATGGTGTCAAAATCTGAAGATTACCCAGATCTGTTTGCGCTGCACCGAAACGGTAATAAATGGCATTGGATCAACAAGCCCATGGGCATTGAAGATCATTTCGTCTTCATGGATGAGACCACACTGCCCTATGGTCCAATGGAGTATATCACTCGCCAAACCCAGGGTGATTTCTGCGTGTTGGATCAACGTGAAGACAATCTCTGGATGGATGCGGGCACGGTTACGACCCAAGCGGATTGGAGCTTGGATTTTGACATTGGCATGAATTTCTTTGAGTGGCATGCGCCTGTGCCTCTGGCCCATGAAAAGGGCATCTTCAAACGGGCTTTGAAGTTCTTGCTAAGCATCCAACAAGGTGCGCCGGCGCGGCGGTTGAACTGGACGATGACGGTTAACCCGCTGTTGGACACCAGCCCTGAAAATTACCACAAATGGGGCGTGCAAAAAAACACGCTGACACTTGAGAACCTCGGCTCAAAGCAACATTTGCGGGTGGAGTTGCAAACCTTCTTCCGCCTGCCACGGTCCAACGCATTGGTTTTCCCCATTCGGTGTTACCTGATGTCCTTCCAAGATATTGTAAGCAAGCCAAAATGGGGCCGCAGATTGCATCGGGTGGTGCGGGACCTTCCGGAAGAATTGGCGGCCTACAAAGGCTTTATCGACAACCGGTCCATGATGTTGGAGTTTTTGGCGCGCTATGACGACGGTTTACCGACGTCTTTTGGCGTATGGTCTGATGAACAAGGCACGCCTGCTTTACAGAAATAATCTGAGTTTGGGCCCTGCTTTGGGGCCAAAACTAGATCTGCTTATGTGCATCCACGACAGCGCGCGCACCTTGGCCTGCCTCTTGACCTTTGGAGTAGAAATGATCTCTGAAAATCGCTGTGTGATGCTCAGTCTCTTGGTAATGATGCGGGGTCAGAACAACGGATAAAATCGGTATACCGCTGTCTAAACCCACACGGACCAGACCATCGACCACGGCACTGGAGACAAAGTCGTGACGATAGATCCCGCCATCCACAACAAATGCGCAGCAGGCAATGGCATCATAGCGTCCGGTGGCGGCGAGTTTTAGTGCCATGAGTGGTAATTCCAAGGCGCCGGGAACATCGAACACATCGACGGCTTCCCCCCCAAGGCTGTCTTGAAACCCCGCAAAGGCGCGATCTACGATATCGGCATGCCATTGGGCTTTTACAAATGTAAATCGGGTCTGTGACATCGTATTTCCTTTTGCAACACTTCCGTTACTCAAAGCGAAATACTAGCAGAGATAGGGCGCAACGCACCCAATCTTCACACGCTCTCTTCCATCCGGACTTTAACCGTCGGCTCAGGCATCGCACCTGATCTGCTGGCCCCCATTTCTGGGGCGCTCGCGGGCTGGTGATCTTAAAATCACATACCGCCGGTGGGGAATTTCGCCCCGCCCTGAGAACATTTTTATTTTATGCTGAATTTCCCGCGTTGCAAGGGCATAACGTACAGAATAGGTGCTTAAAATCAGAATATTTATGTGTTTTGTGGGTAGCTGATGACCGACAGATATCTCGCAGGCAATTGCACCAGTTTTTCAGGGCCATGCGCGCTATCGGCATCGAAAAACAGCGTGTCTCCTGGCTTCAAAGGGTAAACCTCATCGCCGTGACGGTAATCAACTTCGCCTTCCAACATGTAGATAGTCTCAATGCCGCCATGTTGAAAGGTGGGAAAGACATCTGACTCGGTGGTTAGGGTGATCAAATAAGGCTCCACAATAACGCCGCTTGCATTTGCACCGATATGGCCAAGCAGATTATACTGATGGCCTGCGCGGGTGCCGGCACGTTCAATCTCAACCCCTTCGCCAGTTTTGGTGTGTATGGCTTCGCGGCGTTCCTCAAATCGGCGGAAAAATGAGGTGAGCGGTACCGACAAAGCATTGGCCAAAGTTTGCAACGTTGTGAGAGATGGCGAGGTGTTGCCGTTTTCAATTTTCGACAACATACCGATGGAAAGCCCGGTTGTGGCGGCAAGTTCTGCGACTGTCACCTCTTGGCGGCGGCGAAAGGCGCGCACCTCACGGCCAATAGCTACTTCGAGCACTTTTTCACGTTCTTCACGGACAACATGCGGATCTTGCGTCAGTTTTCCAACCATCTCAGGCGATATTTTTACTATATTCATTAATCTAGCCCGATCCTGTAGTTTGGTCTCTTGATCTTAATCATGGTTTTCCTGTTAGTATTATAAATATGAATGACATGAAAATCCAGTCCATTGGCTTCTTGATCTTTGACGGCTTTCCTATGGCCTGTTTGACGTCAATGATTGAGCCCCTACGTGCGTCAAATGAAATCTCAGGGCAAGTCGCTTTTTCTTGGACGCTTTATGCGGAGACCATGGATAAAGTTAGGTCCAGCGCTGGGGTCAGTTTTGAGCCAGATTTGGCTCTGGGACAGGCTGAGAGGCCGGATCATCTGTTTCTGCTCAGCCCGCCGATGGCCCAGTTTTCCAATCCCAAGGCGGGCTACGGCGCGCTGCGGACCTTGGGACGTCATGGTACGATTTTGGGCGGTGTGAGCGGTGGCGTGTTTCCTTTGGTGCGCTCAGGCGTGATGGTGGGGCAGGTTGTATCAGTGCATTGGTGCTATGAGGCTGCGTTTCGCTCGGAGTTTCCAGAAGTTGAGGCTTCCGATCAGGTGATTGAGGTCTCCCAACGCCGCTACACGGCCTCAGGCGCGGCGGCTGCCTTTGATCTATCACTACGATTGATTGAAACCCGACTGGGGGCGGATGTGGCGACTGAGGTGGCCTGCTGGTTCCAACATCCGTTGATGCGCGGCGAGGGGGTGCGCCAAAGCATTCCGACCTACCGGCAATCCTCAACCGATGCGACCCTACCGCCTGTGGTGGCCAAAGCGGTCGCTGTTTTCGCCGCCAATTTGGCAGAACCCATTTCTGTGGCAGATGTGGCGGATGAGGTAGGCGTGTCTGCCCGGCAAATCGAACGTAGTTTCAAAAAAGCGACAGGACAAAGCCCGTCGCATTACTACCGCTCCATGCGCATGAAGGCCGCGCGTCAGCTGGTGATGTATTCCAAAGACAGCATGGCGCAAATTGCCCTGCAAGTGGGCTACGGCTCCACAACTCCGATGGTTCAACACTATAAAGATGCCTTCGGCCTCTCCCCGCAAGAGGACCGCCGACGGATCAACCTTTATCGCGTGCAAGACAACAGCCCGGTACCGTCGGTTTAAAAGTCTTAACCCTGCCTAATAAGCCGAACGCATCGCAGTCAAAAGGCTATGATGCAGTGATGCGGCGGAGGAGCGGGGACCTAGGATCGAGATATGCTCCAATGTCCGGCAGACCACAAAACAACCTAGGTGATCAATGCTGCTGCGGGTGGCATCGCCCGGCTGAAACGTAGTCATATTGATCGCGCAGAGCCGTTCCAAGACCGCAGCCAAACCTACACCATGCAGATCGAACCGGCACCAGCCGCTGGTTTGTTCGGTGACAGATGCTTTGCCTTTTACCTCTGCAGTGGCCTGTGCAAATAGGGTTTCATGGCTGTCATAAGGCGCTTCCAAAATCCATTGATCAGGCCCGCTCCAAAACGCGGTGACCTTGTCGCCGGCCACATGGCCTGGTTTCGGTGCTGTGGGGCCGATGAGTCGGCGAATGGCAAGATTGGTCGCCCGTTCCCCGCCTTTGCGCGCGGCCACAGAGGCCAGCGCATATCCCGCCTCTTCGCTCAATGTGATAGGACCATGCTTGTCGGTGCGTGGTTCGGTGCCGCCAAGTGCGGTTATAGCTGTGAGATTATGCACGCAGACGTTCCCCTTCGGGATCAATGAAATGAGCGCTGACGACTTCCACCTCATGGTCAAATCCGGTCAAAGGGCTGACAAGCCGCATGATTTCACCTTCGCGGCTGTCGCCAGATTTTATATAGGCTAAGGCGATACAATAGCCCAGGTTTGGCGAATAACAGGCGGAAGTCACATAGCCTTGATCGTGAGCCGCATCCACAGGATCACCCTTGGTCATCAAATGACTGCCTGCCGGCACCGGATTTTTAGGATCCACCGGCCTTAGGCCCACCAGTTTCAAAGCGTCATCGGTGTTCAAGCCGCTGCGCTCTGATAGGGTCGAGCCGATGCTGTCTTTTTTCTTAGACACCATCCGCCCCATGCCAAGGTTCACTGCGGATGTTGTGCCATTCAGCTCATTGCCAGCCGCATGGCCCTTTTCAATCCGCATCACCCCAAGGGCCTCAGTGCCATAGGGCACGGCGTCAAACTCTTCGCCGGCTTGCATCAAGCGTCGGATCATCGCGTCCCCGTAGCGGGTGGGCACGGCAATCTCATAGGCCAGTTCGCCAGAGAAGGAGATCCTAAACAGCCGTGCGCGCAAACCGCCACAGACCGTGACATTGGCGCAGGCCATGAAGGGAAAACCATCGTTGGACAGATCAAATTCTGGATCCACAATCTTTTGCAACAGGTTGCGTGCATTGGGACCGGCGACGGCATATTGCGCCCAAGCTTCTGTGGTGGAGATCAGCTGCACATCGAAGTCAGGCCAAAGGCATTGGCGGGCAAACTCCATATGTCGAAACACTGAGACCGCATTGGCGGTGGTGGTTGTGACCACAAAATGATCGTCGGCCAGCCGCGCGGCGGTGCCATCGTCCATTGCAATCCCATCTTCGCGCAGCATCAAGCCGTAGCGGGTTTTCCCAACGGCTAGCTTTGCAAAGGCATTGCAGTATATCTTGTTGAGAAAGGTCACAGCATCAGCGCCTTGAACGTCGATCTTGCCCAATGTTGTCACATCGCAGATGCCCACGGATTTGCGAGTGGCCAAAACCTCACGGTCAACGGACTGGCGCCAGTGGGTTTCACCTGCCTGTGGAAACCATTGCGCACGCAGCCACATGCCCACTTCCACAAAGACCGCACCTTGCTCTTCGGCCCATTTCTGGCTAGGAGTTTTGCGGGTGGGGCGAAAATCTGTGCCGCGATCCCGGCCTGCAAATGCACCAATGGCTGTGGGGGTGTAGGGTGGGCGAAAGATGGTTGTGCCAACTTCTGGAATGGTTTTTCCGGTCAACTCGGCCATAATGGCAAGGCCACCCATATTCGACGTTTTACCCTGATCTGTGGCCATGCCCAAGGTAGTATAGCGCTTCAAATGCTCAACGCTGATAAAGTTTTCTTGGTGTGAAAGTTTGACATCTTTAACGGTTACGTCGTTTTGCTGATCCAGCCAAGCCCGAGAGCAGCCTTTGACATACCAAAACGGCGTCATATTAGCGAGAGTGTCTTCCGCCTTTGGCAGATTTACGTTGGTTTGCTTGATGCCAAGATCCTTTAAGATGGCATTGGCCTGCGATGCGCCGCAGGTCAGCGCAGCTGCAGTCGTGAAAAGACCTAAAGCCGCGCCCGCAACGCTGAGGCCTGCAGGGCCGTCTTTGGGGGGGCAGAAAGCTGCAATTTCGTCGTTCCACACCGGGCGGCCACGGTGATGGCTGGTCAGATGAACATTCGGGTTCCATCCGCCGGAAACGCCCAAGGCGCCGCAGGGCAAGTTGCGCGTGCTGCCATCTGGCAAAGAGACCTGGACCGAGGTGAGGCCTAAGCGGCCACGGCTGTTGGTCACTTGGCCACCTGCAATGACCTCATAGTCTTGGCTCTTTGGTGCGTCGTGGCGAATGTCGATCACAGCGGCCACATTCACACCGGCAGCATGCAAATCAGCGGCAGTTTTATGGCCGTCGTCGTTGTTGGTGAACACCGCCACATTTTGCGCGGCGGTCACCGCCCAGCGGTTGGCATAACTGCGCATGGCGCCTGCCAACATGATGCCCGGACGATCGTTGTTTTCAAATGCGATGGGCCGTTCGGTGGCACCGGCGCAAAGCAGGCTGCGCTTAGTATAGATCCTCCATAGGATTTGCCGAGGCTTTCCGGCTGCTGGAGCCGCCAGGTGATCTGACACCCGCTCCAATGCGCCATAAATTCCATGATCGAATGCGCCTAAAATTGTAGCCCGTGCCATGACCCTGACATTTGGTAGGCTGTTTAATTCGGCCACGGTTTTGGCTGCCCATTCGGCACCTGATTGATCTGTGAGGCTGAAACGCTCTGAATTGAGGCGCCCGCCTAATGTATAATCTTCATCTGCCAATATGACCTGTGCACCTGCGCGTCCGGCTGTGAGTGCAGCGGCCAGACCCGCAGGACCCGCCCCGATGATCAGCAGATCGCAGTGCAAAAAGCCCCGGTCATAGTCATCTGGATCGTCTTGAAAACTGATGCTTCCCAGACCTGCGGCTTTGCGGATGATTGGCTCATAGACTTTTTCCCAAAATGCGGCAGGCCACATAAAGGTTTTGTAATAAAAGCCAGCAGTCAGGAAGTTTGAAAAACGGTCATTGATCGCCATTAAGTCAAAGCGCAGAGATCCGATTTTATTTTGTGATTTTGCAGTGAGCCCATCAAACAACTCTGCCGTAGTGGCGCGGGTGTTGGGTTCTTGGCGGGCGCCATCGCGCAGCTCCATAATCGCGTTGGGCTCCTCTGAGCCTGCTGTTAAAACGCCGCGGGGACGGTGGTATTTGAACGAACGCCCCATAAGGCGAACGTCATTGGCCAAAAGGGCACTGGCGAGTGTGTCGCCCGCATGGCCTTGAAAAAACTTGCCATCAAACATGAAGTTTACAGTTTGGCTGCGGTCAATTTGCCCACCTTTGAGACGATTGATCTGGTTCATGTGCTGCGCCCCCGGCTGCGTGCCACATCGTTTGCCAATTTAACCGATGAAATTTCATGGGTTGTGGTGTCGCGCGTCACGACCAAAAAAGATCTGTCCCCTTGCTCATGGTACCAAAGCTCTTGGTGGGGTCCGGTGGGATTGTCGCGCAGATAACCATAATCAATGAATTGCACCAATGCATCTTTGGCCTGCCAGTCAGGACGGTCCAACAGGGCCGCATCGCCCATATAAGTAAATTCGGCGCTGTCACGTGGGCCAAGGATGGGGTGATTAATTATCATATCCGTGTGCCTCTCAATGCAGCTGTGGGTTATTGCCTACGCCTTTTTCGTCGATCATCTGGCCTTTTTCAAAGCGGTCAAATCGGTAGGCTTTCGCAAATTCATGGGGGGTATCAGTGGCCAAAAGGTGGGCATAGCACCAGCCCGAGGCGGGCGTGGCTTTGAAGCCGCCATAGCACCAGCCGCCGTTGAAGTAGAGGCTTTTAATATGTGTACGGTCAATAATGGGCGATCCATCCATCGACATATCCATGATCCCGCCCCACATGCGCAACAGCCGTACCCTGCCTAGCATTGGGAAAATGGCCATGGCGCCTTCGCAGACATCTTCCACCACCGGCAGATTGCCGCGTTGGGCATATGAGTTATACCCATCAAGGTCGCCACCAAACACCAAGCCGCCTTTGTCAGACTGGCTGCAATAGAAATGGCCTGCCCCAAAGGTAATCACACCCGGCAAAACAGGCTTGAGCCCTTCAGACACAAATGCCTGTAAAACATGGCTTTCAATCGGCAGTCGCATATTAGCTTTGGCCATAAGGCGTCCCGATGAGCCGGCCACGCAAGAGGCGATCTTGCTACCGCCGATGTAGCCTAGGTTGGTTTCCACTCCGAGGCATTTGCCTCCCTCGATGCGAAAACCGGTGACTTCACAGTTTTGAATGATATCGACACCCAGTTGGTCTGCGGCGCGAGCATAGCCCCAGGCGACTGCATCATGGCGCACTGTGCCGCCACGATGTTGGGCCAAACCGCCCTGTATGGGAAAGCGCGCATTGTTGACATTCAAGAATGGGTAGCGCTTTTGAATGGTTTCAGTGCTTAAAAGATCCGCATCAGCACCGTTCAAAATCATAGCATTGCCGCGCCGGGTGAAGGCGTCGCGCTGCGCGTCGGAGTGGACTAAGTTGAGGATGCCGCGTTGGCTGATCATCGCGTTATAATTGATATCTTGTTCAAGACCTTCCCAGAGCTTTAAAGAATGTTCATAAAAAGGTTCATTGCCGTCGAGCAGGTAGTTTGACCGCACAATCGTAGTGTTGCGCCCAACGTTGCCGCCACCAATCCAGCCTTTTTCTAAAACCGCTACTTTTTTGGCACCGTGATTGCGGGCTAAATAATAAGCCGTAGCCAGACCATGACCGCCACCGCCTATGACGATGTAATCGTACAGAGCTTGCGGCGCGACATCACGCCAAGCGGGCTTCCAGCCTTTGTGACCGGTGAGTGCTTCTTTGATGACACGTAGACCTGAGTAACGCATTAGTATGGCTCCTTGGTTTTAATGTCGCGCTTCCACAGGCGTTTGACAGTTTAGGATCGGACAAAGTTTAGGCGGTTTCCGACTCTGTAGCTATTTAGAAATGCTAATTGATTTTTGAAGCAATTCAACCATGCTGGGCGCTCGCATAATTTGGCCTAGTAGCTATTACCAAGAAAAAAACTTGACTGTAAGGAAAATTACAGCAGAGTGTACACCACGGTATTACTGCGGATGACAAGAATCGCAGGCGTTATTATGTTTGGCTGTATGGAACTGTTTTCACCGGTTTTGAGGGCAAAAGGTCCACTATGATGCAAAAGTATTCACAATAAGGGCGACCATGAAGTCGCTTCAACATGGAGAAAAATAATGAAAAACCTTACACGTAATTTTGCTGTTGCCCTATCGGTGACGCTCGCCTCTGTATCGGGGCAAGTTTTGGCTGAAGACTCGAGCAAACCAATTGTAATTCCAACACACAACTGGTCCAGCCAAGTTGTGATGGCCTATGTCATAGGCGGAATTTTTGAGAACATGGGCAACAACGTTGAATATGTTCCGGCTGACACTCAAGCTGTTTACGAAGCCATTCGCAACGGAGATGTGACCATCTCTCACGAAGTATGGCAGTCAACCTTCGGTGCGTCATTTTACAATGCGATGGCCAAAGGCGGAATCATCGATGCAGGCACACATGCCGCTATGACCCTCGAAGAAATGGGCGTTCCACAGTATGTGATCGATGACAATCTTTGCCCAGGCCTGCCAAACTGGGAAGCTTTGGCAAACTGTCCTGAAGTTTTCGCAACAGCTGATTCCGGTGGCAAAGGCCGTTGGTTGGAAGGCCCACAAAGCTGGCACGGCGAGCAAATGCCACAGCGTTTGGCGGGTCTCGGTCTTGATGACAAATACATGGTAAAATTTGCTGGTTCAGCTGATGCGCTTTGGGCTGAGCTTGAGTCTGCCAAAAAAGAACGCCGCGGCGTTATCACATTTAATTGGACACCGAACTTTACGGATGCAGAGGGCTTTGTCTTCATCGAATTCCCTGAGTTCTTCCAAGGCTGTCGCGTTGGTGACGGTGGTGACGGGGCATGTGGTTCTCCAAAAGGTTGGCTGAAAAAAGCTGCAAACTACAAGTTCCCAAAAACGCACCCTGCTGCTTACACAGCTTTCAGCAAAATTTCATTCACCTCAACAGACATTGGTCAAATGGCCGCGTTGGTTGATGTAGATAAGATGAGCCATCAAGATGCTGCAAAATCATGGTTGGCTGCGCATGAAGATGTTTGGAAGCCTTTCACTGAGTAAGGTTTAAAACGTCCTGCAACGCTGAAATGCGTTGCAGGATCCAATGCTTTGAGTTCTGGCTCACCTCCCTCATATGTTTTGCTTGTTGATCCACGATCACTTTTTTGCTTAAAACTGATCTTATCATGCACAATTTGGCAGTCCCCGACGCTCATTAGGAACTCAATATGTCTTTGCAAATATCCGCCGAAAATCGGGTAAAACCCGTTATAAAATGCTCTTCTGTCTACAAAGTTTTTGGCGAGAATGCTAAGAAATTACTAGCGCAGTTCAACGGGCTGGTTGACGCTAAAACATTCAAAGATGCTGGCTGCGTTGTCGGAGTGAACAACGCCTCTTTTGAAGTGTATGAAGGTGAAATACTCGTTGTTATGGGCCTATCTGGCTCTGGAAAGTCAACCCTGTTGCGCTGCATTTCACGGCTGACAGATACGACCTCTGGAAATATCTTCATTGATGGCCAAGATTTGCTGGCAATGACCTCCAAACAGCTTATCGAAGTGCGCCGCAATAAGATGGGAATGGTCTTTCAGAATTTCGGATTGCTGCCGCATAAAACAGTCTTAGAAAACATCGCCTTTCCTTTGCAAATCAAAGGTAAATCTACTGATGACAGCATGAAACGTGCTCTTGAAATGGTGGAGTTAGTGGGGCTTGATGGCCGGGAAAACTACTTCCCGCGGCAATTATCTGGTGGGCAACAACAACGTGTTGGTATTGCTCGCTCGCTCGCGGTTGAGCCTGATATTTGGTTCCTCGACGAGCCTTTCTCTGCACTGGATCCTTTGATCCGCAAAGAAATGCAGGATGAATTTCTGCGTCTCCAAGGGGTTTTGAATAAGACTATTTTGTTCGTAACACATGATTTCAACGAGGCACTCCGCCTTGCTGACCGGATCGCAATTATGAAGGATGGCGTGATCGAGCAACTTGACACGCCAGCCAATATCGTTCTGCGTCCCGCCACAGAATATGTGCGCAAATTCACAGAAGAAGTGCCGCGCGAAAAAGTCTTGAAGATTGTGTCTGTAATGGAGCCTGTTGTCGATGCGTCGTTGCTTGGACCATTGCAGGTGTCGAAAGATGCCATCATTTATACTGTGGCAGAGGCTGTCTTGACCGAACCTAAACATGTGGCTGTAGTGAACGCGCTTGGCGAGGTCGTCGGCTCTATTCACGCCTCAAAAATCATCAATATGTTGTTTGGCCAAACCGATGCAACCGATGATATGACGTAGGGTGGTGTGATGAAGTTTTTTAAAAATTACCCTAAATATGCGCAATTTATTGCGTTATTAGCAGTATTTTTCGCGTTGTATTTGACGGTCACTCCGAGTGAGACTAACATACTTTGGCGATTTCCTGCGTTGTTTGCAGGGGTGCCGGGGGGAATCAATGGATTTGCAGAGCACCTGATGTATGATTGGTTCCCGGTTGAGATATTCGACCCGGAACTTGAGGAATACGAAACCTCAGCCTTCGTTAGAGAAGTGACCAGAGGCTTCTCCCGTGGAGTGTTGTTTTGCATCGAGTTTGTCCGTGAAATTTTGCTGGGTGGTGTGAAAACCATTGTGGCGTTCACAAGTTGGGATTTTGTAGGTGATAATAAATGGGCGGTTTGGCCTGCTTTGCCTTGGACTGTTGTGTCTGGTGGGGCCATCTTGCTTGGCTATGCGCTGCGCGGCAAGGCTCTGGCGCTTTTGGCCGGGCTTGCGACGGCTTATATTGCGATATTTGGACAGTGGGAGCCGGCGATGGAGACTTTGTCTTTCGTCTTGATTGCAGCTCCTGTATCCTGTTTGCTTGGCCTGTTTTTGGGTGCGGTTGCCTATAAGAGCAAAACCACAGAGACAATTCTCATACCACTGCTGAATGTGGCGCAAACCATGCCGCATTTCTCCTACCTTATCCCGGTGATGGTCTTTTTTGGTGTGGGGGATCACGCCGGTGCGATTGCCACCATCATTTTTGCCACTCCACCGATGATCCGGTTGACGCTACTGGGGCTAAAACGTGTATCGCCAGAGGTGGTTGAAGCCGGCGCTATGAACGGCTGTACCAACGCCCAGATGATGTTGAAGGTTCTGATCCCGACAGCGCGGCGCGATATTCTGATTGGTACCAACCAAGTCATCATGCAGTGTTTGGCCATGGCTGTTATTGCCTCTTTCATTGGGGCCAAGGGCTTGGGCTTTAACCTTTTGCTGGCCTTGAATCAGTTGCGTATTGGTCAGGCGCTTGAGCTGGGCATATGCATCGTGTTGATAGCGGTTGTTTTGGATAAATTGTCTTTGGCTTGGGCGAATAAACAAACAAATTACTTTGCTGATGACAGTTTTATGCAGCTTCACAAATATGGCATTTTCTTCCTAATTTTGTTGACGACCTGCGTGATCCTCAGCTTCTTGGGGAAGCTCATTTTTGCCGGTGGTATTAACTATTTTTACCTTATCCCCCACAATCAGGGCATCACCACTGAGCCATTCTGGCAGTCGGGCGTCGATTGGATGGTTGAGAATTGGTATCGCGGTCTTCAGACCTTCAATAATTGGTTGATCATCGATGTGCTGATGCCAATGAAAGCAGCTTATTTAGGCATGCCGGTCAGTGCGACTTTCGTCTTGGTGATGGGGGTTGGTTTCATCATCGGCGGGCTGCGCTCTGCGTTGATTGTGGGTGGGTTTCTTCTGTTTATCGCCTTTACGGAATGGTGGGACAGAGCGCTGATCACGGCTTATATGACGTCTTTTGCTGTCTTGGTCTCAGCGCTCATCGGCATCGTCGTGGGCTCACTTTGTGCGCAAAATAGTTTTGCCAGTAAAGGCATTCTGATTGTCTGCGATACGCTGCAAACTTTCCCATCTTTCATCTATTTGATCCCAGTCATCATGTTGTTTGGCGTTACGGACACCTCTGTTTTGATTGCGGTTATTGTCTACGCCACTATTCCAGCCGTGCGCTATACGGTTGAAGGCCTGAACAGCGTACCGGCAACCCTGCAAGATGCGGGATCCATGTCGGGGGTGAATAAGTTACAGCGGTGGGTTCAGATCGAGATGCCGCTCGCATTTCCTCATATCATGCTGGGGGTCAACCAAACGGTGGTCTTTGCGCTGTTCATGGTGATTATCGGGGCAATGATTGGCACGGATGATTTAGGCCAGTATATATTGAAGGCTCTGTCGGATAAAAATGGGATCGGAAACGGCCTGATGTTGGGGCTTTGCGTGGCATTTATTGGTCTGGCTGTGGATCATTTGATTCACACTTGGGCCGATCAGAAAAAAGCCGCTTTGGGCATGGCGTAATTATATCTGCCTAAAAACGATGCTGTGGCTAAGACTGGGCTTTTGCTTTGAGCAATTTCACGCTAGTTTATAGAATGTTTTGAGAGGACATCACGATGAGCGTGAATCAAAAATACTATTTCCCAACCGGCGGATTGCCCAGCCAAAAGGACATGATGACCCAAAGGGCCGTGTTCACCGAGGCCTATGCGGTGATCCCCAAAGGCACGATGCGCGATATTGTGACCAGCTTTTTGCCCCATTGGCACAAGACCCGCGCTTGGGTTTTGGCGCGCCCCTTGAGCGGCTTTGCTGAGACATTCTCGCAGTATATCATGGAAGTCTCCCCGGGTGGTGGCAGCAGAAAACCTGATCCCGAGGTGGGCGCGCAATCGGTCTTATTTGTGACTGATGGACAGGGATTGTTACGCCTCAACGGGCAAGAGCATGCGTTGCGGACCGGCAGTTATGCCTACATTCCGAGTGGCGCGGAGTGGGTGTTAGAAACCAGTACTGAGACATTGCGCTTTCATTGGATCCGTAAGCTATACGTCGCGGTAGAGGGCATTGAAGCCCCGGAGGCCTTTGTCACCCATGAAGAGAACCATGCTCTCAAACTGATGCCTGACACCAACGGCGCTTGGGGCACGACCCGCTTTGTGGAGCCTGAGGATTTGCGCCATGACATGCATGTGAATATTGTGACCTTTCAACCAGGGGGGGTGATCCCCTTTGAAGAAACTCATGTTATGGAGCATGGGCTTTATGTGCTGGAAGGGAAGGCCGTTTATAAGCTGAACCAAGATTGGGTTGAGGTTGAGGCCGGTGATTTTGTGTGGCTGCGCGCCTTTTGTCCGCAAGCCTGTTATGCCGGGGGGCCGGGGCCATTTCGCTATCTTCTTTACAAAGACGTCAATCGGCATGTGCCGCTGAGTCTCTAGGCCTCCGGCAGGAGTATTTGTTGCCAGAAGAAACTGAGGACCTAGGCGGGGTGTTAACTGGCCAGCAAATCGAGCAGGCGAAACTTGGCGATGCGTTCGACCTGACGGCAGGCCTCTTCCAACTCTGTGGCGCGATCATTGTTGAGTCGTGCACCAAAGGCCGCAAGGATGCTGTCTTTGGTGTGATCGCGTGCAGCGATGATGAAGGGGAACCCGTGTTTTGTCACATATGCAGTGTTGAGGGTGGCGAAGCTTTCATGTTGGGCATCTGTGAGGGCATCGAGCCCCGCACTGGCTTGCTCGGCGGTGCTGGAGGTGGTTAGTCGTTTGGCTGCCGCCAGTTTGCCTGCAAGGTCAGGGTGGGCGGTGAGCACGCCCAAACGCTTGTTTGCATCCGCTGAGCGAAACACCCGACATAGGGCGTTGTGTAGACCGGTGGCGCTGTCGTGCATGGGGCCAAGTTCCAACCGATGTGCGCGCTCTGCCACCCAAGCGGAATGTTCAAACACCCCGCCAAAGGCTGTGACAAAATCTTCACGGGTCATGGCACTGGGGCGGGCGAAGCGTTTGTGTGGGTGGGTGGCGTTCCAGTGATCTGCAATTTGCTCACGGGTGGCAAACCATACGCCGTCGTGGCTATTGGCGTAATCGATGAAGCGCTGCAGGGCGGCGGCGCGTCCCGGGCGTCCGATCAGGCGGCAATGAAGGCCGATGGACATCATGCGTCCCCCTTCCGCGTAGAGCACGTCAAAACTGTCTTTCAGGTAGCTGTAGAATTGATCGCCGGAATTGAAGCCCTGTGGCGTGGCAAAACGCATATCATTGGCATCGAGCGTGTAGGGGATGATCAATTGATCGGTCTCGCCGCACTCCATCCAATAAGGTAGATCATCGGCATAGGTGTCGGACACATATTTGAATTGGCCGGTCTCAGCGGCGAGGCGCACGGTATTTTCTGAGCAGCGGCCGGTGTACCAACCGTGGGGTGGGTGGCCTACGACCTCCGTGTGTAGGCGGATGGCCTCAGCCATATCTGTGGCCTCATCCTCGGGGTTGGCATCTTTATACTCAACCCACTTAAATCCATGGCTGGCTATCTCCCATCCGGTGGACAACATGGCGGCCACCTGCTCGGGGGCGCGAGCCAAGGCCGTAGCCACACCGTATACAGTGACAGGTAGACCTTTCATCATCCGGTGCAACCGCCAAAATCCAGCTCTTGCGCCGTATTCATAGACGCTTTCCATATTCCAATGGCGTTGATTGGGCCAAGCCGCGGCGCTGACAATTTCGGACAGGAAGGCCTCAGAGGCCGCGTCACCGTGTAGGATGTTATTTTCGCCACCTTCTTCGTAATTCAACACCAGTTGCACAGCGATGCGCGCGCCGCCTGGCCATTGGGCTTCTGGCGGGGTTGGGCCATAACCAGTCATATCGCGAGGGTAACGGTTCATAATTTTTCTCCAACGGGGGCTTTCCCTTTGCCTAATTATTGCGCAGAGATAAAGAAAGTAAAAAAGGAATAGGCTATGATCGGTTTTTTGACCACACATGTTTTGGATACTGCGAAAGGGTGTCCAGCGCCGGGACTTAAGATTGAGCTGTTTCGTTACAAAGACGTCGTTGCGCGCAAGCTGTGTGAGATGGTGACCAATGCAGATGGACGCACCGATAGCCCCATATTACCGAGTGATGCCTTTGAGATTGGACAGTATATGCTGGTGTTTCATGCGGGCGACTATCTGCGCGCCACGAGGCAAGCGACGGCTGAGCCAATGTTTTTAGATCAGGTGCCCTTGCGTTTTGGCATGTCACAAGATGATCACTACCATGTGCCTTTGCTGCTATCGGCGCATGGCTACTCCACCTACCGCGGCAGCTGAGGAATTAAATCATGTATGATATTGCAATTTTTTGGGACTGGGTCAGCTTTGCAGTGCGGTGGTTACATGTGATCACGGCCATGGCATGGATTGGGTCATCGTTCTATTTCATTGCTCTTGATCTCGGGCTGAACCGTAATATCGAAGGGCCGGCGGATGGAGAAGAGTGGCAGGTGCACGGCGGTGGGTTTTACCATGTGCAAAAATATCTTGTGGCTCCTGCTACAATGCCGGAGCATTTGACTTGGTTTAAATGGGAGAGCTACACGACCTGGCTGTCTGGCGTGGCGATGCTCATGGTGGTCTATTGGGCTGGGTCCGAGCTTTACTTGATTGATCCGGCTAAGATGGATTTGTCGACTTGGCAGGCGATTGGAATTTCAGCGGGCTCTTTGGCGGTGGGTTGGGCCATCTATGATGGATTGTGCAGATCCAAACTGGGCGAACATCCAACCTTGCTGATGGTCTTGTTGTTTGCAGTCTTGATGGTGATGTCTTGGGGGTACAACCAAGTGTTCACGGGCCGGGCGGCGTTGTTGCATCTGGGCGCCTTTACCGCCACGATTATGACGGCCAATGTGGCGATGATCATTATGCCAAACCAGCGCATTGTGGTGGCCGATCTTAAAGCGGGCCAGGTGCCGGATGCAAAATATGGCAAGATTGCCAAACTGCGCTCCACCCACAATAACTACCTGACTTTGCCGGTCATCTTCCTGATGCTATCAAATCATTATCCGCTGTCTTTCGGCACGCCCTACGCCTGGATTATTGCTTGTTTGGTGTTCCTGATGGGGGTGACTATTCGCCATTACTTTAACTCGATGCACGCATGCTCAGGGCGTCCTAATTGGACTTGGGGGCTGACGGTGATCTTGTTTGTCGTTATCGCATGGCTGTCGTCTGTGCCTCATTTTGATGGCGATGTGGAGACCGCAGAAGCCGCCCCACTGACCGCTTATGAGCAACGCTATGCGCAGGCGGACGGCTTTGAGCAGGCCCATGACATCGTGCAGGGGCGATGTGCCATGTGCCATGCGCGCGCGCCGGTCTGGGAAAGGGTGCGCTGGGCGCCAAAGGGGATATTGCTGGAAACCCGCGCTGATATTGCCCGAAACGCCCGTGCCATTTTTCTACATGCAGGTGTGAGCGATGCCATGCCACCGGCCAATATCACCGGTATTTCAGCTGAAGACCGCGCCATTTTGGCTGCATGGTACCGCTCGGCCAACTAAATTGCGCTCAAAAAGTCGAATTTGAGCAAAATTGTGACACAGGCACTTAGCCTGTTGCAACCGGTTGCAAAGGTAGTATCTTAGGACAACCCTAGCCGCAGACTTTTGCGGCTCTTATCGCATTCATTTCGGAGTTTTTTCTGTGGACATAGCAGACACAACCATTCGCCTGACAACGGCTCAGGCCATCATCCGCTATTTGGTGGCGCAATATACTGAGATCGATGGCGTGAAAATTCGCGTTTGTGGGGGAGGCTTTGGCATCTTCGGGCATGGCAATGTGCCGTGTTTGGGAGAAGCGCTTTATGACCACAAAGATGTCTTGCCGTTATATCGTGGGCAGAATGAGCAGGGCATGGGCTTTGCAGCCGCGGCTTATGCAAAATACCATTTACGCCGAAAATTTATGTTTTGCACGGCCTCGGCTGGGCCGGGGACGGCGAACCTACTTACGGCTGCGGCTCTGTGCCATGCCAATCGCTTGCCGATGTTGATGCTCTGTGGTGATACGTTTTTGACGAGGCTTCCGGATCCTGTGTTGCAGCAATTAGAGCATTTCGGCAATCCAGCCTTGGGTTTGAATGATGGGTTCCAAGCGGTGAGCCGCTATTGGGACCGGATCACCCATCCCGCGCAGGTGATACAATCTTTACCGGCGGCCTTGGCCACTTTGCTGGACCCGGCCGATTGTGGCCCGGCCTTCATTGCCTTGCCGCAAGATGTGCAGGGCTGGATCTATGACTATCCGTTATCATTTTTCGAAACAAAAGTGCACCGAATTCGTCAACAAATGCCTGATGCACGCGAATTAACGGATGCCATTGCAGCGCTTAAATCGGCCAAACGTCCGGCGATTATCGCAGGCGGTGGCGTACAATATGCCGGCGCCGTAAAAGAGCTAACAGAATTTTCTGAAGCTGCAAATATTCCGGTGATTGAGACCATCGCAGGCCGCGCCAATATGTTGGATGAGCATGCGTTGAATATTGGTCCGGTTGGGGTCACGGGCTCAGACAGCGGCAATTGGGTGGCAGAGCGGGCGGACGTGATCCTCTCGGTTGGCAGTCGTTTGCAAGATTTCACCACGGGCTCTTGGACCGCCTTCGCGCAAGATGCCCAGTTTATCTCTTTGAACACAGCCCGCCATGATGCGGGTAAACATTGCGCTCTGCCATTGGTGGGAGACGCCAAGCTGGGCTTGCAGGCTCTTATGGCTGAGATGGGTGACTATATGGCCCCTGTGGGTTGGACTTCTGAGGCGCAAGCGGAGCGTGGCAAATGGGATGCCTATGTGGCCGAAAACGTTAAACCAGGCAATCGCCCCAATTCCTACGCGCAAGCTATTGGTGTTGTGAATGCGCTATGCGATCCGCGTGATCGGGTTGTGGCTGCCGCAGGTGGCTTGCCTGCGGAGGTGACAGCCAATTGGCGTACGTTGGATATTGGCACGGTTGATGTTGAGTTTGGTTTTAGTTGCATGGGCTATGAGATTGCCGGCGCTTGGGGCGCCCGGATTGCCCAAAGCGAAGTTGAGCCTGCCCAAGACACCATCGTGTTTACCGGCGATGGCAGTTATATGCTGATGAATTCGGATATCTATTCCTCAGTTCTCACCGGTAAGAAGCTGATTGTTCTGGTGCTGGACAATGGTGGTTTTGCAGTGATCAATAAACTGCAAAATAACACTGGAAATGTCAGCTTTAACAACTTGATTGCCGATTGCCCAACCGTGGATGCGCCTTTCTTGGTGGATTTTGTGGCCCATGCTGCGGCGATGGGAGCGCATTCAGAGAAGGTTGCAAATCCGGCTGAGCTTGCAGAGGCATTTAAACGTGCCAAAGCGGCTGATAAAACGTCCGTGATTGTGATGGATGTGGATCCTCATAATGGTTGGACAGCACAGGGGCATACCTGGTGGGAAGTGGGCACACCGCAGGTGAGCGAACATGCATCTATTCGTGATGCCCATGCGGATTGGGAAAGCAGCAGATCCAAACAACGGCGTGGGGTGTAACAATGCAAAGAGTGTTGGCAGGAATTGCGCAGAATAATTTCGTGGTGTTGGGCCGCGCGGGGATGGATTTTTTCCCTGATCCCCCGGGTACCAAAACAGAAGAGGCAGACACCTTCAAAGCAGGACTTGGCGGGTCGTCTGCAAATATTGCGGCGGGTTTGGTCAAACTGGGCGGGCAGGCGGCTTTGGTCACCTCGATCAGCGATGACAGTGTTGGACGCTATTGCCTTCGGCAGTTGCAAAACTACGGTGTCGACTGCGCGCATGTGAAATCTGTCGGCGGTGAGTTCCGAAATTCCTTGGCGGTCTATGAAACCCGGGTTGAGGAGCATCAAAGCGTAATTTACCGCAACGGAGCTGCAGACTTTCAGTTCACGGCCCAAGATGCGGCAGAGGTCGATTACAGCCAATATGGCGCTTTGGTCACTGCGGGTACGGTGTTTGCGGCTGAGCCAAGCCGATCCGCGGCCTTCCACGCGTTCGATCTGGCTCAGGCTGCGGGCCTGCCTATCATTTTTGATGTTGATTACCGCCCTTACAGTTGGCCTTCGCCACAGGTGGCCGAAGAGGTGTTATCGCGCGCAGGCGCATTGTCTGATATCATTGTGGGCAACGATGAAGAATTCGGCTTCATGGCCGGTGGCATCGATAAGGGATTGGCCAAGGCTTGCTCTTTGTCAAAAAGCACCGCGAAAATCGTAATTTATAAGATGGGTGAAAAAGGCGCCATCACCTTTGCTGATGATCAAGAGCTACACACCGGTATTTACCCTGTAACTGCTTTAAAACCCACCGGTGCGGGTGATAGCTTTATGGCTGGCTTTTTGGCAAGTGTGTCGCAGGGAATGCTTTTGCAAGAAGCAGTGCTGCGCGGATCTGCTTGTGCGGCGATTGTCGTGGGCAAGCCTGGATGCGCGCCAGCCATGCCCTATCCAGATGATTTAGAAACATTTTTGGCCCAACATCCCGGCCCATCAGAGGTGAAAGAATAACCCATGCATATTGCCCCATTTGATAATCAAAACTGCGCAATCGTTGATATTGAAGATGATACGGTGCCTTTGAACTATTTCAACATCGTTACGCTGACCAAGGGGCAGGCTTTTGAATATCAAGTGCCAGGTTATGAAACTTGTATAGCTCCGGCCACGGGCACGGTAGATGTCGAGATTGAAGGATTTAAGGTGGCCTCTCTTGGGGGACGCGTTGAAGATGTTTGGGGCGGCGAGCCGGAAGGCGTCTATGTTCCATCGGGTGCCAAAGCGGTTATGGTGTGCCTGTCGGATACGGCGGAAGTGTTTGTCGCAGGCGCTAAATTTGATCAAGTCCTTGATCCATTTGCCGTTCGGGCTGATGAGATTGATTTAGTGCAATACGGCTCTGATGACACCAAAACCCACCGTAAAATCAAACATATTCTGGGACAAAAGCAACATGGCAAAGTGGGTCGCTTGTTGGTCAGCGAGCTCTTCACTGTGGGCGCGGGCGGCTGGTCTGGATTTCCGAGCCACAAGCATGACACGGACCGATTGCCGACTGAAACCCGTCATGATGAGACCTATAATTTTCGCTTTAAGCCCAACTGGGGCTCGGGCGTGCAGATGCTTCAGCGGGAAGATAACAAGCCCGGTGAAGCCTATCACATCATGGATGGATCCACCATTTGCCTTGACAGCGGATACCATCCTTGTTGCGTGCTGCCCGGCTATGAGATGTATTATTTCACCATTCTTGGAGGGTTGAGCCAGCGGTCACTTGTTCAGTATTTTCAACCCACCCATGCCTATCAAATCGAGACAATTCCTGGCATCAAGGACATGATTGCGAAATTTAAATGACACTGGTAAATTTGGCGCAGGTCCTACAACCCGCTTTGGCGCAGGGTTATGCTGTTGGTGGATTGGTCACGCTCGGCTGGGAAGATATGCGTGCCTATGTAGCTGCCGCTGAGGCTGAGAATTGCCCGGTCATCTTACAAGCGGGTCCCTCCTGCCGGGCCCATACGCCCTTGCCAGTCCTTGGTAAAATGTTTCGACATTTGGCCGAAGCCTCTTCTGTGCCTGTGGTTGCGCATCTGGATCACGGTTACACTTTTGAGGATTGCAAAATTGCCTTGGACAGCGGTTTTACCTCTGTAATGTTTGATGGCTCGCACAAGCCCCTGCGGCAAAATATCGATGAAACAGCTGCAATTACAGAAATGGCCCATGCTGCGGGAATATCTTGCGAAGGTGAAATTGGCTTTGTGGGATATTCTGGTGGTGAAAACTCTAATGGAACCGATCCTGAGGAAGCCGTGCAATTTGCCCGCGACAGCGGTGTCGATGCGATGGCCATCAGTGTTGGTAATGTGCATTTGCAACAAGACAAAGAAGGCGGCTTGGATCTTGCTCGCATTGCGCAAATTCAAGCGTTGACGACGGTACCTCTGGTCATACATGGTGGATCGGGTGTGCCTGTGGCGCAGCGCAGTGCTTTGGCCGCTCAAACGTCTGTTTGTAAATTCAACATCGGCACCGAACTGCGCATGGCCTTTGGTGTTGCGCTGCGAGCAGCGGTGGCCTCAGATCCCGATCGTTTCGACCGGGTGAAGATGTTGGGTGATACCATTGATCCGGTTCAACAGGCCGCTCAACACGTGCTGAGGGCATTTGGGGCACCGCCCCAGAGATAATGTGCGAATAGGCGACCCTAAAGCCTAAACTTAGGCCTTGGGCCCCGCTTTTTTCTTCGTCGCAGGTTTTTTACCAGCGGTTTTTTTCATAGCAGGTTTCTTTTTCACCGCTGGTTTTTTCTTCGCAGGAGCTTTCTCTGCGATCAAGGCAATAGCCATCTCCATCGTCATCTTTTCTGGCTCTACATCTTTTGGGACTGTCGCATTGACGTTAGCCCATTTTACGTAGGGACCATAGCGACCGGGCATCACTTGTACGGCGCCGCCCTCAGATGGATGTTCGCCCAATTCTAGCAATGGTGTGGCGGCAGCTCCGCGTCCGCCGCGGGCGGCTTTCTTGGCCAGCTCCTCAACAGCCCGGTTCATGCCAATGCTCCAAACTTCGTCAATATCACCAATATTGGCGTATATTGTCCCATGCTTCACATAGGGACCAAAGCGGCCAATGGAAGACTCGATCATAACCCCATCTTGGGGATGGGCGCCAATTTCACGGGGTAGGGACAGCAATTGCACGGCTTTTTCAAAGGTTAATTCGTCAATTGGCCAAGTTTTGGGAATTGACATGCGTTGAGGCTTGGGATTCTCTTCCGTCAAGGTTCCGCGCTGCACATAGGGGCCATAGCGCCCGTCACGCAGACTAATTGAATCTTCGCCGTCATGGCCTAAAAGCTTACCGTCTGGCCCAATAGAACTGCTCTCGGTACCCGGAGGGCCAAAGGGGCGGGTAAACCGACATTCAGGATAGTTTGAACAGCCAATGAAGGCCCCGCCAGAGCGCGCGGTGCGCATCGACAAACGGCCCTCACCACAGTTTTTGCACACCCTTGGATCCACACCAGGTTCCTCAACAGGAAAGAGATGCGGTTCGAGAACATCATTAATTTTTTCGAGAACTTCCGTGATTGATTGGTCCATCGCCTCATCAATGGCGACTTTGAAATCCTTCCAAAACCTGGTCAAAACGGTGCGATATTGCCGCTCCCCAGCGGAAACATCATCGAGCTCATTTTCCAGATTGGCAGTAAATTCATAGCCCACGTATTGGCGGAAAAAATTGCTCAAAAAGACGGTGACCAAACGGCCTTTATCTTCCGGAATCAGGCGATTTTTCTCTTTACGTACATAGTCGCGATCTTGGATTGTTGTCACAACGGAAGCATAGGTTGATGGGCGGCCAATGCCCAGCTCTTCCATGCGTTTGACCAAGCTGGCCTCAGTATATCGCGGTGGCGGCTGGGTGTGGTGCTGTTCCGGGGCCACAGATTTCTTAACAAAAGGATCTTGCGCAGAAATCTGAGGCAGGCGCTTGTCGTCGTCATCCACAACGGAGTCGTCGCGGCCTTCTTCGTAGACCCGCATAAACCCGTCAAACAAAACAACTTGTCCTGTGGCGCGCAGGCCTACTTGGCCGTCGGAGCTGCCAATTTCAACCGTAGTGCGCTCCATCCGGGCGGCTTCCATTTGGCTAGAAATTGTGCGCTTCCAGATCAGGTCATAGAGTTTTTTCTGATCGTTGTCGGAGATATTGATCTTGTCTGGCGCTTGATCCAGCTCTGTTGGGCGAATACATTCATGCGCTTCCTGCGCATTTTTCGCCTTGTTTTTATACATACGTGGTGAGGCAGGCACATATTGCTTGCCGTAACGCTCTGCAATCACGTCGCGGGTGGCGTGCACGGCTTCGGGGGCCATATCGATGCCATCGGTCCGCATATAGGTGATCAGCCCTGCTTCATACAAACGCTGCGCCGCTGACATGGTTTGGCGTGCACCCATGCCAAATTTGCGGCTGGCTTCTTGTTGCAAAGTTGAGGTCATGAACGGCGCTGAAGGGTTGCGGCTGGCGGGTTTTGCCTCAACGGAAGTTGAGGTTAAATCGCGGCTAGTCACCGCCTGTACGGCCAGTTCTGCCTCGGTCGCATTAGCGATGTCAAATTTGTCGAGGCGTTTGCCGCCCAAAGTTGTGAGGCGCGCATCAAAAACCTGACCGCGTGGGGTGCTCAAAGAGGCGCCCACGGACCAATATTCACGCGCATTAAACGCCTCAATTTCCATCTCACGGTCAACAATCAGACGCAGGCAGACAGACTGCACGCGCCCTGCGGATTTAGCACCCGGCAGGCGGCGCCATAGGACTGGCGACAGCTTAAATCCAACCAAATAATCCAAGGCGCGCCGGGCCAAATAGGCCTCAACCAGTTCCATATCGACTTGGCGGGGATTTTTCATCGCCTCGGTGACAGCGGCCTTGGTGATCGCATTGAAAACTACCCGACTGACTGGCGTATCTTTTTTAATCGCGCGGCGTTTAGTGAGGGTCTCTTGTAGGTGCCAACTGATGGCTTCGCCTTCGCGATCCGGGTCGGTCGCGAGGATCAGTTCGTTATCGTCTTTTAGTGCGTCGGCAATAGCCTTCACATGCTTTTTACTGGCTGCTCCAACCTCCCAAAGCATCTCAAAATCATTGTCTGGATCCACAGATCCGTCTTTCGGAGGTAAATCACGCACGTGCCCATATGAGGCCAATACCGTAAATCCCGGACCAAGATATTTGTTTATTGTCTTTGCCTTAGCAGGAGATTCTACAACAACAACAGCCATGGGGACACCCTGCAAACTAAGAGACATATTGGGGTCAAAAAGGGGGTGCATGGTCAATTTGTCAATGGAGGTTCGACAAAAAAGAAAAAATTAATGCGTAGATATTCTGGCCAACAACCCTCCTGGTTGCCGTTCTATGCTGCCTGAGAGCTCCAGTTTTGTGATGCTGGGACTACAGGTGCGGTGGGTATTTTCAGGTCACGGATCAGCTGATCTTCGTCCATTGGGGTGGGCTCAGGCGGTTGAGAATTTGGCGGAGCAAAGCTTGGACTTCTTGCTGGCTGCGGCATCAATGCTGCGTGCCAAACCAGACACAACGATGAGCCTGGATTCCAATCAGCCTGCGGTTAAACGATTGGCCATAGGCGTGCCCAAAGATGACGCGTTGCGCGCGCCCACCACAACAATCGCTAGTCGGTTGAGCCACTCTGGATTACCCAAAACCCATAGAAAGGGTGGCGCATCAGTGATTTCGGCCAAAAGACTAGGATAGCCTGACTCTTCGGCGAAGATCAGCTTTGCGCCAAGTTTTTTTTGCCGCTGAAATATTCTCTCTGCGCTGCATAATTACTTAAAACGCTATAGCCTTTAATACCTTTGCTGCGCGCCAATTAGGGCAAGGCCTCCAAAGCTTTGGTCGCGCTGCCATGTTTCTCGATCAACCGGGCATAGGTGGCAGGTCCGATCCGGTGCTAGCGCAACAATCGCAATCGTGTGATCCGGTCATCTTCACTGATAGGGCTTTGGGCCGTTTGTACCGATGTACCTTTGTGCTGTGCCATTTCTGCCTCGTCGGTTCGCGTTTAATCAAGGCTAGGGTAGGGATGGTTAATGGAGGGTAAATAGGGGCCAAATCTTCGCGTTAGGTCGCGGATCCGCCAACTGTGAGACCACCGATCAACAAAGAGGGCTGCCCCACCCCAACAGGGACCCACTGGCCTTGTTTGCCGCAATTGCCCATGCCGTCGTCAAGCCGCATATCATTGCCGATGGCCCTTATTTGACGCAGAGCCGTAGCACCGTCTCCGATTAGGGTGGCACCTTTGACAGGTGCGCCGACTTTCCCATCTTTGACCAAATAGGCTTCTGTGCAAGAAAATACGAATTTCCCATTGGTGATATCGACCTGACCGCCACCGAACCCCACCGCATAGATACCGTTTTTGATCTCGGCGACTATATCCTTGGGATCGACGCTGCCACCCAACATATAAGTGTTGGTCATCCTTGGCATCGGCGCATGGGCAAAGCTTTGCCGGCGGCCATTGCCGGTCGGTGCCTCGCCCATCAGCCTTGCGTTTTGCCGGTCTTGCATGAAACCCACCAAAACTCCGTCTTCTATAAGGGTATTTTTACCGCTGGGGGTGCCCTCATCATCAATGGTGATGGATCCTCGACGGTCTGGGATGGTGCCATCATCGAGCACTGTCACGCCGCGTGCGGCTATTCTTTGGCCCATAAGCCCGGCAAAGGCGGAAGTGCCCTTGCGGTTGAAATCACCCTCTAGCCCATGCCCAATGGCCTCATGCAGCAAGATCCCCGGCCAACCGGCGCCAAGGGCCACGTCCATGACCCCGGCGGGGGCTGGGATTGCGGAGAGGTTCACCACGGCGATGCGCAGGGCCTCGTTGATCAGCGGTTGCCAATGGGTGGGTTCTAACATGCCGTTGAAGCCATACCGCCCGCCGCCACCGACATAGCCGGTTTGGCGCTGGCCATTTTGCTCTACGATGACAGAAACATTCATGCGCACCATTGGGCGGCTGTCGGAGACGTCAGGGCCATCGGCGCGCAGAATCACCACCTCTTGATGTGAGGCGGCGATGGTTGCGGAGACCTGCACCACCCGTTGGTCCAATCCGCGGGCATAGGCATCCATTTCGCGTAGTATATCAATTTTGGCTGGGAAGGTAGAATCACTCAGAGGATTATGGTCACTATATAATTTTTGATTGGTCGCTTGTGGCGCTGCGGCCAGCGTCCCGCACCCCGCACCAATGGCCAAACGCACCGTGCCGGTGGCGCGGCGCATGGCTTGTTCCGAAATTTCGGTGGAATGGGCATAACCTGTAGTTTCACCCTGCACGGCGCGCAGGCCAAAGCCTTCGGACGCATCAAAGCTGGTGGTGCGCAGGCGTCCATCATCAAATGACAGCACTTCGGAGCGGCACCGTTCGAAAAATAACTCCCCGTCATCGGCCCCAATAAGCGTATTTCTGAGAATCTCAACGGCTGCATCCCTGTCGAGATGGGTCTCAAACGGGCGAAATGGAGAATCGGTCATGAAATTCCTTGCGATGTTTTGGCGAAAACCAGGTTTCGCGGGTGAATTATGCCACTGGCGTCCCTTTGACGCGGATCAACCAATTGCGTGTGGAGCAATGATATGATTGATGCTGGATAAATTACAATCATGCGTTGTGCATTCGTACGAAGGAAAGCGCGAAGACGCTAAAGACATAGGGTAAAACATGCGAATTCTTACGTCTCTGTTAAGTGCAGCACTAGTCACGTTGGGTGGAGTTGCTCAAGCACAAGAAAATTTCCAAGGTTTGGAAACTATTGGGAAGCCAAAGCCTATGGGCATTGGGTTCCAATTCCCGGCAACCGAGCTCATGCGTGACGTTGTCTGGCTTGACAACTTTTTACTGATCATCATCACAGCAATTTCTGTTTTTGTGACACTTTTGCTGGCTTATGCTGCGTTCAAATTTCACAAAAGCCGCAATCAAAACCCGGGCACTTTCACTCATAACTCGTTGGTTGAGGTGCTTTGGACAGTCGTCCCGGTGTTTATCTTGGTTGTGATCGGGGTCTTCTCGCTGCCGATCTTGTTCAAGCAGCAAGAAATTCCTGAAGCGGATATCACAATCAAAGTTACTGGGAACCAATGGTATTGGGGTTACGAATACGTAGACCACGGTTTCGGCTTTGATAGCGTTATGTTGCAAAAGGACGAATTAGCTGATTACGGGTATGCACCCGATGAGTATTTACTCGCCACCGATACGGCTGTTGTCGTGCCTGTAAATACCACAATCGTGATGCAATTGACTGGTGCTGATGTGATCCACTCTTGGACCATTCCCGCCTTTGGTGTGAAGCAAGACGCGGTTCCTGGTCGTTTGGCTGAGCTTTGGTTTTCCGCCGAAAAAGAGGGCATTTACTTTGGTCAATGTTCCGAGCTTTGCGGTCAAGCCCACGCTTACATGCCGATCACAGTTAAAGTTGTGAGCCAACCGCAATATGATTCTTGGTTAAACGGTGCGATTGAAGAATATGCGGGTATTCCGCAATCTGTTCAATTGGCCTCCAATTAAGTTCAAGCTGAGAGCAAGGTAGATGGCTGACGTGTCACATCATAACTCAGACTACGATCCGGTGTTTGGCGATTATGTAGCCCTTTTGAAGCCGCGTGTGATGTCGCTGGTGGTGTTCACAGCCTTTGTTGGGCTGATGGCCGCTCCTGTTTCGTTACACCCGTTTGAATCGTTCTGCGCGATCTTGTTTATCGCGATTGGGGCCGGGGCTTCTGGGTCGCTGAATATGTGGTGGGATGCGGATATTGACGCGATCATGCGTCGTACCAAAGCGCGCCCCATTCCATCGGGCCGGACCACCCCAGATGCCGCCTTGGGTCTTGGAGTCGCATTGTCTGGCCTGTCTGTTTTGATGCTTGGCCTCGCGGCCAATTGGCATGCGGCTGGCTGGCTTGCTTTTACCATTTTCTTTTATGCTGTGGTTTATACTATGTGGCTCAAGCGCGCGACGCCGCAAAATATCGTGATCGGGGGGGTGGCTGGTGCCTTTCCTCCTCTGATCGGTTGGGTTGCGGCGACGGGATCGGTAGCAATTGAAGCGGTTTTGATGTTTGCTTTGATTTTCATGTGGACCCCACCGCATTTCTGGGCTTTGGCTTTGTTTATGCGATCTGATTATGACGATGCCAAAGTGCCGATGCTGACTGTAACCCACGGTCGCCCCAGCACCCGTCGCCATATTTTGGCATATGCGGTACTCCAAGCTGCTTTGGCCGTAGGGCTGGCGTTTACTTCGGTGGGCGGGTTGATTTATCTCGCCGTGGCTTTGATCTGCAACGTGATCGTGTTGAAAGACGCCCTACGCATTTGGCGCCGTGATGAAGTTGAGGCGGAAGCAGATAACTTCAATGCTGAGCGGGCATTCTTTCGGTTTTCTTTGTTGTATCTTTTCGTGCATTTTCTTGCAATTTTAGTCGAAGCGCTGCTGGCGCCCTACGGTTTTGGAGGTTGGTCATGAGTATTCGCGTTGAGAGTGACATGCACAGACGTCGTCGCAGCCAGAATATTGGTGTGGCTGTGTGCCTGGTTTTGTTTATTGGTCTGGTCATGGTGTTGAGCCTGGTTAAGATCACTAACTCGGGCCCAGTTGAGGGCTATGACCATGCCCCACGCCCTGCGCTTGCAGGTGAGGTGTCACAGTGACGCCAACAAATAAAACATTAACGCAAACACTCACGGTTGTGGTGGTTATGAGCGGTTTGGCTTGGGCAAGTGTCCCATTCTATGACTGGTTTTGCCGCGTAACCGGGTTTGGTGGCGTAACCAATACTGCCGAGATGGGGAGCGATACGGTTTTGGACAAAATCATTAATATCCGCTTCGACGCATCTGTCGAAAGTGATATGGAATGGTCCTTTAAACCCGTTGCGCGCACCATGGGATTGAAGATTGGTGAGACAGGTATGGCGTTCTATGAAGCCTATAACCCAACAGATCGGCCCATTGCCGGATCTGCCAGCTACAACGTAACCCCTTATCAAGCGGGTGGCTTTTTCACCAAGATTGATTGCTTCTGCTTTGAAGAACAACTCTTGATGCCCGGTGAGCGGGTACAAATGCCCGTTACTTTCTATGTTGATCCAGAAATTGTGGATGACAGCGAAGGTAAATATATCCATACGATTACTTTGTCGTATACATTCTACGAAATTGATCTGCCCGAGGCACAAGCCGCGTTGCAGGTCGATACACCCACACAACGAAACTAAGTTCGACGAGGCCCAACTATGGCACATGAAAAGAACCACGATTATCACATTCTACCGCCTTCTGTTAACCCGCTGTTAGGCTCATTAGCTGCTTTGATTATGCTGACGGGTGCTATTCTGTGGATGCATGGCAGTGGGCCCTATCTCTTCTTGGTAGGCTTCGTTGGCGTGCTTTACATCATGTACGCATGGTGGAGTGAAGTTGTCACAGAAAGCCATGTTGGCGATCATACTCCGGTCGTTCAAATTGGCCTTCGCTATGGCTTTATTCTGTTTATCACGTCTGAAATCATGTTTTTTTCAGCCTGGTTCTGGAGTTTCTTTAAACATCAACTTTATCCGATGTATGAATATGCGGGCACAGAGTATTTGAAGCCTGAATACCACCATATCAACGCTTTTGAATTGCCGCTGATCAACACATTGTTGTTGCTGATCTCTGGTTGTGCGGCCACTTGGGCCCACCACGCGTTGGTGCATGACAATAACCGTAAAGATCTGCGTATGGGCTTGATACTTGCTATTATTTTTGGTGCCGTATTCACAGCCTTCCAGGTCTATGAGTATCGCGAATTGGTTGTTGTGGATGGCTGGACCTTCTCAGGATCTGTCACCTTTGCGAACTTTTTCATGGCTACAGGCTTTCACGGCATGCATGTTTTGATTGGTACAATCTTTCTTTTTGTCTGCCTAGTTCGTGTAACCAAGGGACATTTCACGCCGAAGAACCATATTGGTTTTGAGGCTGCAGCTTGGTATTGGCACTTCGTAGATGTGGTATGGCTGTTCCTGTTCGCCGCTGTCTATCTCTGGGCCGGTTAACGCCACGCCTTTGGCAATGCGCAGAAGATAAAGTTTATAAAGGGCGGCGTTAAGCTGCCCTTTTGCAATTTGAAGGGGAAAATATGCGGTTTTGGGGAATGATCGTGTTTGGTGTGTTGGGGACAGCTATTTTGCTGAGCCTTGGAATGTGGCAATTACAGCGTTTAGCGTGGAAGCAAGAATTGCTGCGAGCGATTGAAAGCAAAATTTTGGCTCCAGCTGTTGAGATTCCACAAACCGTTTTACTTGATGCACATTCTTTGCTGCCGGTTCGGGCGGAGGGGCGCTATAAGGGCGACACAGTCAGGGTTCTGGTTTCTCAAAAGATATACGGCGCTGGATACAGGCTGATCACGGCCTTTGAACTTGTAGATGGCCGTACCATCATGTTGGATCGTGGCTTCATCTCCGTACGCGCGGAGATGCCCAGCACGCCCGAGGGAAGGGGCCAAGTGATCGGAAACCTGCAATGGCCGCAAGAAATCGACAGTTTCACCCCCGAGAATGATCTAGCCGCCAATATTTGGTTTGCGCGCGATGTGGCTCGTTTGGCGGACCATCTGAAGGCTGAGCCGGTCTTGCTAGTGCTACGTGACAGTAGCTTTGAGACTGAAGTCGCCACGCCTTTGCCCAAAATGACCGCTAATATTCCCAATGATCATATGAATTATGCGATCACTTGGTTCTCCTTGGCACTTATCTGGCTTGGAATGAGTGGATATTTCCTTTACCGATCCCGTGACCCCCAATCGTAAGGCCAAGTCAATGAAATACATCTCGACTCGCGGAAATGCTCCTGTTTTGTCATTCGCAGACGCAATGCTGACCGGGTTGGCCCGTGACGGTGGTCTTTATTTGCCTGAAACCATACCGCAGCTGAGCCATGCCGATATCGCGGCGATGGCTGGATTGCCTTATGAGGAAATTGCCTTTCGGGTGATGCAGCCGTTTGTGGGCGATAGCTTTTCTGAAGCTGAGCTTATGGATGCGATCACTGTAGCCTATTCAGGCTTTGGTCACGCAGCCCGTGCGCCCTTGGTGCAATTGGGCCCCAATCATCACTTGTTGGAACTGTTTCATGGCCCGACTTTGGCCTTCAAAGATTTTGCCATGCAGTTGATTGGCCAATTGTTCCAAAAAGCATTGGGCCGGCGCGGTGAACAAGTCACGATTGTGGGCGCCACTTCTGGCGACACTGGCTCCGCTGCGATTGAAGCTTTTCGCGGTCTGGATGCTGCTAATGTGTTTATTTTGTTTCCCAATGGCCGCGTGTCAGACGTGCAGCGCAGGCAGATGACCACGCCAACTGAATCCAATGTGCATGCTATCGCTATGGAAGGCACATTCGACACTTGCCAAGCGATGTTGAAAGATATGTTTAATGACTTCGAATTTCGCGATGCCGTTAAATTGGCAGGGGTGAACTCGATCAACTGGGCGCGGGTTTTGGCGCAGGTTGTCTATTACTTCAGCTCTGCCACCTCTCTGGGCGCGCCACATCGCAAGGTGTCTTTCACTGTGCCAACAGGCAATTTTGGAGATATTTTTGCGGGCTATATTGCCAAGCAGATGGGCCTGCCGATTGACCGTTTGGTCATCGCGACCAACCGCAACGACATTCTACACCGGGCTATCAGCACGGGCCGCTATGATATGGACACTGTTTTTCCAACGATCACACCTTCCATGGATATCCAAGTCTCTTCCAACTTCGAACGGGCCTTGTTTTATGCCTATGACCGTGATGGGGGTGCTGTGGCGCAATTGATGGGTGAGATGAAACAGGGCGGTTTTGGCATCAGCCAAGGGGCCTTGGGAGTCTTGCGGAGCCATTTTGACAGTGGATGCAGCGCGGAAGAAGCGACCAGCGCCACCATGAAAACCATGTTCGAAACCACAGGCGAAGTGCTTTGCCCGCATTCTGCCGTGGGTGTGAAAGTGGCTCTTGATCACTTGGGTGGGAGCCCTATGATCACTTTGGCCACTGCGCATCCTGCGAAATTCCCCAATGCGGTTGAAGCCGCTATGGGAGTGCGTCCAGTTTTGCCGCGTTGGTTGGCGGATCTGTTTGACCTCCCTGAGCGTCTCACTGAAATGCCCAATGATCTGCAACATATGAAATCTCTTATTCGCGAGCGTATTGCCCTTTGACTGTAAAAACCCATCGCCTGAAAAACGGCTTCCGCATCGTAACTGAGAATATGCCGGGGCTGAAATCTGCCTCTGTGGGCATATGGGTGAATGCCGGTGGGCGGCATGAGAGGATTGAGCAAAATGGGATTGCACACTTTCTCGAGCATATGGCATTTAAGGGCACGTATCGCCGCAGCTCTGTGCAGATTGCTGAAGCGATTGAGGATGTGGGCGGCTATATCAACGCCTATACCAGCCGCGAGATGACAGCCTATTACGCGCGGGTTTTGGCGGATGATGTGGCTTTGGCCTTAGATGTGGTTTCTGACATCGTGCTCAACTCGATTCTTGACCCGGTGGAGATTGAGGTGGAACGTGGCGTGATCTTATCTGAGATAGGCCAAGCATTTGACACGCCCGACGATATCATCTTCGATTGGCTGCAAGAGGGGTCTTATCCAGATCAACCCTTGGGCCGCTCGATTCTTGGCCCTGAGGAGCGGGTTTCCAATTTCCAAAGGCAGGATCTGTCGACTTTTGTGTCTGAAAATTACAGCACCGATCAGATGGTACTAGCGGCCGCGGGCAGTGTGGATCACCACGCAATCGTGCGGCAATGCGAAGAAATTTTTGGGGACTTGGTCCCGCGCAAGCAATCACCGGTCCTGCAAGCGCGTTTTCAGGGTGGTGAACTGCGTCAGGTTAAAGACCTGGAACAGGCTCATTTTGCTTTGGCCTTCGAAAGCCCCGACTATAAAAATCCCGATATTTATACCGCACAAATTTTTTCAACTGCTTTTGGTGGTGGCATGTCTTCGCGGCTGTTTCAAGAAGTGCGTGAAAAACGTGGGCTGTGTTACTCGATTTTCGCCAGTGCTGGAGCCTATTGCGATACCGGCACTATGACGCTCTATGCTGGCACATCTGGCGATAAGGTGACTGAGCTGGCAAATATCACCATGGATGAGGTGAAGCGAGCAGCGGATGATATGAGTGAGGTCGAAGTGGCCCGCGCACGTGCGCAGATGAAAGCAGGGTTGTTGATGGGGCTGGAAAGCCCATCGTCTCGTGCAGAACGCTTGGCACGGATGATTGCAATCTGGGACCGTATCCCATCCTTGGATGAGGTTGTGGCGCAGATTGACGGAGTGACCACCGAAGACGTGCGTAATTTTGCTGGATCCATGGCAGGCGGTGCTCCAGCGGCGATGGCGCTTTATGGTCCGGTGGTCGATGCGCCCACGATTGATGATCTGCAGGCCCGATTGGTGGCGTAATGTTTGGACTACCTAGAAAACTTATAATCGAAACCGAGCGGCTGATCTTGCGGCCACCGCATCATAATGACTTTCGTAATTGGGTGCAGTTGCGCAGTGACAGCCGTGATTTTTTGTCGCCCTGGGATCCGGTGTGGTCAGATGAGCATCTGACTCGCAAGAACTTTACAAACCGAGTTTATTGGGCGCAGCGGGCCATCAAAAACGGCAATGGCTGCCCATTGTTTTTGATCCGTAAAACAGATCAGGCTTTGATAGGGGCTGTCACGCTCGACAATATTCGTCGCGGTCCTGCGCAGGCTGGTACGCTTGGCTATTGGACCGGGCAGGCCTTTGCTCGCCAAGGCTTTATGCGTGAAGCGGTCGAGTGTGTGGTTTTACATGCGTTTCGCAAGTTGGATCTCAGCCGGGTCGAAGCGGCCTGCTTGCCTGAAAACCAACCCTCACGCGGGCTGTTGGAAAGCTGTCGCTTCAAATATGAAGGTGTGGCGCAAAGTTATCTACAAATAGCTGGGCGTTGGCGCACCCATGTACTTTATGCAGCCATCCGCCACGACCGGCGCGGCAAAACTGAAGCGGGTTAATCGCCTGCGAAAGCGCAGAGGCTGTGGACCTCCATGCCCATGCCTTCGAGCAATTGACGCCCACCCAAATCAGGAAGATCAATCACAAAAGAACAGCTGATCACATCGGCACCCAATTTTTCGAGCAGCTGCAAACCCGCTTGGGCCGTGCCGCCGGTGGCCAACAGATCATCAACGACCAAGACCTTTTCTCCAGGTTGGATGGCGTCTTCGTGAATTTCCATCACCGCCTCACCATATTCCAGCGTATAGGCCTGCGATATAGTTTTGCCGGGCAGTTTGCCTTGTTTGCGAATAGGAATGAAGCCTCTGCCCAGTTGATGCGCAATCGCACCGCCGAGGATAAAGCCGCGCGCTTCGAGCCCAATGATTTTGTCCACGGCGACACCTGCATAGGGGTGCAGCATTTGGTTAATTGCGAGGCGCAAACCACGCGGATCGGCAAATAATGTGGTGACATCTCGAAACATGATGCCTTCATGGGGGAAGTCAGGAATTGTGCGGATATAATCTTCGATGGTTTTCATCATGGGCCTCATTTGGATAGCTCCTATCCTAGGCCTGTGGCGACATTTCCTCAATAGGTTAATGCGGGTAAAGCCCGAGAAGTTCAGCCCAAATGAGCGCCGCTTCTCGTGCTGTTCTGGTACTACGTACTTTGAGACGAGTCCAAAAACTAGCCGGTGCCCGGGTGCTGCTGTCGGCCATCAGATATTGGCCTTGGATACCAAGATTGCGGCATTGCAGTGCAAGGCGCGGCAGGTGGAAGCGCTGAGAAATCATGATCCCCCGGCGGGGCTGTGCCCGGCGCTCCTCGGCACGGCAGGTGTCGGGTGTGCGTTCTGCGCGCCCGTCGAGCCTGATCGCATGTTCTGGCACGTCCCTGGTGATCAGATAGTCACGCATCAATTTTGCAGCCAGCTGTTGATTTGAAACCACAATTTGAGGGATGATGCCCCGGTCATAAAGGGCGCTGGCGGCATCCAAGCGTTCCGCATGCAGCGGTGATATCACCCCATTGCGCACAACCGCACCAAATACTAATGCCACATCGGCTGGCTGCGCCTCTTGGAGGCTGCGCGTCGGCGTTGTGGCCTGCATCCAGAGCGACGGGGCGAAAAATACCGCAAGTGCTAGGAACGCGAGACGTCGCAGGGTGCTTATGGGCGACAGGGGACCGATCAGAGCACCCGTCCCGCCACCGCATCCAATTTGGCCAACAACGCGGGGTTGCGCATTTCTGGGGCTGTCATGATGGCAAACTCGAGGGACTTATCACAGCCATGCGGACAATCGTAACGCTCCAGGCCGAGTAAGGTGGGCAGGCGCGCTATCATGCCTTTGGCCTGAGCGGAGTTGCCCATAAGAGTTTTGATGATCGCGGTCACATCAACCTCACCATGATCTGGATGCCAACTATCATAATCAGTAATCATCGCGACAGAGGCGTAACATAGCTCAGCCTCACGGGCCAATCTGGCCTCTGGCATATTGGTCATTCCGATCACATCACAGCCCCAAACCTCACGGTACATCCGGCTTTCTGCCAGCGAGGAGAATTGTGGACCCTCCATTGCCAGATATTTGCCGCCACGGTGCACGGTGATTTCTTGAGCTTCAGCGGCATCTTGGCAGGCCTGTGATAGGCGCGGGCAGGTGGGATGCGCAACACTCACGTGGGCCACGCATCCCGTGCCAAAAAAGGAATTTTCCCGCGCGGTGGTGCGGTCAATAAATTGATCCACGATCACGAAATGTCCCGGTGCCATGTTTTCTTTAAACGAACCGCAGGCACTGACACTGATCACATCGGTGACGCCAAGCCGTTTAAGCGCATCAATATTGGCGCGGTACGGTACACTGCTGGGGGAATGCACATGACCGCGCCCGTGGCGGGGGAGAAATACTATCTCCACACCGTCTAGCGTCCCGGTGAGTAGCTCATCGGAAGGTGCGCCCCATGGGCTGTCGACGGGCTGCCATTTGGAGTTTTGCAATCCATCTATATCATAAAGACCTGATCCACCAATGACCCCAATTTTAGTTTTGAGCATAAGCATCATCCCCAATAAATACCAAATTTAACAAAATTATCGCATATTTTTCTTATCTGTGCCAGCCACCCAATCGTGTGGTTAGTAAGAATACCGTGACCTCAGCGAAATATATGTTAGGAGGTCCTAACTAATAAATTTTTCGACTAAAAAAGGTTCCCCATTATGTCTCGTGTCTTGTTGGCTGCATTGGCGGCCCGACCCTCTTTTGCCGATTTCAACCTCAGCGCCGGTGAACCCATCACCGTTGGCCGCATTCGGATTGAGCTTTTGGCTGGCCTAACCGTTGCTTTGGCATTGGTGCCTGAAGCGGTTGCTTTTGCCTTTGTGGCTGGGGTTCATCCTTTGGTAGGGCTATACGCAGCTTTTATCGTGGGTCTCATCACCGCTTTGATCGGGGGTCGTCCTGGCATGATCTCTGGGGCCACAGGCGCTTTGGCCGTGGTTATGGTGGCGTTGGTCGCTCAGCACGGGGTGGAATATTTGTTTGCGACCGTGGTGTTGATGGGGCTAATTCAAGTTTTTGTAGGGATCATGCGTTGGGCTAAATTTATTCGCCTTGTTCCGCATCCTGTGATGTTGGGTTTTGTAAATGGCTTGGCAATTGTAATTTTCTTGGCTCAGATGAGTCAGTTCAAAGTTCCTGGTACCATTGTGAATAGTGGTCATGGGATGTCTGGTGGTGATTGGTTGTCTGGAGTTCCAATGATAACAATGTTGGCGCTCGTGGCGCTGACAATGGGTATTGTTTGGTTGATGCCCAAAGTTACTAAAATAATTCCTGCACCTTTGGCTGGGATTGGCATCGTTGCCATTTTGGTTATTGCGCTTGGTATTGATGTGCCACGAGTTGGGGATTTAGAAAGCATCAAGGGCGGATTACCAAGCTTTCACAATCCTTTTGGAACTGGAACTGGAATCTATGGTACGCCTATGGCTCCTTTCAACCTGACCACATTTTATATCGTATTGCCTTATGCAGGCATTCTTGCTGCTATTGGATTAATTGAGAGCTTACTTACACTCAATCTTGTTGGTGACATGACTAACAAACGTGGTGGAGCAAGCCAGGAAAGTATAGCCCAAGGAATAGCCAATACCGTGACTGGATTTTTTGGTGGCATGGGCGGGTGTGCTATGATAGGGCAATCGATGATCAACGTTAAATCTGGTGGCCGTACGCGGATAGCAGGCATTGCAGCTGCTTTATTTTTACTGTTGTTTATTGTGGTAGCATCGTCTTGGATAGAGCAAATCCCACTGGCTGCTTTGGTGGGTGTTATGTTCATGGTTGTGATCGGCACCTTTGCTTGGAACAGCTTTAAAATCATGCGCAGGGTGCCGCTGACGGACGCCTTTGTGATTATCTTGGTCACAGTTGTGACTGTGATGACCGACCTTGCGATTGCTGTTGTGGTGGGGGTGATTGTCTCCGCATTGGCCTATGCTTGGCAGAACGCCACGCGCATCCATGCAAATCGCTCCATAGAGGTCGATGGCACCAAAGTATATAAGATCCGCGGCCCACTGTTTTTTGGTTCTTCAGAAGGGTTTTCAGAGCTGTTCACACCGAATGGGGATCCCGACAAGGTGATTGTTGATTTTGCTGACAGCCGGGTTGCAGATCAATCAGCGTTGCAGGCGATTGAAGCTGTGGCCTTGAAATATGAAGAATCTGGAAAGCGCATTCAATTGCGTCATCTGAGCAAAGACTGTCACTATCTGCTCAGCAAGGCTGGGCATTTGATTGTCGATAGTGACGATGATCCCGATTACGAGATCGCCGTTGATTATGGTGTGCGTACTGGCATTTTAGCTGCTGGCCACTAAAACTTACCGTCAGCTGCTCGGATTATTCGTCCGGGCGGCTGAGCGAAAATATATTATCCACAACTGAGTAATCTTTATAACCCAAACGCGCCAAAGGTCTAAATTTGGTGACGTCAAACCGGTCATCGACCATACAGTCATCGCGCATATGCACGCCGGTGACCTCTCCGAAGACTACAAAATTGGCTTCACCGGGCAGTTGGAGTATTTGAGTCAGCTTGCATTCCAGACTGGCGGGCGCGCCGGACACGCGAAAACCTGAAATAGTGTCACAGGCCACGGCTTCCAATCCGGCTGTGATGAACTCATCTTCACTTTTTGCGAAGGCCGCAGAAGAAGCGTTCATCGCGTCGCGCATGGAGTATTCCACAATGTTGACGCAAAAGACGCCGGTTTCGCGAATGTTGCTCACGCTATCTTTAGTTCCGTTTTGATCGGATTTCATACCCGTTGAGGAAAACATCACCTGCGGAGGTACATAGGCGACAGCATTGAAAAAGGAATAGGGTGCCAAATTGCGGTTTCCCACACTGTCTTGCGTGGATATCCAGCCGATTGGGCGGGGTGTTACGATGGCATTGAACGGATTATATGGCAGACCGTGGCCATCTTCGGGGCGGTAAAACATCAGCTCTCCTCTAGGTTTGCGCAGAGGGTATCCCCGTGCTAGGCCAGTTGCAAAAGGAAAGAAGGACAGGGCGGTGTTTCATTTAAACCGCGAGGTAGAAGATGATTGGTGGGAAGTTGAAGCGCTCTATGATTTGTGCTTCGCACCCGGCAGAGAAGCTTTGTCCTCGTATCGTCTTCGCGATGGTATCGCACCGTTGAGTGCGCTGTCCCACGTGGCGCGCGATTCAGATGGAATCTTGGCGGGAGCGATTCGCTATTGGCCAGTTATGGTCGGTTCCGCGCCTGCTTTGCTACTGGGCCCTATCGGTGTACACCCAACGCGTCAGGGCGAGGGGCTGGGTGGCTACTTGATTGGTGAAAGCCTTGCAGTTGCTCCGTCCTTGGGATGGAGCCGGGTCATGCTGGTGGGGGACGAGCCTTACTATAAGCGCTTTGGCTTTAGGTATTTGTCAGACGTGCATATGCCGCCACCCACAAACCCTAATCGCGTGTTGGGCATGGCGCTTGAACCCGGTGCTTGGGATGGGGTGACTGGTAAAGTAACTGGGATTAACTGTTAAGCCTGACCCACTCTAGAACCGGGCCGCGCACCGATTGATGCCCCTCGTTGCGGGCATTATCAATCACCAACTTGAGTTTTTTCAGATTAATACGCCGGATCAAATGTTTGACCGGGGCAATAGATGCGGGTCGCATGGAGAGCGTATGTATACCTAAAGCAGCAAAGCAGGCGGCTTCTAGTGGGCGCCCTGCGTCTTCGCCACAAAAGGACAATTGCGTGTTGCTGGTCCGGGCACGCTCCACAATCTTCTCTAAGAAATTTAGGAAGCTAGTGTTTAGCGTGTCATAGCGTTTTCTCACCCGTTCGTTCTCTCGGTCTGCTGCGAAAAAGAATTGCTTGAGATCATTGCCGCCAATGGACAGGAAATCTACTTCCTCAAAAAATTGATTGGGGGCAAAGGCCAAAGACGGGGTTTCTAACATGGCGCCCACATGGATATTTCTGGGCGGCGTATGGCCCAATTTGGCTTCGCGGGCTTTGGCGCGTTCCAATTCTGCCTTAGCACCGTGAAACTCGTCATATTGGGCAACAAAAGGAAACATCACTGACAATTCTTGCCCGGCTGTGGCCCGCAACAAAGCCTGAAGCTGCATGCGTAAAATTCCGGGTTTATCCAACCCCACGCGAATGGCGCGCCAGCCCATTGCCGGATTAGGTTCGTCCTGTGGTGCCATATAGGGCAGCACTTTGTCTGAGCCGATATCAAGTGTGCGAAACACCACCTTACGGCCTTCGGCTGCATTAATGACGCGGGTATATTGCGCCACCAGCTCGCCACGTTTGGGCATTTTGTTTTGAGATAGAAACTGAAGTTCTGTGCGAAACAACCCCACGCCTTCCGCACCTGAGCTGGCCAGGGATGGCAAGTTGGCCATGAGGCCTGCATTCATCAAGAGTTCCACTACTGTGCCACATTTGGCCTGAGCGGGTTTGTCGCGTAATTCCACATAGCGATCCGCTGCTTGGCGCATCATCGCAATTTTATCTTGAACGGCTTTTTGCACGCCCTCATCTGGGCGCAGGTGCACTGTACCTTGATCACCATCTACCATGATCGGGTCGCCATTGAGTGCTTCTGTGACGATGCCCTTGGCGTGTATTACCAAAGGAATGGCTAAAGCGCGGGCCACAATTACGGCATGCGAGCCTACGGAACCTTCTTCCAACACGATTCCGCGTAGGTTGCGGCCATAATCAAGCAGTTCACCGGGGCCGATATTGCGCGCCACCAATATTGGATTGTGAGGCACTTCCGCGCCGGTATCGCTGCCCTGTCCTGTGAGCATGCGTAACAGCCGGTTGGACAAGTCGTCCAGATCATGCAGGCGTTCGCGCAGATAGGCATCTTTGGATTGCCCTATGCGGCTTCGGGCGGTGGATTGTTCTTTCTCGACGGCTGCTTCGGCCGATAGGCCGCGTTGGATGTCTTCTTCCATCCTGCGGCGCCAGCCTTTAGAATGGGCAAATAGGCGGTAAGCTTCTAGCACTTCCAATTGTTCGGCGTCACCGCTGCGCGCATCGGCGAGCATTTGGTCTACTGAGACCCTTAGCCGGTCCAGAGCATCTTCCAGTCTATTCTGTTCAAGCTCTGGATCATCGGCTATCGGGTTGGTCACAACAACCCGCGGTTCATGCAAGTAGACCACGCCCTCGGCGACACCCTCTTGGCCACTGCGACCTTGAAAGGTCACAGGCTTTTGGTGGCGCGCCGATAAAGCATCACCGTCACCCACAAAAGCACCAAGCTCTGTCATTTCGGCCAAAACCATCGCAACTACTTCAAGTGCATAGATTTCATCAGCGGAGAATTCGCGGGCTTCTTTGGATTGCACCACCAAGACCCCAAGCGAGTCGCCCAATCTTTGGATGGGGACGCCTAGAAAGGAGGAGTAAATTTCCTCACCCGTTTCCGGCATGAAGCGAAAACCCTTGGCTGAGGGAGCATCTGCGGTGTTGATGATACGGTTAAAGCGGGCAACGCGCCCCACAAGCCCCTCGCCAATACGCATGCGGGTTTGGTGAACCGCCGCCGCGTTCAAGCCTTCGGTTGCACAAAGCTCTAATGTTTCGCTGTCGCGGAACAGATAGATCGAGCAAACCTGTGACCGCATCGAACCGGCTGTAAGCTGCACGATTTTATCAAGTCGCGCTTGCCCAGCTGAGTCTTCAGCCATGGCATCGCGCAACGCTCCAAGAAGCTTGCGGCTTTCACTCTCTGAAGTTTGGACCATGTAAAACGGTGCCCCTAGGCTGCTTTTTCCAATTCAAAAGCATCATGCAGGGTCTGGACCGCTAGTTCCATATATTTTCGCTCAATTAGGACGGAAATCTTTATTTCGGAGGTTGTAATCACTTTAATGTTGATCCCCTCTTTGTGGAGCGCCTGAAACATCTTTGCGGCAACGCCGGCATGGCTGCGCATACCAATTCCAACCACCGACACTTTGGCTACGTCTTCATCGGCCACCAAATCATGATAGTTGATATTGCTGGCATCCTTTGCATCCTGCAGAGCTTTTTCGGCGCGCAACACTTGGTTGGTGGGACAAGAAAAGGTCATGTCGGTACGGCCATCTTCGCTGATGTTTTGTACGATCATATCAACGTTGACGCCGGCCTCGGACAATGGGCCGAAGATCGCGGCGGCAATGCCGGGCCTGTCGGCCACGGAAATGAGGGTCATTTTAGCTTCGTCACGGCTATAAGCCACGCCTGCAACAACATTTGATTCCATGATTTCCTCCTCGGCACATACCAATGTGCCAGCTGTGTCTGATGGGTCTTCGAAAGAGCTTAGCACCCGAAGGCGTACATTAAACCGCATCGCCAATTCGACTGAGCGGGTTTGCAAGACTTTGGCTCCAAGTGAAGCCAATTCCAGCATTTCTTCAAAGGCGATTTTATCGAGTTTTCGCGCTTTGTCTGAGATGCGGGGATCGGTGGTATAGACCCCATCCACATCGGTATAAATGTCACAACGTTCCGCCCCAAAAGCGGCGGCAAAGGCGACCGCAGTGGTGTCGGATCCGCCACGGCCGAGCGTGGTGATGCGACCTTTGGCGCTGATTCCCTGAAATCCTGCAACCACAGCCACCCGCATGCCGTCGGCAAATTTGGCATCTAGGTTTGCGCTCGGAATTTCTTGAATGCGTGCATTTGCATGGGAATTTGTGGTTTTGACCGGCACTTGCCAACCTTGCCAGCTGCGCGCCGGAATGTTCATTTCCTGTAAGGTTAATGCCATCAGGCCAGCGGTGACGTTTTCACCAGAGGACACAACCGCGTCATATTCGCGTGCATCATACAACGCAGAAGTCTCATTGACCCAATCCACCATCTCATTGGTTTTGCCCGACATTGCCGAGACGATCACGATCACAGCATAACCCTTGTCCACTTCCAAACGAACGCGTTCAGCGGCGTTGCGGATACGGTCTAGGTTGGCAACGGATGTGCCGCCAAATTTCATCACCAAACGAGGCATGGTATGTCCAACTTTTTGCAGTTTCGGAGATTTGTTAGGCTGTTGAGCGGCCAAGAGCAAGGGTGCGCGGGGTGCAGCGCGTGCAATTAATTTGTTTGCCGTGTTGGCATGAAGGGCAGGGGAGCGACGCGAATCCCGTCTTCGATGAGAGCTTTTGCCTCCTCCGGCTTGGCCTCGCCATAGATCGAGCGTGCTGGCTGTTCGCCCTCATGCATCGCACGCGCTTCGATCGCGAAATTCATCCCCACATATTCAGAATTAGCTTCTATTTCTGTTTTTAGTTTGACCAGCGTTTTTTCTGCGTCGCTAATAGGCGTGGTTAGGGAGGTTTTGGCTTTGGCCTTGCTAGTGCTAACTTTGGGCGCCATCAGCGATTTTACGATCTGACCATCGCCGCATTCGACACAGCTGAGTAATCCTGCAGCCACCAGTTTTTCATAGGCCTCAGAGGATTGAAACCAGCTTTCAAAGCTGTGGTCTTTACTACACTTTAGCGAAAAGCGGATCATGCCGCATGCTCCTATGCTACGTCACAATGTCATAGGGTGATTGCGAGGGGTAAATCAATGGTCTGCGCGCTGGGGTAGGCGGCATCTGCCCATCTCTGGATCAGCTCTATGGGTTAAAAGATTTAAGCAAGCGTGCCAAATCTGGCTCCAACACCTGTTTTGCAGCGTCCTTAGGGCTAAACCACTTGCGGCGCCGCTCAGATTTTTCTGTGTAATCGGTTAGAATCATTTTCACCTTTAATGCGTATACGGTCACAATACAGGGGTAGTTCTCACCCTCCTCAACGGTTTTCTCGTAGCAGTAAACTCCGAAGGGCCGTTCCTTGAGCTTGCCCGTTACCCCGGCTTCTTCGATCGCTTCATTGGCCGCACTCTCGCCTGGCGTCATATCGTTTTCTGGCCAACCTTTGGGGATGATCCAACGTTTGGTGCGGCGGGAGGTGATCAACAGAATTTGAATTTTGCCGTCATTGATACGGTAGCACAAGGCCCCGAATTGGGACCGAGCATGGCGTTTTTGCTTCGGTTCTATCGAAAGCGGGAGTTGAGTTGGCTTTGTAATGCTCATCGTGTGGCGTTGTTTTCATTGTTGTTGAGTGCTGATACCATAGGTGACAGATAAATACAAAAAAGCGCTGAATGAGTGATGAATTTTATCAATATTTCTCGAAGTGTAACGCGCAATATTCGATTTACTGCGATGGGTCTTGCTGTGGCCAGCTTGATTACCAGTGCAAGCCTGGGCCTGGCGGAGACATTGGATGTCTTTGCGGCAGCCAGTTTAAAACCTGCGCTTGATGAAATAGCAATGGATTTTGCAGCGCAAACAGGGCAGACCCCGCGACTGACCTATGCCGCATCCAGCGTGTTGGCGCGGCAAATTGAGCAGGGTGCTCCGGCGGATATTTATGTCTCGGCCAATGCGGGCTGGATTCAATATCTACATGAGGCCGGCTTGCTGGCGCATCCCGCGAATGTGATCGCATCCAATCGCTTGGTGTTTGCCTCTGCGTCATCTAAGCTTTTGCAGCTAGCCCTGCCCGACATTCTCGCGCGCTTGGATGGGGGGCGGTTGGCCGTGCCGTTGATTGCCTCGGTCCCCCTTGGGCAATATGCAGCGCAGGCGTTGGGCAATATGGATTTTTTGACAACTTTAACTCCCTATTTGGCCCAGCAAGACAATGCGCGCAGTAGTTTAATCTCTGTTCTGCGCGGTGAGGTTGCTTTGGGAATCCTATATGGCAGCGATGTGCAAAGCGTGCCGGGAGTGTTTGTGGTTGCTGAAATCCCCGCGCAGCTGCATGATACGGTGACGTATCAAGCAGCATCCATATCGTTACGGGGGACAGAGTTTTTGGACTATTTATCTTTGCCCCACGCTCAGGCTGTGTTTGCGACATACGGACTTTTTGCGCGATGAGTTGGCTCAGCCTCAGCCCTGTCGAATTCCAAGCTTTGACGCTGTCACTTTGGGTGGCTATGGTGTCGGTCGTTGTGAGCCTACCTTTTGCGACTGCTATAGCCTATGTTTTGGCTCGCCGTCGGTTTTGGGGGCATGGGCTGCTAAACGCGCTCGTGCATCTGCCCTTGGTTTTGCCCCCTGTGGTGACAGGATACCTTTTGCTGGCGGCCTTTGGGCGCAGAGGCATCTTCGGCCCAACGCTGGAAGCCCTCGGGCTGCAATTGGCGTTTACCTCTGCCGGGGCTGCAGTGGCGGCGGCTGTGATGGCCTTTCCGTTGATTGTCCGAGCCATTCGCTTGGCCTTGGAGGCGGTTGATCCCAAGTTGGAGGAAGCCGCCAGCACCTTGGGTGCGTCAGTGGTGAAGGTGTTTGTTTTTGTGACCTTGCCACTGAGCCTTCCAGGGATTTTGGCGGGGGCTGTTGTGGGTTTTGCAAAGGCTTTGGGTGAATTTGGCGCAACGATTACATTTGTGTCCAATATTCCTGGTGAAACGCAAACCATCGCCTCTGCCATATACGCATTATTACAAGTTCCGGGCCAGGAAGCCGCTGTGGGGCGGATGATTGGTTTTTCGATCTTATTGTCCTTTGGCGCGCTCTTCCTGTCTGAAGTTCTGGCTCGCAAGATGGTGCGCCGATGACTGTTAAACTTGATATCCAACTGAAGCGGGGTGGTTTTCATCTTGATGCGCAACTGTCTGCGCCTGCGGGAGTGACAGTGATCTTCGGTCCCTCGGGCAGTGGAAAAACAACCCTGCTGCGCGCTTTTGCGGGCTTGGAGCCTATAGACCAGGGCCATGTCTCCATTGAAGGGGCGGATATGTCGGGGGTGCCGCCGCATCATCGGGCGGTTGGATATGTTTTTCAGGAACCACGACTACTCCCGCATCTCACGGTGATGGCAAATCTCAAATTTGCCCAGAAGATGGGGCGCGTTGGGGCGGGGCAAAGCTTTAATGAGGTGACCGACTTACTGGCACTGCGCCCCTTATTAGAGCGCTACCCCGCAGCTTTGTCGGGGGGCGAAGCGCAGCGGGTGGCGTTGGGACGAGCTTTGTTAAGCGCACCCAAGTGCCTGTGTTTGGATGAGCCATTGTCTGCGCTTGATCATGGTTTGAAGCAACGCATATTCCCCTATCTTGAGCGGCTGCGCGATCAGACTAAGATTCCAATACTTTATGTCACCCATGATGCAGCTGAAATGGCACGATTGGCTGATCATATTGTGTTGATGCATACGGGGCGGAGTGTTTTGTCAGGCCCTGCAACTGAGGTGCTGGCCGATCCGGCGGCCGTACCATTTTTAGGTGTGCGTGCGGCAGGTACGGTGGTTGCAGGGCGGGTGATGTCGCCTGATCCTGTCACCGGGCTTGCGGTCATGGGCTTTGACGGAGGGCAGTTTATCTTACCTGAATTGGCCCAGCCGGAGGGGCGTAAAATTCGCATTCGCATCGCGGCTCAGGATATTGTTTTGGCCAGTGAAATGCCAAAAGGCCTCTCGGCACTCAACATCCTTGAAGGCGTTATAAGCGATCTTCATCAAGGCCAAGGCCCGGGTGTTATGGTGCAATTTAAAGTGGGTAGAACACTATTTTTGGCGCGAGTCACCCAATATTCAGCAACGGAAATGGGGCTGGTCGTGGGGCAAAGAGTTTTTGCCATTTTAAAAGCTAGTGCCTTCGATCCAGCGGGCATTGGCACCTAAGTTTTACCAGAGGCAGGTGGATTGGCCGCCTCACTAATTATTTGTTGCGTGTTGAGGTTTTGGTTTTACGGGGCAAAACCTTGGGCTTGGTGGACCAACCCAATTGATCGGCTAACACGCGCCGTTTCACTTCTTCAACCTCACCGGGTTTTAATTCACGTAGCTGGAACGGTCCATAAGAAATACGGATCAAGCGGTTTACGGTGAAGCCAAGAAACTCCATCGCGCGGCGAATTTCGCGGTTTTTGCCTTCTTTCAAGCCGATGGTTAGCCAGAAGTTGGCGCCGGTTTGGCGGTCCATTTGGACGGTCATGGGCTGAAAGTGTTCACCTTCAACTGTGATGCCTTGGGTCAGTGGCTTAAAAGCACCTTCACGGGGATAGCCTTTAATACGCACCCGGTAGCGGCGGGTCCAACCTGTGCTGGGCAGCTCAAGCGTGCGCTTCAAACCACCATCATTGGTTAGCAACAGCAGGCCTTCGGAACTCATGTCCAGGCGCCCCACCGAGACCACACGCGGTAAAGTTTCCGGTAGGCTGTCAAACACAGTCTCTCGACCTTTTTCATCGCGCGCACTGGTCACCAAGCCGATGGGCTTGTGATACAGCCATAGCCTCGGCTCATCCGGTGGCTCAATTGGCTCACCGTCAAATTCAATTTTGTCACTGGGTTGCACGTTAAGCGCCGGGCTGAAAATCTTCTTCCCGTTCACTTTTACGCGTCCCGCCTCGACCAGTTTCTCTGAGTCGCGCCGACTTGCCACGCCTGCACGTGCCAAAACTTTTGCGATCCAATCGCCCTTTGGTGTTTCATCTGCCATGGTTCGGACTTAGACTGTGTTTAATGTAAAGCCAAGCGGGGATGAATGCGGTTTACCAGCCAGATGGATTTAGCCTTAAATGAGGCGCAAAAAGCCGCCTTGGCGGGGGAAATTCCGGTGGGCGCCGTTATTGTGGATGCAGGCGGGCAAGTTTTGGGCGCTGCTGGCAACCGCACGCGCCGCGATTGTGATCCTACCGCCCATGCCGAGATCCTGGCCATAAGACAGGCCGCCGCCGCGTTGGGGCAGGACCGTTTGGTGGGGTGTACAATTTATGTCACGCTTGAACCGTGTGCAATGTGTGCGGGTGCCTTGGCTCATGCGCGGGTGGCACGGGTGATCTATGGGGCGGCAGATCCTAAATCTGGCGGTACGGATCATGGTTCGCGGGTATTTTCCCATGCGCAAAGCCATCACCGGCCCGAAGTGATCGGGGGCATTTCCGAATCTGACTGTGCCGCACTTTTGGTCGATTTTTTTGCCCAACAGCGTGCCAAACACTAAGCTTGCTGCTCGGGCCCTTGGCAACCTGCAAATCCCAAGTTAGTAAGCTTAAAAATCAACTGCAGAAGTGAAGGATCACCTATGTCGATCGACACACAAACGGCCGCTCGTGTTGCCAAGCTAGCTCGGATCAAAGTGGATGAGGCGGATCTTTCCGCTTTGGCGCAGGAATTCACCAATATTTTGGGCTTTATTGAGCAGTTGAATGAGGTTGATGTAGAGGGTGTTGAGCCGATGACTTCTGTCACGCCACAACGCTTGTTCCGACGCGAAGACGTTGTGAATGACGGCAATCAACAAGCTGCCGTTCTCGCCAATGCGCCAGATTCACGCGAAGGGTTTTTTGCTGTTCCAATGGTGGTTGAATAATGTCTGATCTGATGAAGCTCACTTTAGCCGGCGCGCGCGATGCGCTACGCTCTGGACAAACAACTGCGGTTGAACTGACCGAGGCCTCATTGGCCGCCGTTGAAGCCTCTAAGCCTTTGAACGCTTTTGTGCATGACACATCTGACATTGCCCGCGCCCAAGCTGTGGCGGCAGATCTGCGTCTACAAGCCGGGGATGCACCTGATATGTGTGGCCTTCCCATTGGGATGAAAGATTTGTTTTGCACCAAGGGCGTGGCCACTCAAGCGGCCTCGGCAATTTTGAAAGGGTTCAAACCTGAATATGAATCCACCGTATCGCAAAAGCTGTTCGATGCTGGTGCGGTTATGGTTGGCAAGTTGAACATGGACGAATTTGCCATGGGATCGTCAAATGAAACTTCGACCTACGGCAATGCTGTGAACCCTTGGAAAGTTGATGATCGTGAGTTGACCCCGGGCGGATCCTCTGGTGGCTCTGCGTCGGCGGTTGCGGCTGAAACTTGTTTGGCGGCCACGGGTACCGATACCGGCGGCTCCATCCGCCAGCCAGCAGCCTTTACGGGCATTACCGGCATTAAACCTACATATGGTCGGTGCTCGCGCTGGGGCATTGTGGCTTTTGCGTCCTCTCTGGATCAAGCCGGCCCGATCACCAAAGACGTGCGGGATGCGGCGATTATGCTTGAAGCCATGTGTGGCTTTGATCCCAAAGACAGCACCTCAATGAACTTGCCCGTGCCTAATTTTGAAGCGGCATTGACGGGTGATATTCGTGGTAAAACCATCGGTATTCCAAAGGAATACCGGGTTGACGGGATGCCTGACGCGTTAGAGAATCTTTGGTCTGAAGGCACGGCGATGCTGCGGGATGCCGGTGCGACTGTGAGAGACATTAGCCTGCCACATACCAAATACGCCCTTCCGGCCTATTACGTGATTGCACCAGCTGAAGCCTCGTCCAACCTTGCACGCTATGATGGCGTGCGCTTTGGCCACCGCGCCAAGCTTGAGGATGGCGATGGTATCACTGAGATGTATGAAAAAACGCGTGCCGAAGGATTTGGTGCTGAGGTTAAACGGCGGGTGATGGTGGGGACTTATGTTCTGTCCGCTGGGTTCTATGACGCCTATTACAACCGTGCGCGCCGTGTCCGGGCCTTGATCAAGAAAGACTTTGATCATGCTTTTACCTCTGGCGTTGATGCGATCTTGACCCCGTCCACGCCCTCGGCGGCTTTTGGCTTGGGTGAGATGGCTGATGCGGATCCGGTACAAATGTACCTGTTTGATGTGTTCACAGTCACAGTTAACTTGGCGGGGCTGCCGGGCATATCTGTGCCAGCTGGGCTTGACTCCAAAGGCCTGCCTTTGGGGCTGCAATTGATTGGCCGACCTTGGGAAGAGGGCGATTTGCTCAACACAGCCTTTGCCTTGGAAAAAGCTCTAGGCTTTAATGCTCAACCAAATCAGTGGTGGCTTTAGAGGCGGTTTGGTTCTAAAATTACAGATTTGTAGCGTTTTGCGTCGTAAAAGTGGTAAAATGATTTGGAGCTGTTCCGACCTTTTCGTCTGGAATGTCAAAAACGGGGAAGCCGATGAAGTATTTTGTGATGATCGCTATGGGGCTAACGTTGGTGGCCTGCGAACGCGCGATGCCCAATGATGTGATCATTGCGGGCTACAACGCACCTCAGGTAGATACGCTTCCAGCAGACGGCGCAGATGCACTGCAAGAGGATGTACAATCTGATGTATCTGCCGGCACGATTTCTAATGAGCAAGATTTTGATGCGGTTGCCACTGAGCAAACTGTTAAAAGTGATGCGGAGCGGATAGCGGAAAATCGTGCCAAATATATTGTGATTGATGTGCAGGCCTTGCCGTTGCGGACCGACAACCTGCCGAATGTGGTCGAATATGCGATCCGCACCAAAAATCCGGTCGGTGTGCAGCTTTATAGTCGGTTTGGTACGGAACTCAAAATCCTGAGCTTTGGTGGCTGTGGAAAATACAGCTCAACCGACGCGGCGCAACAGGCGTTTTTATCGCGTGGCGGGCCCGAGCGTGATATTCTTGGACTCGATCCGGATGGTGATGGTTTCGCCTGCCGTTGGGACCCACGGTCCTTCCGGGTTGCGGTGCAAAACTGAGCCATATCCCCATAGACCGGCGCCCATCGCCAAATTTTGGCCCACGCCACGCTATGACGCGCCCCTACATGATTGTGCTGCATTACACCGCGATGGCAAACCCTGAGGCGGCACTGGAGCGTCTGTGCAACCCACAGCATGAAGTTTCGGCACATTATCTAATAGACCAGAAGGGCGCCACGGCTCAGCTTGTAGCGGAAGCACAGCGGGCTTGGCACGCAGGAGCCGGAGCATGGGGCGGCTGTGATGACGTCAATTCAGCGTCAATTGGTGTGGAGCTGTGCAATACGGGAAATCACATATTCCCGGCCGCTCAAATGCAGGCTCTGATATCGCTATTGCGTGAGGTGATGCTGCGTTGGGGAATTTCAGCGGATAAGGTGATCGGCCATTCGGATATGGCCCCCGCGCGCAAACAAGATCCAGGGCGTTTGTTTGACTGGCGGGCGTTGGAAGTTGAAGGCGTGGCGGTATTTCGGGGGCAGCCCCAAGCGCAAATTTTTCCATTTTTGGAGGCTGCGCGTCAGTTTGGCTATGCTATACCGGAAGCAGGCAGCGTTGAGGATGGCGGGCGGGCAGCGATTTTGGAGGCTTTCCGACAGAGATTTCGCCCTCAGGCTCAAGGGCCGCTCGAGGATGAGGATATGCGGCTCCTCTCAGATTTGGCTCAAACCTACCCAGCCGTCTCAGAGACTTGACCGCAGGGGCGTGGCCGCCTAACAGCAACCCTGCGCGGGGGGCTGGGCAATCGCGAGGGGTAACCTTCGAGGAAAGTCCGGACTCCCTGAAACAACGGTGCCGGGTAACGCCCGGCGGGGGCAACCTCAGGGACAGCGCCACAGAGAAGAGACAGCCTTGCATGCAAGGTAATGGTGAAACGGTGGGGTAAAGCCCACCGCGCGGCTGGCAACAGCCGTGGCACGGCAAGCCCCACCGGGAGCAATGCCAAATAGGAGCCGCATATGGGCCGTTTCAGCCCCGCAGGTTCGGG
>MDSY01019337.1_pt1 | contig 89854 bp, 76 predicted proteins | sample 811131 | NCBI WGS metagenome assembly MDSY01 (sample SAMN05326643, study PRJNA326480) | marine metagenome | isolation source: seawater | place: Atlantic Ocean: South West | collected 2010 | reverse complement strand
CGTATATAGTAACCTTAATTCTCTCTTTTGTTCTTTCTAGTTATATCAACAATTTACTGAGAATCAAACTTAAGCCGTATATAATTTATTGCTAGTTCTAGTCTACTTACGAAAATCCTCTCGGATTTTCTATTCGGTTTTTATTTGCTAAATGACGTGTAAACCACGCAACAAACCATATACAAACCGTTTTAATTTTATATAAAATGAAAAGAATTAAGTGCAATTTTCACTAATGTTTTTTTAAGCCAAACTTTTACAAATCATTTCATTAAAAATTGAAGCAGTCTAAAAAATACGAAGCTCCATTTACGGAAGATGACTTGAAAATTATTCGCTCTAAAAGCAAAAAATCTAATGTGGCATGGTTTATTGTTAACATAGTTTTAGGTGTTATTGCTATAGGGTTATTAAAACAGCCAGGCTTTGGATTTATTGAATTTTTAGCTTGTTTCTTTTTTGCTGTTTCATTTATTCCATACTTCCGTTTCTTTTATAAAAGTCCAACTGAGAAAGATTTAGATGAGAAAATTAAAGTTTCTACCGAGCTAAAAGTAAAATACAAAAGAAGAGATTCGGATAACTTCCATCATTATGAAATAGAATTTGAACAGAACCCGGATTTTGATAAATATAGTCTGTTGAAAAAAGATTTTAAAAGAGTAAATGTGGGTGATGTAATTTATAGAGAGTTCTCAAAATATGGTCGTTGGATTTTAAAAATGGAATGTAATGATGAAGACATTGAAAATCCATTTTATGTTAAGTAAAATCGTTCTTCATGACAGAGCACTTTCAATTGGAATTGATGAGTGCAAAAAAAAACTATTAGTCAGGAATGCTAGTTAGTAGCTATTTCCAAAGTTCACTCATATAAGAAAGGGTATTAAAAAATAAACTAATCAACTTTATTACAAAGCTGATTTAATTAACTTTAAACTTTACAGAATTATAAAAGATAATAGTAACATGAATTGCATAAGAGAATGAAAGTTACTGCAGAGAAAAATGAAAAGGTTGCAAATATGATTTTTGCATCTATTTACCCTCTTTATTTGGCTAGATTAGAAAAGAACGGACGAACAAAAGAAGAACTTGATCAAGTAATAGGATGGCTTACCGGTTTTGATAACAAAATGGTTCAGACGTTTATTGATGAAAAAGTGACTTTTGAAGTGTTTTTTCAAAAAGCTAAAATTCACCCTAATGCACATTTGATCAAAGGTGTGGTATGTGGTTATCGCATTGAGGAAATAGAGGATGAGTTTGAAGTCTACAAACTATGCAGGCAAATGGAAAAGCTAATTGATGAGTTGGCAAAAGGGCGTAAAATGGAAAAAATTTTACGTGTTGCATAATTAATTGTAAGGAAGATTTTCACTTATTTATTAGCCTACATATTTTAAAATGTCAAAACACAATTTTAAAAGTTTAGAATATTTACTTCATGGAAATGAACGTCATAGATTGGCGTTTGAAGAAATGAATAGGCTTCAGATTTTTAAGACCTTACAACCATTTGACCCGGTGTTAACGGGTACTTTACCCATAGGTATTGATATACCTAGTAGTGATCTAGATATTATTTGCGAGTGTGTTGATCATAATGCTTTTGCAGAGGTATTGGCCCATGAATTTGGGTCATTGCACAATTTTAAAATTTCTACAGCCTACGCCAATAACCTAAAGGCGACTATATGTGAATTTGAATTTGGGTCATTTGTTTTTGAAATCTTTGGGCAAAACCTGCCTACTGAAGAGCAGAATGCTTATAGACATATGATCAAAGAGCATACGATTTTACTGGAAAAAGGGGAAGAATTTAGGAAACAGATCATCGCGCTTAAACTACGGGGCATTAAAACCGAGCCTGCTTTTGCAGATTTACTAGGCTTAGAAGGAGACCCTTATAAGGCAATTTTAGACTATTGAAAGATATAGTATCCCATTGTTTTCTTCAGCGGAACTATTAGTATTTCGCGGTTAAAAAATCTTTTTATTTTTTTGTACTGAAGACCTTATGTTGGTATTAAAATAAGCTATATTCATTGATTGAAATTTTAATGGTCGGTAATACCCCCTTTTAAACTGATGCTAAAAATGACAACCTTATTCTCAAAAGAGACCATGATGAAGTTGAAAGCCCTAATCGCTTCCGCAAAAACATATGTTGTACTATTAATTTTGGCTATAGGGCTTCTATTGTATACGGTGAGCGTAGGTTACAAGCAGGTAAATAGACTTCATGAAACCGGAGATATGGTTGCACATACATTGGAGGTGCAGCGTACTATTGTAGAACTTTCGGCTAAATTTCAAGAGCTGGAATCTTTACAACTAAAGGTTCTTTTAAAAGAGGATAGTAGCAACTTAAGTGGTATTGTAGTTTCAGAAATGGAGCAGACTTTAGAGAGGTTAAAGCAGCTAACTTCAGATAACCAGGCCCAACAAGAGCGTGTAAAGGTCTTGGAGCAATTGTGCGATAAAATTCGTAGTGAGGTAAATACGGTAGAGTCTACAGATAGTATTGCAGTCATTGATAGTATAGAAGCTAAGGATAGTGTGGAGATCAACTTGGCAAGCAAAAGGTATCAGCGTATTGGTAGAATCTCTAAAATTGTAGAGGAATCTCAGATTCTTAAAGAGAGAATGCTATCCGAAGAGAATTATTTAATGGTGGCCCGTAAAGAGGAATACACTTCTCAATCATTTTTGACACCTATGTCATCATTATTGGTAGCTATTACCGCTTTAGGTATTTTTCTAATTGGCTTTATTAGTATTTACAAGCAAAAAGGAGAGATTCAAGAGGTTAACAATCAGGTTTTTAATCAGAATAAAAAATTACAGGAAACTGAAGAGTTTTTAAAAGGGGTATATAAAAGTTCTAACAATGTTATTAGTCATTTTGAGCCTATAATGGATGGTGAAAAGAACATTGTAGATTTTCAGTTTAAATATACCTCAGACGCTATTGAAAAAGTAACAGGCACGGAACAAGAAGATATTATAGGTAGCTCGCTTTTAGACAAGTACCCTATGGTAAGCGAGAATGGACTTTTTTCATTAATGAAAGATTGTTACCTGAATGGAGATACACAAGAACATGAAAGTGTTTACACGTTCGAGAACCAAACGAAATACATTCATAATACCGTTGTAAAATCTGCCAATGGTATCACCAACACCGCATGGGATACTACCAAGGTCAAAGAAGCTGAAAAGGTTCTACAAAAATTAAATGAGGACCTTAGCCTGCAGAATACCATTTTTAAAGAAGCGGAAAATGTAGCAGGTGTGGGTAGTTTTATCTGGTACCTGGATGACGGTAGTGCTACGGTTTCAGATAATTTCTACAGAATACTTGGGGTTAAGCCCAATAGTTTTGAAGTAACTTTTGATGCCTATAAGGAGTATGTACATGCAGATGATATTTCCATATTTGAATCTCTAGGGACCAATACTGAAGATAGCGGTAAATCAACGGTTTTCACTTATAGGGTTTTCACTAAAAATAAGGGAATTAGATATCTGGATCTAAAAGGGAGAAATTTGGAAATTGACAATAGACCGGTTTCCGTGGGTATTGTACAAGACATCACAAGTAGAATTGAAAAAGATAGGGAACTTATTGAGAGCTATGAAAAGCTCAAACAAAGTAATGAAGAATTGGAGTCTTTTAATAGGGTAGCCAGCCACGATCTACAAGAGCCATTAAGGAAAATACAGATGTTTATTTCTCGCATAGAGGATGATGAAGAAGGTAAGACACCCAATGCAGGTTCAGCTTATTTCAATAAAATTAAGGCAGCTACATTTAGAATGAGAGAGCTCATTCAAAACCTATTATCGTATTCACGGATAGATAAGATCAATTCTAAATTTGAGCAAATAGAATTAAACGATACAATTGAAAAAGTTGAAGACGAGCTTTCGCAATTGATAAAAGATACAAAAACAGAAATCTCCTATTCCGGCTTACCGCTGTTATATGGTATTCCTTTCAAAATTGAACAATTATTTACCAATTTGATCAGTAACTCCATCAAGTATAGAAATAAAGATATTGCGCCCCAAGTACATATTGTATCGGAGAAATTAAGAAGTGATACCATTGCCGAAAACTTTGTAAAGAACGCCGAGTATTATTATAAAATTTCCCTGCGAGATAATGGTATCGGTTTTGATCCTGAATTTGCTAGTAATATTTTTGAGGTTTTTCAAAGACTACATTCTAAGAACGAATATTCGGGTACGGGTATAGGTTTGTCTATCTGTAAAAAAATAGTTGAAAAACACAATGGTTATATTCATGCCGTGAGTAAAAAAGGGGAAGGTGCTACTTTTATTATTTACTTACCCGTACAATAATGCATGGTAGATTGCTCCCCTGAAACTCGGTTGGTCATATCGTTTTGAATGCGTTATTTTAGAAGCCGATAAAGACATTGAACAATTATGAATTTAAATCAGGTAACCGTTCCTTCCTTAAATGTTGAAAATGCTATTCGTTTTTATGAAAAACTAGGATTAAAATTAATAGTAAAATCGCTTCCCAATTATGCAAGGTTTGAGTGTCCGGATGGTAATGCCACTTTTTCCATTCACCTAACAGAAACATTGCCACAGGGAGATGGAGTCTATGTTTATTTTGAATGTGAAGATCTAGATGCTCATGTAGCTTCACTTAAAGAGAACGGTATTCAATTTGAAAAAGAACCTACCGATGAGAGGTGGTTATGGAAAGAGGCAAGATTAAAAGACCCGGATGGCAACCAGCTTATTTTGTTCTTTGGTGGTGAAAACAGGCTAAATCCGCCATGGAGAGTTAATTAAAGCATTGAATTCAGCAAATAGGAACTGCCTTTGAATTTATAAAACCATATAAAATTGGATAATTATAACAATGTGTTGTATATATCAAAAGGAGTCCTTAATGTTTCATTATGTAGTTGTTAGATAATTCAAGTTGTTTTTAGTAAGTTGACATTGATAGTGCTGTAATTGTAATAATTGAACAATACTATTCATTTGATGTCTACGTTAATCATTCAAATGTTATAACAAATAGTATTTTAGAACTTAATTCATCTATTTAATTCTAAACTAAATCATTTAGATCAAGGAATAGTAAAATTGAAAAAACCCTATGAATTTTAAAAACGCCGAGGAAGAAAGGTTAGCCGTAGCGGATAATTATAAAAATTGGAAAAGATGGGGTCCTTATTTAGCTGAACGGCAATGGGGTACTGTTAGGGAAGATTATAGTCCGCAAGGGCATGCGTGGAGTTTTGTTGGTCACGATAAAGCCAGAAGTAATGCGTATAGGTGGGGAGAAGAAGGTATTGGAGGTTTCTGTGATTCTAGAGAAATATTATGCTTGGCACCTGCATTCTGGAACGGTAAAGATACCATTTTAAAAGAACGCCTTTTCGGGTTGACCAATGACGAAGGTAACCATGGTGAAGATGTTAAGGAGCTTTATTTTCATCAAGTTTCTACACCCACGCACTCATATGCCAAATACCTTTATAAGTATCCACATAAAAAGTTTCCGTATGCAGAGCTGGTTAGAAAGAACAGAAATAGAAATAGGGAACAACCAGAATTTGAAATATTAGACACCAAGGCATTTGCCAATAATACATATTTTGACTGTTTTATAGAATACGCTAAAGAAGATGTTGGTGATATTTTAATGAAGGTTACCGTTATTAATAGAGGACCAAGAGCTGCAAATATCCATGTACTTCCGCATTTGTGGTTTCGTAATTTTTGGAAGCACAACCGTAGGTTTGAGCGCCCTGAAATGAAGGCTATTTCAGATAATTCCGTTCAATCGCGTAGCACTAGAAATGGGCGCTATTATTTTTATCATGAAAAGGGAGAGCAGCTATTTTGTGAGAATGAGACCAATAACGAGCGTATTTATAATGTACCTAATGAGGTAAAATATGTAAAAGACGGTATTAATAATCATGTAGTAGATGGTATGCCAACCGTAAACCCAGATAAAAAAGGATCAAAATTTGCCGTTTGGCACAAACTTCGATTAAAATCTGGAGAAGAAAAAACTATTAAAGTACGCCTAAGCAAGAAAAAGCTTGATGACCCTTGGAGTAGTTTTGATGCTATCTTTGATAAAAGAATTAAAGAATGTGAAGATTTCTATGGTGATATCTTAAAGAAAGAACTTCCGGCCGGGCAACAAGAAATAGCCAGAAAAGCTTTTTCGGGTTTATTATGGACCAAGCAATTTTATTACTATGATGTATATAAATGGCTTTTTGGTGGTCCGGGAGAACCAAAACCTTATAGAACGGATTCTCGTAACTCTCGCTGGGAACATTTGACAAATAGGCATGTTATTTCAATGCCAGATAAGTGGGAGTATCCTTGGTATGCCGCTTGGGACCTAGCTTTTCATATGGCATCATTTGTAGAAATAGACCCTTATTTTGCCAAAGAACAACTGCTTTTGGTGCTGAAAGAAAGTTACATGCATCCCAACGGACAAATTCCCGCTTACGAATGGAATTTCAGTGATGTAAATCCGCCAGTGCATTCTTGGGCCGTTTGGACGGTTTATGAAAAGGATAAAAAACGCAATGGCAAAGGGGATGTGAACTTTCTAGAGAAAGCATATCAAAAGTTACTGGTCAATTTTACGTGGTGGGTCAACCAAAAAGATAAAAGCGGAACCAACCTTTTTGAAGGCGGTTTCTTAGGGCTGGATAATATTGGTGTATTTGATCGCAACCACATGCCAGAAGGTATTACACGTATGCAACAGGCAGATGCAACCAGCTGGATGGCCATGTTTACTTTAAACATGTTGCGTATGTCGTTAGAACTTGCAGCGGTGAACCCTAATTATGAGGATAGTGTTGCCAAGTTTTTTAGACACTTTTTAAATATTGCCTGGGCAATGCACCATATAGGTCAAAAAGATATTTCACTTTGGGATGACGAAGATAATTTTTACTATGATGTGGTAGAAATGGCCAATGGTAAAACAGACCGTTTAAAAGTGAGATCTTTAGTTGGTATTATTCCAATGTTCGCGGTAGAGATTATTCACAAGGATTTGTTCGATGAGCTTAAACATTTTAAAGTGAGGGCTGCGGAAATTGTTAGGACCAGACCTGATCTAGCTTCTTTAATTTCCAATATTGAAGAGTTCAACTCAGACGGTAATTATCTGTTCTCCATTATGCGTGGGTTTAGATTGGAGAAATTATTGTTCCGTTTATTGGATGAGAATGAATTCTTATCTGATTATGGTATACGCTCACTTTCTAAATATCATGAAGAACATCCCTATGTTTTCCAACACAACGGACATCATCAAATTTCGTACGAATCTGGGGAAAGTCGTTCTAATATGTTCGGTGGTAATTCTAATTGGCGCGGACCAATTTGGTTGCCTTTGAATTATATGATCGTTCAATCTTTACGTAAGTATTATTCGTATTACGGAGATCAATATGTATATGAATTTCCAACGGGATCAGGTGTAAAACTGAACTTGAACGAAATTGCCAATGAGATTTCTAAAAGGCTTATTAAGTTATTTGAGCCCAATGAGAACGGTAAATTTGTCTACCACTCAGAAGATGAGCAGCAATTATTTACGAAAAATGAGCAATTTAAAAATGAACATTTCTTCTATGAGTTTTTTGATGGCGACTCAGGTAAAGGTCTTGGAGCTTCTCACCAAACAGGTTGGACAGCATTAATTGCAAACCTAATTATGGAACTGGAGCAGAATACATAGGTTTATTTATTTAAAATATTGTATATTAGAGTATTGGCTATGTGTTTTGCATAGCCTTTTTAATTATTCAACATTTTACTGATGAAAACCGATACTATACATATATCGAAAATAGTCAAAAATGTTTCCCACACTTCAAATGTTTCTGACTATACTGTTTGCTGGATCAAAGATGAAATAAAAGGGATAGAAATAGATGGTGTCCTTTATGCCAATATTTCCAACTCCATTTTCTTCTTGGACAAAAAAGTACATTGGAAATTGCATATTAAAGACGGAGCTTCCAATACGGGGTACTTGTTGCAATTGTCGCAAGAAGTATTAAGTCACCCTTTACTAAGTAAGTTACATATCAATAAGGTAAGGCTATTTAATACGGGTTCGGTGCCATTATTTAAATTAAGCCCCGGTATTGAAAAACGTACCCAAGCCATTTTAGAGATGATCGATGAACTCTTGGGTTCTCATTTGAACAATAAAGAAGATGCCCTCATTTCTTTGTTGAATACCTTTTTTGTATACTGTGATGGTCAATGCAACATTAAATCCATCATTGAAAAAAATCATACCAAGTCAAACATTGTATACTCCTATAAACAATTGATAGATCAAAATATAGAAGTCTCTCATGAGGTGGGTTATTATGCCTCACGCTTAAATATTTCTACAAAGTATTTGAACTAATGCGTTCAAGAAGTGCTTAATGTAAGTTCTAAGAGCATTATAACTGAGCAATTATTGATTCGTTCCAGACATGCGTTAAAATTCTCGAACAAGACTATAAAGGAAATTAGTTACGAGTTAGGTTTTTCTACACCAGATTATTTTAGTTATTTCTTTAAAATACAGACAGGCAGTAAGCCTTCGGTATTAAGAAAGTCCGTTGGTTCTTAATTTCAAGGTTTATACCGTGATTTTCACATTTTAGGCACAGTGGTTTATGCCTAATTTGGCATAAAAATAGAATCATGGATAGACAAAGTTTTATTAAAAAATCAGGCGCAGGTATTAGTTATGCTTTATTCTCAGGATTCATTTTCTGTAAAAGTCAAGATGATGAAGTAGGTACTTTAAATTATAATGACCCAAAGGTTATACGAGATGCCGATGGAGAGGTGCTCAATGTGATAGGAGATATACAGACCCATAAACTTTTGGGCAGCGAAACCAATGATCAAATCTTTGAGTGGGTAGATAACGTTGAACCCGGTGTAGGTATTCCGCCTCATGTACATACAAAGGAAGATGAAATTTTTAGGGTTGTTAAAGGCGAAGTAGAAATCGCGATTGATGGAGAGAGTACGGTCTTAAAAGCGGGTGATATTGCATTTGCGCCAAAAGGAGTACCGCATACATGGAAAGTAGTGGGTAGCCAAAAGGCAAAAATGATTACCTCGGCGTTGCCTGCGGGAATAGAGATAATGTTTCAAGAATTATCAGAACTACCTGCCGGACCACCGGATTTTGAGAAAGTTGCGGAAATTTGTGCTAAACAAGGTATTACCTTTGTGTAATGGCATTATTTGTCCGAATTCATGGCCTCATGGGCTATGTGTGCAAAACTCTTAATTTTAGGGTCCGGGTCATCAAGATATTGGGCAACTATATGTAGATATCTTGGTTCTTTTTGTTGTGCGATAAGATACAATACGGCAAGTTTGATCTTAAGGTCATTGCCCTGTAAAAGAAGTTTAAAACATTCTAATTCCGTTGGTATTTTATGTTTGATCTTTTGAAGCTCCTCTTCAGAAGAAATATCCAGGGCAGATTCCTCAATGATGGGTAGCAATCTACGTTTTAGCTCACCGGTTAAAAGATTGTCCAAAAACTCTATGGCATTATGTTGCGCTTCTTGTTTCTGACTCAATAAACCTTCATAGGCAATAGCTACATCTTTTTGTTGATAACGTAATCCCAAAAGTTTAAAAATCCGTTCTAATCCAGAATCCAGTCTGCGTTCCAATAGCTCTAAAAGACTGGTGCGCGCATCTCTTTCTGCATCACCAATTTCCTTTTTGGATTTATTTCTATTTCGATATGAAATAATGATTTGCGTGTGCATGGCGGATAAGGTTTGGTGATGCAGTTTGCATTCGTCAAAAATGACCGATACCACCTTGTACTTATTAAATTTTAATTGCGGGTGCGTTGCCCGTATAGCACTTAATGCCCTCACTACTTCTAAACGAACCGTAAGGTCTTCATGGTTTAAAATACCCAATAATTGATGTACGGCCTCCTTGGAATAAAAAGCTTGCATTGCGGCCGGTATAAATCGTAATACCGATAAAGGTTGCCGGCGCTCTGCAACGTGGTTCTTCAGTATAGGCAAAATTTGCTGACCATATACATTAAAGGCTTCCAGTACTGTTGGTCTAAATGCCTTTTCTGCCAAAAAGGGAATAATGTGCTGTACCATTTCTAGATCGGTTGCCGTACCTATAGCCTTTATGGTGGTTTTTACGATTTCTTCATTTTCATGTTGTAAAAATGCAACCAACCTGTTGTGGAAAATGGGCAAGTTGGCTACTCCCAATATTTCAATTACAGATGCAACGTATGGCAGGTCTTTTTGGTCAGATGCTATGGTTTTCAGTGCTAAAGAAATACGGTCCAATAGTGAGTAGCGCTGTTTTAAAGAATAGTTGTTTTTTGCCGCTCTAGCCAAGCAATATAGAGCAGCGGTCGCAATACGCTCGTTTGAGTGTTCTAGATACGCATCAAATATGAAAGATTTGTCTTTATGGGCAAAACTTAGAATATAGGCCAAAGTGGCAATAGTCAATTCACGGTCATCAATTTTTAATAATTCTGAAACCTCTGCCGTCATACTTTTAGAATTTAAAAAGTATAGATTCTGTATAGCCGATAACTTCACTTTATTACTTGGGTGCTCTAACAGCAACTCTACATCATCTGCGAATCTCTTGTCATTGATTTCCATCAATTTATCCAACATAAATAGAATTTGCTCTTCTGTACCTTTCTTAAAAACGGTGCGCATGCCTGCAACTACAGATACTTTGGTGTCCGTGACCTTCTTGGTTTTCTTATAAGAGTCGGTCAGTACTTCTAAATTGTTTCTAAACGTTTTGTAATATTCAATACGTACTTTATAAATAAAATAGAGCCAAAGACATACCAAAGCAATTATAAGAATGCCTATGTAAAAAGAGGGTAGGTCCAGCCCACGTACAACGAATATTAAAAGGCATCCGGCAATTCCTGTAGCCAAACTATCCACCACCACATCAATAAATGATTTGGTCTTGTTTTTTAGCTCAAAAGGTAAGGGCAAGGTCAACAGTTCAGAGGCACTTTTGTGTATGGATTGTTTTAATATGCCATCCATCGCTTTAATGACTACAACAGCAGAAAGTTCAGGAAGCATTAAAAACAAAATACTACCACCAAATATACCAATGGGCAATAATAAAAGTGAAAACCCTACACCCCAAATGCCCACAATTCTATGGGTGAAAAATAGCTGAATTATCAGCGAAAGTAGATTGAACGTAGAAAACCAAAAAGCAAAAAATGCGGTAAGCTCATCGGCATCCGTAAAAGACGACGATGCAAAATCACTGAACAAATAATCTACCAATTTAGCGACTACGACACTCACGGCTACAATGCTGGCAATATAGGTGAGATGTTTGGATTTTAATATAAGTTTTAAAGGCGGTTCACTAAGGTTGGTCGCAGATTTATGTTTTTTTACACTACCATTTTTTTTAACGCGGATGTTCCAAATATTTCGCAGAAGGGGAATGCAAAAAAATAAAAGCAGGGCGGCTACGAACATTAAGTTTTCATTGCCGATTATAGGGGCTAGAATAGAAGTTAAGTATCCACCAAAAATTCCACCAATAATAGCTCCCGATCCTATAAAGCCAAACAGTCTTTTAGCCTCACGAATATTGAACACCAAATTTGCCAGTACCCAAAACTGAGAGGCGGATAAAACGGCATAAATGGCTACCCAGATGTAGAAGAAATACAGCAGAACGCCACTTACTACCTCAAATGACAATAGAATTCCTAAACCGATCATGATAATAATGGAACTGATCAGGGTAATCTCAATTACTTTTTTAAGCGGGTATTTTGATACCGCCTTTGAGTAAAAATAGGAGGTGGCTACCGCCGTAACGGCAACCAATAAAAAAGCAAAAGGCAATTGTTCAACACCTAGTTCAGAAAGAAAAAGAGCGTTTACCGTAGGTTTTATGATCAGTAATACGGCTATGACCAAAAAAATGTAGGCGAGCATCCAAAGAGATACTTTGAACTCGCCTTCACGTACATCGAATATTTTTTTAATCAGTCTTTCTACCATCAAGAAATGGGCATCTGTATTCCAAGACCTAAAGTACTGGCTTTTTTAACACCTTTTCAATTGGTTTTACTAAATCTCTGATTATTTGTTCGCCATTGGCATCATCTATCAACGCAACCAGAATGTATCTTCTATTGCTGTCTTCGCCCCAAACCAATATGGAATCGGAATGATAGGTACGCCAAGAGCCCGATTTTCTGAATAACCTGGCATTGGGAGCGATCTTATCCAGCGTATTTACAAACTTATGGTGCAGTTCTGGATCTTCCATAATATCTAGCATTTGTTTGGATCGCTTTTCATTGACCAACTTACCGTTCGCCAACAGATAGTAATATCTACATACCTGGGTAACAGATGCGGCGTGACTCAGATTTTTTAAGGGCTCTCTGTTGGTTTCTCCACCACTGCCATAACGTTTGCCTACCCAAAGACCACCTCCTTTTTGTTCATCATAAAAGGCATACTTGGGATCGCACATCACCGATTCTAATTTTTCATACCCCACGCGATCGATCATTCTGGTAGATGCGGCATTGTCAGATTTACTGATCATTAAACGCATGTCTTTCTTTACTTCTGCAGTTTCCTTTAGTTCGCCTTTTTCAATAGCATCCATGGCCGCCAATAGAATGGCAATTTTAGGCAGGCTGGCAGCATACATCATATGGTTGCCGTTGACCCTTGCAAATCTCACCTTTTCCGGATTGCTCAGATCAACTAGTCCAACTGCCATTTTCTTTTGCACGATAAGATCGTTCCATTCTTGGTGAGAAGCCAGTTCATCCCTTAAATTGGTTTGCAGAGAACTGTCTAACAATTTTTGCAGGGGTTTGATCTTCGAATTGTCCATACGAAGTGGTAGCTCATTTTGTGCTTGTACTGCGGTACAGCATAGAAGGAAAAAAAGAAAAATAACAGGGGTTGATCTCATTGACGTTCGCTTATTTAAAAATGTAGTCAAAATTAGGTAAAGCACTCATTGGCTATATGTTAATTTTTATGGTTAGTACATTTTTTAAAAACACCGTAAAATCAATATAAAGACATATATCGCATAAAATAGGGTGTTAATTTTTAAAATAATTTCGGAATATATAGTACCTATGCGTCCCTTTTTTTGAGGGCAAATGGGTTAAAAATTTATATCTAATTTCAATAAAATAACTGTATCTTAAAAAATGGAATTTATACAGACTTATGAATCTTAAAGATGGCGTAAAAACGGCTGAGAACAAGGTGTCTACAGAGGCACGAAGGCTTAGCGATATGGTCAAGGATAAACGTAAATCTTTGGTAGATCGCTTAGAGTGCTTTGAAGATATTATAAGTTTGGAAGTAGGCGATACCGGTTTGCACCGTGCCAAGACTTTAGAACGTGAGTTCGATGTTCGTCAGCTTTATTTAAAATACGAAGGTGATAACCCTACCGGAACCCAAAAAGACCGTATTGCTTTTGCACAATTGTATGATGCGCTACGTCGCGAGTTTAGCGTGGTAAGCTTGGCTACCTGCGGTAACTATGGTGTAGCAATGGCGTTGGCATCAGACTTGGCGGGTATAGCTTGTAAGATTTATATACCGGAAAGTTACCATACCGATCGAGTGATAGAAATGGAAAGCCTAGGCGCAGAGATTATTCGTATACCCGGTAGTTATGAAGATGTGGTTACGGAAAGTTCAAGGTTGGCGGCAGAACATGGCTGGTATGACGCAAATCCGGGCGGTGCCAATACGCCGCTGCAGATTTCTGCCTATGCGCAGATCGCACAAGAGATTTTTGAAGATTTGGGCGACGCCCCAAAATACTGTGCGGTACCCGTTTCTAACGGAACGTTGTTTGCAGGTATTTATAGGGGCTTTGTAAATCTTTACAAAAGAGGGAAGACCTCGCGTATTCCTAAAATGATCGCGGCTTCTTCTTCGCATAAGAACCCTATTGTAGAATCCTATTTGCAAGGTTTGGATCATTGTAAGGATCTTAATCCTGCCGCAATAAAAGAAACCAAATACAATGAGCCATTGATCAACTGGCACAGTTTTGATGGGGAAGAGGCATTGTATGCACTTAAGGAATCTGAAGGGCATGCCTTCAACATTAGCGACAAAAAACTAAAGGAGATGACTTCTCTTTTACATAAAAAGGAAGGGTTCCGAATTTTACCTGCATCGACAGCGGGTTTGATCGGACTCTTAGAATTAGACGAAAAAATGAATTTTGAGCCTGACCGATTTGTGGCGGTGCTCACTGCAAAAAATTAAATATAAAAATGAAAAAAGTTATTGACGGTAAGGCACTGGTGTATTGTGAGGGAGCATTTAATACGCCTAACGGTAAAACGGCACATGGGTTGGTTCGCTTTACCGAACGTTATGAGGTAGTTGGTGTGCTAGATGCTAAATATGCCGGTAGAGATGCCGGTGATGTTTTAGATGGCAGACCAAACGGAATACCGGTTTTTAAAGATCTGGAAGCTGCTATTATAGCATTGACGGCCAGCGACAACTTGCCAAGTTATTTGGTAATAGGGCTTGCACCAGATGGTGGTAGGTTGCCACAAGTTGCAAAAGCCACTATAAAAGCTGCGTTGCAACAAGGCTGGAACGTTGACAGTGGTTTGCATGATTTTTTAACGAACGATGCAGCATTGGTAGCATTGGCCAATGAAAAGAATGTAAAGATCAGGGATATCAGAAAAACACCGGATCGCGATCAATTGCACTTTTTTACGGGAGATATCGAAAAAGTAGACTGTTTAAAATTAGCGGTTTTAGGAACGGATTCTGCCCTAGGTAAACGTACTACTGCTTGGATTTTGGTACATGCATTTCGTAATGCCGGTAAAAAGGCGGAAATGATAGGTACCGGACAAACCGGATGGATGCAAGGCGCTAAATATAGTATGGTGATGGATAGTTGTATCAATGATTTTGTATCGGGTGAAATTGAACATGCCGTGGTCAGTGCCTATAAAAATGAAGATCCAGATGTTATTGTCATAGAAGGGCAGGGGAGCTTAATGAATCCTGCTTACCCGGGCGGATTTGAAATTCTGGCTGCAGGTAGACCGGACTATGTTATTCTGCAGCATGCACCAAAACGTTTGGAGTATGATGGGTTTCCGGGATATAAAATGCATTCATTAGAAGAGCAGATCAAAGCCATACAAGTGATTTCGGGTAAAGAAGTAATAGCCATTACCGTAAATCATGAAGGCATGGAGAAAAGTGAAATTCTAGAGGTATGCAAAGCAATTACCCTTGAAACTAAATTACCGGCTTTTGATGTGTTGGAGTACGGTGCAGATGATTTAATAGCCATTTTGATGTCAAAATTGAAATGAGAATAACGAACATTTCTTTTGAGCGCTTAGATTTAAAACTCTATGATCCTTACACGATCGCTTATGAGACTATAGATCGTACCAGTAATTTTATTCTAAAAGTTGAAACCGATGGTAAAATTATAGGTTATGGTTGCGCAGCGCCAGATCCTGTAGTTACCAATGAAACTCCTGATGATGTTGCACATGCCATAGATAGCATTATTATACCCTATTTAAAAGGCAAAGATCCATTTACCTACGCGCTATTGCTTTTAGAACTTAAACAAGTATTGGGCAAACGGTCTTCTGCATTGGCTATGGTAGATTTGGCATTATTTGATATCATGTCTAAAAAAGCCGAGGTGCCTTTGTACAAGTTTTTAGGGGGCTATCGCAATCAAATTGCTACCAGTATTACCATTGGTATTATGGGTGTAGACGAGACCTTGGCTCAAGCTAGTGAATTTGTAAAGCAAGGATTTGGCATTTTAAAGGTTAAAGGCGGTTCTAACCTTGAAGAGGATATTGCTAAAATGCGAATGATCCACGAAAAGTACCCTAATATTGAATTACGGTTTGATGGTAACCAAGGCTATTCTGTAAAAGAATCGGTTGCATTTGTGAAGGCTACTGCCGCAATTGGGGTAGAAATTTTTGAGCAACCCACCAAAGTGGAGGCTGAAGAACGCTTGGGCGAAGTAATGGATCAGGTAAATGTGCCTATTATGGCAGATGAAAGTCTAAAAACATTGACCGATGCATTTAGATTGGCACAAAATGAACGGGTAGATATGGTGAATATCAAGCTCCAGAAAGTAGGTGGTATTTGGGTGGGTATGCATATCAATTCCGTAGCCAAGGCAGCTAAATTGGATGCTATGGTGGGTTGTATAGATGAATGCGGACTGGGTATTGCCGCAGGTTTGCACTTTGCCCTATCTAGACCTAATATTAAGTATGCCGATTTAGATGGTCATTTAGATATAATCGATGATCCCTATCATTCCATTTTTAAATTGGAAAAGGGAATTTTATATCCGACCGAAAAACACGGTCTGGGTTTTACTGAATCTCATTTATAATACGTCATCATGTATATAATTTTACTTGCCATTTTTATCGTTGGGTATCTTTTTATTGCATTGGAGCATACCGTTAAAATTGATAAAGCCGCTACGGCCTTACTTACAGGAACGCTTTGTTGGGTTATTTATATTTTGGGCAGAGATGCCTTTGTTCTGAATATACCGGCGGAAGAATCCGTTCACTTTGTGGTAGAAAGTTTAAGGGAAAATTTAGGGGAAATCTCAGAAATCCTATTCTTTCTTTTAGGAGCAATGACTATTGTTGAGATTATTGATGCGCATGAAGGGTTTTCCGTAATCACAGATAAAATTACGACTACGAACCGGGTTAGGTTATTGTGGATTTTATCTATACTCACATTCTTTTTGTCAGCTGCATTGGATAACCTGACCACCGCAATAGTAATGTCTGCCTTGTTGCGTAAGTTAATTCATGACAAACAAGATCTGTGGATGTTTGCCGGTCTGCTGATAATTGCGGCGAATGCCGGTGGAGCATGGTCTCCTATAGGCGATGTGACCACTATTATGCTTTGGATCGGTGGGCAGGTAACCGCAATGCATATTATCAAGGAAATCTTTTTGCCAAGCTTGGTCTGTTTATTAGTGCCATTGACAATGGTTTCATTTAAATTCAAAGGCAATATTGTTAAGCCTAAAGATGAAAACTGCTCTCACACCCAAAATTTTGAAGTCGGTAATTTTGACAAAAATCTCGTTTTTGCAATTGGAATAGGCGCATTATTGTTTGTACCTGTTTTTAAGACCATAACCCATTTACCTCCATTTATGGGTGTGTTATTGGGATTAAGTGTGGTATGGATAACTACCGAAATATTACACAGGAACAAATCGGTAGAAGAGAAGAAAACTTTAGCCATTTCTAACGTACTAAGAAGAATAGATACCCCAAGTATTTTATTCTTTTTAGGAATTTTGGTGGCAGTAGGAGCTTTGCAATCCGCGGGACATTTAGCAGATATGTCTCGTTTACTTGATGATAATTTTGAGAGTATCTATGCGGTAAACTCTATTATTGGCGTATTATCTTCTATTGTGGATAACGTGCCATTGGTAGCGGGTACCATGGGTATGTATAGTTTAGATACTTACCCACCAGATTCTGATTTTTGGGAATTACTTGCTTTCTGTGCAGGAACAGGCGGTAGTATTTTAATAATTGGATCAGCTGCCGGTGTAGCCATCATGGGAATCTTAAAAATAGATTTTATGTGGTATTTAAAGCATATTTCATTACTTGCCATATTAGGCTACATAGCAGGTGTTTTAACTTTTATGTTGGTGAACTAATGTAACTATTTTTCCAATTGCTCAATAAGGTTGGCAACTAAGGCTGTCCAACCTGTTTGATGCGATGCTCCCAGACCACGACCGTTTTCTCCGTGAAAATATTCATAGAATAATATCAAGTCCTTAAAATGAGGGTCTTGGTAGTATTTTTCGTAGTTCTTGTTGATTGCCCTATTACCTTTTTCATCTTTCTCGAACATGTGGATCAGGCGTTTGCTCAACTCATCGCTCACTTGTTTAAGGTTCAGGAGTTTGTTGCTCCCGGTTGGGTATTCAAAAAGGAAGTCATTACCGTCATACCATTGGTATTCCCGTAGTGCTTGAATGAACAGATAGTTCATCGGCATCCAAATAGGTCCGCGCCAGTTAGAATTTCCACCGAATAAGGGTACGGTAGATTCCGCCGGCTCATAATCAATGGAATATTCTATGCCGTCAATATGAATTTGATAGGCTTTCTCATGTACTTTAGATAATGATCGTATACCATATTCACTTAAAAATTCTTTCTCATCTAGAAGTGCGGTGACCAGTTTTTGCATTCTATCCTTAGGTACCAATGAAAGCAGTAGGTCGCCATCTGCTTCGTATTGCTGTATTACCTCATATTTTAAGTTTTCTGCACGGTATTTTTTAAACCAAAGAACACTGGCCTTAAACTTAGGGAATTTATCCAACACACTTTTTTTAATGGTAAGTACTGCCGCTAGGGACAGCATACCTGCAATGGAGCGCACTTTAATGGTGGTAGATTGCCCATTAGGTAAGGTCAACCTATCATAGAAGAAACCTTCTACATCATCCCAAACATTTGCCTTATCGGTATCCATTTTGTTCAGGGCTTCTGCTATGAATACAAAATGCCCAAAATATTTTGTCGCCATGTCTTCATAGGTATCGTCATGTTCCGCAATACGAAGACTTATTTCTAGCATGTTTAAACTATATAGGGCCATCCAAGCGGTACCGTCAACTTGATCCAAGAATCCACCGCCGGGCACACCATGGCTACGATCAAAGACCCCAATATTATCCAAGCCCAAAAATCCGCCTTGAAAGACATTATTGTCATTTCTGTCTTGACGATTTACCCACCAATTGAAGTTCAAAGAAAGTTTGTTGAACATGCGTTTTAGGAACTTAATATCTGGTACACCTGTTATAGACTTATCGGTGCCGTAAATCTGTAATGTTGCCCATGCCTGTACTGGCGGATTTACATCACTGAAATTCCATTCGTATGCGGGAATTTGACCATTAGGTGCCATATACCATTCTTTGGTGAACAGCAATAATTGATCTTTGGCAAATTCAGGATCTATAGATGCAAAAGAGGTACAGTGAAAGGCAGAGTCCCACGCCGCGTACCACGGATATTCCCAAGCATCGGGCATAGAAAGTACATCGTGGTTTCTCAATGTTTTCCAATTGCTGTTTCTTCCGTTTTTACGCTGCTCTGGTGGTGTGGTGGTCTTGTAATCGCCTTCCAGCCATTTTTCAACCTCGTAGTTGTAGTATTGCTTGGTCCATAGTAAACCGGCAAAGGCTTGTTTTAAAATCGCCTTTCGATCATCGGTTGCTTTAGGAGCTATTTCTTCATAAAATTGGGTACATTCTTCTTGTCGTGCTTTAAAAATGGCATCAAAATCTGAAAAAGGTGTATCCAAAGTATCTTCGGTCAAACGTAGTTGAAAGGTTTTAGATTCACCGCCACCTATAATTTCTTGATATAGCGGTGCAAATTTGGTCCCGGAGCTATTTTTGGTGGCCAATTCAAAATCATTGTTGCAAACGGCATCATTAAATAAATCCTTTTTAAAAGGATGGTCGTTTGTATCGCTATATACTTTTTTTCTGTTCGTTTCATTTTCGGTAAAGAACAACTGTGCCGCTTTTTGAAAATACAGATTGTAGCTGCCCACATAAGGGTGGTCTATGTGCACAAAGGGGTTTGTTTTGGTCCCTTTTTTAGTGATAACAGGCTTTCTGGACATTTCTTTAAATGTCCAGTGATTTCGCATTACCATTTGTGGTAATAGTGTTATGGGCGCTGCTTGGTTGCTTCTGTTGGTAATGGTAATTTTTATGAGGATATCGGTTTCGTCTCCCTTTGCATATTCGGTACTGACATCAAAATAGGTGTTGTCGTCAAAAATACCGGTATCCAAAAGTTCATATTCCAGCTCTTTACGATTTCGTTTTTGGTTCTCGGTTATGAGTTGGTTGTATGGATACGACTTCTGCGAATACTTGTACAAATACTTCATATACGAGTGAGACGGTGTATTCTCTAAATAATAGTACAGTTCTTTTACGTCTTCGCCATGATTACCTTGCGGACCCGTTAACCCAAATAGACGTTCTTTTATAATGGGATCTTTTCCGTTCCATAATCCTATGCTAAAACACATGTTGCAATAGCGGTCACTAATACCTGCAATACCATCTTCTCCCCAACGGAATGCGCGACTTCTGGCATGGTCATGCGGAAAATAGTTCCAGGCATCGCCACCGGCACTATAATCTTCACGTACCGTTCCCCATTGGCGTTCACTTAAATACGGTCCCCATTTTAACCAGTCTTTTTCTTCTTTTTGTTGTTGTGATAAGCGGATTTTTTCAGGGTTTTTCATTGGGGTGCTGTGATAAATAAATTAAACTTCAAAGTGAGATACTTTTTTAGGAAAATCTATTAGTTGTTTTTTATTACGATATTTTACTATCGTATAATTTTAATTGTTGTAAAGTATTAAATCACATGGTAAGTGCCTGATATTTAGTTTTAGTTGTGATGATAGCTACTCCTGGTCACATAACCGTCACATAAAATTAAGCCCAGTATGGACCATACTTGGCATGTTTTTTTGAATTGCTTTCTGGATCCAAATCTTTTATTAATTTTTCTTGAATTGTCATTGCAATAATTCTGGAAGCAATAGAGTAATTTCTTTCTTCAATTCCAAATCTTTCCCTTAAGGTTTGGTTAGTCATGTTTTCTCCAGAAACATATTTTAATGCAGCATGCATGTAACAAGCTCTTGTTTTGTCGTCCTTGTTCATTTGACGTAAAGTTTTATAAGAGTATAATATAATTCTTGTAAAGTTTTCTCCTTCTATAAATTTGGGAGCTGGTAATTGATAATATTCACATTGAAATATAACTTTATCTATGCCACTACCTCTTTCCTCACAAATATTCATACGTCTCATAAAACCTGCAAGTTTTTCATTTCTTGATTGTGGATTGTGGTCTACAAATCTCATTGTGCTAATTATTGGCTTTCCAGGGTTAGAAATTTCTATTCTATCATCAAAAATTTCTATCATTGGACCTGTACCCGTAATTGAAAAGTCTTGATGAATGAGTGCATTTGCTACAAGTTCTCTTACAGCTAATTCTGGAAACATTTTCACCTCCTTTCTAAAAGCTTTTCCAATTTCTTCATTTACTGGTAATTGATCATTAATGTAATTGACAAGACCATTGAATCCTGCAGCATAACCTTTCTGTCCTATTTGTTCCTTTTTTGTGTTAAGCTTGTTTTTGCCTTGATATATTATAACTCTTATGGCTTTTCTCTCCAAAACGTCGAAATCGTCTAGTCTTTTGGCAAAAAGAATAGCTCCTAAATTTGTGATATCAAATTTAGTTCCTTTCGATTCAATTATTTTTTCTTGCTCAAGTTTTTCAAAAATAGCTTTTCGATTATCTGGTAATGGTATTCTCATCAAATCAAAGTATGATGGATAGTCCAATAAAGTAAGAATTTTGTCTGGCACTACTGCGTGGAGGGCAATTCCTTTTTCAAATGCTGAACCTGGTTTTTTATTCCAAATAATCCTTTGTTTTTCAGGATGCTCATCTAATCTTTTTTTATAAGAACCAATACGTATATATGAGATTCCTGAAAATTTTACTGGTGTATTAAATGTAGCTTGAATTTTAAAAAGTATAACACGTAGACCTTCTGCTATAAAATCATGTGTCTCGAAGTGAATTTTTGGATTTAAAAGTCTTGTAAGCCATGGAATAAGATTTTCATTCCCTTTTATTTTTTGATTTAAATTAAAATTTGTACCAACTATTCTATGGTTGTTGTCATTTATTCCAAAAACTAAATAAGCATAATCCTTATTATGTAAGCAGGCAGCATTAGAAAGAGCAGAAATATATTCTCCTAATTCTTGACCATTGTTTTCTTTGAATTCAAGCCATTCTGTTTCTTCAGGTTCAGCACGCAATTCACTTAAAAGGATATTTAAATCGGATTCAGTCACATTGATTGTTTATGTTAATGAGTTGAAAATGAGGGAGTTTAGTTGTTGTGTTTCAGTTTTAGTCACATAAACGTCACATAAGCAAATGTATATAAAATCAATAACTTATTATATTAAATTTAAACCGCCCTTTGCACTACTTCAAAAACCTTATTGGCATCGCACTTGATAGTTTTAGAAGGGAATTTTAATATTAAGGCGTAATCATGGGTGGCCATTAGAATGGTTCTCCCGGATTTATTGATTTCCTGTAAAACCTTCATGACCTCTACACTGGTTTGTGGATCAAGGTTTCCGGTTGGCTCATCGGCAATGATCAGCTCGGGGTCGTTCAATAAAGCACGTGCAATGGCAATACGTTGTTGTTCTCCACCAGAAAGCTCGTGCGGAAATTTAAAGCCCTTGGTTTTCATACCTACTTTTTCTAGTACGTTTGCTACCCTTGCATCCATCTCGGCTTTATCCGTCCATCCGGTCGCTTTCAAAACAAAGAACATGTTCTGGTTAATATTGCGGTCTGGCAATAATTTAAAATCCTGAAAGACAATACCCAGTTTTCTGCGTAAAAATGGAATATCCTTTTCCTTTAGCGTCTTAAGATCGAACTCCACCACATGCCCTTCGCCTTTTTGCAAAGGCAAATCGCCATACAGGGTCTTCATAAAGCTACTTTTACCGCTACCGGTCTTACCAATGAGGTAAACAAATTCACCTTTAGCGATTTTTAAACTAACTTCACTAAGTACCAAGCTCTCCTTTTGAAAGATAGCCGCATCTTTAAGTTCTAAAACAATCTCTTCCATAACGCAAATGTTGATATAAAAGTAATAAGTTCCATTAGATATTAGAGTCCCCATGTTCAAATTCTTTTCTTTTGTATGGGTATTGCACATACTTAGGTACAATTTTTGCCGTTATCACATGTGATAACGGTAATTCTAAATAGTAACAGAACACTATGCTTAAACAATTCACCGCTTTTATTCCAATGGTATTGGGTTTGGTAGCTTTGGGCACGGCCCAAGAGACAAAGATCTATACCCATGAACAGAAAGCATTTCAAGACGCGCTAGCGCTATACAACAACGAACAATATCAAGCGGCACAGACTATTTTTGATAAGGTCAAAGTGTCAACAAAAGATGAGGAAACCGCTGCCAATAGCGCCTATTATTCTGCCAACGCGGCAGTGCGCTTAAACCAGATCGGTGCCGATAGGTTGATGGAAGATTTCGTTGAAAAATACCCTACGTCCACTAAACGTAATTCTGCTTATGCCGATGTGGCGGAGTACTATTTTCAAACAGGAAAATATCCGTACGCCTTAAAATGGTACAACAAAGTAGATCAAAGTTCTCTTTCTCGTGGAGAGATGGATAAGTTCAACTTCAATTATGGGTATTCTTTATTTTCGTCTCGCAAAACAAAAGAGGCTGAAAAATATTTGGAGAAAGTAACGACCTCTCAGGTTTACGGTTCACAGGCAAAATATTACTTAGGTTATATTTCTTATCAACAAGATGACTATGAAACCGCAAACCAGCGTTTTGATCAAATTACGGATCAAGATGTGTTAGAGGAAAAGTTGAGTTATTACCAGGCTGATATGAACTTTAAGCTGGGTAAGTTTGAAGAGGCTATTGCATTGGCAAAAAAGCAATTGCCAAAATCTGACCGACGTGAAGTATCTGAATTGAACAAGATCATTGGGGAAAGTTACTTTAACCTAAAGCAGTATGAAAACGCCATACCTTACCTTACGGAGTATAATGGTAAAGGCGGTAAATGGAGCAATACCGATTATTACTATTTGGGCTATGCCTATTATAAAGGTGGTGATTATGCGAATGCCATTGCCCAATTCAACAAAATTATTGGAGGTACTAATAGTGTTGCGCAAAATGCATACTACCATTTGGCAGAATGTTATTTAAAGTTGGATAAAAAGCAGGAAGCTCTGAACGCTTTCCGTAATGCATCTCAAATGGATTACAGTGCGGAAATTCAAAAAGATGCATTCTTAAATTATGCGCGTTTAAGTTATGAGGTGGGTAATGCTTATGAGCCAGTACCGCAAGTAATTACCAATTATTTAAAAACCTATCCTAAAGATGAGCATCAAGAAGAGATGCAGACCTTATTGGTAGATTCATACATTACCTCAAAGAACTTTGAAGGTGCCATGCAATTGTTGGAGGAGAATAAAAACTACGCCAGTAAATCGGTATACCAAAAAGTAGCTTATTATAGAGGTATTGAGCTTTTTATGGAAGGCGATTATAATGCGGCTTCAGAGAATTTTTCCAAATCATTGGGCGGTGCGGAAGACATGTTGTTCAAGGCCCGTGCCGATTATTGGAAAGCGGAGTCCGATTATTTGTCCAACCGTTTTGATGATGCGGTAAAAGGGTATACGGCATTTAAGAACAACCCGTCTGCACAAAGTACGGAAATGTATACCGATGTTGATTATAATTTGGCATACGGTTATTTTAAGCAGAAAAATTATAATGAGGCCATTACCTATTTCAACGCATTTACGTCTAACGGAAATGCTGATGTAGAAAAATTAAATGATGGTTACCTACGTTTGGGCGATAGTTATTATGCGACCAGTAAATACTGGCCTGCCATAGAAACATACAATAAAGCTTTGGCTTTAACAGGACCTGAAAAAGATTATGCCTTCTACCAAAAAGCAATGAGCTATGGTTACGTGGACAGAGGTGCTAGCAAAATTGAAAACCTTGAGGAATTTGTAAGCAAATTTCCTAGATCAAGCTTTAGGGACGATGCTTTGTTTGAACTGGGTAATACGTACGTAGCCCAAGGCCAAGAGAGCAAAGGGCTAGAGGCTTATGATCGTTTGATCAGTGAATATAGGGCTAGTTCATTGGTGCCACAGGCATTAATGAGACAAGGTTTGGTCAATTATAACGCCAGCAGAAATGAGGCTGCATTGGCTAAATTTAAAACCGTGGTTAGAGATTTCCCAAAAACGCAGGAGGCTATACAGGCGGTTGCTACGGCAAAATTGGTCTATGTGGATATGGGGCAGGTAAACGAGTATGCCGAGTGGGTACGAGGATTGGATTTTGTTGAGGTAACCGATGCCGAATTGGATAATGCTACTTTTGACGCTGCCCAAAAACAGAACTTGGAGGGTAATGTTGATGCCGCTATTAAAGGGTATAAGAATTACATTCAGCAGTTCCCAACTGGTTTACATGCCGTAGATGCCAACTTCAGTTTAGCTCAATTATATTTTGGAAAAGGAGATAAGGAAGCTGCTTTACAGTATTACAAATATGTGGCGGATAGAAGCACGAGCGAGTATGCAGAACAGGCATTAACACGTGTATGTGAAGTTTATATCTCTAAGGACGATTACCAGATTGCATTGCCATATTTGTTAAAATTGGAGAGTCAGGCGAATATTCAGCAGAACAGAACTTTTGCACGTTCCAATTTAATGAAAGGGTATTACAAGCAAAAGAACTATCCAAAGACATTGGAATACGCGGATAAGGTATTGTCTACCCCAAGTATTGACGACAGAATAAAGAGCGATGCGCATATTATGATCGCCAGATCGGCCATTGCTACAAATGATGAGGCAAAGGCTAAAGCGGCCTATGCAGAAGTTTTAAAAATAGCTTCTGGTGCCACTGCTGCAGAAGCATTGTATTATGATGCTTATTTTGAGCATAAAGACGGTGCTTACGAAAATTCAAACGTAGCGGTTCAAAAATTGGCTAAAGATTATGCGGCGTACAAAGAATGGGGCGGTAAAGGTTTGGTGTTAATGGCTAAAAACTATTATGCCTTAAACGATGCCTACCAAGCAACCTATATTTTAGAGAGCGTAATAACCAACTTTACGCAATACCCGGAAATTGTTGCCGAGGCTAGAGCGGAATTGACCATCATAAAGTCAAAAGAGGCCAAGAGCAATTCATCTGTAGATCCTAATTAAAAGATTCACGTACACCAGTAAAAGAACACCTATGTACAACAAACATATATTTACGCTTATATTTTTAACGCTTGGCTTTCAAGTTACCTTTGCTCAAGAAGAGGAAGAGAAAGATTTGGGTACGGAAACCGTAACGGTGACCAAAGCCTACACGCCAACCGTTTCAGATGCTTTTAAAATTAAATCGGTACCAAACATGAACGATTCTATCGTTCTTCAGAAAAAACCAATCAATTACAGCATATTTTCCGTTCCGGTAGCATCTACGTTTACGCCTTCTAAAGGAACGGCATCTAAAGTAGAAAAATTACCTCCTCCGGTGTTATATAATTCTTATGCTTCATTGGGCGCCGGATTGTATGGTAATGTTCTGGGCGAATTTTATACGAGTAGAACTATAAATAGAGATGAGAATTTTGATATTGGATTCAACCATTTGTCTTCTCGTGGTGGAATCAACGGTGTAGAACTTAACGATACCTTTTATGATACCAAGTTAGATGCATCGTATGCAAAAAGAGATAGGGATTTAGAATGGGGTGCGGCCATTGGGTTGCAACATCAACTGTATAATTGGTACGGTATTGAACCCGGTGTGTTCAGTGAAACGGTTATTAATAGTATTGATGAACGTCAAAATTATTACATGGGCGAAGTAAGTGGTCATATAAACGTGGAAGATGCTTATTTTAAAAGGGCCGATTTAAAGTATAGAAGATTTTTTGATGCCGTAAGTTCCGGTGAAAACAGGGCAATTTTCAATACCGGATTTGAGTTCCCAATGAACGAAGAAACCTTTAATGCTAAAGTGAAGTTGGATTATGTTGGTGGTACATTTGAAAATGCCAGTGTTAGTAGTGCTGACAATGATAATGGTATTTCTTATGGCAATTTGCAAGTAGGTATAAATCCGTCTTTGACCATGTTGCGTGATGATCTTTCCTTGAATTTGGGAGTAAATTTGGTCTACGGAATGGACTTGGAGAACAGTGAAAGTAATTTCTATATCTATCCGGCTGTAACGGCTTCGTATAGGCTGTTAGATGAAACCGTAATCGCTTATGGTGGGGTAACGGGGGAGTTAAAACAAAATTCGTATTATGATTTTGTAGAAGGTAACCCTTTTGTTTCGCCAACGTTGACCATTGCGCCAACAGATAGCCAGTACAATGCCTATGTAGGTTTTAAAGGGCAGTTATTACCTAATTTAAGCTATAATGTTAAAGGGTCATATACCGCCGAGAACAATAAACCTTTATATACTTTAAATCCGAGAAACGATTTTAGGTCAGATGATAAAGGATATTACTATGGTAATTCATTTGGTTTGTTTTATGATGATATAAAGACCTTGGGTATTTTTGGGGAGTTGAATGTAGATGTTAACCGTAATTTTACCGCAGGTGCAAATATTGAGGTTTACGATTATAATACGGAAACGGGCAACCCTGCATGGAACCTTCCAAATTTACAGGCTTCTTTGTTTATGGATTACCAAATAGGTGAAAAATGGTATGCAGGTGTTAACTTGTTCTATGTTGGTGAGCGTGAAGATTTTTCATCCACGGTAGTACAAAATGCACAACCAAGTGAATTTCCCGCAACCCTTATTACTTTAGATGGGTATTTTGATGCCAACGCCCATGTTGGATATCGTTATACAGATCAATGGTCGTTCTTTATAAAGGGAGCCAACCTTTCAAATAACGATTATCAACGTTGGTCTAACTTTCAGGTACAAGGAATTCAAATTTTAGGAGGCGCAACCTATAAGTTCGATTTTTAACAACAATTCATTTATAAATGACAACGCCTAAGTGTCGGATGCTTCTGATACTTAGGCGTTTTTGGTTTTAGAATATTTTTAACACTTTAAAACAAACCTCAAATAGTTCACTTCGTAAGTATGGGCAATTCAACTATTAAACCCAATATAAATTATGAAGAAATCTATTTTTTATTTAGCAATACTTATCGGAGCCCTTTTCATTGCTTCTTGCAGTGATGATGATGACGCCATCGTAGATATGAATCCAGATGCCACCTGTGATGATGGTGTAATGAACGGTGATGAAACCGGTATTGATTGTGGTGGTTCTATGTGCGAACCTTGTGGAGATGGAATGACCGTTTTAGGACGTAGAACTGATCTTTTTGTTACCAATAACGAAAACGGAAACATATCAAGATATAGCGTTACCGGAGATTCTTTGGTTACATATATGACCACAACTACGGCTGCAGAGGGTATTTATTATGATGCTACGGCCGATATGGTCTATCAGGCATCTAGAAGCGACTTACAATTAGAAGCATTTGCGGACATTAATACATTAATTGATGGTGATGCCATTACTTCTTCCTTCACAGGAGCGGCAGATTTAGAAAGCCCAAGAGAATTAGCGGTAAACGGAAGTTCTTTTGTAGTGGCCGATAATGGGTCTAACAAATTCTTTGTATATGAAAATACAGGCAGCGGATTTACACTGATGAATACCGTTGAAGTACCGTTCCCGGTTTGGGGCATTACTTTTAAAGGTGATGATTTATACGCTGTTGTTGATACAACGGGCGACTTGGCAGTTTATTATGATTTTCTTTCTAACGCCAACTCGGCTATTTTAAGACCTTCTAAAAGAGTTACTATTGAAGGTATTGTAAGAACACACGGTATTACTTATGATGGTACGGACGATGTTATGGTATTGACCGATATTGGTGATGCTACAGATGCAAACACAGATGGTGGTTTTCATGTAATTTCAGAATTCTCATCAAAGTTCGATGCATTATCAGATGGTGAATTATTACCCATAGGAATGCAGGTAAGAGTAGCGGGTTCATCAACTTTAATGGGTAACCCTATTGATGTTGCCTACGACTCTGAAACCGATGCAGTATATGTTTCTGAAATAGGAAATGGAAAAGTATTAGGATTTACCTCTATAGGTTCTGGTGGCGATGTGTCTCCGTCTTTCAACAAAGATTTGGCAATGGCTTCATCTATTTATTTCAGTAGTGATGAAACAGATGGTAACACAGGAGATTCTAGTGACGCTAGGGCAACAAGATTATATGCGACGAGTACTGCCAATGGTGATGTAAGTATTTATGACGGTTCTGGTATGCTAACTAAAACTGTTGCCACAGGATCTGATGCTACAGAAGGTATTTATTATGATGCTTTTAATGATGCTATAATACAGGCTTCAAGATCTGGCTTGGCGTTGGAGTTTTATGGTAGTTTTTCTGCTGTAACCGATCTTGCAAATATTGCTGCGGATTTTTCAGGTAGTGCGGAGTTGGCCAGCCCAAGGGAAATTGCTGTTTTTGGTAATAAGGTGGTAGTGTCAAGTAATTCGGAAAATAAGTTCTACGTATATGAATATAACGGTTCTAGTTTTAGTTTGTTGAATACTTTTGATGCCGGTTTTAACACTTGGGGAATTACTTTTATGGGCAATAGCTTATTGGCTGTAGTAGATAACACAAGTGATTTAGCGGTGTATGACAATTTCTTGACCGCTTTTTCCGCTGATGGTGCTATTACACCAACTAAAAGAATTACGGTTGAAGGTATTGTAAGAACACACGGTATAGATTATAGCGAAGCTGATGATGTGTTGGTGATGACGGATATAGGAGATGCTGCAGATGCCAATACAGATGGTGGTTTTCAAATAACCCAAGATTTTGCGGCTAAATTGGCAGCAATAAATGACGGCGGTTCATTGGCCTTGTCCGAGCAAACAAGAGTTGCCGGTTCTTTAACTGAAATGGGTAACCCAATAGATGTAGCTTACGACCACAAAACAAAAACAGTGTTCATTGCAGAGATAGGTAATGGTAAGGTGCTTTCCTTCTCAGATGCTTTAAATGCTAGTGGTAATGTTGCACCAGCGGTTAGTAATGATCTTGCTTCTGCTGCATCAATTTACTTATACAACAATTAAAGGTTAAAGTAAGGTTTGGTTTTTATTGTTAGTAAGGCCCTTCTTTGAGATGAGAAGGGCTTTTTTTATGCGTAAAATTTGGCAAAACGGCCATATTTTATCTTTTCTGTAATTTAGGGAAACTATTTAATGCGCATGTTAACTATAAGACCATATCTAAATCTTCTGCTTTTGCTTGCGCTGTGCATACCATTTTTTTTAGCGAGTCAGAATTTGGTATTGAACCCTAGTTTTGAAAACTATAAGCAATGTCCCGTTGCATTGGGCAATTTGGAAAAAGATGTTATACATTGGAAAATGCCCACTAAAGGGACTACGGATTATTTCAATGGTTGTAGTATAGCCATGGGTACTCCAGAGAATTTTAATGGTAAACAACCTGCAGATTTCGGTGAAGGCTATGTCGGATTTTATATGTACGCCCCCAATGACTATCGTGAGTATATTGAAGCACAATTAAGCGCTACGTTGATAAAAGGCGAACGCTACACAATTTCTTTTTATGTTAGCCTGGCGGAACGATCAGACTTTGCGGTCAAGGAATTTGGTATCCGTTTTACCGAGCTTCCTGTTGAAGTTGCTACGAGCAAGGTTTTGTCTGGCTTACATTATGCTCAACTAAAAGGAGAGAAATCCAAAGAGCTAGTAATATCCTATTCCAAATACTATTCCGATGAAATTAAGTGGGTGAAATTGACCACCACCTATGAAGCCAACGGAACCGAAAATTTTATGGTCATCGGTAATTTTAAAAACAATAGGCGCACACAGAAATATCAGACCAAAAGGGAAATAACTAAAGGTTCTTACTATTATTTAGATATGGTCTCTGTGTATAATGTGAACTCAGAACCGTTGAGTGACGATATTCAATTAAAAGAATACGAGTTAGACAGTATTCATGTTTTTAAAGATGTGTATTTCAATTCTAACAAAGCTAAGATAAGAGGAGACCATCAACTGGAAATGGAACTATTGCTGTCTTACTTAAAGAAAAATTCTACTGTTCATATTGAAATACGTGGACATACGGATGATATTGGCTCTGATAGTTTTAATCAAAAATTGTCAGTAAGACGTGCAAGCGAAATCGTTGGCTATTTGACTGAAAACGGAATAGGCATAAATAGGATATCCTCCATAGGTTTGGGTAGTTCAATGCCAATAGCCACCAATAAAACGGAAGCCGGAAGATTTCTCAACCGGCGTGTAGAATTTGTACTTCGTAATCCTAATTAATAATCTGAATATTCTGTTGGGTATAATAGGTGAATATCTGCGTGACTAACAGTGTTTTGGTATTTGTCTAACACAGAGATTTCCTTCCATTTATCGGACGATCCAAAATCTTTCCAAAGAGCATCTCTTTCTTTCATGTTGTTAAATGTTGTCATATACATGAGATTGGGCATCTTATCTCCAGAAATGACATCGGCATAAAAAACCGCATTAAAACCTAAACTTTCAAAAAGTTTCACTTCGCCGCCCTCGTTGAACATATCTACTTTTCTACGGTACATGGCTTCTGTTGGTCCTTCGTAACTTCTAAGTTCATATACTCGGTTTGCTCGTGGACCATCTACCGTGCTGGGTCTCATTTTTGGCATATCGGAAAATGCACGTAACAACACTGAACTAATACGTTCATAAGGTTTGTTGTCGTGCGCGGCATTAATGTATGCATCACCCGCGGATAAATGGGTTTTATCTACCGCAAGCATAGCTTCTAATTTATTGAACTCCGCCAAGGATTGAAACGGAATTAATACGTAGATTTTATTGCTTATTGTAAAATTGCCGGGTATTACCTTAAAGACACCAATATTGTTGATTTCCATTCTTTTTAAAGCTGGTAGGTAGGCATTTTTTAGGTAATGGTCTACCATATTTTCTTGAGTATCGTTTTTTATGGTATATGTTTTTAGTTGGTAATATTCCTGTTCTTGTGCAAAACTTGTAAATGAGCCGCAAGTGATAAAAAACAATAAAACGATTGATAGCGTAAACCTATACTTCATGAAATTTGAATTTGGATTAAAACAACAAGTTAATGATAAAATGAACGATTACGATGCTGTACTTTTGTGCCAGTATAGTTTCTATGGCCAATATTTTTCAAAAACCGCTTATTGATCCAGCCAAGAGCCCTGTGTTTTATGGCTACGTTATTCTTTTCATAGGTACTATTGGGATTTATTGTAGTATACCCGGGCAAACTATTGGTGTCTCTGTCTTTACCGATCCCGTGAAAGATGCCTTGGGGCTTAGCCGTAATCAATTTAGTAATGCCTATATGATCGGTACCATTGTCAGTTCCTTGGTCATTGGGAGGGCAGGTGTTTGGTTTGATACCTATGGGGCGCGTTATGTAGCTTTCTTTGCTGCCATAACTTTGGGTGTTACCTTATTCTTGTGTTCTTGGTCTGCAATAATGAGTTCTTATATAAAAGATTTGTTATCGGTAGATACTTGGATGGTGCCCTTTGTATTAATGACCGTATTGTTCTTTATGCTTCGTTTTGCGGGTCAAGGGGTTTTGACCATGGCATCTAGAAATGTAATTATGATATGGTTCGATAAAAATAGAGGTAAAGTCAACTCATTTAGTAGTGTGGCACTTTCCTTTGGGTTTTCTTCTTCGCCCTTGTGGGTAAATTCGCTTATTGAAGGTTATGGATGGGAAAGTACTTGGCAATTTTTAGCTATTGGGCTTTTGCTGTTCAGCATATTTATTTACACTTTCTATAAAATATCTCCAGAGAAGCATGGTCTATTGCCAGATGGTGCAAAGTCGCTTTCAACCGAAGACGAAAAACAAAAAGTAGTTACAAAGCAGTTTACCCTTACCGAAGCTAAAAAGGAAAGGGCTTTTTGGATGTACGGACTTACACTTGCCTTTAACAGCTTTTTTATTACGGGACTTACCTTTCATGTGGTGTCTATTTTTACACATGAAGGTTTTGCCAAGGAAGATGCCATTTCTATTTTCTTGCCAGGATCTGTAGTAGCGGTTACCGTCTCTACTATATTCAATTTTTTAAGTGATTATCTACCTTTGAAATTGTATTTGTATCTAATGTTATTGGGTGGTTTTCTTGCTTCTTTGGGGTTTTTATTGTTGTCTACAGCTGCTGGCGTACCTATGTTAATTGCCGGTTTTGGTATCCTGGGCGGATTCTTTGCCGTTTTGAATGCCGTAGCTTGGCCAAGGTTTTTCGGGAGGGCACATTTGGGGAGCATAACCGGTAAAATAATGAGTTTTTTAATACTGGCAAGTGCCTTGGCGCCTAGTATATTTAGCCTTTGTTTATCAACCTTTGGATCTTATGAAATGGTTGGTTATTTGGGTTTGGCATTCTTGCTCTTTCTGGTTATTGGATCCTTGAAAGCCAATAATCCGCAGTAAAAAAATCATTTTTAACTTTATCGGTCAACATATTGTGGTTCAAGTAGAAATCAATCTATCTTTACAAAAACACTACAAATGGATTTGAATTTAGCGGTACTGATAGATGGGGATAATATACCTTCTGCCTATGTAAAAGAAATGATGGAAGAAATTGCCAAATATGGCAACCCTACCATTAAACGTATTTATGGCGATTGGACCAATCCGCGTTTGGGAAAATGGAAAAACGTACTGCTGGAGAATGCCATAACACCTATTCAACAATATGGGTATACCCAAGGTAAGAATGCAACCGATTCTGCTATGATTATCGATGCTATGGATATCTTATATTCTGGTAAGGTAAACGGATTTTGTATTGTAAGTAGTGATAGTGATTTTACGAGACTGGCAACAAGATTGCGAGAAGCAGGTATGCAGGTTTTTGGAATTGGTGAACGCAAAACACCCAATCCATTTATTGTGGCTTGCGATAAGTTCATCTATATTGAAATTCTTAAAAGTAGAAGCGAAGAAGAAGCTGCCGATAACAATAAGACCCCTACTGAAAAAAATACCGTTGATAAAATTACCCCAAAGGCATTACGCTTTATTGCCACCACTATTGATGATGTAGCCGATGATGACGGATGGGCTTTTTTAGGTGATGTTGGTAGTTTGCTTCAGAAAAAGCAACCCAATTTTGATTCTCGTAATTATGGTTTTCAAAAATTGACGCCTTTGATCAATTCCATCCCCCATTTTGAAATTGAAAGACGTGAGGACTCCAAAGGGCGTAAAAAATTAATTTACGTAAAAATTAAGGAAAAGGTTTCTTCAAAGGCAAAAAAGTAAAACAAAACTGTATTTCATTACTATTGTTTTAAAACGATCATATTAGTTTGTATTTTTCAGTATAAATTAAAATGCTATGTATCGTAAGCTGTGGTTTTTGGCTGTTGTTATTATTTTGGGGTCATGTAAAGAATCCTCAAAAAAAGAGCAAGGAAATTTAGCAAGACCAATTGCTGAGGTGTTTGCTGAGTTTTATGAATTCAAAAAAGGAATTAATCCTATAGAGGCTACCAAAGCTGGTTATTATGAGTATAATGACACCATAGCCAATTACATTTCAGACGACTATATTTTACATTTAAAAGATCGGTATACCTACTTCTTAGAGGAGTTAGGTAAGTATGATTCCACTCAAATCAGTGCGGAAGACTACATGAGTCTACGTGTAATGCAATGGGATTGTAATGTAAAACTAGAAGGTGTCATGAATCCTATGGTTACTGTGGCTTCACCAATTTATGATCTGCCCAGTTTTGAGTTAATGCCCCTTTTTCAAATTCAATCGTTGCATTTGTACGTGGCGCAATTGGCAGGTGGTACCAGTGTTCAGCCTTTTAAAAGCATAGAAGATTATAATAACTGGCTCAGTAGATTAGAGGATTACCTTATTTTTTTAAATACGTCAATAGCAAAGATGAAGGTGGGCATGGACAAAGGTATAGTATTGCCCAAGGTATTGACATTAAAAATGTTGCCGCAAGTTCGTTCTTTTATAGATGTTCCATTAGAGGATAATTTATTCTTTAAACCCGTTTTGAATTTTCCAGATGGTATATCTGACGTAGATATGGATATTCTAAAAAGTAACTATGAAGATTTCATTCAAGAGAAGTTGACACCCAAATATGTGGAATTAAATGATTTTTTAACGAATGAGTACTTGCCTAAATGTAGAGCTTCTAGCGGCTTGCTAGATTTGCCAAATGGTAAGGAGACATACAAGTATTTAATTAAATTACATACGACTACGAATATGAGCGCAGATGAAATTCATGAATTGGGTTTGTCTGAAGTAGACCGTATTTCCAAAGAGATGGAAGCTATTAAAAATGAGATTGGGTTTACGGGGGATTTAAAGTCTTTTTTCAATTCTCTTAGAAATAAGAAAGAATTAATGCCTTTTTCTAAACCAGAAGAGGTTATAGAAAATTTTAATGCCATTAATGACCGCATAGCCGTGCGTATAGATTCATTATTTAATGTAACCCCTAAGGCAGGTTTCAATGTACGAAGAACGGAAGCGTTTAGAGAAGCATCTGCCAGTGCCGAGTATGTGCCCGGATCAAAAGATGGTTCTAGGGCAGGTATTTTTTATGTGCCAATTCCAGATGTAAAGGCGTATAATATGGTTCATGATGAGGCATTGTTTTTACATGAGGCCATACCGGGCCACCATTTTCAACTAAGCTTACAGCAAGAGAACAATAGTCTTCCAGAGTTTTTACATCCTGAAAGTATGGGTGTGTTTGTAGAAGGTTGGGCTCTCTATGCAGAGTCGTTAGGCAAGGAATTGGGAATTTATACTGACCCTTATCAATATTTTGGTATGTTGAGTATGGAGATGCATAGAGCTATAAGATTAGTGGTAGATACCGGTATTCATGCAAAAGGCTGGAGTAGGGAGAAAGCCATACAATATTCTTTGGATAACGAGGCAGAATCTGAAGAAAGCATAATTGCTGAAATTGAACGGTATATGGCAACACCGGGGCAAGCCTTATCTTATAAAATGGGTCAATTAAAGATTAGACAATTGAGAACTAAGGCAGAAAAAGCATTGGGAGACAATTTTAATATAAGGGATTTTCATAGTCAGATATTAAATTCTGGGAGTTTGCCTTTGGTATTATTAGAAGAGAAGATAGATAATTGGATCGCACAACAAGAAATGCAAGGTGCTTAAAGACCAATTAAGGTGTAATAATCAATGAGAATCAACGTTTAGAAATTATAGTTTAACATAGCCATTAATGAAGACCATTAAATTTATAGTTCAAGTGATAGCGCTTTGCGTTGTTTTGTGCTCTTTTACAACTACGGAAAATTATCCGTATAAAAATTCTGTTGCAAAAGAAATGAAAGCTTTAATAAGTACAGATTCTGTTTTGGGAGTTTGGAAATATACTATGACAAATGTGGATGCACCTTATGAGAAAGGTATGTTCTTTATTACCCAAAAAGGTGATTCCTATGATGTTGCCTTAAAACTTGGAACCGGTATGCTTACAGGTCAAGATGTGGTGGTTAAGGATAATGGTATTAATTTCAATGTAAATTTTGAAGGGCTAAAACGTGTGTCGTTTGTATTGGTCGTAGAGAATGATAAAATTGTAGGAGAAAGTTATTCTGCAATAGGTACCAGTGAAATTTTTGGCGTTCGTCAACTACCTGGACAATAAATATTTAGAACTTTAGGAAAAAATACTTAGTTTTCAATATTATTTGAAGCATGCTTATTCATGTTTGCTTTGTAATGTTGCTAACTAACTATATCGTTTTGAAAAAACTACTTCCAATCCTACTTGTTATTTTAACAGGTTGCGAACTCATGAAAGAAAAAGTTGATCTGGTTATTGTAAATGCCAAGGTCTATACTGTTGATGATTCTTTCTCAGAAGCCCAAGCTTTTGCCGTTCAAGACGGTAAGTTTATTGCTGTGGGTACTACAGATGAAATTAGGGATGTGTATACCTCTGATCAGTTAATAGATGCTGATGGTAGGGCAATTACGCCTGGATTAATTGATGCACATTGCCACTTTTATGGGTTAGGGCTTAATCAACAGCTTGTAAATTTAGTAGGTACCAAGAGTTTTGATGAGGTATTGGAACGTATTAAGGAGTTTCATGCAGCAAATCCTAAATCATTTTTGAGGGGCAGAGGCTGGGATCAGAATGATTGGGAGGTTAAAGAATTCCCTACTAAAGCCGAATTAGATACTATTTTTCCTGATATTCCTGTTGCATTGGAACGTGTAGACGGTCATGCTTACTTGGTGAATCAAAAAGCATTGGACATGGCGGGTATTGATTGGAGTACCAAAGTGGAAGGTGGTGAAATCGTGAAGAAATGGGAGAATGGCTATTCTGGTATTACCGGAGTTTTGGTTGATAACCCTATGCAACTGATCGATAGTATTATGCCTTCACCAAGTTTAAATGATAAAATTAAGGCATTGAAAGATGCTGAAAGAATTAGTTTAAACCACGGTCTAACTACTGTCAACGATGCAGGTTTGGATAGAAGTACCATAGAGCTTATTGATAGTTTGCAGCAGGCCGGTGAGCTATCCATAAAGATCTATGCAATGGTCAGTAATAATAAGGAAGATGTTGATTATTATATAAACAAAGGACCAATTAAAACCGACCGATTGAACGTTAGGTCTGTTAAGGTTTATGGTGATGGGGCATTGGGTTCTAGAGGCGCGGCGCTAAAAGAAGAGTATAGTGATTTGCCCAATCATTTTGGTGCTATGATAACCCCTGTAAATGAAATTGAAGCTCTGGCGGAAAAATTGGCACGGTCGGAATACCAAATGAATACCCATGCAATAGGTGATTCTGCAAACGTTGCTGTGTTGAGAGCTTATAAAAAAGTGTTACAGGGCAAAGAGGATAGACGTTGGAAAATTGAGCATGCCCAAGTATTGACCGATAACGATTTTGATTTTTTTGAAAGCGGAATAATTCCATCAGTACAACCTACACACGCTACTAGTGATATGTATTGGGCGGAAGATCGTTTGGGAGACAGGGTAAAAGGGGCTTATGCTTTTAAGACCTTGTTGAACAAGGCAGGTACTATAGCGTTGGGAACAGACTTTCCGGTAGAGGATGTTAGTCCGTTTTTAACTTTTTATGCAGCAGTGGCCAGACAAGATACGAGTGGATATCCAAAAGGAGGTTTTCAAATGGAAGAAGCCTTGACAAGGGAAGAGACTTTAAAAGGAATGACAATTTGGGCAGCTTATTCAAATTTTGAAGAAGAAGAGAAGGGAAGTATAGAACCTGGTAAATCTGCCGATTTTGTTATCTATGATAAAGATATGATGACCATACCATTAAATGAAATTCCCACTATAAAGGCAGAACAAACGTTTATAGATGGTATTGTTAGATAATAAAGAAGCATAAAAAAACCTCGGTCCTAGACCGAGGTTTTTGTTTTAATACTGTGTACTTTAAAATTACATTGTAATTGGTACTGCAACTCTTGTCTTATCCCAGCCCATTACTAAAGATGTACCACCTTTTGCATCTTTAAATGCAATCGAGAATTCTTCTAATGAAGCGCTATCAGAACCATTAGGTACTTTTACACGAGCAACATCTGCAGATTCATCATAAAAATATGAACCCCATTGGTTTAAATTCTTATTTAATATTACGGTCCACTCTTCTTCACCAGGTATGGTGAACAATGAATAAGTACCAGCTTTGATATCTTTACCTCCAAAATTAACATCCTTGTAGAAAGTAATTTCCGGGGCTTCGTTGGCACCAGTTCTCCATACCTTTCCAGTAGGAGCCAATTCGTCCATAGAACGACCTTTTAATTGAGGTCTACCGTAAATAATACGTACCGCTTTTTCAGAAACTTTGTAATCTGTTGGGTAAGCAGCCATGTCCATAGGGCTTTTGTCAATACCAGAGAAATCTTGAGCAGATACCGAAGTGGTCATCACTACAGCTAACATTAATGTTGCGAGTGTAAATACTTTTTTCATAATAATTGTTTAGTTTTTTTCTAGGTCATAAAACTAAGCAGTTCCTTACAGTGATATTTATAAAAAGAAGTTAAATTTTGGAAAGTTACATTTCGCCATATTTAGAACGTTAATTGCTTCTAAAACCTGTCATATATAATATAAAATGAATTTTATAATTACAATTTGTAAGCATATTTGAGATATATGTTTGTTAATTGAAACTTTAACTAGATATTTGTATCATAATTGATATAATAATTAGATTATGTGTGGAATAGTATGTGCATTTGATGTTAAGGAAAGTACTGAAGTACTTAGACCTCAACTTTTAGAAATGTCAAAAAAGATTAGACATAGAGGTCCGGATTGGAGTGGTATCTATGCTGATGATAAAGCCATTTTAGCTCATGAGCGTTTGGCAATTGTAGATCCAGCTTCTGGAAAACAACCATTATTGAGTCCTAATGGTAAATTGATATTGGCTGCCAATGGTGAAATATATAATCATAGAGAATTACGTAAGCAGTTTGAAGGTAAGTATGATTTTAAAACGGAGTCTGACTGTGAAGTTATATTAGCGCTTTATCAAGAAAAAGGTGTTGATTTTATTGATGAAATGAACGGAATTTTTGGTTTCACAATTTATGATGCGGAAAAGGACGAATATTTTGTAGCTCGTGATCATATGGGAATTATTCCATTATACATGGGATGGGATAAAAATGGTACTTTCTATGTAGCATCAGAATTAAAAGCATTAGAAGGTACATGTACTAAAATAGAGTTATTTCCTCCGGGGCATTATTTGCATAGTTCAGACGGTGAACTTAAGAAATGGTATTCCAGAGATTGGATGGAGTATGATGCGGTTAAGGAAAACGAAACCAGTATTAAGGAAATTAAAGAAGCCTTAGAAGCTGCCGTTCATAGACAATTAATGTCTGATGTGCCTTACGGTGTATTATTGTCTGGTGGGTTGGATTCTTCGGTTACTTCCGCAATAGCTAAGAAATATGCGCAAAAGCGTATTGAGAGTGGAGATACTGCAGATGCTTGGTATCCACAATTACATTCATTCTCGGTGGGTCTAGAGGGATCTCCAGATTTGGCTGCTGCACAAAAAGTAGCTGATCATATTGGAACCGTACACCATGAAATTAAATTTACTATACAAGAAGGTTTAGACGCTATAAAAGATGTTGTTTATAACCTAGAAACTTATGATATTACCACCATTAGAGCTTCTACGCCTATGTACTTAATGGCGCGTGTCATAAAATCTATGGGTATTAAAATGGTACTTTCCGGTGAGGGTGCAGATGAGTTGTTTGGCGGATATCTATATTTCCACAAAGCACCTAATGCACAAGAATTTCATGAAGAAACCGTACGTAAGTTAAGTAAGCTGCATATGTATGATTGCTTAAGGGCGAACAAGTCTTTGGCTTCATGGGGAATAGAAGGTAGAGTTCCTTTCTTGGATAAAGAATTTATGGATGTTGCCATGCGTATCAACCCTCAGGATAAGATGATCAACGGTGAGCGTATGGAGAAGTGGGTCGTAAGAAAGGCTTTTGAAGATATGTTACCAGAAAGTGTTGCATGGAGACAAAAAGAGCAATTTTCTGATGGAGTTGGGTATAGTTGGATAGATACTTTGAAAGAAGTGGTAAACCAAGAGGTGAGCGATGAGCAATTGGCGAACGCTAAATTTAGATTTCCATTACAGACACCTACATCAAAAGAAGAATTTTATTACCGTTCCATATTTGAAGAGCATTTTCCTTCAGATGCTGCTGCGTTATGCGTGCCACAAGAAGCTTCTGTAGCTTGTAGTACTCAAATTGCTCTAGAATGGGATGAAGCATTCAAGAACATGAACGATCCGTCTGGTAGAGCGGTTGCATTTGTTCATGATGATGCATACGTTAAGCAATAGGGTTTGAATTAGTCATTAATACTTATTGTAAGAACCCGTCTAATTCTTTAGACGGGTTTGTTTTTTTGTGAATTGTTTCATCATTGCTTAGATGTCATTGATCATCTGCTTTAGCTTTTCTTTTGATTCACCGGTTTTTTCTTGTATTCTTCCCAGTAATTCATCTGACTTACCTTCAGCATATGTTAGGTCATCATCTGTAAGGTCACCATACTTTTGCTTAAGTTTCCCTTTTGCTATATTCCACTTTCCTTTAAATTGTTCTTCATTCATGATATATTGTTTTTAAGATTATACCTCTAAGTTAATGACCACATGTAAAGGAAATCTTAATAAATCTCCATAATGATCAATAACGCAAACATTGATTTTTTTACCGTTAATTTTGAGAAGTTTTGTTGACCGGGTGTATCATTTCTAAGGCATTTTGCACATTTAAGTGGTAGTTCCGGTCATTTCATATCTATAAATGAGGTCTTGGTTGTATTATTTAATGTTTTCAATACAACCTTACCTAACATTGATACTTTAGGGAGCTCTGTTTTTTAGGATAGAATCTCTAATTTTCCACAATAATTGTTGATAACTTGCCATTGCCCAATTACTAGGAAGGCTATATTTCATGGGGTATTGCGTATATTTGTAAGATTGCAAAATTTGAAGTAAAACAACCTTAATTTTATGAGCGAAGAAGCAAATAAGAAAAATTATTCGGCAGATAGTATTCAGGCCTTGGAAGGTATGGAGCACGTACGTATGCGTCCATCCATGTATATAGGTGATGTTGGGGTCCGTGGTTTGCACCATTTAGTATATGAAGTAGTCGATAACTCTATTGATGAGGCTATGGGAGGTCATTGTGACAACATTAGTGTTATCATAAATGAAGATAATTCCATAACTACAAGGGATAACGGTAGGGGTATTCCTGTAGATTTACATAAAAAGGAAGGTGTTTCTGCACTTGAGGTTGTAATGACCAAGATCGGTGCCGGTGGTAAGTTCGATAAAGATTCTTATAAAGTATCGGGTGGTCTTCACGGTGTTGGTGTTTCGTGTGTAAACGCTCTTTCTGATCATTTGACCGCTACGGTTTTTAGGGACGGTGTAATTTGGCAACAAGAATATGAGCGTGGTAAGGCTTTATATCCAGTAAAAAGAATAGGGGAGACCGAAGATAGGGGTACAGAAGTTACTTTTCATCCGGATAATACCATATTCACCCAAACCATTGAATATAGTTATGAAACCTTGGCAAATAGAATGCGCGAGCTTTCTTTCTTGAATAAAGGGGTTACTATTAGTATTACCGATAAACGTCAGAAAGACGAAAAAGGGGAATACGTTGGTGAAACATTCTTTTCCAATGAAGGATTAAAGGAATTTGTTAAGTTCTTAGATGGCAACCGTGAGTCTTTAATACAAGGGGTTATAGCAATGGAAGGGGAAAAGAATGATATTCCTGTTGAGGTTGCTATGATTTATAACACCAGTTATACTGAGAATCTTCACTCGTATGTAAATAACATTAATACTCATGAAGGTGGTACACATTTATCAGGATTTAGAAGAGGTTTGACTTCTACCCTGAAAAAATATGCCGATGCTTCTGGTATGTTGGATAAATTAAAATTCGAAATTCAAGGTGATGATTTCCGTGAAGGTTTAACGGCAATTGTGTCTGTTAAGGTTTCTGAGCCGCAATTCGAAGGTCAGACAAAAACCAAATTAGGAAACCGTGAGGTTTCTGCAGCAGTAAGTCAGGCAGTATCTGAAATGCTGACAGATTACCTAGAGGAGCATCCAGATGATGCAAAGACCATTGTTCAGAAAGTAATTCTTGCGGCGCAGGCTAGACATGCAGCTTCTAAAGCTCGTGAAATGGTTCAGCGTAAGAATGTAATGAGTGGTGGTGGTTTGCCAGGTAAACTATCAGATTGCTCTGAGCAGGACCCAGAAAAGTGCGAAATATTCCTAGTTGAGGGAGATTCGGCGGGTGGTACTGCCAAAATGGGACGTGATCGTAATTTCCAAGCGATCCTACCGCTTCGAGGTAAGATTTTGAATGTTGAGAAAGCCATGCAACATAAGGTTTTTGAAAACGAGGAAATTAAGAATATGTATACTGCCCTTGGTGTAACCATTGGTACAGAAGAGGATAGTAAAGCATTGAATCTAGAGAAGTTAAGATACCATAAGGTAGTCATCATGTGTGATGCCGATGTTGATGGTAGCCATATTGAAACCTTGATCTTAACATTCTTCTTCCGTTATATGAGAGAATTGGTAGAGAATGGGCATATTTATATTGCTACTCCACCTCTTTATCTGGTTAAAAAAGGTCAGAAAAAGAGATATGCTTGGAGTGATAAAGAACGCGATGAAATTGCAGATAGCTACAGTGGTGGTGTAAGTATTCAAAGATATAAGGGTCTTGGTGAAATGAACGCTGAACAATTATGGGATACAACCATGAATCCTGAGTACAGAACATTGCGCCAAATAACGATAGACAACGCAACTGAAACCGATCGTGTTTTCTCAATGCTTATGGGTGATGAAGTACCACCTAGAAGAGAATTTATTGAGAAGAATGCTGTTTATGCAAACATTGACACATAGAAAATACCTATTACACAACAAAAACCTGCGTCTACGGCGCAGGTTTTTTAGTTTTAGGTAAAATTTGAATCATGAAGAATTTATTGACGTGTGTTTTTCTAGGGGCATGTTTAACTACTGCTGCTCAGGCAGATTTTAATAATGTACTAGCCGCCGGAGTTGAAGATGCAGAACGATTTACGACCGATTATATGGCACCACTCTCTGAAAGTGTGGTATACAGTATGTCAACCGGGTGGTATAATACTGCGGATGCAAAACCCTTGAGCGGATTTGAAATTTCTATCATCGGTAATATCACGGGCTTTAAGAACAAGGAGGATAAGAAATCTTTTATCCTAGATCCCAGTGATTATGAGAATTTAGATTTTGTAGAGAATCCAGGTGTGGCTAGGGAAGTATCCACGGCTTTAGGGGATATTTCAGGAACTCAAGTATATGTAGAAGGTGAGGTATTGGGAGTAACCGTTAGAGAAACATTTGAGCTGCCATCGGGCTTGGCAGGTGAAAATATCGATTTTGTCCCATCGGGTTATTTGCAAGCAAGTGTTGGTGTTATAAAGGGAACTGAAATTAAAGCAAGGTTTTTGCCTAAAATGCAATATGAAGATGCATCTATAGGACTATTTGGCTTAGGTATACAACATGATTTTACGAAATTGTTGCCTGCGGATAAAATTTTACCAGTGGCAATTTCTGCCGTTATTGGGTATACGAATATCAATGGTGATTATGATTTAAGTAATGCCAGGTTAATAGAAGGTGAAAATCAACGTATAGAGGCGGAAATCAGTAGTTGGACATTTGGCGCTGTAGTATCTACAAAGTTGCCTATCATTAATTTTTATGGAGGTGTAAATTATATTACTGGTAAGTCGGTAACAGATGTTTTAGGAACGTACAGAGTTAATAGTGGACCATTTGAATCTGAAACTTATGAAGATCCTTTTTCGATCGTAAAAAAAGTAAATGGGGTAACAGGTACTTTGGGAACGAAACTAAAATTAGGTTTCTTTAGGCTGAATGCTGAATATAATCTAGGAGAATTCAATACTGCTACTGTAGGTATAAACTTTGGTTTTAGGTAAATCAGAAGTAAATAATATCAAGGTTTAAATTCAAGTATTGGGAATTTTGGGTTCATCCATGCTCTAGCGTTGTATTAAGAGATGCTAAATAGTAATGTTTTGGAGATAAATCTGGCCTTTGATATACCTTGATTTTTAAACTTGAACTTGAATTCTCTTTTTCCGACAACCAACAAATAGAGAACGCATAGGAATAAAAAAGACTGCCCAGATCCCTCCGGACAGCCTTTTTCCCATGGCCCTGTTAAAATCGTTTATTCCCTTATTGCCAAGGTGGCACCATCTTTCTTTTGAAGGTAAACATTCTCTTCAGAAGATTTTATGGTGATAATATTATTGGGCTTTCCTTCTAGACCTTTATACTCAACCGTATAAACATCGTCTTGTTTAGACCAGTTAAAGTCTGTTTTTAAGGTAATGGTAGAACCTTCAATTTCATGATATCTACCAAGATAGACATCATTAAAAATCCATTCTTTACGAATAGTTTGTTTAGAAGAGCTTTCGGTTACGGTCAAATCGGATTGTGACCAAATTCCAATGATGGGATCGGTGTTTTGTTCAATGCGAGAACAGTTCGCAAGAAACACAATGGCACATATGGCCAACAAAGAGAGGAACTTCTTAGTCATAAGTAGGTTAATTTTATGGTGGATTTGGGATCCATAGTATTTAACGTGACTAGTTTCGGCTTATTATTAAAATTCGATGTATGGTCACTATTTGACGATTTCTTCGTTAAAGCGCAATTTTTTTTAACAAAATGTGCATTTTATCGATGTTTTTAATCACTTTTTCAGTTAATTAAATCAAGTGGCTAGTAGCATAATTCGTCAATAAATACCTATTTTTGAAGTGAAAATTCAATACACATAAGATGGCTATTCCATTTTATATATAATAATTCATAAAATAATAATAAATGAAAGTTACAGTAGTTGGTGCTGGTGCAGTAGGTGCTAGTTGTGCAGAATACATTGCCATTAAAGATTTTGCATCAGAAGTGGTTATTTTGGACATTAAAGAAGGCTATGCGGAAGGTAAAGCAATGGATTTAATGCAAACTGCGTCATTAAACGGTTTTGATACCAAAATAACAGGTAGCACAAACGATTATTCTAAAACGGCCGATAGTCATGTTGCGGTAATTACATCTGGTATTCCAAGAAAACCAGGTATGACCAGAGAAGAATTGATCGGTATTAATGCAGGAATCGTAAAAACGGTTTCTAGCAATCTTTTAGAGCATTCTCCTAATGTCATCATAATCGTAGTAAGTAACCCTATGGATACTATGACGTACTTGGTACATAAAACTACTGGTTTACAAAAGAACAGAATAATAGGTATGGGTGGTGCTTTAGACAGCGCACGTTTTAAGTATCGTTTAGCAGAGGCTATGGAAGCTCCTATTTCTGATATAGACGGTATGGTAATTGGTGGTCATAGTGATACCGGTATGGTGCCATTAACATCTCACGCAACCAGAAATAGCATACGTGTGTCTGAATTCTTATCAGAAGAGAGATTACAACAAGTAGCGGATGATACTAAAGTAGGTGGCGCTACATTGACCAAGTTGTTAGGTACTAGCGCTTGGTATGCTCCTGGTGCAGCAGTTTCTTCTATGGTACAAGCAATTGCTTGCGATCAGAAGAAAATGTTCCCTTGTTCTACATTACTTGATGGTGAATACGGTCTTAAAGATATCTGTATAGGTGTTCCTGTAATTTTAGGTAAAGACGGTATAGAGAAAGTAGTTGATATACCTTTAAGTGATGCTGAAAAAGCTAAAATGAAGGAAAGTGCTGCTGGTGTAAGTAAAACTAACGGACTTTTAGAGCTGTAGTTAATACCGCTAAATCATATTTGAACCCTTTGTGACATTGTTGCAAAGGGTTTCTTTTTCTAAGAAGATAGGCTTCAGGTACATATATTGTAAAAAATATACTACCTAGCATATTTTTCTTTTTATATTTGCCGCATGAATGCAAAATGGTGCGTAAGTACTTTATTTATTATTCTAGCCCTTTTAGGGTTATGTCAAGAGCAAAAGAAAGCTTCTAATCAACAAATTTCATTGGAATTTGCTGATGTGGAATTAGCTTCAAATACTGCCCATGATGAAATATTGGCTGTAATAACCAAAAAGTTACAGGTTTTAGGTGTCGATACCATTGAGGTAATAGAGAATGACGAAACACAATTAAGTATTCGTTATTACAGTGATATTGATGCTGAAAGCGTTAAAAAGTTTCTTTCACAAGAAGGTCGGTTTTTAGCGAATGAGGATGAAATTCCAACCGAAGATGATTCTGATGGACTACCTGGTCAATATAATTTGGTTGTTTTAGATCTTCATCAGCATACCGATAATGGATATCAAATTAAAGCCACACTTGTTGCTGGTCAAGATCATAATTTTGATTCCAAGGTTATTCCGGTAGTACCGGCTTTAACCAATAAATTTACTTTAGAGTTCAATGCTACTGTAGAATTGGCTCTTAAAATCAATAGCAAGGTTGCTATTGTTGCAAATAATACTTCACATCAAATTCCAGAGGTAAGGGCAGGCCCCACCTGGATCAGAAATAGCTAAACTACAACATCTAATAAGACGTAATTATTTTGCGAAAAAGTAATACGCCTAGATTTTTAAACTACTTAATAAGTATAATCAACATAAATTAAATAAATAAAAATGCAGAATAAGGGACTTATAAAGCTATTTGCTTTATTATTCGGGTTAGTTAGTATTTACCAGCTATCCTATACTTTTGTTACAAGCAAAGTAGAAAAAGAAGCGAATACCTTCGCGGCCAGTCGTGTGTCTGAGGAAGAAGAGGGTTACGTGGCAAAGCGAGAAATGGTAGCGGCAAGCTATCTTGATTCTATCGGTAATAATACCGTTTTTGGCTACACCAATTATAATGAGGCTAAAAAGAAAGAATTGAACAAAGGTCTTGACCTTAAAGGGGGTATAAATGTTACCCTTCAAATTTCAGTAAAGGACATCCTAAAAGGATTGGCTAATAATACAAAGAGTCCTGTTTTCAACAAGGCTTTGGCAGATGCCGATGCAGCCTCTAAAAATAGCGATGATACGTATATTGAACTTTTCTTTGAAGCTTTTGACGCTATAAAGGGAGATACTAAATTGGCTTCACCAGATATCTTTGCCACAAAAAGTTTGGTTGATGGTAATGAAATTACTCCTAACATGCCTGATAGTGATGCAAAATCTGTTATCCGTAGAAAAATAGATGAGTCCATCGTTTCTGCTTTTGAAGTGTTAAGAGAGCGTATTGATGGTTTTGGTGTTACACAACCAAACATTCAAAGAGAAGGTAATTCTGGTCGTATATTGGTAGAGTTACCAGGTGCAAGAGATATTGCTCGTGCGCAAGATCTTTTATCAAGTACTGCTCAATTGGAGTTTTGGGAAACGTATAAGCAAAGCAATACCAGTTTTAGTACATTCTTAATTCAAGCGAATGAAAAGCTAAAAGAAATAGTTGAAGTAGAAGAACCAGAGCAAGTTAAAGAAGAGTCAGAGTTAGATTCTTTGTTGTCCGATGTTTCTGCAGATTCTTTGGATTTGGCAACACAGGTGAATCCTTTGTATGAGTTATTGATTCCTGCTAACCCAGGTTCAAATGCAATGTTTCGTGCAGCTATAAAAGATACTGCTACTATTGGTTCTTATTTTAGAATGCCAGAAATTAGAAGATTGTTGCCTGCTGATATCCAGTTTACAAAGTTTGTATGGGAAAGACCATCTTCAGAAGATACCGAGGTTATTGATTTATATGCATTAAAATCTAACCGCGATGGTACGCCAAGAATTAGTGGTGATGTTGTAAGTGATGCTAGAGCGGATTTTGATCAGTTCAGTAAGCCTGCAGTTTCAATGACCATGAATACCAAAGGAGCTAAAGAATGGGAAAAATTAACGGGTGATGCTTATAGCAATCAAACTGGTATAGCTATTGTTTTGGATAACAAAGTGTACACTGCTCCTGGTGTTTCTTCTGGTCCTATCTCTGGTGGTCGTTCAGAAATTACCGGAGACTTTACCGTAAACGAAACAAAAGATATTTCTAACGTACTTAGAGCCGGTAAACTTCCTGCTTCTGCAGAAATTATTCAGTCAGAGATTGTTGGTCCTTCTTTAGGTCAAGAAGCTATTGATAGTGGTTTTATGTCTTTCTTGATCGCTATGGCAATTGTTCTATTATGGATGATTGCATATTATGGTAAAGCAGGTGCTTTCGCAGATGTTGCTTTGTTATTGAACATCTTGTTGATCTTTGGTGTGTTAACCAGTTTGAATGCTGTGTTGACCTTGCCTGGTATTGCAGGTATCGTATTAACGATCGGTATGTCTGTTGATGCCAACGTACTTATCTTTGAGCGTATTAAAGAAGAATTGGCAAAAGGTAAAGGTAAAAGTCAAGCCGTTGCAGATGGTTTTGGTAATGCATTGTCATCAATCTTAGATGCGAATATTACTACAGGTTTAACTGCAATCATATTATTCGTTTTTGGATCAGGACCAATTAAAGGTTTTGCAACAACGTTATTGATCGGTATTATAACTTCTTTATTTACCGCAATATTCATCACCCGTCTTTTGGTTGATTGGTATATTGGAGGAAAAGGTAGAAGCTTGGATTTCTCAACCGGAATTACAAAAAACCTATTCAAGGGAATCAATATCGATTTCTTGATCAAGAGAAAGATAGCTTATGTTGTTTCTGGAATATTGGTTGCCGTAGGCTTATTCTCTTTGTTCTTTGGTCCTGGATTGCAACAAGGTGTTGACTTTGTGGGCGGTCGTTCCTACACTGTTCGTTTTGAGCAGCCTGTTAACCCTTCTGAAATTGCATCAGAATTAAATACCGTATTTGGTAGTGGAACTAACGTGAAAACTTACGGAGAGTCTAACCAAGTAAAAATAACTACTCCTTATAAAGTTGATGTTGAAGGAATTGAGGTAGATACTGAAATTCAAGATAAGTTATACACTTCTTTACAAAAATACTTGCCAGACGGTATAAGTAAAGATGCTTTTGTTTTAGGAGGTGTTGATGATGAGGCAGTAGGAATATTACAATCTGTTAAGGTTGGTCCTACCATTGCAGATGATATTAAGAATAATGCATTTTTGGCAATTCTGGGTTCATTGGCGGTAGTATTCTTATACATCTTATTCAGATTTAGAAGATGGCAGTTCTCATTGGGTGCCGTTGTTGCGGTATTCCATGATGTATTGATCGTTTTAGGTGTATTCTCTATATTTGGAAAGCTAATGCCGTTTAATATGGAAATTGACCAAGCATTTATAGCGGCTATTTTGACAGTAATCGGTTACTCATTGAATGATACGGTGGTAGTATTTGACCGTATTCGTGAGACTTTGGCAGAACGCGGCTGGAAAGGCGGTTCTAGCATTAACTATGCAATAAACAGTACGTTAAGTAGAACGTTGAATACTTCTTTAACTACTTTAATTGTACTTTTGGCCATCTTCATATTTGGTGGAGAATCATTAAGAGGATTTATGTTCGCAATGATCGTAGGTGTTGTTGTAGGTACTTACTCTTCTGTATTTATTGCAACTCCTGTAATGTTCGATGCGTTGAGCAAGAAAATTACTTCTGGTAAAGAGTAATCAAGAGTTTAACTAACTCAAATATAAAAGCCGTTCAGAAATGAACGGCTTTTTCTATTTTATACTACCGGTTGAACCAGTTTCATGTGGGGTAAGGTAAAAGGTTTGTTTTGGTTTTAGACCTTTTTCTTTTCTATGGGAAACAAAGATGATCGCGGTGTCCGTCTCTTCTGCAAATTTGTTGACCAAAGCTACTAACAATGCAGCGGAATCATCATCCATACCTGCTGTGGGTTCATCTAATATTAATAATGGTGGTTGTTTTACCATGGCGCGTGCCGTCATGACCAGTCTTTGTTTACCCGTAGATAAAGCATTGAAAAAAGTGTTTTTAATATCACTAAGGTCTAATAGCGCCAACCATTGCTTTATTATTCTTTGCTGAAACGCTGTTGGTTTTACATATAAGCCTACAGAATCATTTAAACCGGAGATAAGCATATTTTCTATTGAGTGTCTTCCGCTGAACTTATCGGTCATTGCAGGGGCGTAATAACCTATCTTTTTCTTGATGTCCCATACACTTTCACCACTACCTTTTTTACTGCCAAATAGGTGAATGTTTTGACCATAGGCTTTTGGGTTGTCACCAAAAATCATGGAAAGTATAGTAGATTTACCACTGCCATTGGTGCCTGATAGTTGCCAAAAGTCACCTTTGTTCACTGTCCAATTTATACTGTTCAATATTTTCTTTTCACCATAGGAAATACTTACATCTTTAAAATTGATCAACATATTAGGCAAGTTAATAAAGTCAATACCCGATTGTGGAACGGTGATGGTTGTAAAGCTTTCTGGGATTTGGATTTCGGCAGAAAGCGGATTTTCTATAACTTGAAAGTTGTTCTTTATAATACTGCCATAATGGTTGATAAAAGAAAGAGTGTCTTCTTTTCTACTGGCCAGTTGAATAAAGGAAATATGCTTTGAGTGATTTTCAAGTATGGTTTTAAGATTTTCTTGAAAGGAAATGTCCAAATTATCAAAAGGATTATCTAGTATTATATAATCTGGCCGTTCATTAAGCAAGTAATGTAACAAGGCTCTTTTTTGCTCTCCACTAGACATGGTTTTTAACGATTGCCCAAAACTACTAATTATCTTAATGTCATGTTTATCTTCCTCGTCTATTAATTTTTCTAGGGTAAAATGAGAGAAAAGTCTTCCTGTTTTTTGTTTAAAATATTGGAGTTCAATAGGTGTTCTTCCTTGTTGAAAATCTTTAATGAAACCTTTCTTGTTTGAGTTGTTGTCTAAATATATTACCCAATGATTCATTTTGCGTTTATTCTATAAATATGAACTGTGTTATTATGGTAAGTGGTGGTAAAATCTATAATCATACCATTTTTCAATGCCGTTTTTTGCGATGGAATATTATCTACCTGTATAATTGAAATTAAACTGTTTGTCCATTTTTTTTCAAATGCTATATGTTTGCACTTTTCTGCAGCCTCAAAGGCGAAACCTTTTCGCCAATATTCTGGTAGAATGGAATAACCAATTTCAAACTCTTGTTTACCATCTACCTGTTGTAATAGAACACCACAGAGTCCAACCAAGGTGTTGGTGCCTTTTAAAAATAAAGCATTTAAACCACCTAGGTTTGCCTTATATCTCTCAAAGATTCTTTGAAATTGTTCTTCGCAGGCAACTCTAGGGTCGTTTGGTAGTCCAGACCAGTATTGGCTGCTTAATGGTTCTTCATGAAATGGTAGCCAGTGTTCAAAATCTAATGGTTTAACTTCTTTAAAAAGTAAACGATCAGATTCTTCATTGAATAAAACATATGCTGGCATTATTCTCTTTTAATTAAACGCAGGATTAAGACATTACTTTCTGCTAAAACTAATGCTATCACCAATAGATAAGCCCAATTCTTGTGATAGACCTGCATTGATCTCTAGTACGTATTTTATGGGTACTTGTGAAGATAAACCATCTTCATTTAGTGGTTGTGCATTTTCTTGAAAACTGGCAATTTTCAAATTTTCTTTTAAATAGATGATATCTAATGGAAACTCTGTGTTCTTCATGTAAAAAGAATGCATTCTTTCATCAGGAAAAATGAATAACATACCTTCATTGATTGCCATACCTTTTCGGTACATTAGTCCGGTTTGGGTTTCATAATCTGTCTCGGCAAATTCAATATTGAATTTGGTTTTAACGGTGTCACTGGAGTTTAGAAAAATAGTTAAATCTCCTTCATGTGAAAAATCAATAGTTTCTGTAGCTATGGTCTTTTTAGATTCTTCCTTGCATGAAAAAGCTAAAGTAGCTATGGTAGCCACTACTATCAAGCCTTTATTTATTTTACTGAACATTACGCAGTTTTTGTTTTTCTGAACATGAAATAGAAACCTACTAGTATAAAGGGGATACTTAACCATTGACCGGTAGATAGTAAACCTAACGATTCTTCAAATCCGCCTTGACTTTTCTTAACGAATTCAGCCAAGAAACGAACTGTCCAAAGTAATACGAAGAACAACCCGAATAAATAACCGGTTTTGTTCTTTTTATCTGTTTTCCAATATAGAAAATACAACAGAATAAAAATGAAAATATAACCTATTCCTTCATATAATTGTGCTGGATGACGGTATGGAATTTCTGCTAGATATTGAGAAAACTGTGGGTTGTTTTCTATAGCGGCATAAGCGGCGTTCAGTGTTTTCTCTTGGGTAATACCCAATGCTTTTGATGGGTGTAAGTCATCTGAATCCCGAATAAACTTTGTGGCAAAAATGAAATTTTCATCTACCACTTTGCCGTTGATCTCAGAGTTGAAAAAATTACCTAAACGAACACAAAAAGCCCCTATGGCAACAGGTATTACCATTCTGTCAAAAATCCATAACATGTTAAATTCAGGATATTTTCTTGTATACAAATAGGTGCCAATTATAATACCAAGTGTAGCTCCATGACTGGCTAGACCAGTAAAGCCGGTAAATTCATAACCATCTATTAAGCCAAAAAGTAGACTGCCAGTATCACTTTCCCGTACAGGTATTAAAATCTCAATAAGGTGATTAGAGTAATATGCCCAGTCATAAAAAAACACATGACCTAATCTTGCCCCTAGCATGGTGCTTAGAACGGTGTATATGAATAGGGAATCTAATTGTTCTACCGATTTTTTCTCGTTAAGAAAAATCTTTTTCATAAGAAACCAACCTAAGGCGAAGGCGGTTATCCAAAGTAGATTGTAATACTTTATTTGAATGAAACCAATATTGAAAAGTGTCTCGTTCGGATTCCAAGTAATTCCTAAGAAATGCATGTGTTGAATTTTGAATGGCTAAGATAATAAAATAGAAATCTACCTAGCCGTAAGATTTGGGAAATTGGTTTTGTTATGAGTTAAAAGAGAGTTAAGTATGTAAATGAGAGAAAATGGAGAATAGGAAATGGAATATAGAGGTGGGAAAATAGCAATATTTGGTGATTTGTCTAAGTCAAAGTTTTGACCAACGAAACCTTTAAATTTTATTAGTTTTTTTGAGCTTGAACTCGAATTTTGAATTTGATCCTTATTTAAGGAACTGGGTCGTAGCCTTTTCCGCCCCAAGGATTGCAGCTAAAAATACGCTTTGTTGCCATCCATCCTCCTTTAAAAAGACCATGTTTTTTTAATGCTTCTAACGTGTATTGAGAACAAGTAGGGGAGTATCTACATGTTGCTGGGGTATAAGGGGAAATTACCACTTGGTAAAACCGGACTAGAAATACGAAAGGAGCAATAAGGATTTTTTTAAAGGAAATTTTCACGATGATAAATTAATAGCCCAAATTTACTATAAAAGGATTAACTATATAAAATAAGAAGCCCGGATGGTTTGCATCCGGACTTCTAAAATTAAAATGGTTTTTGTTTAGGCTCCTATTCTTATGGGTTCTAAATGTTCGGCCTCTTCTTCGGAGTATAACCTAGATTTGATTAAAAATCGAAGACCTAACGGGATTTCCAATGAAAAACTAGAGCCAATACCTGGGGTAACGTCAACAGTCAGCTGGGTGTGTTTCCAATATTCAAACTGATCTTTTGACATATGAAAGTCGCAACCTTCAATAGTGCCAAGCCAAACATCGTTATCATCCAGCATTAAATCGCCTTTTTCAAAACACATGGGTGAGGAACCGTCACAGCAACCGCCACTTTGGTGGAACATTAGCTCACCGTGTTTCTCTTTTAGCTGTGCAATTACTTCTGCGGCTTTTTTAGTTACCAAAACTCTTTTTGTTTTCATCGTATTTCGTTTTTAGAAGAATCCCATTTTTTTCTTATCGTAGGAAATAAGCATGTTTTTGGTTTGGCGATAGTGTGCCAACATCATTTTATGGTTTTCCCTACCGATACCTGATTTTTTGTATCCACCAAATGGTGCATGTGCAGGATATAGGTGATAGCAATTTACCCAAACTCTACCGGCTTTTATGGCTCTTGAAATCTGGTATGCCTGGTGGGTATCACGTGTCCAGACACCAGCACCCAATCCATATAGGGTGTCATTTGCAATTTCTATGGCCTCTGCTTCATCTTTGAAAGTGGTTACACAAAGTACGGGACCAAAAATTTCTTCTTGAAAAACACGCATTTTGTTATTTCCTTTTAGAATTGTGGGTTGTACGTAATATCCACCTTCCAAGCCTTCATTATAGGCTTGTGCGCCTCCTGTAAGAACTTCACAACCTTCTTCTTTTCCTATATTGATATAGCTAAGTATTTTTTCAAATTGATCGTTTGATGCTTGTGCGCCCATCATGGTATTGGGATCTAAAGGATGCCCCATTTTAATAGCTTTAGTGCGCTCAATTACACGTTCAATAAATTTTTCGTAAATACTTTCTTGTACCAACATTCTAGAAGGACAAGTACAGACTTCGCCTTGGTTTAAGGCGAACATATTGGCACCTTCCAAACATTTGTCAAAGAATTCATCATCGGCATCCATAATACTCTCAAAGAAAATGTTTGGTGACTTTCCACCAAGTTCAAGAGTAACAGGGGTAATGTTTTTTGATGCGTATTGCATAATTAATTGACCTGTTGTTGTTTCACCGGTAAAGGCTATTTTGTCTATTCTAGGGCTAGATGCCAAAGGTTTACCTGCCTCAGCACCAAATCCGTTTACAATATTAAGTACTCCGTCAGGTAATATTCCTTCAATAATTTCCATTAATATTAAGATTCCCACGGGTGTTTGCTCTGCTGGTTTTAATACTACACAGTTACCTGCAGCTAAAGCCGGAGCCAGTTTCCATGTAGCCATTAGTAGAGGGAAGTTCCAAGGGATAATTTGACCAACGACTCCTAATGGTTCAGTAACGTTCAATGCCACAGTGTTAGCATCCAATTCACTGACCGAGCCTTCTTCTGCTCTAATGACACCTGCAAAATATCTAAAATGGTCTACGGCCAAAGGTAAATCTGCAGCGCGTGTTTCTCTAATGGCTTTACCGTTGTCCCAAGTTTCGGCTCTAGCCAACACCTCAAGGTTTTGTTCTATTTTATCGGCAATCCTTAATAGCATATTGCTTCTTTCGGTCGCAGAAGATGAATTCCATGAAGGTGCAGCTTCCCATGCGGCATCAATTGCCTTTTCAATATCTTCAGATGTTGATCTCGGTATTTTTGTAAACGATTTACCGTCTACCGGAGAAATATTTTCAAAGTATTCTCCTTTACTTGGGGCTACCCATTTGCCACCAATATAATTTTCATATTGATTTTTAAATTTGGGTTTTTGAAGTACGTCTTTTTCTACAGTTGCTGTTGTGCTCATAGTATATGATTTAAGTTAATATTAGAAATGTATGTATTGGTAGCTAGTCAATACGATATTCTAAATGTACCCTACGCTTATATCTTTTGTCTGACGGATTCTACGAATAATATGAACAATCCTATCAATTATTGATTTTATGATTTTTTTAAGTATATATTTTTGTAAATTCCTTAAAATAAAATCAAAATAGTTGTGATTAAGTTATCAGATAATTTCCTAGAAGGAAGGCGTTTAGAGACCATGGTGGAGAACCAGACATCTTACACAATGAACAATGCCGCCATGCATGTTTTTGAAACCCATGAACAAGCAGCTAGTGTTCTTTTAAAATTTGAACAGCCAGTTTTGGCCAGTATGATCCAAGGGAAAAAGATTATGCATTTACGAGATTATGAGGCATTTGATTTTTTACCTGGAGAATCTTTGGTTCTACCTGCAAACGAAAGTATGTGTATTGATTTTCCTGAAGCTATGGCAAAAAATCCTACAAGATGTTTGGCAATGGCTATTTCAGAAGATAAGATAAATAAGGTATTACAGTTCATGAATGAGAATATGCCAAAAAGTACCAAAGAGGCATGGGGATTAATGGACTATAATTTTCATTTTGTAAATGATAGGGGTATATACCAAATCATTCAGAGATTGTTGTTTTTGTTTTCAGAAGACCACCCATCAAAAGATATTTTTGTGGATAATATGTTGAGAGAGTTGATCATTCGTATTTTACAGACCAATGAACGTAAAATTTATAGTAATACTACATTGTCCATTAAAAAGGAAAGTAGGTTGACCGAGGTTATACGTTATATTAGAAATAACGTTCATAAATCTTTAAATGTAGATGACCTTAGTAAGATGGCTTGTATGAGTCCCTCTCACTTTTATAGGACTTTTAAGCAAGAGTTAGGGATATCTCCCGTGGAGTTTATCAATAACGAGCGTATAAAATTAGCGGTAGGTCTATTGCAAGATCCTAAAAGAAGCATAAAAGACGTATATCTTGACTGCGGATTTGAAAGTAGATCTTATTTCAATAGGGTTTTTAAAACAAGACAGCATTTAGCGCCAGGTGAATACCAGTCTAAAATTCAAAAATCAAAATATTTAGATTAAAGGCTATACGTTGTACCTTCTTTACCGTCTTTTAATTGAATACCCAATTCTGCCAATTGATCTCGTATTTTATCTGAAGTAGCAAAGTCTTTATTTTCCCTTGCCGCTTTGCGTAACTCGATCAATAATTCTACAACACCTCCCAGTTTTTCAGTATCTGCGTCTGAACTGTTTTTGTTCTCCAGGCCTAAAACATCAAAAACAAAATTTTGTAAGGTTTGTTCTAATTCTTGTTTATCTGTTTCGGTTATAGATTCAGTGCCTTCTTTTATTAAGTTAATATGCTTAACAGCATCAAAAAGCTTTGCTATTAAAATAGGCGTGTTAAAATCATCGTTCATGGCGGCATAGCAAGTTGCTTTCCAACCTTTAACATCAAAATCGGTAGTTTTGCCCGTTTGTAAAGATTTCAACGAATTAAAAGCCTCCATAAGTTTATTGAATCCTTTTTCAGAAGCTAACAACGCATCATTGCTCATATCTAAAATACTGGTATAATGCGCTTGCATCATAAAAAACCTTACCATGGACGGGGAAAAGGGCTTGCTTAAAATATCATTTTCGCCAGAAAAAATTTCACCAGGGAGAATGCTGTTTCCTGTAGATTTTGCCATTTTTCTGCCGTTCAGGGTCAACATATTTGCATGTAACCAATAATTGACCGGACTTTGGCCATTGCATGCTTCAGCTTGGGCAATTTCGCATTCATGGTGTGGGAATTTCAAATCCATACCGCCCCCGTGAATGTCAAATGTTTCTCCTAAGTATTTGGTGCTCATGGCTGTACATTCTAAATGCCAGCCTGGAAAACCATCTCCCCAAGGTGATGGCCATCTCATAATATGCTGTGGCTCCGCTTTTTTCCACAAAGCAAAATCTTGAGGGTTGTGTTTGTCATCTTGGGCAGCAAGATCACGTGTATTGGCAATCATATCTTCAAGCTTGCGCCCGCTTAATTTACCATACTCATGTTCTTGATTAAATTTTGCAACATCAAAATATACAGAACCATTGGTTTCATAGGCAAATCCCTTTTCAAGAATATCCTTAATGATTTCAATTTGTTCTATGATATGTCCTGTAGCGGTAGGCTCAATACTTGGTGGTAAAAAATTGAATTTTTCCAATATATTATGAAAATCTACAGTATAGCGCTGTACAACTTCCATTGGCTCCAATTTTTCTAACCGTGCCTTTTTTGCAATTTTGTCTTCACCGTCTTCAGCGTCATCTACCAAATGACCTGCATCGGTAATATTGCGCACATAACGTACTTTATAGCCAAGATGTTTAAAGTATCTGAAAATCATGTCAAAGGACATAAAAGTTCTACAGTTTCCTAAGTGTACATTGCTATACACCGTAGGTCCACAAACATACATGCCAATATGGCCTGTGTTTATGGGTTTAAAAACTTCTTTTTTTCCGGTAAGGGAATTGTATACTTTGATTTCTTGACTTTCGTACAATTGCATAAAGCTGTATGCTATTAAAAATGGGTGTCTAAATTAAGGTAGTTCAAAAACTCGCGGCGTACCAATTCTTCCTTGAATTTTCCACCATATTCAGCTGTTACCGTGCTACTGTCTATGTCACGTATGCCTCTTGAGTTTACACAAAGGTGCTTGGCATCAATTACACATGCTACGTCTTCCGTACCTAACGCTTTTTGTAATTCTCTTACGATTTGAATATTTAAACGTTCTTGAACTTGAGGTCTCTTGGCATAGTAATCAACGATACGATTCATTTTTGAAAGCCCAACTACGGTACCGTTAGAAATATAGGCTACGTGAGCACGACCAACAATAGGTAATAAATGATGTTCACAAGTGGAGTACAAAGTAATATTCTTTTCCACCAGCATTTCACCATACTTGTACTTGTTGTCAAAAGTAGATGCCTTTGGTCTTCTACTAGGGTTTAAACCACCAAAAATTTCATTGACATACATTTTTGCAACTCTATTAGGCGTACCTTTTAAACTGTCATCGTTTAAATCTAAACCTAAAGTATGCATGATTTCACGTACGTTATTGCGAATACGTTCAATTTTTTCGGCATCGTCCAAATCAAAAGCGTCTGAACGTAAAGGAGTATCTTCTGACGTAGAAATATGATCGTTTCCTATTTCGTCAAATTGATTTTCCAGTGTATCCTCAATTTTCATTTTATCTTTCTTTTACAAGCTGCAAAGATATACAATATGTGACACTTTATAACCAAATGCGGGCATTACACAACATAAATTAGCCATAACGTTAAGGTCTCGTTAATTTTATTTTTCCAAATCAAGAGGCCCCTATGACCAAGTATGGTATATCTATTTTATTAATTTGTTTTTTTGGCATATTCACTTGCTTTGCGCAAGTGTCGGCAGATTGCGCCAATGCGGTTCCTATTTGTTATAATACTCCGGTCAATGGAGGTACAAATGGTTATGGAATTGATGATTATAATGGTGCGTCAATTTCTGGTTGTATTACTCAAGGTAGTGGTACGATTGAAACGAACTCCGCTTGGTATACCTTCAAAATTGGAGAAGTAGGGCAATTGGGGTTTAATATTGGGTTCGATTCAAACGAAGATTGGGATTTCGCACTTTACAGAACTAACGATTGTAATGCACTGGGAGATCCGGTGAGATGTAACTATTTTGATAATTCTGATGATAGCAGTTATATAGGGGTGGGCGAAGACCCTACAGGCATAGAAAATATACAGTATGATGATTGGTTATTGGTAGAGCCGGGTGAAGAATACCTCTTAATGATCAATAACTTTAGTAATAATAACTCCGGATTTTCCATTCAGTTTTCAGGGACTATTTTTGTTGAGTATCCTAATTCAGCTTTGGACTGTGATATTATAGACAATTTGCTAGGCCCGCCTATTATAGCATGTGATAATGAAACGGTAGTATTAGATGCTACAACGACCGATGCTATAACCTATGAATGGTATTTAGATGCAGGTACAGGCTATCAACGTATACCTGGTGAAAGTGATCCAGAATTATCAGTGGCGGTTTCTGGAATGTACCGCGTTTTGGTTGTGAGACCTTTAGGGAATAATTTAATAAGTGAAACACAGGTGGCATATGCCCCTTCTCCAGAAACTTATGAACTAGAAGATGAAACGGCATGTTTAGATGGTACGGTCATTGATTTTAATGAAAAAGATGCTGAAGCATTGGGCGGGCAAAGTCCCCTAGATTTTCGTGTATCTTACCATGAAAGTTTTGAAGACGCTTTTAATGGTGCCAATGCGCTTTCTAAAGAGTTTGTGCCTACACAAGTTTCCCAAACTATATATGTTAGAACAACTTCTATAGAAAATTCTATGTGTTTTGATGCTTCTGAGTCTTTTGAGGTGGAAGGAATAGAATTGCCCGTTTTAGATTTTGATACTGAGGTTTATATCTGCGGAGATGAGCCGGTAGTCACCATTGGTCAACGTATACCTGATGCTAGTTTTACGTATGAGTGGAGTTCAGGTCAAACAAGTTCTTTAATTACAGTGGCAGAACCAGGTGTTTATACCTTATCGGTGACCAATACGCAAGGGTTGATACAATGTATTACCGTAAGATCGGTTACCGTTGTTTTCTCTAGTCCGCCCGTTATATCCGATATTACTATTGAATATGAGGATGATGCATCAAACATGGTAAATGTTTATTTAGAAGAGAATGGTGATTTTGAATATCAGGTAGATGATCAAGCACCGCAAAATAGTAGTGTATTCAATAATTTATTTCCAGGAGAACATACAATAACGGTACGTGACCCCAATGGCTGTGGTTCTGATACCAGAGATATTGTAGTAGTGGGCTTTCCAAAGTTTTTTACCCCAAACGGTGATAATGTTAACGATGTTTGGAAAGTAGATGGTCTATCTGCATTAGAAGATCCGGTGATCACTATTTACGACCGTTATGGTAAGTTGTTATATCAGATATTCGAAGATTCCAGTGGTTGGAATGGTTCTTTCAATGGGCAGTTATTGCCGGAATCCGATTACTGGTTTAAACTTTCTTACACCAATTCTTTAGGGGAGAATACCAACGCATCATATATTAATAACCACTTCACTTTAAAGCGTTAAAGGTAATAATTGGCAGTGAGTAGTGTATTTTATCGATTAAATGCCAGAATCTTCGCTGTAAGATACTAAAGCAGGTCATGTGTAGTTATAATATACATCACGTATACTAAATAGTTACACTTTTTATGAGAATACTCATTTGTTCTATTTGTTGTTTGTTTCTTTTCTGTTATAAAGTAAGCGCACAAAATTCAGCCGATTGTAGAACGGCTATACCTGTTTGTGCCGATCAACCTATAATGGGCATAGCCGGTGGTTCTGGTGACGTAGATGATTTTGATCCGGAAGTTATAAGAGAAACAGGGTGTCTAGAGAAAGGAAGTCTAACTTCGGCCAATATTGAATTCAATACATCTTGGTTTGTTTTTAGGGCAGGTACCGGCGGTCAGGTTGGTTTTGATATTGAGGCGTTGCCTTCAACTGGTTCTACACCTACGGCAGAATGGGATTTTGCAGTTTATGGACCAGATGTGGATTGTGCAGCTATTAGCAATGGAACGGCACAGCCAATTCGTTGTAATTACGAAGTGAACGATACAAACTTTACCGGTCTTGGTATAAATCCCGATAGTGGTCAAGAAGGTCAGGCATCGTTAACAGGTAATCAAAATACATATGATGAGTATTTAGATGTGTTGCCAGGTGAGATTTATTATATTTTGATCAACAATTTTGCAGACAATTTTACGGGTGACCCAGAGCCATTTATGTTAACTTTTACAGGTAGTTCTGTTAGTGCTGATCAAGATACTGCCTTAGATTGTACCTTAAGGGATGAATTTTTAGGATTGGATATTGTTGCTTGCGAAGGTGATGACCCTATCACCATTAGTGCGTTGAATTCCCCAGCGGGTGCGGATATCGCCAGCGTTGAATGGACGGTAGATTATGAAGACGACGGTATTATTGATGATACATTAACGGGTTCAGGAGATTTTGGAGCGGAATTGGTTATTGTTAGCCCAAATACAGGACGTTATTTTGCAAGTATTACAACGGCATCGGGATCTCCGCCAACGGTAAGCGATGATAGTGGGGTGTTGGTTACGTTTTATGGCACACCTATTTTGGAAAGAGTGGAAACATTGGATACCAATCTCTCAATTGATCCAGATCAAAATAATATCGAATTTTTTGTTGAGGGTGATGGGGACTATGAATATGCGATCAATGACGGCGTATTTCAAGATAGTCCTGTTTTTATGAATGTTCCACCTGGTGTTAACACGGTTATTATTAATGATAAAAATGGTTGCGGTATTACTGATCCCTTAGAATTTTTGGTCGTCGGGTATCCAAAGTTTTTCACCCCTAATGGGGATGGTATTAATGATGACTGGAATGTAGAGGGAATAGAGACGTTAAGTGATCCTGTTGTGTTTATTTTTGATAGGTATGGTAAGCTTCTAAAGCAATTGGGTTCAACAGATGCTTGGGACGGAAATTACAATGGACAGCAAATGCCATCTACAGATTATTGGTTTCGCTTTGAATATGGTGAACAAGAAGATGCCTTATTAGTTGCCAAAACCCGAAAAACTCATTTTTCACTAAAAAGGTAAAACCCTCAGGACAGGCTCATGAGGCATTTAAAGGAAACAAACTTTTAAATTCTAGGCAAGCCTTGGGGTATTATGCCCTTAGGCGGTGCCAATAAAATAAAAAAGGGGAGCAATTTGCTCCCCTTTTTTATTGAATTCCATTTCCTCTAAAAGTTTATCGTATAGCTTAAGGTTGCATTGGTAATACCTCTATCTATCATAGCCGGTGTTGTAATACCTGCATTGAAAAGTCTTTCGCTAACGTCTTGTTGGGAACGGCTTAGAGAAAAGTCTAGCTTACTGCCGCCGAAGTTATAGCCTATACCACCAGAAATAGCGTTTAAATCACCTATAGTATTGCCATTTGAATATGGACTTTGTTCAAAGCGATAGCCCGCCCTTAAACTTACTTGTTGAATTCTATATTCACCACCAAGTCTAAAGGTTGAAACAGTGCCTAAGTCACTCGCAATTTGTGAATTTACCGTCTGAAAACTTGGGTCGTTGGTAGGGCGGAGTTCAGATTGTGAGAAATCTTGGTAACCATAATCAAAACTCAAAAGCCCATCTTTTGCAAATATTACGGCTAAACTACCGGTAAGTTTACTTGGTGTTTTAACTGTATAGCTTTCAAAAAGATTAATAATATTAAAATTGATAAAATTAATATCAGCATCTGCAAGGTCAGAATTAATGCGTTGAGAAGTGTTATCCTCTAAACGATACCAGGTTGGTGATTGGTAGCTACCGCCCAGACGTACATTATCGTTTAATTTCGCAATAGCACCTAGGCTGAAAGAAAAACCATTACCCTCCGTTTCTAAATAATTATCAAAAGTAGTTCTGGTTATTTCAGAATTAGGCTCGTAACCACTCTCGGTAAATTGATCAAACTGCGTATAGAGTACACTGTGGAAGTTTAATGAAGCACCCAGATATATGTTTTCTTTGTACTGTGAAGCTACATTGATGGTAAACTTGCTATTGTACCCGGTTGTTCTTCTTATGAAATCTTGCTCCACAAAATCATAAAGCGTGTTGCTTACATAATTAGTATTTGCGTCATCTTCAGTTTCTGGGTCAACAATACCGCCATAATACCCTAAAAATGCTTGTTGATCCCTAAAGCCTTGTGCTGAACCGATGTCTAAATAAGCTTCCTCTAAAAATTCACCATCTTGTACAAGAATGGAGCCAAAAGGTGTGCCTTGGGCATATTCGGAGAAATACGTGTCTATACCTTGTGTGCTACTTCCTGAAACATAGTATTCATTATCAAAATTGTTCACCAAATCATAATTGAAAGCCAAGGTAAATTTCTGCCAATCGGAATTGGAGTCGGTATTCCTGAAAACAAAGGCGCCACCAATTTGATTTAATTCAATAGTATTGTCTTTTGTTATGTTGGTGTCACCAAAATAACGTGCTTCATTATTGGTATTGTAATTGGACCCCGAGATGGTGAAAAGGCTATTGTTGAATACCGCTGAACCGGCAGGGTTTATGTTTAAGGAGGATAAGTCGCCACCTAAAGCCCCAAATGCACCGCCCATAGCTTGAAAGCGAGCGGTACCTTGTAGGTTTTCTGTACCGTAACGTAAGGCTTCGTTTATATTTTGAGCGCTACTAATGGCACATGCCATTAGTATTACGAAAGTCAAATATCTTTTCATAGCAATATTTAAATGTTGATAAATGTTAGATTTTAGTTTCTTCTACTGCTGCTGCTTCTTGAAGAACCAGACGATCTAGAAGAGGATCCACTGCTTGAACTCCTAGAGCTGCTTCCAGAGCTTCTGTAAGAGTTGCCACTAGAACTGCTTCTTCCAGAACTGTAACTACTGCTTCTAGAACTGCTACCGGAACTACGGTAAGATCTGCTAGAACTTCCTGAGCTTCTGCCCGAAGAATAACTTCTTGAGCTACTACCGGAGTTTCTATAGGTAGACGTTCTGGGAACGCTAACCCTACTGCTTGATCTAGATGAGCTAGAACTGTATGTTCTTGGGCTGCTACTGTATCTGCTGCTGTAGTTTCTAGAGGAACTGCTATATCTTGGTGTTGCTCTAGTGCTTCTGCTTGTTCTGTATGCTCTGTTTTGGTCCACACCAACAGTTCTTCTTGTAGAAGAGTTGCCAGAATACGTTCTTGAACTACGTGTGTTTGCAGAGCTTCTAGAAGTTGTCGCTCTAGAAGTGGTGCTTCTATACCTAGGTGAGTCACCTCTGGTGTTTACATTAGAACGACCTCTAGCCGCTGTAGAAGATAATCCGCTATTATTTGTTGTGTTTCTATTGTAATTGCCTCTTCTTGAGTTGTTAACTGCATAGCTTCTATTGGAAAATCCACGATTTCGATTGTAATACCCGTTGCCATAACCATAACCGTATCCATAACCGTAGAAAGGACGGTTCCAGCCGAAACCAATACCTGCGTAGCCAAATCCAAATCCGCCATAACCCCAATTGTTCCATCTATTCCATCCCCATGGTCTATTCCATCCATAACCGTAGTAACCTCCGTAGCCCCAATTGTTCCAACCCCAGTTGTTCCAGCCCCAATATGGGTCGTTCCATCCGTAGAATCCTCCGTAGCCCCAATTGTTCCATCCATTATTGTGAATATAGATGCTTACATCGGAATTGTTGCTGCCCCAGCTACCATAACCTTCATAGTCGTTAGAATTGGCATAATAATCGGTCAGTTGGCCTTCAGGAATTTCTTCGTCTAAATTATTACTTGAATAAGAATCGACATCGGTAAAGATCTCGCTATCCAAAATTTGATCATATTGATCCGCCTTTTCACCAAAATAAGATGAATAGGTATCGTTTTCTGAAGTATTTTGATTGTAGTTTCTTTGTTCAGGTCTTCTTTCTACCGTTCTTACAACGTCGTCTGAATAAATACCGTCATTGTCATAATATGAAGATTGTTGGTAGGTACCGCAAGAAGCAGCAAAAACTGCCAGGGTTACCAACATTGTAATGTTGCGAAGTTTGTTGTGGGGTAAGGAATATATCATCGGATCAAAATTATATTGTTGAACATATTAAAAATAACTAGTTTTACCCAATTATTACATACAAAGAATCACAAAATTTGTGCCAAAGTCTAGATAATGAGTAAAAATTTGACAAAGAGAAGCGAGGATTATTCCAAGTGGTATAATGAATTGGTAGTTAAGGCCGATCTAGCCGAAAACTCCGGTGTTAGAGGTTGTATGGTCATAAAACCATATGGTTTTGGTATTTGGGAGAAGATGCAAGCTGGTTTGGATAAAATGTTCAAGGAGACCGGACATGAGAACGCCTATTTTCCATTGTTTATTCCAAAATCATATTTAAGTAAAGAAGCAAGTCACGTAGAAGGTTTTGCAAAAGAATGTGCTGTTGTAACACATTATAGGTTAAAAAACGCCGAAGACGGAAGTGGTATAATCGTAGATCCAGAAGCTAAACTAGAGGAAGAGCTTATTGTTAGACCTACTTCTGAAACTATTATATGGGATACTTATAGAAAATGGATACAGTCCTACAGAGATTTACCATTATTAATTAACCAATGGGCAAATGTGGTTCGTTGGGAGATGCGTACAAGATTGTTCTTGAGAACGGCAGAATTTTTATGGCAAGAAGGTCATACGGCCCATGCTACGGAAAAAGAAGCCATAGAAGAGGCAGAGCAAATGATGAACGTGTATGCTGATTTTGTTGAAAATCATATGGCGGTGCCTGTAATTAAGGGAACTAAGACCGAAAGTGAAAGATTTGCAGGAGCAATTGAGACATATTGTATAGAGGCTTTAATGCAAGATGGTAAAGCTTTGCAGGCAGGTACATCTCACTTTTTGGGCCAGAATTTCGCTAAGGCTTTTGATGTTAAATTTGCGACCAAGGAAGGCGGTAAAGAGCATGTATGGGCTACTTCTTGGGGGGTATCTACAAGGTTAATGGGTGCTTTGGTAATGACTCATAGTGATGATAATGGTTTAGTTATTCCTCCAAAATTAGCACCTATACAAGTTGTTATTGTACCTATTTACAAAGGAATTGATCAATTGGACCAAATTTCGGAAACTGTTAATCCGTTAGTGAAAGAACTAAGGGGTAAAGGTATTTCTGTGAAATTTGATAATAGAGATACGCACAAACCAGGGTTTAAGTTCAATGAATATGAATTAAGGGGGGTGCCTGTACGTTTAGCTATTGGACCAAGAGATATGGAAAATGGTACTTATGAAGTGGCAAGAAGAGATACCTTGGAAAAAGAAACGGTAAATGCTACAGATGTAGTTGAAAAAATAGAGTTCTTAATGGACGATATTCAAAAGAATATGTACCAGAAAGCACTTGATTACAGAAATAATCATATAACCGAAGTGAATTCTTATGATGAATTCAAAAAAGTTTTAGAAGAAAAAGGAGGATTTATTTCTGCTCATTGGGATGGAAGTAAAGAAACGGAAGAACTAGTGAAAGAGGAGACAAAAGCCACTATACGTTGCATTCCTATTGATGCAAAGAGTGAAGAAGGTGTGTGTATGGTTAGCGGTAAACCGTCTCAAAAAAGGGTGTTATTTGCAAAAGCATATTAATTTTTTTAAAAAATTATATTCAGGTGTTGCGATAGTGAAAAATATTTGTATTTTTGCATCCGCAATTACACAAAGTATGGTCCGTTCGTCTAGGGGTTAGGACGCCAGGTTTTCATCCTGGTAACAGGGGTTCGATTCCCCTACGGACTACAAAATTAAATTTTTGGATAATTTTCCAAAGCAGTGACATAATGGTCCGTTCGTCTAGGGGTTAGGACGCCAGGTTTTCATCCTGGTAACAGGGGTTCGATTCCCCTACGGACTACAAAATTAAATGGATGAAAATCCGAAGAAATTATAACAGAGAATAAAATGGCAAATCACAAGTCGGCATTAAAGAGAATTAGAAGAAACGAAGCAGTTCGTTTACGTAACAGATATCAGCATAAAACTACACGTAATGCTATTAAGAGATTGCGTGCAGAAGAATCTAAGAAAGATGCAGAGGCTCTTTTTCCAAGTGTTGTTAGTATGATCGATCGTTTAGCTAAGCGTAACATTATTCATGATAACAAAGCTGCTAACTTAAAAAGTAAGTTGGCAAAGCACGTTGCCGCTTTGTAAGATATTGCCTTAAGAAATTAAAAAGCCTTCCAAAACTGGGAGGCTTTTTTTATGGGCTAAATTTTAGTTTGTCTGCCTCATTGGTAACCTTAGTCTTCTCATTGATAGAAAACCTATGATGAAGCAGAGGTACATTGTCGCTATTGAAATATAATGATACTTAGAGAGATTGTATGTAGTGTACAGTTGATAATCAAAAGACAATATATACATGGAAATAGGGTAGCAGATGTAAAACATAAGTAATCCTAAACTGATCCAAAATAGCAAGTTTTTTCTAGGTATAAATTTCTGTTCTTCTGTAAATATCTTGTATAGATAAGTTAGGCACGCAAATATTAATACTATTGCACCCGCAATAATTGCATAGTTCTGAGGTTCGGTGTAAAAGTCTTGTAAAAACAAATTGACTATACAGGTCAATAAAAATAATACACCACCATATTTAATGAGAATTCTACTTCTTTTGTTTTCAATTAATTGATAGAAAATATAAAAGAAATATAGATAGAATACAATGTCGAATATATTGAAAATTATAGTGTTGTAATTATAATATTCAGGTATATAAACTAATTGTATATCATCTACATCCCTAACGATAGCACCTAGTATTTCTGATAATAAAACGTAGCTTAATATTATGGGTAAATATTTTAAGATGGTATCGTAGTATAGCCTATACTTGGTAATGGATAAAACCAGTGCTATGAAATAGAAACAGATGTAGTAATTATTTAAAATATACTCCAACATGGTTTAACGGGCTATTTGACTGTGAAATGTTTATTGGTTTTTTGGCGGCGGTACACCTGTGCCTCTATTCAAAGTTAGACTTTCTTGACCTTGTAATATTGCCGGTACAGCTTTTGGTGTACTTGTTGTTGGTGCAAATGAAGCATATGCTTTTGTATTGGGGTCATTATTATTGCCATAACCTTCATTTATTGGTTCAAAGCTATTGTTCATAGGTACGGCTTGTTTGCCCTTTGCTCCTTGAGCTATATAAAAAAGATAATCACGCTTACCGTCATTATAAGTAGGGGAGAGCATAATGCTGTTCTGTCTTGGGTGTTTGATCGGTTCTTTGCTTTGAGGGAAATATTCCTCATTTGGGTAGTTGGAGTAGTAAAGTCTTAATGTGGAAATTTCAACTCCGGCATCGGCAGCTTCTTGTTCAATATATTCTAAATATTGCTTGATGGTTTTATAATCGTAGTAAACAAATCTGCCAACATGAAACTCTTCATCTCTTTTGGTTATTTTATTTATAGAGTCTTCATAACGTTGTATTAATGGTACCCGCCTTTTTTCATAGGAGTCATACATATTTTTTGCCTGTGAAATAGGTACTATTTCTTGAGGAGCTAATACCACTGGTTTTACCGGTTCCTTTGGGTCTTGCTCTTTGGGTTGATCATTACAGCTCATAAAAGCAGAGATGATAATGGCGCATAAGATTTTACTGATTAGGATAGATGGTCTTTTCATTTTCTGAGATTTTAAGTGTTTACTAAAGAAAAATGCTAAAAGACTGGGGGATAGTTCTTTCTGATTTTATAAAGATATCAAAAAAATAGCAGCTTTAATTTTTGATGTTATTATTAGGGTAGTTTATGATGGTGAGCATGCTACAAAATAAAAAATCCCGATTTCATTAAGAAATCGGGATTTAAAATTATAATTAAAAAGAATTACTGATTCATTGTCATCAAGAATTCTTCATTGTTTTTGGTTTGTTTAAAACGTTGCTCAATAAACTCCATGGCTTCTACAGGATTCATATCTGCAAGGTACTTGCGCATTATCCACATACGTTGTAGGGTGTTTTCATCAAGTAGCATGTCATCTCTACGTGTGCTTGAAGAAGTAAGGTCAATAGCAGGGAAAATTCTTCTATTTGCAATCTTACGATCCAATTGAAGTTCCATGTTACCGGTTCCTTTAAATTCCTCAAAAATAACTTCGTCCATTTTAGATCCAGTTTCAGTTAAGGCTGTTGCAATGATAGACAGTGAACCACCACCTTCAATATTACGTGCAGCACCAAAGAATCTTTTTGGCTTATGTAATGCATTAGCATCAACACCACCACTTAATACCTTACCAGAAGCTGGTTGAACAGTATTGTAGGCTCTTGCCAAACGTGTAATGGAATCTAAAAGGATTACTACGTCATGACCACATTCTACTAATCTCTTTGCTTTTTCCAAAACAATATTAGCAACTCTTACGTGCTCAGTCGGTTCTTTGTCAAAAGTAGATGCTACAACTTCACCACGAACATTACGTTGCATATCCGTAACCTCTTCTGGCCTTTCATCGATAAGTAAAATAATTTGGTAAACTTCAGGATGGTTTGCAGCAATACCGTTCGCAATATCTTTAAGTAACATGGTTTTACCAGACTTAGGTTGCGATACGATCATACCTCTTTGCCCTTTACCAATAGGTGAGAACAAATCAATAATACGGGTAGATATTGTACTTTGGCGTTCTGCCAAATTGAATTTTTCTTGTGGGAATAACGGAGTTAAATGCTCAAATGATACACGATCGCGTACGATCTGAGGGTCTATGCCGTTAATTTTATTTACCTTAATAAGAGGGAAATACTTTTCACCTTCTTTTGGCGGTCTAACGTTACCTAAAACGGTATCACCTGTTTTAAGGCCAAAAAGACGAATTTGCGACTGAGAAACATAGATATCATCAGGTGATGATAGGTAGTTATAATCGGAAGAACGTAAAAAACCGTATCCGTCTTGCATGATATCCAACACACCTTCACTGGCTATTATGGAATCAAACTCATATTCCGGCTCCTTGTACCTGTTTTTAAGGTCTTTGTCAAAATTACTTTTGTCATGAGGAGTCCTTGGGTTAGGTTTCTTCTTGTGATTATTATTCTGTTGCGAATTCTTATTATTGTTATTGTTTGACTGATTTGAAGACTTAGGTCTTGGTCTAGGTCTTTTTTGTTCAGTAACTTCTTTAACCTCATTTTCTTGCGGAGCTTCCTTTTTTACGGGAGTCTCTTTTGCCGTAGCCGGTTTAGCGTCTGTACTAGCATCCTTTTTGGTGTTTTGTGCAACACGTGTCCTAGGTCTAGGTTTAGGCTTCGGTTTTTCTTCTGTAGGCTTAGGTGCCTCTTCAGTGGTTGTGGGGGCAATAGCTGCGGCAACTTTTGGGTTGGCAGCTTGTAGGTCCAAAATTTGATAAACTAAATCTAGTTTTTTCAAGGTTTTGAATTTAGGAACCTTAAGTCCTTTAGCAATTTCCTGAAGCTCAGGTAGCTTTTTCGATTTTAAATCTGAAATCTCAAACATTAAGTAATAGAATAAATTATATAAGTAGTTTGTATTGTAAGAAGTAAATAATTTTATTTGGATAATCTATAAGGAAAGTTATTCCTTAACTGGTAGGTGTTATGACGTGATAACGTAGCAATATTACAAATTATTTTGAATAAAATGGTTATATTTTCTGAAAAGACCTGTATTTTTGCAATTAGAAAGCGATATTAGATTTATGATTCAAAGAATTCAGAGCCTTTTTTTAGTAATTGTTGCAATACTTACGGGTATACTTCCGTTCTTCTTTAATCTGTGGATTGATGTAGATGGTATAGAAGTTTTTGCAAACAATGAATTGCTCATTTCTATCGCATTTTACGCAAGTGCCGTTTTGGCTATTTGGTCTATGGTACAATTTAAAAATAGAAAATCTCAGTTTGTAATAAACAGGCTGAACATGATATTGAACGTTTTTTTATTAGGATTTTTCGTTTACCGATCACTAAACTTATCCGGAGAAACTTCGGTTTCTGAGAAGGGTATTGGGATGCTGATTCCAGTATTTTCTATCATTTTTTTGGTCCTTGCAAATAGGGCAATAAAAAAGGATGAAGATCTTGTAAAATCTGTTGATCGCTTACGTTAAGCCTGTAATCTTAGTAGTATTAGTGCGTTAAAACCCGGGGTAGTTACCGGGTTTTTTTATGTCTCCACTTTCTTAAATATCACAGAAATATTGCAGTATTTCAATCATATGTGATAAACTGTTTACTTTTTCTTGAATTCTTCGTGATATCGTGGTTTTATGTTTGTCCTCAAGAAACAGCAAGGTTAGCGATAGTCGTTAATATCCTGTTTTAAACTAAAACAATTTTAAAAATTTACGATTATGAAAAACAGAAAATTTACACTTGTATTATTACTTAGTGCCGTAACAACATTCTTTGTTAGCTGCTCAGATGATGATGTAGAAACAGTAACCGTTACGGAAACTGTGGTTGAAACAGAAACGGTTGAAGTAGATTCTTCAATGCCAGTTGGTGACCTAACCGTTTCATTAAGCGGTAATTTGGTAGCAGAAAGTGGCACGCCTACCCAAGGTTTGGTTGAATTGGGTGTAGATACCGAAAGTTCTTATTTTGTGCATTTTGGAGATGATTTTACAACTGAATTAGGTACTGGTACCGTAGGTATTTTCTTTTCTACCTCAGACACTTTCACTGCCGATCCAGCTAACGGTAACCCAGATCTAATGCTTATTGGTAACGTTGCCGGTAATGGTGAAATGTTCATAAAGTTAGATGCAATGCCTGATGCTAAATACACACACATTATTCTTTGGTGTGCTACGGCTAATATTCCTTTTGGAAATGTAGCATTAAACTAAAAAATAGAATATTGATTGCCTTTGGGAATAGAGACACCTGATTCTGTTTTTCTATGTCTCCCAAAGGCTTTTTTTATAGGTTTTCAATGTTGTGGCCTATAATTTGAAAAAACAGAATTATGGAAAAAATAAAAATCTTCTTAGGTATTTGCTTTTGCTTGCTTACTGTTGGTCTGCAGGCGCAAAGCGGATGGACAAGGGAGGCAAAGGGATTCTATCTTCAAGCTTCGGCATCATATTTCTCTTCTAATAATTATTATACAACAGAGGGTAGATTGGCTGATCAAGGAAGCGATTTTAGAACCAGCGGACTCTTGCTTTACGGTGAATACGGTATCTCCGATAGGTTTACGGCAATAGTAGATTTGCCAATTGTTCGTTTAAATAGTTTTAGCACTACAGAAACTGTTGCTGGTGTAGGTAATATACAATTGGGAGTTAAGTATAAGCTACTTAAAAGCTTTCCTTTGTCTTTACAGGTTGCTTTGGATATACCTACTAATGATGGTACTAACTTTGCAAGATCTAACGAGCCAAATGCCTTTGGTCAATTTGATGAAATAAATTTACCTGTTTCTGATGGTGAATTTAATATATGGACAACCTTGGCCGCATCCCATGGTTTTAAAAACGGTAAAACATATGCATCGGCATTTTCAAGTGTAAATTTTAGAACTGAAGGATTCAGTAACCAATTTCAAGCCGGGGTTGAGTTAGGACATTTGTTCTTTAATAAGCTATATCTTATTGGAAAATTGAAAATTCAAGAAAGATTATCTTCTGAGAACAATGTACAAAGTGGCTCTTTCTTATTTGGTGAGGGTACTACATTTACAAATTACGGAATTACGTCAATGTATAAGATTACAGATCATTTTAATTTGGTTGCGCAATACTCCGATTATGCCGGTTTTCTGGTAGATAGAAAAAATGTCTACGATGGTGGTACCATTTCTTTGGGAGTTTCATTTGAATATTAATTAGCTAAATACAGGGTGTAAGTGTTAAGTGACGCCCTGTTTTTATCTTTTTCCAAGCTCAATTACTTCAAGATCTTTAATATTGTCTCCGTCGATAACAAAACGTAACATGGTGCGTACTTGATGAAACCCATGTTTTCCACAGGCCCCAGGGTTCATATGTAGTACCCCTAACTTTTTGTCCATCATTACTTTTAAAATGTGAGAGTGACCACAAATGAAAAGTTTAGGCGGATTTTCTTTAATAATATCGCGTGTTCTACTATTGTATTTAGGTGGATACCCTCCAATGTGGGTAATAAGAACATCAACTCCCTCACAGAAAAATCTATTGTTTTCAGGAAATTCTTTTTGAATGATATGATCGTCAATATTGCCATGTACACCTCTTAGTGGTTTAAGTTTTGCAAGTGCATCGGTTACTTTTAAGTTCCCAATATCCCCTGCATGCCATACTTCGTCTGCCCATCTTGCATGTTTTAATATGGCGTTGTCCATGTAAGAATGTGTATCGGAAAGAAGAAGAATTTTGGTCATTATTATTGCTGAATTTTATATTTATTGACTTTCCATGAAAAATGAAAATAACCAACGTTTAAGTTTTCCCATTTACTGTGGGTGCCAGGAATGTTAAAACGTATGGTTTTTAATACCTTTGTCAAATACAAAACTAGTATATCCTTTTGAGATTCTTCATTCAATTTTCATACTTCGGTAAAGCGTATCACGGTTGGCAAAATCAGCCAAATGCCATTACAGTGCAAGAAGTGCTGGAAAAAGCGATGTCCAAACTTTTAAACAGTCCGGTTGCATTAATGGGTGCAGGACGTACAGATACTGGTGTTCATGCCAAAATGATGTATGCCCATTTTGATGTTGATAGCTTGGGTGATATTCCTGAATATGTGTTCAGACTTAATTCTTATTTGCCAAATGACATTGCGGTAGAACGTATTTTTGAAGTAGAAGATGATGCACATGCACGTTTTCATGCTACTTCCAGAACATATGAATATCATATTGCAAAAAGCAAGGACCCTTTTTCTACGGACCTTGCATATTTCGTAAAAAAAGATCTAGATATTCAACTAATGAACGATGCAGCTGAACTATTGTTGGGCAAAAAAGATTTTGAATGTTTTTCTAAATCCAATACAGATGTTTTTACCAATATCTGTGACCTAAGAGAAGCACAATGGAAGCTAGAAAATAATAAGCTTGTATTTACCATTACGGCAGATCGGTTTTTAAGAAATATGGTTAGGGCTATCGTTGGTACGCTAATTAATGTTGGATTGGGGAAATATTCACCTGACTATGTTAATACCATATTAAAAAGCAAGGATAGGACAATGGCAGGCGTTTCTGTTCCGGCAAAAGGACTATATTTGACCTCTATTGTTTACCCCAATACTATTTTAAAGAATGGATAAGGATTCTGGCAAAGCATTTGACACTCGTCTTTTTAAACGCTTACTAGCCTATACAAAACCGTACAAAATTACATTTTATGGCGTTGCATTGTCTGCCATATTATTGTCTGGTTTTGCTATTCTAACCCCTTTGATTGTAAAAAAAATTATTGATGAGGCCATTAAGGGCAGCAATAAAGAAATGCTATTGTATTTAACGGTTGCTATGTTGGTGGTTTTGCTTGGTCAGGTAATTTTTCAACTGGCGTTCAATTATTACGCTAACTGGTTAGGAGAATCTGTGATCAAAGATGTTAGGATAAGTCTTTTCAAGAAAATGCTTTCTTTTAAAATGACCTATTTTGATAATTCCTCATTGGGTGTTTTGGTAACTAGGGCTGTTGCAGATATGCAACGAATTGGAGAGATTTTTAGTCAAGGTTTTTTTGTCATTGTGGCCGATTTATTGAAAATGGTCGTTGCGGCAATGGTCATGTTGTTTATTAATTGGAAGTTATCATTAATCGTATTTGCGTTATTGCCAATTATAGTATATGCTACTAGATGGTTTCAAAAAGCGATGAAAGTAGCGTTTACCGAGGTAAGGGCAGAGGTTTCAAATTTAAATTCCTTTGTGCAGGAGCGAATTACAGGAATGAAAATCGTTCAACTTTTTACCAGAGAGAAAATTGAAAGCGCCAAGTTTAGGGAAATAAACGAAAAGCATAAAAAAGCTTGGTTGAAAACTGTATGGTATAATTCTATCTTTTTCCCTATTGCTGAAATTGTTTCTTCTTTAACGGTAGGGTTAATTGTTTGGTACGGTGGCTTACAGAATGTAGCGAATATTTCAACTGATATTGCAGGTACGTTATTTGCTTTTATTATGTTGATAGATTTGTTGTTTAGACCATTGCGCCAAATTGCGGACAAGTTCAACACCTTGCAAATGGGTATGGTTGCGGCTAATAGAGTTTTTAAAATTTTAGATACCGATAGTCACATACAAAATGTAGGTTCTTATGAGAAAGAAGTGGTAAGTGGTGATATTTCTTTTGAAAACGTTCATTTTGGATATTTGGAAGATGAAGAGGTGTTACATGGTATTTCCTTTGATGTTAAAGCAGGAGAAACAGTAGCTATTGTTGGTGCTACAGGAGCCGGAAAAAGTACGATCATTAATTTATTGAACAGATTTTACGAAATTAACTCAGGTTCAATTAAGGTTGATGGTGTTGATATTCAAGACTATAAATTATCTTCATTAAGATCCCATATTGCCGTAGTATTACAAGATGTGTTTCTTTTTGCCGATACCATTGCAAATAACATTTCTTTAAAGGATGAAAGTATATCTGTTGATGATATAGAAAAAGCGGCCAAGGCTATTGGGGTAGATGAATTTATTTCTAGCCTACCAGGTGGCTATCACTATAATGTGAAAGAGCGCGGTACCATGCTTTCTAGTGGTCAACGCCAGCTAATTGCTTTTTTACGTGCATATGTAAGTAATCCTAGTATCTTAATATTGGATGAAGCTACATCGTCCGTAGATACGTATTCTGAACAATTGATCCAATTGGCTACGGATAAGATTACCCAAGGGAGAACTTCTATCGTAATTGCACACAGATTAGCTACTATTAAAAAAGCGGATAAAATTATTGTAATGGATGCCGGTAACATAGTTGAGACAGGCACACATAAAGAACTTCTTAAAAAAGGTGGTTATTATAGTAATCTGTATGAGGCTCAGTTCTTAGCTGAGGAGGTTGCTTGATCAAGGAGTCATTTGCTGAAATGTGTCCGTGAAAAAAGCCAAATAAACTGATATTCCGATAATAAAAATCGTAAACACAACGCCTAATAAAACTAGAAATAATAATAGTTTTATTATGGTCTGTTTTATAGTAAGATTAAAGATTTTGAAAAATACCCAAGTAAAAAATAAAATTTGGAAAATCATATTTCCAAAAGAGACATAATACAACATTTTTGAACTCCAAATAGTCAACAGGTATAAGATGTTGATGAGAATAGACATTTGAGAGTATGCATAGATGTTGATTACAAAATGTTCGCTCAGATTAAATTGTTTTTTGTTGAAAAATACAAGTCTGGATATCAATGCTAGAAATGGAAGCATGGCTATATATACCAAACTTTGATATTTAAACAGATAAGTATTCCATTGTTTTTGAAAATCCTGACCCATTTTTTCTGCTTCGGTCATAGACTCTCCACTTTGATATAGAAAATCAAAGTCTAAAGCATTAGGGAAAAACTCAGTGCATACATATACAAATAATCCTCCAAAAGTAATGGCTATTGTAAAATAGCTAATAGGGTTTAAGTACTTCTTTCTAACACCGCTAATGTATCCTCCAATAACTTCATCAGGTTTAGTAAAAAGGTGCTTAAATGTTATAAGAAAGGTATTGTCAATGTTAAAAAATCGCTCGGTAGCATCATGCCATAAATTCTTTACTGTAAGTCTGTTTCTAATTACCTTAGCGCCACAATGGGGACAATAACTATAATTCGTTCTTAAGTTGTTCTGGCAGTTCTTACAATTCATTGCACCAAATCTTGCTTCAGCATATTAGTTAATTGGGTGATAGAATCATACAAAACAAATTCCCCGTTTTTAATATAGGAGATTAGTCCTGTTTCTTCACTGACCACTATACTTAGGGCGTCTGTTTTTTCGCTAATACCGACTGCAGCTCTGTGTCGTAACCCAAAACGAAGGGGGATGTTTCGCTCGTTTGACACTGGTAAAATTACTCTTGTTGCAACAATATAATTACCAACAATAACTGCGGCACCATCATGCAATGTGCTGTTTTTATAGAAGATACTTTCTAGAATGGGTTGGTTGATTTCAATATTCATACGATCTCCAGAACTTTTAATGAAATCTAAAGAGTTGCTACGTTCTATAACTAAGATGGCCCCGGTTTTGGTACTAGCCATTTTTTCACAAGCTTTAATTATAGCGTCTACATCGGTTTCTGTAGAAATCCCTTCTTGCTTTAAAAATTTAAAGTGTTTTACAAAGTTTCTTTTGTTGGCAAAATTGGTTGACCCAATCATTAGCAAGAACTTTCTGATCTCTTGTTGAAAAACAATGATCAAAGCAATTAATCCAACTTGCATAAATGCACCTACCATGCTACTGATCATTTGCATGTCTAACAACTCGGTCAATTTCCAAAATGCCCAAACAATGACAATTCCGATAAAAATATTAATAGCAACAGAGCCTCTTACCAGCTTATAAATGTAGTATAAGAGCACGGCAACAAAGATGATGTCTAAAACATCGGTAATCTTAAAATCAATAAAATTTAAAAAATCCAATCAGGTCCGTTTTAGTAAAATTAAGAAATCAGTATAAACTTAGGCATTTAATTGTTCATATAGTTTTGTGCACTCTACAGCTTCTTTAACATCATGCACCCTTAGAATTTTCGTTCCCTTTTGTAAGCACGCCATATGCAATGCTGTGGTGCCGTTTAAAGCTTGGTCCGCAGTTACGTCTAATGTCTTGTAAATCATTGATTTTCTGCTAATACCTGCTAGTAAAGGGTGTTCAATGATGCTCATTACTTCCATTTGTTTTAAAAGCTCAAAATTTTGTTCCAGGTTTTTTGCAAAACCAAATCCTGGATCAATAATAATATCTTTAACACCTAATGCTTTTGCGGCGGAAAGTCTTTCTGAAAAATAAAAAAGTACTTCCTTTAAAATATCCTTATAATCTGTTTGTTGCTGCATGTTTTTGGGTGTACCGCGCATGTGCATCATAATGTATGGTACATTTAGTTTGGCTACAGTGCTCAACATATTATTATCATGTAATCCCGCGGAAATGTCATTTACTATAGCGGCACCATTTTCAATGCATGCTTTAGCGACATTACTTCTAAAAGTGTCTATTGAAAGAATAACATCTGGAAATTTATTGATTATTAAACTTACAATTGGTGTAATTCGTTTTAATTCTGTGTCCTCACCAACCTCTTTGGCACCTGGTCTGCTACTGTAGGCTCCTACATCAATAAATGTTGCGCCTTCATTTAGCATTTTATCAACTTGGTTCAGTACACTTGCTTCATCCTTATATTTACCGCCATCAAAAAAAGAATCTGGGGTAACATTTAAAATGCCCATTATTTTGGGTCGTTCAAGAGAAATAAGTTTGCCGTTACAGTTTATGGTCATTATCATTAATTAAAAGGAATTTGTGGCATTTTCCAAGTTTAAACCATCTATCTTGATGGTTACAATTTTTTAAGCGAAATTTACACAAATTAGATAGAATTACATGCTAGATACGGCAAAGGAATACGATGAGGTAATTGAGATTTGTATTAATCTATACCAGAAAAAAATGTCAGATTACGGCAGTGCTTGGAGAATTTTAAGATTGCCTTCGCTTACGGATCAAATTTTTATAAAAGCGCAACGTATACGTAGTCTTCAAGAAAATGAAGTTCGTAAGGTCGATGAAGGTGAACGCTCAGAATTCATAGGTATCATTAATTACTCGGTAATGGCACTAATTCAGCTAGAATTAGGTGTAGCTGATCAGCCTGATCTTTCTACTGAAGAGGCTGTGGAGTTATATGCCAAGCATATTAAAATTACGAAAGAACTTATGTTGAACAAGAACCATGATTATGGAGAAGCTTGGAGAGATATGAGGGTAAGTTCACTTACAGATCTTATTTTACAGAAATTACTTCGCGTAAAACAAATAGAGGATAATAAAGGTAAAACATTGGTTAGTGAGGGTATAGATGCCAATTATCAAGATATGATCAATTATGCGGTCTTTGCATTAATACATTTAGGTTCAGAATCAGAAAAATAAAATTAAGAATGAAGTATTTAGTAGGTGTCGTTAGAATTTTTGTTGGAATACTTTTTATTATTAGCGGATTTATAAAACTGAACGATCCCGTTGGTTTTTCATTTAAACTAGAAGAGTATTTCAGCCAAGGTGTATTGGACCTTCCTTTTTTAACTCCGTTCGCATTGGCCATTTCTATACTTGTGGTAATCGTAGAGGTAATGGTTGGGGTAATGCTAATTCTAGGCTACAAACGTAAACTTACTGTGTGGACCTTATTGGCAATGATAATTTTCTTCACGTTCCTTACATTTTATTCTGCATATTTTAATAAAGTAACTGATTGCGGTTGCTTTGGCGACGCAATTAAATTGACACCTTGGGAGTCTTTTACAAAAGACGTGGTACTGTTGGTGTTGATTTTAATTATATATGTTGGTAGAAAATATATAACTCCTTTAGTGAATTCTAAGACCTTGATGTCTGTACTATACGTTTCTTTTATTGCTTGTGTAGGGTATGTGTATTATGTGTTGAACCATTTACCGGTTATTGATTTTAGACCCTATGAAATTGGCAAGAATATAGAGGAAGGTATGAACACTCCTGCAGATGCTCCAAAAGCGGTGTTTGAATATAAATGGAAGTTTAATGTCAATGGCAATGAGGAAATTTATATCACCAACGGAGATTACCCAACGGTAGACGGGGAATTTATAGATGTGGAAACTGAAGAAATTCAAGCAGGGTATGAGCCACCTGTTCATGATTTCACTATAGAGCAAAACGGAGAAGATTTTGCAGCATCATTATTGCAAGAGCCTAAATTGGTAATGGTCATAGCATACGATTTGCGTAAGTCCAATCTTGAGGTTTTCAAAGAAATAAAAGCTGTGACGGATAAGGCGTTAAAAGCGGGTTATAAAGTTATAGGTATGTCTGCTTCCGGTCCTGATCAAACAGATGCGTTGAAAAAAGAAAACAACCTGGCGTTTGATTTTTACTTTACAGATGAAACAACACTTAAAACTATTGTTAGATCTAACCCGGGAGTTTTAGTATTGGAGAAAGGAACCATAGTGCAAAAATTACATTACAATGATTTAGAAAATTTGATTTTCGAATAAATATAAACTGAAACTGAACAACTAGAAACAAAAATATGAGAGCAAAGATAGTAGCAGGTAACTGGAAAATGAACAAAAATTTGGCGGAAACAGAAACACTTTTGGCTGAGTTATCTGCAAAATTACCAGATACGAATGCAGAAGTAATGGTAGCACCAACCTATGTGAATTTAGCAAGCGCCGTGCGTACTTTAGAAAACTCTAAGATTGAGGTTATAGCGCAGAACATGCACTTTGCAGAAAGTGGAGCTTTTACAGGTGAGATATCTGCAGATATGTTATTGAATATTGGTGTTGATACCGCCATAATTGGCCACTCAGAAAGAAGAGCCTATTTTGCAGAAAGTGATGCAATACTCTCAAAAAAGGTAATAACAGCTTTACAAAAAGGCATTCGCGTAATGTTCTGTTTTGGTGAAGAGCTAGAAGATCGTAAATCAGGCAACCATTTTAAATTGGTAGAAAGCCAATTGAAAAACGTGCTTTTTAATTTAGAGCCATCTGCGTGGTCTAATATTGTTTTGGCTTATGAGCCAGTTTGGGCAATTGGTACAGGTGAAACGGCTTCTCCAGATCAAGCACAAGAAATGCACGCATTTATTCGTAAAACTATTTCTGAGGCATTTGATGCAACCATTGCAAATAATGTTACCATTCTTTATGGTGGTAGTGTAAAACCGGGTAATGCGGAAGAAATTTTCTCTAAACCAGATGTTGATGGTGGCTTAATAGGCGGGGCATCTTTGGTAGCAGATGATTTCATAGCGATTATAAATGCTATTTAAGTTTACTAAACTATAATGAGCGATATCGTATACATTGAATACCGTTTTACGGTAAAACCAAAAGAACCGGCTTCAGACATTCTCATTGCAGAATTGGGTGAAGCCGGTTTTGAAAGTTTTGTAGAGGAAGAGGATGATGTTTTGGCATATATTCAAAAAACAGATTGGTCTTCTGATATTTTGGATGACATTTATATTTTTGGAAATTCCAATTTTGAGATAACTTACCAGTATAAAGAGATTGCGCAAGAAAACTGGAACGCTACGTGGGAGCAAAACTTTCAGCCCATTATCGTAGATGATGTGTGCATGATCAGAGCACCTTTTCATGAGAAGATTCAGGTAGATTATGATATTGTAATTGAGCCAAAAATGAGTTTTGGAACCGGGCATCATGAAACTACACACATGATGTTACAGCATATTTTACAGTTAGATGTAGAGAATAAAACCGTTTTGGACATGGGTAGTGGTACAGGGGTTCTAGCCCTTTTGGCCGGTATGCGTGGCGCTACGAATATTGATGCAATAGATATTGATAATTGGTGCTATCTAAATGCTAAAGAAAACGTGGCACGAAATAATATGGATTTTATATCGGTTTATGAAGGTGATGTTACTTTGCTAAAGGATAAAAAGTATGATTTGATCATTGCGAACATCAATAGAAACATTTTGTTGGCCGATTTACCTAGCTATGCGAAATGTTTAAATAAAGGTGGTGTTTTATTATTAAGTGGTTTTTATACCGAAGATTTAGAAATGATTTCGCAAAAATGTACCGAATTAGAGTTAAAGTTTGAAAAAAACCTTGAACGAAATAATTGGGTTGCAGCAAAATATGTAAATTAGTTAGTATTAATTGAGATTCATATGAGCACAAAAGAAGAAATTTACGAAGAACTACTCCTTGAAGAAGAGACGGTTCAGCAAAATGAAATCGTTCTTTTTAATGATGAGGTGAATACATTTGATCATGTAATAAATACATTGATTTCAGTTTGCGAACATTCTCCTGAACAGGCGGAGCAATGTTCTTTAATTGTACATTACAAAGGAAAATGCACGGTTAAAACTGGAGAATATGAAGAACTTAAACCGCAATGTTCAAAATTACTACAAGCAGGACTTAGTGCAGAAATTACTTAAGTTTAGTTCGGTAAAATGAAAGTTTAAAATGAATAAACGTAAAAAGACCCCTTATTTCTATAAGGGGTCTTTTTATTGATTAATCTAAAAAATAAATAAAATATAAGTTTAGATCGAAATTATACCAATGGCACGCCATTCAATCTTTTTTCAATCTTCTTCTTTTTCTCGGTTAATCTTTTCATTACGTCCATTAAACTAGGATCCTTAGTTTCTTTATAAACTTCGTTGATGCTTAAGATAAGTGCTTTTGCCTCTCTTGATGCTTCTACTCGGTCACTAGTGGACATATTGCTCATTTTTCGACTCTCAAATTCCTGAGCTTTTTCAAGTAACTCCATGTGATGCTTTTTTTTCAAAGTTAACATAATATTCAAATTACGCAATTCTTTGTCGATTGTATATAGTTATGAGGCTATTAGATAATAGTATTTATGAACAATTTAACGAAAATGGTCAGTTTAACGTCTTTTTTTCAGGGTTGAAATGCAATTTTTATGACAGAAGAAAAATACCAACAGTTTATAATCACTTTTTAGTTGACGAAATATGAATAATTTGGGGTAATTAATTCAAAAATTAAGAATCAGTTAATAAGTTGTGCTTTAAAAAATCCTTATCTTATTTTTAAACGAAAATATTTGCTAAATCTTTAAAAAAAGATATATTTTTGTAATCGATTGCATTAAATTGAGTTATTTATAGATTTAGAGCATTCCAAGAAAGTATTCATTTAGAAATACGAGGTAATTAAGTGTATTGATCAACTTCTATTTTTGACAATGTAACTAAAAGTAAAACGTATAACATTGGTAGCTAGCAAGTCATTTATTAAGGAAGATTTTTTATTAGAAAATAAATTTTCACAAAGATTATTTCATGATTATGCTTCGCAAATGCCGATCATAGATTACCATTGTCATTTACCACCAATTGATATTGCCAATAACCGTCAATTTGAAAACTTGACTAAAATTTGGTTAGATGGGGATCATTATAAATGGCGTGCCATGCGAACTTTTGGTGTTGAAGAAAAATATATCACCGGTGATGCCTCGGCAAAAGAGAAATTTACCCAATGGGGCGGAACCGTTCCCTACACTTTAAGAAATCCGTTGTACCATTGGACTCACCTTGAGCTGCAACGTTATTTTGATATTGACATATTATTGAATGAGAATACAGCTAGTGAAATCTTTGATGAGGCTTCCTCAAAGCTGCAAACAACAGATTTCAGTTGTCATAATCTAATAACCAAAATGAATGTTGAGGTTATTTGTACAACAGAAGATCCAATTGATAGTTTAGATCATCATGTTAAAATTAAAAATAGCGGTTTTAATGTGAAAGTGTCCACTGCTTTTAGACCAGATAAAGCAATTGTAATATTTAATGAAAACTATCTGGAATATATTAATAAGTTATCTGAAGTAAGTAATGTGTCCATCGATTCCTATAAATCTTTGTGCGATGCGCTAAGCGTGCGTTTAGATTATTTTGAAGCTAATGGGTGTACCTTATCGGATCATGGCTTAAGCCATGTGCCTTTTAGAAATTTTACCGATACGGAAATAGAAGATATTTTTCAGAAAAGAAGGGCTAAAATACAGTTGACATTAGAAGAGTCTGAAAAATTTCAGACTTCTATATTGTTGTTTTTGTGTGAGCAATATCACTCCCGTGGATGGATTCAGCAATTTCATCTTGGAGCGTTACGGAATAATAATGCTAGAATGACTAGAATTCTTGGTCCTGATACTGGTTGGGATTCTATAGGCGACTATTCACAGGCAGAGACACTTTCAAAATTTTTAAATAGATTGGACTCTAAGGATAAGCTTACCAAAACCATTTTATATAACCTTAATCCAGCGGATAATGAAGTACTGGCCACTATGATCGGTAATTATAATGATGGTACCGTTAAGGGGAAAATGCAGTTTGGTTCTGGTTGGTGGTTTCTGGATCAAAAAGACGGAATGACCAAGCAGCTCAATGCATTATCCAATATGGGGCTAATTAGTTGTTTTATTGGTATGTTGACAGATTCCCGTAGTTTTCTTTCGTATCCCAGACATGAGTATTTCAGAAGAATTGTTTGTAATCTATTTGGTCAAGAAATGGAGAGGGGAGAGCTGCCTCAAGATTTTGATTTGGTAGGTAAAATCATTCAAGATATAAGTTATTATAATGCTAAAGAGTACTTCAAATTTTAAATATTAATAATCTGGTTCCTTTAAACCGTTTAAAACCATACAATGAAAAGTATACAATTGCTATCGCTACTAAGTTTGGTCATTACCTTTTTGGGTTGTGATATACAGAATGAAGCAAAGACGTTAAGGCTGGGGCATGGTTTAGATGTAAGCCATTCGGTACATAAGGCAATGGTTAAAATGGGTGAAGATCTCTTGGAGCGTTCCGGTGGTAAACTTAAACTTGAAATATACCCTAGTCAACAATTAGGAACGGAAAGAGAGTGTTTGGAGCTTTTGCAAATAGGTAGCTTAGATATGACAAAAGTTTCTGTAGGGGTATTGGAGAATTTTGCACCGAAAATGAAGGTATTGGGTCTTCCCTTTTTGTTTAGAGATCGTCAACATTCTTTCAGTGTACTTGATGGACCTATAGGCGAGCAATTATTGAACGAAGGGGAGCAATATTGGTTAAAAGGTTTGGGCTATTATGATGCCGGCAGTCGCAGTTTCTATACCATGAACAAGCCAATAGAAAAACCAGAAGATCTGGTGGGTGAAAAAATACGGGTAATGGAAAGTGCAACGGCAGTGAACATGGTCAAGGCTCTTGGGGGATCGCCAACTCCTATTTCTTGGGGTGAACTTTATACTTCTTTACAACAAGGTGTTGTTGATGGCGCCGAGAATAATCCTCCTAGTTTTTACCTGTCAAGGCATTATGAGGTTTGTAAGTACTACTCATTAGATGAGCATACGGTGCTGCCAGATGTTCTGTTAATTGGTACTTATGTATGGAATAAATTGAATGAGCAAGAGCAAAAATGGTTGAGTGCATCGGTAAAAGAATCTGTAAAATATCAGCGTGTTTTATGGGCAGAGGCAGAAGAGGAAGCTTTACGTGAAGTTCAAAAAGCTGGTGTTGAAATTATTCGACCAGATAAATCACTTTTTTCGGAAAAGGTAAAAGATATCTATGAAGGATATAAGGATGATCAGGATATATATCCGCTTATCAAACAAATTCAAGAAACAAAATAGTCTGCTATGCGAAATAAAATAGACGCCGTTTTAGGCAAAACCTTGGTGCTGATTATGTCGGTTATGGTAATTAACGTACTATGGCAAGTTTTTACAAGATATGTTACCGGTAACCCCAGTTCATTTACAGATGAGCTTGCTCGTTATTTAATGATATGGATCGGCGTTCTAGGTGCGGCATATGTGTCGGGTCGTAATCTTCATGTTGCCATTGATATTTTACCACTTAGGCAAAATGAGAAAACACAGAAAAAGTTAAAGATAATTGTAACCATTCTGGTAATACTATTTGTATTGTTCGCTTTTGTGATCGGAGGGTCTCGTTTGGTTTACATCTCATATGTACTGGGGCAACAATCACCTGCATTGCAAGTACCTCTGGCATTGGTTTATATCATAATTCCCATTAGCGGATTACTGATTATGTATTACAAAATTTCTGACCTTAAAAATATGAAATCATGATGGAGCATTTACCTATTCTAGTACTAGTGCTGAGCTTCATATGTTTGCTATCCATTGGTACGCCGGTAGCATGGAGTATCGCTATTTCTTCATTGTTGACCATGCTGGTAAGTATACCCGCAATGCCTGCATTTACAACGGTATCTCAACGGATGGCTACGGGGCTTGATAGTTTTGCCCTCTTGGCAATTCCGTTTTTTGTGCTTTCGGGCGAACTTATGAATAAAGGTGGTATAGCCCATAGGCTTATCGCCTTTGCCAAAACTTTAGTTGGTGCCTTTCCCGGTGGTTTAGCTTTAATAAATGTCATAGCCGCAATGTTAATGGGTGCTATTGCAGGGTCTGCTATGGCTTCTGCATCAGCAATGGGTAGTATACTTGGACCTGAAATGGAAAAAGAAGGCTATTCAAAAGAATTTGGCGCAGCGGTCAATATTACATCCGCTACAACTGGTTTAATAATTCCGCCTAGTAATGTGTTGATCGTTTATTCATTGGCAAGTGGGGGAGCATCTATAGCTGCCCTGTTCTTGGCTGGATACGTTCCGGGAATTATGACCGGGCTTTTTTTAATGATCGTGGCAGCTTTTTGGGCAAAAAAGAAAAAATATAAGGTAGGTAAACGTAGTAGTTTTAAACAAGTAGGTAAAACATTCATAGATGCTTTGCCAAGTCTTTTTATGCTTGTGGTAGTAATTGGCGGTATTGTAACGGGAATTTTTACCGCTACTGAAGCCTCCGCCATAGCCGTGCTGTACAGTTTAATTTTAGGTTTTATATATAAGGAAATTACCTTGCCTAAACTACCACAGATTTTATTGGATTCTTCTGCCACTACGGCTATTGTTATGTTATTGATAGGTTCATCTATGTGCATGTCATGGGCTTTGTCCTATGAAAATATTCCGCAAGATATCAGCTCTGGACTATTAAGCTTAAGTGAGAATAAAATTGTGATTCTTTTGATCATAAACTTACTATTGCTCTTTGTGGGAATTTTTATGGATATGACTCCCGCCGTTCTGATCTTTACACCGATATTTTTACCTGTGGTGACCAAGTTAGGACTTGATCCCGTTCACTTCGGTATTATTATGGTTTTGAACCTTTGTATAGGTTTATGTACACCGCCCGTAGGCTCGGTACTGTTCGTTGGAGTAGGTGTGGCTAAAACTACTATTGAAAAAGTGTTTAAACCATTATTGCCTTTGTTTATTGCAATGATCATTGCACTGTTCTTGGTCACTTATATTCCACAATTGAGCTTATGGTTACCAAGTTTATTTGATTTGTAGGATTAAAGAAGGTCTTATTGATTATGTGGGTATTGTTGAAGCTAAAAAGAATACTTCTAGAGAAATAGTCCAATAATCTTTATGTTTTGCTGGATGATTTTCTGACAATTAATTTTGCTGGCAGCACCACATTGTTCTGAACTTTTTCATTTGAATCATTTTCAATTTGTTCTAAAAAGACCTTTGCCGCCATTTTTCCCATTTCCAATGGTGACTGATCTACAGAGCTAATTGATGGTTCCATAAATTGCGTAAAGGGTTCGTTACTAAAACCTACAACGCTTAAATCTTCTGGTATTTTAATAGATTTACTTTGTAAGTATTTGACTGCACCTAACAATCCGTTGTCTGTAGATGAAAATATGGCATCTGGTGGTTCTGGTAAATTCATAAGTGTTTTTGCCGCATCTTTACCTGCCTCCATATTACTTTGCAAGGAAATTACATATTCCTTTCTAAAGGGTATGTTATGTTTTGCCAGTGCATCTTTATATCCCTTAAATCTATGTTGGTAAAGTTCAATACTTTGGTCAACGTCAAAGTGCGCAATTTTTTTACAGCCTTGTGTAATTAAATGCTCCGTTGCAACAAAACCACCTTGATAATCATCAATGGTAACAGTGCTTATTTCATTGAACCTTAAAACCCTATCAAATAGTATAAAAGGAGTACTTTTTTTAACGGTCTCCTTGAATTCATCTTTATTCTGCTCGGTAAAAGATGTAGATAATAATATACCATCTACCTGCGCATTTAACAGGTTCTGTATAATTTTCTTCTCCCGGTTTCTATCCTCATAGGTTTGCGATATAATTACATGAAAACCTTTTGGATATAGTTCATCTTCTATACCACGAATTACAGAGGCAAAGAAATTTTTATTGATGAAAGGTACTACGACCCCAACATTTTTACTTTTACCACTTTTAAGTGCTAATGCAAGCCTATTCTGTTTGTAGTTTAATTTGGTAGCGGTAGCTAGTACAAGATTGCGTGTTTTTTCGCTTATTTTAGGATTATTGTTCAAAGCCCTTGATACCGTTGCAGCGGTAATGTTCAATTCTTTTGCAATGTCGTAAATGGTAGCCTTTTTGCTCATAGAAAAATGTATGATAAATTTACGAAGATTGAATAACTTACCGTGCTCAAAAATGTCTTAAAATAGAAGGGTGTTTAAATTTTAAAACTAAAGCCTTTCTCTACTTTTTTATGATATTTATTTTGATCGAATTCAAATAGAAAAGCACCTTTTTTAGAGGAGCTCATATCTTTCTCTTTCAACTTTGTCAATAGATCCAATGAGTTGAATTTGTTAATGAAGTTTCGCTTATCCAGTTCGGTATCCAAAATAGCTTCGTAAAGCTTTTGGAGCTGTCGCATCGTAAATTTTTCTGGTAAAAGTTCAAACCCAATAGGCTTACAACTTATTCTATTTCTTAAAAGAGTCAATGCTTCTTTGACCATAATATTATGGTCAAAAATCAATGTAGGTATATCTTTTATGTCAAACCATTTAATCGGATTTTGCCTCAGTAATTCTTTACAATGGTGTTCTATATTTATAAGGGCAAAATAGGTTACCGAAATGGTTCTTTCTTTCGGATCACGGTCTATTTTAGAATAACAATGAACCTGTTCCATATATACATTATTCAAGCCTGTTAAGTTCTTTAATACACGGGCAGCTGCTTCTTCTAGGTTTTCTTGCATTTTAAGAAAACCACCAATAAGTGACCATTCTCCTTTAGCTGGTTTAAAGTCTCGTTCAACGAGCAAAATTTTTAATTCTTCTTGATAAAATCCAAAAATTATACAATCT
>MDSY01133477.1_pt1 | contig 89959 bp, 83 predicted proteins | sample 811131 | NCBI WGS metagenome assembly MDSY01 (sample SAMN05326643, study PRJNA326480) | marine metagenome | isolation source: seawater | place: Atlantic Ocean: South West | collected 2010 | reverse complement strand
GTAGGAGAACATGACAATCCTGAAGGTTACCCAGCACCAGAAGGAGAAACTGACGACGTTGAAAATTTTAACGATCAAGAAGTTGAAGAAACTGAAGAAGTAGCAGATGCTCAAGACGTTGAAGAAACCGAAGAGGTTGAAGAAACTGAAGAAGAGCAAGGAACTGAAGAAAAAGAAGAAGAAGTGTTAAAGGTTGCTGAACAAATGGTTAAAACATATAAGAGCGTTGTTATGGAAGCATGCGAATATACTGGCGACGATTATGAAGATCACACTTTATCTGAGTATATGAAAGAAAATGCTGCACTAGTTGCAACATTAGCGGCTCAAGCTTTAGAAGAAGCATACACAGAACTCAACGAAGACAAAGAAATGGCTAACGAAACTTACGAAGCTATGATGAGTGAAATGCAAGAAGCTTACGTTAACAAAATTGATCAATGTAGAGAAGCTTTCACAGGCGATCCAAGAGGAGCAGGTGAAGTTGAAGGTGAATAAAGAAACCAATTCTCAATCATATTTTAATTAAACTTTTTAAGAAGTCCGTGTATAATACATGGACTTTTTTATTTAAACGAGATATGCCTAGAATACCAGTAGATTTAATATACATGCAGATGGCTTACCAAATAGCCAAGCTATCATATGCTAAACGTAGACGCGTAGGTTGTATTATTGTCAAAGATACTCAGATTATATCAACAGGATATAACGGTACACCATACAACTTTGATAATCAATGTGAAGAGATACAGTTTAGAGATATAGAGAATGAAAATCACATGAAGGTATTAGAAGAAAAGGGCTATGAATGCGATGATGTCTGTTGTTCTAAAGAGGTAACTAAAAGGGAAGTCTTACACGCAGAATCAAATGCATTGGCAAAAATTAGTCGTTCTACACTTTCCTCAGAAGGTGCAGATATGTACGTAACAATGTCGCCATGTTTTGACTGTGCAAAATTAATTATTCAATCAGGTATTGTAAGAGTATTTTATTCAGAAAGTTATAGAGACATGTCTGGTGTAGAATTACTAAAGAAAGCAGGTATTGAAGTAAAAGAAGTTATATGCTGGAACGATCTATAGATCAAATCATTGATGATGCATTAGCATCAAGTATTTTTGGAAAAGGTTTTGAATTTAGGAAAAACCAAAGAGAAATCATAACTAAGATATGCGAAGCCTATAAAAAAGATCCAGATTCTACGGTAGTAATAGATGCACCAACTGGAAGTGGAAAATCGCTTATAGCAATGTGGTCTTCTCACGTTATGAAAGAAATGGGTAAACGAGGTTACTTAGTAACTAGCGATTTGACATTACAAGATCAGTATGAATCGGATTTCATGAGACTTAAATTAAATTGGCCATCTATTAGAGGTGTAGACAATTATGAATGCAGTGTAAATGGTTTGCCATTCTCATTAGGAGATTGTAAACTAAAAGGAATGGGGTATGAAGCTGCTAAAGAATTATCTTGTTATAGTTCTTGTGAATATTTACAAAATAGATCTAGAGCAATTGATCAACCCATCGCTTTGTTAAATTATGCATTCTGGTTAATTCAAAGAAATTATGTTGACGCCAAAATGAAACTAGATGACAGACCTGTTCCATTTGAAAAAAGAGATTTTGTGTTTTTTGATGAAGCACATAAAATAGATGAGATTGTTCAGGGACATTTTAGCCCTAGAGTTGATCCTTCATTAGTAGATAAAATATTAGAAGCCACTAGATTTTCAAACAAACAAGGATTTGGTAGCAGTGCATATACTCGCGGTAAACTAACAAGTCTTATTAATGATTTAATGAAAGGTGATAAGTCTACTGTTTTTGAAGCATTACAAGAATTCGATAGCATTCTTAAAGTATATGGTAAAATCAGGAACGAAGGTAATAAAGCTGCTAAACTCAGGTATAAAAGTCAAACTCTTCCCAGAGATTGGCAAAAAGCTTTTGGTATTTTTGATAGATTAAAAGATACTCATTGTAAAATTAATGATTACGTTGCTTTAATAAAATCGGTAGGTGTAGATAAGATGGTGTTAGACCAAAGAGAAGAAGAGTCTACATTCAAATGTGTAGAAGAGGCACTTATGATTAACAAATACTTACATGAGAAATCAGGATTTAAAGTATTTATGAGTGCCACTATCGGTGATCCTAGATCATTTGTAAAAATAATGGGAATTAAGAACGCACAATTTATTAGATTAGATAATGTATTTAATTATGATAAATCTCCAGTTGTTTTTATTAACAGACACAAGTTAACGTATAGAGAGAAGGTCAAAAGCTTGCCTCATGTTGTTGCTATCTTAGATCAAATTATAGATAAGCACAAGGGTCAGCGCGGAATCGTACACACTGGATCATATGAGTTTACTAACTACATAAAACAAAATACTAAACACCCTTTTAGAATTATGGATTATGAAAATTCTAAAGAAAAGGCAGGTATGATTGAGCTGTTTAAGAAAAAAGAAAATGCTGTATTAATGGGACCATCTCTATTAGAAGGATTAGATCTTAAAGATGATATAAGTAGATTTCAAATATTTTTTAAAGTACCGTATCCTAATTTAAACGAGCCTTTAATTAAAGCTAAATTAAATAAATCAAACGAGTGGTATGATTGGAAAACCGGTATCAGTGTGATGCAGGGTGTTGGTAGATCAGTAAGAAGCGAAAGCGATTGGGCTATTACATATATCCTGGATGCTAGCTTTAAAAACCTGATAAATAAGAAGGGATTCTTCCCTCCTTCTTTTTTAGAAAGGCTTAAAACTATAAGATAATGGCATATACTTCGATAATAATAGATGATTTTTACGAAAATCCCGAAGAGGTTAGAGAGTTTGCACTAAGGCAAAACTACTCAGTTAGTGGTAATTTCCCTGGAAACAGAACGCTTCCGTTTCTAAATGATAGTATTAAACAGTACATGTCAGATCATATAGAACCTCTTCATGGTAAAATAACATGGGTAACTGAAGAATATACTGGAGCATTTCAGTATACAACACAAGAAGACAGAAGCTGGATCCATGCAGATGAAAATAATAAATGGGCTGGAGTTTTATATTTAACACCAAATGCTCCGCTTACTGGGGGAACTGGAATTTTTAAACATAAAGCAACTGGTCTATATAAGATACCTAGGCTTTCTACTGGAGAAATAGATTCAGAATTAACAGAAATACTATATAATGATTCAAGAGACATGACAAAATGGGAAATGGTAGATTTTATTGGAAACATATACAATAGACTAGTGATTTATCAAGGTGATTTATTTCACACTTCTCTTGATTATTTTGGAACAGATATTAATAATGGAAGATTGTTTCAGACATTCTTCTTTGACACAGAAAATTAAAAATGGGATTTAACAAAATGTATTTACCGGAAGTAGAAGAATTAAAGCAATTCTTAAAAGATAATGGAAATCAAAGATTCATAGAAAGATGGTGTGTAACTTTTCAAAAAAGAGATGCAATCATCGGACCTGAGGGTTCAATTGATTTTATTAAACAATTTATAAAACAAGAGTATAATGATAGTAGAACTGTTAACAATAATCTATCAGACTCTACTAAATAAGCGCAAACCGCTTAAAATTAAAGAAGATATGAGTATAGATCAAAAAGAAATTGAGAAAGGACCAGCAGACATTTATGTTTGGGGTAAAACAGAGAGAGCAGGTACGATAGTCGTCGAAGATAGAGATAAATCTGATGAAAAGTTTGTTTCGTTTACAGATGGTTCTAGGTGTGCACGTAACCTATTAAGTGAAATGTTATTTCAGGCTAGAAATCAAGAAGATGCTAACAAGTTGGCGCTAGATCTGAATCCTGCAGCCAATGTCACTGGTAATAAAGATACTAAAAAAACAAAAGATACACCAGTTAAGAGCAACGTACAAGACGATACACCTGCCGAAATTAATGTAATGATGGAAATGCTCAGGAAAATGAGTGCTAAAAATCATGCTAATATGCCAGTTAAGGTTAACATTCCTTCCAAAGAAGTTTATGACTTATTTAAAGATCAAATGGACATTACTAAAAAGGATCTTAACAATCAAATAGGGCTGCTTGTAGAAAGTCAGATAGATAATTTAAGAGAGCAATTAAAAGAACAAATAGAATCATTTATTAAAAACTATTATAATGGAACAACAACAAAATCAAGCAGCACCAAATCGTAGACAACGAAGAGCTTATTTAAAACAACAAGGTATTATTAAAGCCCTTGGTAAGATGCAATATTTTGGCGAAGTAAGATCTAAAGTAAGATCAGAAAACATAGCGTATGGTAAGAAATTACATGCAGAAAACACTACAAGAATCGAAGATCTAAATGCTACTCGATTAGAAGCAGCATTAGACGTGGCTAAATTATCTTGGAAAGATCAAGGTTATAACGCTGAAGAAATGGAATTACTAGAAGAAGCATGGGCTCTTAATGCAATTAAAGACAAAGAGACTTATCGTGAAGATAAGAAAAAAAGGAAACAATTATTAGCACAAGTTAAAGAATTAAGGGCTAATAGAACAAAATAATCTACTGAATGATTACAATTAGTATAGAACCTGCAGACAATGGATTAATCAAATTTGTATTTGATGACAATGTTAATGGCGGAGGAGAAGAATACACGTCTAGAACGGTATATGAGTTTGCTGGTTCAAAAACAAGACCTAATCAAATTAAATTTCTTAAGGAATTAGTTATGGATTTAGGTATGTCAACTGGAACACAATTAGATGCTAATGAATTAACTATAAAATCTGATTGGGGTGTAAAGTATCGCCCTAATCAGAAAGAACTAAAATTAAAGATCGAAGAACTTGAGGTTCAGCTTAAGTATTATAGATCACAAATATAATAATGATTTTAAAGATAGACGGTGTCTGGTGTAAGACGAAAACAGAATTTGAAAAATTAGCTAAATCTAGAGATTACGATCTCGCAGTATCTTATTTTGATATTTTTAATCGCTTGATTAAGAGTGATCCATATGGATCAGAACCATCGTCTATTATTGTGGCACTCTATATTAGAAAAATGCTACAAAAACTAATCACAGATTCTAGTGAAGTTGAAGAGATTTCAATTGCATACATGTTTAAAGAACTAGACACTAAAAGTGTTTTAGGATTTAAAGACTTTATAACTGATCTTGTTCAAGATCGAGACATTAGCTTAGACTTAACTATTATCAATAGATGTGATTACCCTAAAAGAGGTGTTCTCAGCAGGTTTGATAATGTTAAGTTTATAGATAATGATTAAACATAAACTATTTTCTAAAGGAGAACAAGTTCAAGCATTGATCTCTACTACTCAAAACCCTAACATACTCATCCCTGTTAGGGCAACTATCTATGATGTCAAATTTGATGACACCAATCCTCAGTATCAAATAAGAATTAAAAAGTTTTATGATAATGCATACTTCTTAAAGAAGAATATTTTTGGTGGAAGGTTTATTAAAAACTTTGAAGGAAAAGACACTAAGATAAATGTTAAAAGAGCAGGCTATAGTACTGTTAAAGAGATAGAAGACAATTTATTTAATGGTGATAAATGGAAAAACTACTTAATTACAGTAGACTCTGTATTCTGTACTAAGACTCGTAGCGAACAAGTTACATTATTCAATAACATACAAACATTTCAAATAGAAATGTGCATCAAAGAGCTCTATGAGCTTTCTAATAGAGCAACGTATAGTGGTGGAGAATTCTTTTATAATTCTCAAGGTGAATTTATAGCATCGCTTAAAAAATTCTTAGGCAGTCGTTATCCCAGTGACTCTAACTGGAGTGCTGATCTTTTATATCGTCCAGAATCTTCAGAGATGGATGATGTAGAATGGGTTTGATATATACTTAACAGGTAATTATATTACATTAATATAATTCCGAAGATATATAAACAAACAAAAGTACAAATATCCAATGGCTGAATTCTTTTATACAGTAAAATCCCAATCAGGTTTCAACCTTGTTTTAGAAGATCAAGATGAATTCGTGCAGTTAGCAAACATTAGTGCAATTCAATTTGATGAGCAAGGGGCAGGTTCGTTTAAGGGTATACCTATTAATGGTTTTACAAAAGAGGATCCGGAGCCAGAAATAGTAGACTCTCAGGGTAATACAACAATTGACGCTGGAGCACAAGATACTCCTCCTGGAGCAAATAGTATGTATGGTGTAAACGAAGTAGATTCTAGAAAATATACTGTCGGTAAAACTGTAAGTGGTACAGGTGGTGACAAGATAGAAGATTCTGGTCAATCTGTATCTGCAGGTCAAGGACTTAATTCTAAGATGAATGCGTGGTCTTTACATAAATATAAAAACCGTGCAGATTCTTCTAAAGACGATATGTCTAGTGGTAAAGATTCTTATAATCATGCTGTTTTCCATCACAATTTATCAGATGCTTATAATCCAACTGCAAGTAATATAGTAAATGAATCTAAGGAACACCCTTCTATTGCATATTCATATAGTTATAATGATTTTATACAAGCAGAACATTACGGTAAAATATCGAATGATTATTTAATTACTCTAAGAAGATTTCCATATCCTGTTCAAGATGATCTTAAGAATATGATGATTCCTGGAAAGGACGGAAAGCCAGTCGATGGATCAATGCCAGATATAGCTAGAGCTGTAACGTGGATGTCGCCTTCTTTAGGAAATGAAATGAAAAACATTCTTAAATTTGGAACTAAATTTAATTGGAAAGAAGTAGAATCTGAAATTCAAAAAATTACAGCAAGTGCTGGTAAAAAAGGTAAAGTAGGTGCAATGATTGATGGAAGTCCATTATTAAGTGCAGTAAACGCAGGTGCAAATAACGTTAGTCCTGAACAAGCTATTAGAATAAAGGATAAAGGTGCAGGTTGGGATCCAACTAGTGAAACATATCCTAACAAAGTATTTGGTCCTTTAAATGTAATTAAAAAAGTTTTAACTAAACAACAAGGTTTAGAATTTGATCAATCATTTGAACTTAATTTCTATTATGATCTTAAAGGATATGCAGACACAAGTCCTAAAATTGCATTCATGGACACATTGTCTAACATACTTGCATTGACATATAATAACGCTCCTTTCTGGGGTGGTGCTACTAGAGGTTTAGGTAGTGGTAGTATTGGTAAACCATTTGGTGATATAGCTAAACTTAAAAGTGGTGATTATAAAGGATTCTTAAGTTCTGTTGGTGATCAAATTAAAGGTGGAGCCGCATTTGCAATGGGTGATCTTGGTAATGCAGTAAAAGGTGTTGCTAATGGTAAAGGTCTAAATGCACTGGGTGATTCTAAGATTTTAGATAATATTGTAGGTGGTGGTTTAATGAAATTAATGAATGGACCACAAGGTGCTTCAACTATTGCCGCATTTTTGACTGGTGACCCAACTGGACAGTGGCATGTTACTATCGGTAATCCATTAAATCCAATGATTGTTTGTGGAAACTTAGCAATGATGGAAAGTAAAATAGAATTTGACGGACCATTAGGATATGAAGGATTTCCTAGTAAACTGAAGTTAATAGCTACTATGAAGCCAGGTCGACCTAGAGATAAAAGTGAAATAGAATCAATGTTTAATGCAGGTAGAGGTAGATCTTACTTACAGCCAGATGTTGAAGGATCAATAGATGTTAATCAAATGTTTGACACTAGTGCATATGGTAATAAAGATAGTACAGCATCTCACGTTACTAAATCATTCCTTAAGAGGGTTTCGGATCTTAACGCTGGATAAAATTACAATATACTATGGATTTTAAAACATTAATAAATAAAACAGCTAACACGATTAAGCTAATTATGACTCAGCCAACTATGATCTTTAGAAATAAAGATAATGCTGAAATTATAGCAGAACATGTTGTTACTGAAGATGATAAAGTTAGACCTGACTTAATTGCATTAAAGTATTATGGTGATCATACTAAAACCGATATGATCTTAAAATTCAATAGAATTTCAGATCCATTTAGTATAATGCCAGGTGAAGTCATATTAGTACCTTCACCAGATACTGCGTATTATAGACTAGAAAGACCAATGTCTATTGAAGATAATATTGTTAAAAGACAATTCGTAGACACTAAGAGATTAAGTGAAAAAGATCAAAGAAGATTAGAAGCACTTAAAAAGAAATATAACAAAGAGACTCTTTTACCACCTAACGTAATACCAATTGGCAAGAAAAATTACGAGTTTGATGGAAATCAAGTTAGAATGGGTGCACAAGTTCAAACCGATGCTGTTACAGAGTCTATTACAGCCGAGATTATTGCTTCTCAAAATGAAGAAAAAAGCCAAAGAGATTTAGTATTAGACCAACAAGGCTCTGATTTTGATGGTTCTGCTAGTGGCGGAGGAGATAGTAATAGCGGAGGAGATGGAGATGGAAACAATGGAGATAATCTTACAAATACTCAGTCTGATAAAGCGTTAGATGAAGGTTCTGGTAAAGGAGGTGCTAATAGCGGAGCAAATGGCCAATCAAATGATGCTAGTGGCGGAAAAAGCGACAGTGCTGACGGAACAGGCGATAACAACAACGGTGGTGATGCTCCTGCAGGTGTTGACCCTGGAGATTCTACATCAAGCGAAGATTCACCATGTGCAAAATAAGTTAATTATAATTAATAGATGGATTTAGAACATAATATTTTAGCAGTAGTAGAACCAGCTTTAATGCCGTCAGAAATAAAAATGTATGCTGCGGGTGAAGAAGAGGGTGGTGATAAACAAACTAAACAGACTGGTAATATTGAGCCATTTATATCTGTAAATAAATATGTTTTTGGTAGAGACAATATACAAAGTGTAGATTTAGATTTATCGGGTCTAGTACCTAAGTGTAACATTAGTGTTGTTGATAATAAGCAAGCATTCGATGTTGATCATTATCCAAGAGATGGTGATTCATTTGTTTTATTAATAAATTCTAAAAATCAAGAGACGTTTAAGTCTATTCATATGGACTTTGATATTACAGAGATAACAAACGAAAGAGAAGTTGATGGTGAACCAGCAACGATTAATATGTCGGGAATTGCTAAAATACCTAAATTGTTTGCAGAAAACTGCCAAACTTTAGATGCTGCAGGTTCTTTAGATCATCTTGAATTAGTAGCTCGAGAACTTGAAATTGGACTTGCAACTAACATAGACTCAACTGATGATAATCAATCAAGAATACAGGCATATGAAACTTATTTAGAGTTTATTAAATCAATTGCAAAAGATGCTTATATAGATGAAGAATCTTTTACAAAATTTTACATAGATCAATATTATTACTTGAACTATGTCGAAGTAAATAAGATTTTTAACTCTAGCAATCCAGATATAAATGATCTACAAGTTGCGTTAGCTTCGGCTGCGGTTTCTATGGGTGAAGAAGGTGGTCAAGAGGGTGAAGATCCTGATGATATTGAAATGCCATTATTGCTTACTAATAATCGTGAGGTGCAAGGTATGAATAACTATGCAGATAAAGTTGAGCTTATCAACAATTCTAGTAAAATAAGCTTAAAGGCTGGTAATAAAAGAAATGTGATGATCTATGACAATAATAGTGATTCTGATAGATTGCAACAATTTGATATAGAGCCTTTATCTTCAACAAATCTTAGAGACATTGAAGAACCACTTAAGGGTAAAAGAACAGAAGAACGTTATCAACAAAATGTCAAGTTCAAATATATGGGTAGACAAAATGCAGGTGATGATGGTTTAGGTAACACCCATAAAAATGCTATTTACTCTAAATTGTTTCAAAAACAAAATGAGATGGAAACTCAGAAAATGAAAGTAAAAGTTACTTTAAGTAGTTTTAACCCCGCATTATATAAATTTCAAAAGATTCCACTATTAATGTATCATTATGATGGTGTAAAAATTAAAGCAGCAGAAGAAGCACAGGCTAAACAAGACGAAGCAGGTTTTACTGAACAAGCTATAATACCTGATACGGGTGAAAGAGAAGAAGAATCAAATTCACAAGTAGTAGATAGGTTTTTGACAGGATTCTATATAATAGAAAACATAAATATAAACTATGACATAGAATCAGGCTTGTCTCAAGAAGTTACTCTAATTAGAAGAGAGTGGCCAACTAAGGTAGCAGATTTAAAGGAATAGAAATCGAATATATAGGATATGCAGCAAGATTTATTTAAACATAGTAATGAGTTCAGAAAAGGAACTAAACTCAGAACCATCAACGAAGACCCAACTTATTTGAGTTGGCTAATTATGTTTTTTTGGCAGGAAAGCACTTCGCCTTTATTTAACGGAGCAGCAGAAAAATATTTATTAGAAACAGTAGGTGGAGAATATGGTCAAAAGCTGGCAAAAAACTTAAACGCTTTTAAAGATTTGTTGATGAAAATTAATACAGAAATGCCATGGTTTTGGCAAACTGTTTCTGGCCTAGAGCAATCACAGATATACAAAGATTTATCAGAACCTTATTGGGGTGCAGAGAAACCTAAATTAGAAATAGAATGCCTAGAAGAAACTGTTGATTTAACAGCAATATCTTTAATGGATCTATATAAAAAATCAGTGTATGATTTTAATAGATGGATTGAAATAATTCCATATAACTTGAGATATTTTAGTATGGCAATATATGTTACTGAAATTAGACAATTCCAACAAGATACTCATGCTAAAGATTTAAACGGATCTTATAAACCAAGTGGACCTGCACATAACGAACAACAAGCAGCTAAAACATTACACCAACAGTTGAATTTAACTGCAAAGCCATTTATTAGTTTGCGATTTGATTTTTGTGAATTTGATATTGATTCAATTTCTACAGTATATGCAGATATTACTAAAAACCCTGAATTAAGAAAACCTAAAATAGCCATTAAGTGGCAATCAACATCTCAGTTAGGATCACTATATCCTAATAATATTGAAACCACTGAAGGTTTAGGTGTTGTTGGAAATCCAAATCCGTATGATTTTGGTCCGTTTGATCCTTTGCAATCTGTTAAAGACGCTGCAGCCGATAAACTTAAGTCTATTAAGGACGGCGTAATGGGTAAAATAGACAATTTTAAAGGTGCATTTTCTCAAGAACCTAATGGATTAGCAAATGTATATGGTAGTAGTAGAACTGGATTAAGCGGTCCTTTAGCAAGCTTAGCGGATCAAGCAATTGATAATTTAACAGCTAGTTTGTTATTAGGAAACGTGCACGGTGCCAACACACTAAGTAATATACAAGATGCTATTTCTTCTGGAAGTGTAAACGCTATTGCTAATTTAGCTGGACAATTATTTACCAATAATAACAATGACAGTGCTCCAGGAGACTTATCACCTGGCAATATACATCCTACTGATAACTTTGCACTAGATTCATCGCCCGATGGTAATATTTCTCCTAAGAAAGTTTACGATCAAAGACGTGCTCCAGATAGAGATGATCCTCTTAATGATAATGTTTACGGTGGTCGAAACACGGGTGTAGATTCATCGCCAGATGGTAACTTAAACGATAACGTACATGAATGATAAAGAACTTTACAAGGACAATATTAGAGAAACTCACTGGCTTGGTGAAGTAATTGTCAACGAAGACCCATTATTACAAGGAAGATGTAGGGTAAAGGTTTATGGTAAATTTGACTCATTGACAGATGACGCAATTCCATGGGCAACTCCTATGAATAGAGATCAGGTTGGAGCACATTCAGTTCCAAGAGTTGGTGATATAGTTGCAGTTAGATTTGATAATGGAAACATTTATCACCCAGAATATTGGTTTCAAATAGATCAAAACATAGATTTAAAAACAGATGTATTAGAATCTTCAGATGCACCACATGACGTGATTAGTTTAGTATATGATGCAGAAAGAAATGTTAGAATATATCATTCCCCAGAAGACGGCTTAGTTATTACTAGAGGTAGTGGTGCTAAAGAAAGACCAATGATACAAATAGACGAAGAAGGATTCATTAAGATAAGTACAGATGCGAAAATGTTCTTAGACTGTGGTGATATATTCGTTTCAAACGAAGGTGAACCTGGAGCAGATGAGACAGAACCAGCAGTAAGGGGTCAATCTTTACAAGATTGGTTACAAACTTTATTAGACGATTATAATGCACATATTCACCCAACAGGTGTTGGACCATCAGGTCCACCGATGCCACCTACACCAGCAACTGTAGGTAAATTATCTAGTACTCATATTAACTATCAACAAAAAGGTAAATAATTATGCCCGTAATTTGGCCATCCTTTATCAGCGCAGCGGCTAATACAATTTCAAGCCACGAGTTTACAAAACCGGGTGGACTTGCAACAGCGTCGTACGAAACGCCTAAAGTTGGAGCAGATCAAGTTAATATTTTTCCACCATCACCTGCACTTATAGAAGCTATAAAACCAGGAAATCCACTAAATGCTAATCTAGCTACTAATCCTACACAGTTTACTAATATTGGAAATACTAATCCATTAAGCGGTAGATTTGATTTTGGTAAAGCCATTGCTCAAGACTATTTAGATGCAGTTAAAGGTGCGGCTATGACACCAGTTGCAGCAACACATACAAATAACGGTGCAGCTGAACAATTATTATTAAATGGATATGGTTTAGTATTTGAAAGACTACTAAAAGAAGGTGACATACCGTTAATGGATCAAAAAGACGAAGACGGAAATGTAATTGAGGCTGGTAAAGAGTCACACCCTGATTATGCTGATCTTTGTCCTGAACCTATAGAAATTCCAGATCCAATAGAAGAAGAAAAGAAAATTCAGAAAAAATTTAATAAGTTTATTGAGGAATCTAAAGAAGATCCATTTTATGACCTACACAAATTTAAGTTTTTTGAGTTCCATTGTTTAGACGGTAAAGAATCTGCAAGTGATATTATTGTTTTATTTACCAATAGGCTTTTACAAAAATTTGATTCTCTTAATACTACAGGTAGCTGGAGTAGTACTGTAAACAGAAGATTTAACTATATTAGATGGGCTACTAGTTTAGGTAAAGATCTTTATGAAGATTTTAACGCTAACGACTATTATTATGCTGACTTTCAATGGAAACAAAGATTCCCTTATGTCAATGTTACTAACGAAACTCGTACAGGAATTAAAAATGCAGGTTACGATAATTGGGAAGGAATAGTAGATGGAGTTTCTAGAGCATTTAAAGAAGCAATGGATGTTGTATTTCCAGTATATGAAGTTTCAGTTGCAGCAACTGGTAATAGAGAGTCATACACATATGATGAAAATGACTTAAAGAAAAGAGTGTCTAATGGTAGAATGGCTCCAACGCCGATGCCTCAACCTGGTACGTTCGCTAAAACAGGTGAAGTACTTTGCCCACTAGTGCAATATAAATGTCAAACTTCTTTTGATAGAGAAAGAGATTTACCGCAATACGAAAGTAAAAGACCCAGAATATTGACAGATCATGTTGTTGCTTTCTTCTCGTATGACAATGACGCAATTAGTGCTATTCAAAAATTTACAGGTATAGGTAGTGTTCCATCTTCTGCTTTAGATGAAGGTGAAGCTGAGCAAATTATTTTAGACAATATTGCTGGAATATTATGGTATGATAAAACTTCTCAGTATGTTGAAAACAAATATGTCAACTTAGAATACAAAAGACGTTGGACTAAAATACCACCTGGAATTACAAGTATTACTCCAAGTATTAGTAGTGCAGAAGCTGCTTTAACTAAATTTTTATCATTAGATCCTAAAGACGGCGGAACTGTTTTTAAATTTCAATACAATCAAGCTGCTAAAGCAAAAGAGGCTGCAGAAGAATGTGATGGATTAGAAGATGGCGCTGAAATTGCATTTACTTGGCCAGGTGGAGATCCATATGAAGAAATGGCGGCAATAACTATTAATTATTGGTATGCATGTATTGTGAAACCCTTTGCGCCAACGACATCTATGCCTCCTGCATTAATAGCCCCACCGCTTACTGGTATTTATGTACCTATTTATTATGGTGGTAAAACTAGATTAGCTAATAATTTAAGAAGAGCTTGGAATTCAGGAAAATCATTTACGATACCACCAACAAAACCACCAGCAACTGTTGTTGCGACAGCATTAGCTGCCACGTATGCTATGCATTTACTAGAATTCAAATTACTTTATTTAGGTGGAATTCCGACACCTGCTGGACCTGTCCCTATGGTGGGTTTTGTGCCTGTCGTGTTCTAAAAAATAGAAGGATATATAATATGTTACACTCTTAATATAAAAAAAATGACAAACAAATCAAAAAGAGCTAGAATCGGCGAAACTACGGTCACTTTAGCAGAAAACACAGTACAATCGAATACTGAAATAGTAGTAGAATCAACAACTAAGAAGGAAGAATTAGAAGATACCAAAGATCCATGGTATAATGCAGATGGAGAGTTCATGTGGGAAGAATATGAAGCTACTTGTGTAACCAGACTTAGAAAACCAAATCCACATATTAAAACACGAAACGGAGATAAAGTATTCTCCAGAGAATTGTACGCTCAAGAGTTGTACGATAAGATGGAAGAGTATGAGTCTAATGTCAATATGTTGCCTGAATTAACAGAAGGTGCAATATATGATGGTACTGTATTTGCGGTGACCTCAGACTTTATCACTGTCGACATCGGTTACAGAGAATCAGTTTATATTAAGTTTGAAAAAGAAACTGAGGCAGTTCAAGCCCTTAGACCAGGTGAAGCTACCTCGGTGTTAATTACAACATATCAACCAGGATCACATGTTATTGGAAGCATCAGCGGTGGTGTTAAACAAAAAACATTTATGGATCTTAGAGATGGTGTTGAAAAAGGTGACACTGCTTGGGTCGGTACAGTAGTAAATATGATTGAAAATGGAGGTTACATAGTAAGTGTTCAAGGAATTGATTGCTTTATGCCTGGATCATTAGCGGGTATTAATAAACTTCATGATTTTAGTTCTATCATAAATACTGAAATGTATGTTGTTCCTGTTAGTTTCTCACCAGATAGAGGTACTTTAGTAGTATCACATAGAAAATATCTACAAGCATTGATTCCTACTCAAATAGAAGAATTAAAACAAACTATTGATAACGAACAAACAGGACATGTTACTGGAACCGCTAAATATGGTGTATTTGTTGAGTTTAATAAGTGTTTAACTGGAATGATTCACAATAATGATTTAGACGAAGAAACATTAGTTAAGTTTAAAGCTAGAGAAATTAAGCCAGGAGACGCCATTGCGTTTAAAGTTAAAGATATAGTAAGTGAGAAGAAAATAACACTGACTCAGAAAGCAAACGTAGAAACAAATCCATGGGTAGATATTCAGTCTAGATACCAAATTCCTTCAAATGTAACTGCTAAAGTTAAAACTAAAAAGGACTATGGTTTATTTATTACAATAGAAGATGGTGTAACAGGATTGTTACATATAAGCGAAATAGGAGAAGATACAATGTCAGTATTTAAACCAGGAGATGAGATCACTGTACAAATTACAAGGATCGATGTCGACTCAATGAAAGTATTTCTTAAACTACCACAATAAGTTTAAACGGGAGTGTGATATATAATCAAACGGTAATATCATACTCTAGATGCAAAAACTTAATATAAAATCTACAAAAGAACAGATCCTGAACTCCGCGCAAATAGGCGTGGAGTTTGAGTTCTATTCTAACATGGGGCTTGAAGATACACAAAAGTCTCTTTCTGATCTATTGAATAGAAAAATTCAACTGGAAGAAAAGGCCCATTCAGATTTCGTACCTGATGACAAAGTCTTTAAAATGGAACCTGACATGTCAGGTGGTAAGGGACTTATAGAGCTTGTTACTGGTCCAATTCCTTACAGAAACGCCAGAATAATTATTATTAAAATGTTAGATTGGATTGACAAAAACGGTTATACTACTGATCGTGCAAGTATTCACTTGAATATGTCCTTTCAAAAAGATTATTTAGAAGATCCATTAATGGTTTCTAAAATGAATATACTTAAATTTATTTTAGAGTTTGACGAGCAGCAGATTTATAATTTCTTCCCAGAAAGAGAAGGCTCAACATATGCTAAAAGTATAAAATGGGTTATGCCATCAAGAGAAGCATATTACTTCGATGAAGATCATATTTCACCGCTTAATTTTAAATATGCAGATTCCAAATATTACGGGATTAATTTCTCTAAGGCTGAAAAGAACTATCTAGAATTTAGATATATTGGAGGTGTAGATTATCAAAAGAGTAAAGAACAAATTTTGTACTTATGTGAAAGGTTTATTATGCAAATGTGGAAATCATGCAATGACACTAGATTTACACTACAAAATAGAATAGAACTTAAAAAAATTCTTAATAAGAACAAACCTTTTATAGAATCACTAAAAGATCATACTAAATTAAACAAATATTTCCCTAATATTCACGTATTAGTTGATTTACAAGATAATGATCAAGTTGTTAAAGTTCAGTGGCCTAGAATAAAAGATAGAGTAATTGATTTAATATCAAATGGTACTATGGAAAGAGGAATTATTAATTATGATTCTGATTATGGTACACTTCAAATAAAGGACGGAGTTTTCCCGGCAGTATTCATTTTAGATGGATATGAATTTATAGATTGCGACATTAGAGGTAATGTAGAAAACTCTGCAATGTATAATTGCAACATAGAAGGATCTATGATTAAAAGGTGCAACGTTTATAGTAGTACAGAAATAAAAGATAGTAAAATAGAATCATGTTATGTTCATGGTAGCGCTACAGCTACTAATTGTTTTATATTTGGACGCGATGGTGTATTTAAAGGTAGAACAATTGGTGGTATATACAGAGAAGGCTTCTTGGGAAAAGATGCCAGAATAGGAGATACTACTGAAGTTGTAGTTAGTAAAAAAATAAATTAAGAAATGAGTGAAATTAGAAGCGGTGGTTATACCGGAAACGATAAGAATTTAGTAACGCCTAGGGATTTTGGAACTACATGTCTAAACGATTTCTTAACAGAAATTGCCGAAGAAATTACAGGTGCATGTATGTTGCCTGTAAATCTGCCACAAAAAGAAATTATTAACATAATTAATAGGGCTAAAAAATGGATGTATAAGAAATATGAAGACTCTGTTAGAGAAAACTATTATCATATTCCCTTTGAGACTTTTAATTCAGATTATTTTATAAACAACAGATGCCTTAATTTACCAGCACCAGCACCTTCAGGTACACCTGGAGCAGGTGGAGGTGGAGTATTTTCAGTATATGGTGTATATGATTTAACATCTGGATGGAATTCAGTTGGATCTGGAATGGATCTTAGATTCCAACCCGGTGCGGATTTTGCATTAGAAAGAATGTTATTTAGAAATATGTATAATGGATCAGGTCCTGCTGAAGCTGCAGAAGAATTACAATACTATGTATTAAATGCTTCGTTAGCCGATATGTCTAGACAGATTCTAGAAAATCCTATTTCTTATCAGTACCAAAGAAATACTGGTGAATTAAAGATTATGGGTGATACACCTAAGGGTGACGTTATATTAGAACTTTATGAGACTATTCCAGACTGTGCCTTATTTGACGATGAGATATTCTTTAGATATGTTAGTGCTAAAATAAAACAATCATTAGGTGCTAAATTAGGTATCTTTAAATTTGCATTACCCGGTAATGTTGAATTTGATTATAGTGCTATTAAAGATATGGGTGATAGTGAATTAGAAGCAATAGAAGAAGAAATCAAAGGAGATGAAGGTGTAGACTTCATGTTCCATAGTTAAAAAATTGAGATACATATATAAATGGATTTTTATATAAAAACTTTAGGAGACCCGAATTACCAGGACACACAAGTCCAAACTAACGGTGAAATAGAACAGCTCGTTCAACAGATCGAGACTGTTTTGTTTACTGGAAAGGCTGATGTTTTAGGATCACCTGGATTTGGATGTGATCTAGAAAGTTACATATATTCTTTAGGATATAATGAAGGTCAATTAAAGGACGTATTAGATACGCAAATCAAATACTATTGCCCTTTAGCACAAAAATACAGCGTTTCAACTAAGGTTAACTTCCTTAAGGGTAACGTTAGAGATATTGCATATATCGACATAACAGTAGATAGTAAATATCTCGTACAATTAAACATTAGATAAAATGGCAGAATTAAAATTTATAAGTACACTAAGAGCAACCGCAAAACAGGTCAGCGATGATGCTAGAGTTTTTATTTCTAGGGTTTATGGAAGAGCAGGTACATTATTTACTGAAGCGTCGCCATTTGCTCAAATTATAGGCGTAGTAACAGAAATTCAAGAATTAATATTATTTTATCTTGAAGATGCAGTAGTTGAACAGAACATATACACTGCTCAACATCCCGAGTCAATATATGGTATGAGTAGACTTACTGGTCATGACTCTACAAGAGGATTTGCTGCAACTGGCGAAATAGAATTTAGATGGAAGCCAGGTGTAGACTTTGATAAAATATCAGGTGCTGGAATTACAATAGAAAATAGAGCTGAATTAAAGTTTGATCTTAACGGGTTAACTTATACTTTGCTAACAAGTAAAGATAGATTTAGATTAGAGAAAAGTAACAACAAAATAATTAATACTGCAATCATTCAAGGTAAATTTGAAATACAAACATTTACGGGCGATGGAGAACCACTACAGTCGTTTAATGCACAAACAGCTGGACTATCTGATCATAGTAAAATAAGTGTCAGCGTTAACGGTGAATTGTGGACAAAACAAGAATCTCTTTATGACTTACAAAGAAATGAAAAAGCATATCTTGTTAAAACAGGTATTTCAGGTGGATTAGATGTTTATTTTGGAAACACTGCATTTGGTATGGCACCTCCACAAGGTTCTAAAATAGAATTAGAGTATGTTACACATGATGGTAAAAAAGGAAACTTAGATGATTCTAATGATTTAACATTAAAGTGGCAAGCAACCGGTGTAGATTCTGTAGGTACGCAACATGACTTAAATAATTTCTTAGATATTACGGTTACATCATCTCCTAAAATGGGAACGGATAGAGAATCTACTCAGTTTACTAAAATTATGACGCCGCTTGCTAGTAAGTCATTTGTTTTAGCAACACCTGATAACTACGAATACTTCTTATCAAGATACGGAATATTCTCTTATTTGGATGCATACAATACAACTGACGATCAATATTTAGATGATGATAATGTAATTTATATTTTTGCAATACCAGATGTTAGAAAGAAATTAGCTAAAAACCAAGATTATTTTTCTATTCCTCAAGAAGAAATGTTTTTCGATGATCAAGAATATGAAAAAATGCGTAAAGTGTTACAAGATAGCGGACAACAAATGGTAACTACTGAGGTTGTTTTTGTTAAACCTAAGGTTAGAAAATATAGTATGGACGTAAACGTTAGATATTTCGAAGGGTTTACAAAAGATGAGCTATCTATAGATATTAGATCTAAAATAGACGAGTACTTGTTAAACGTAACACGAAGAGATAAATTACCTAAGTCTGATATTATTTATATATTAGAAGAAATAGAAGGTATCGATGCTGTTAATGTTAAATTTATATCTGAGACTGAAGAAACTGCTAGAAGATTAGGTTATTTTGAATCTAAAATAGTATCGGTTGTACCACAGGATCCTGTAACTTTAGAAAATGTTGGAAATGGAAAACAAAAATACGTGTTCTTTAAAAGAATAGAAGAAGTTAGTGTAGTAACTGTTGATGAAACAACTGTTATACCTGAAACTGTAGTTGGTTTAGACAGATGGGGAGATATTATTATGGAGAAAGAAGAAGTTGCAGTATTTAGAGGTGGTTGGCAAGACAGAGACGGTGATGATATTACTGATGATGTTCTAATTAATGCAGAAGCTGCTCTAAGTATTAATTTCGAAGGCGATCCTGTTCCTAGGACAATATATACTAGGTTACAAGCCGGCGATAGAAAAGCACTAAAAAAGTCATAACAAATAATGAATTTATTTAAAGACTTATTAAAATACAACAAAAGTAAAATATATGATGCTGCTAAAACTAGACATGATTCTAGGTTAAATGTAGGTAATCAATATATGAAAGAGCGATTTATGACAAAGATGTTGTCTAAACATATTATTAGAAATAGAATATTGCGTGACTTTTTAACATTTTTAGATGATGGTTTTTTTGTAATGATCAGAGGCGTTAGGACGCTTAAGGGATATAAAAACTATACAGTTAAAAAAGGAGATAAACATATTAGATAATGTACAATAATTTAAGATTTTTTAACGGCTTAGACAATGATCTAAATTTACTTCAAGACGTAGAAGGTATCTGGAAAGGTACTCTCTATTTAGATGAGGTTTCTGAGCAGCTATATGAAACCGTTAACCTTTTTGTATTAGAGGAATGTAAACATTTAGGTGATTTAGCTGCTAATACACCAGTTGCCGAGACGGTTGATGCTACAAAATTTATTTTTAGATGGCAAAAAGATGTTTTAGGAATGTCTAATGACATTATAATGTACAGTACTAAACTATCAGAAGGCAAAATTCTAGTAGACAACAAAGAGTTTGTTGAATTTGAAGCAGAAGATAACTCAATAATAGATTCGATTGATGCAAATGGTATAAAAGAATTATCTGTTGCAAATCAAGTTGCACTACAGGTAAACTTAGCTTTAAGTTCTAAAATAGCAGGACCACATAAAAGATCATTAAACATGTATCAGTCTGTTGCTGGTGTAGAAACAAAAATAGCAGAGATACAAATATACGGTGAAGTTATTGAAGAAGACGAAAGACTTAGCGTTTTACTTTCTAACTTTGGCGCAACACTAGATGTTGGCGATTTTATGTTGTTTAAAACACATGACATTAGTGAAATGTCTCCAGATTTTAAGCTACTTAATAAGAAGCGCAAAGAACTACTCCTAGAGCTACATAACATTAAGCCATTCGTAGGAACTTATAAAGCTATATTGAATGCTATAGATTTCTTTGGCTATGACAGAATCACTCTAAAGGAATACTGGCTTAACGTTGATAAATCAGCAGAAAGTTTCGGTAAAATGTATGCTGTTCCTGTGCCTAACGCATCTAAGCGAGGTGAAATGATTCGTAAAAGATTAAAGTTTAATGTTCCTAGTAATACAATTAAGAAAACTAGTAGATTTAGCTTGGTTTATAGAATTAATGAACCTAATGGTACGTTTGATCAATGGGATATTCCTAATGTACAGGAAGTATTTGATTTTACACCCGAAGAAGTTCTAATAAAATTATACGGGCTTAAAAATAGATTACAAAAAGATTTCTTACCATTAAACGCTAAGATTATTGATATTACAGGTGAAGCTGATTATTTTGCTCAGAAAAACTTAAATGTTTGGAATATTCAAAATGGAGTTAGTTTCTTTACAGAAGGACATGATATAAAATTTGAAGCACATCCAAAGGGAAGACCTATATTTATAGAAGACACATCAATGGTTCTTAAAAGTCATTTAGATCAAAATAACGATGCTTCTAATTACAACACATTATTAAATTTAGAGTATGGAAATGAAGATACTCTTGAACAAAATGAAAGAGAAGATTTAATAGCGGCTCATTCTAAATTTTATCAAAACTATTATGACACAGAATTAAATTCATATAATCAAAATATTCCAATAGGTGCTCCTATTACTTTGGACGGCACATTAACGTTTGATGACATATGGGACGAAGCTAAATTTACATGGGATGATGCAGTTGATGCAAATGAAAATCTTAAAGTAACTTGGGATAATTGGTGGAAAAGATGGGTATATGAAGTTGAATGGATCATAACTAATAAAGATCAAGGATATGATCAGACATTTAGAGGTCCAATAGACAACTTCTTAGTATTTCCAATAACACTGCCATTTGTTGGTAATTATTCTGTTGAAATGAGAACATATGATCTTTTTGGACATAGATCACATTTTAGAATGGACGATTTAATTAATATTAGATTAAAAGATTTAGAATTATATGGCATATATAAGTGGAAAGAACTAACTGATTGGGATTCTAAGAAATTAGATTGGTCCAAATCAGGTGGTTATTGGGATTTTCCTCAAGACAACTTGACAAAGGTTGAAGATGATATAGCTACGCTTTACTTAACATTAGACAGAGCAAATTATGTACACAGAGAAGATGATCAGGGTATTAGATTCTCAACAGTACAGAGATTTGTTGATGTTTATTCAGAAATTGGTTTTAGTGAAAATACAGGACCGTACACATATGATGAATCTACATTTAGATGGAAAGATACTGAACACTTGTGGTGGGAAGCAATGAGAGTTGGAACAGATTTATCTTCAAGTTTTAAAATAAACGACATATCTCAAGGTGAAACATTAAAAGTAACACACGTTGATAGATCTGGTCAATCATTTATAGGTAACCACACAATACTTTCTACTACGCCAACTAGTACTTCTGATTTATTCGCATGGAATGCAATAGCTCAAGAATTAAACGACAGTACTGATCCTATTATAAGTAAATTTAATTATAACCCAGTACTTGAAGACGTTGATGGAGTTGATCCATTAGAAAGCGACATATTCAGATTCATTTTGGCAACAGGTGAAGAATATTCATACACTTATGATTTTGATCAGGTTCAAATAAAAACAAGTAATCCATCAAGTACTTCTAGTGTTAGTGGTGAAAATCACACAGTACATTATAATCCAACATGGGATGATACTAAAGTATTTAAAGATTATGCTGAGGTTGAAAGATCTACGCACGTGACTATTTCTACTGACATTTCTAAGTTCCCAGGAGCAAAGAATTCAAAGTGGACTATTCAGAATATAAGTAATCCAGAAATCACTGATATATACTATAATAATATGTGGTTGACTTACATATTCAAGCAACCTGGATATTACTCCATATCGCTCGAAGCAGAAGACACATATGGAAACAAAAACGTTGTAAAACGAAATATGCTAAAAGTAAAATAAACAAATAAAATGGCAAACATTACAGAAATCTTAGGAACTGACTCGGTATCATCATCGAGACCAACTATTAATAATAACTTTGAGTTATTAAACGATGAGTTAGCTAGTGTAACTGCTCTATTAAATCCGACAACTTCGGTTTTAAGTGGAGTAACTAACATTACTACTTCAGCTATTACAGTTTTGCAAAACAATTTAACGTTATTACAAGTTAATTCAAACGGTGGAACAGTAGGAACAGACTTTACATTCAACAATGCTATCACGGCCGCAGGCAATGTGATATTTAGCGGCGTTGTAGGTTCAGCTGCAACTGCTACGACAATCGCTGCACCAACTACAATTGAAAAATCAACATACTTTATAGGTGATGGTTTTACAATGCCGGCTGCAACTGATGGTCATGAAGTTATGCTTATCGCAACAGAAGCGGTTACTCTTTTAGTAGCTGCAGGCGTTTCTTTAGGAGCAACTTCAATTGCACTTATCGGACTTAACTCAACAATTACATTAAGATGTTTTGGAAATACTTGGTACGTAGTTAGCTCACATAAAGCAACTATCGTTTAATAAACAAAATTAATAAATAAATGGCGACTCCTTTAGTTAGAATACCTCAACCGCAAGGCGGCACAATGTACGCATTCGCATCGGCTGCGAGAGACATAACTAGGGCCTTTAATAATCCTGATCTAAAATTTGAATTTAGCAAGTATGCATTACTTGACTTACCAGATTTTACACAATCAGTAAATGGTTCTAATGTTATTGACTATGAACTTGGTTTAAAACAAGCATCTGGTCAATCTTATGTTGCATCGATGCCAAATGTCGATTTCGCACAAACTTTTCAAAATTATGCGCTTAACTTAGAAGAACTTCTTTTAAGAGATGACGACTATGATCCGATTATTTTGCAATCAGATGCTGAAAAGGTATTCTTTAAATGGATGTCAAAACTAGGTGCTGTAGATTTTAGACCAACTGACTCTAATGAGAGTGTTAATGGTTTATATGCAGAAAATGACAATGCTATATTAGGTGGTGCAAATTACGAAAGATTAGTTAAATATCTTGGTACTATTGACGCAGAGAACGACGTAACATATTCTGATAATACATATCATGAAGTTTATGTTAACGTTCCGACATCAGTAGGTTTTACACCGACTGTATTATTTAGACCAACTAATTATAATACAACTGCTACTAAATTATATGCAGATGATTATATTAAAGGAAGAGAAGGTCAAGCACATCCAGATCCAAATATTAACATTGATTCAGTTGTTGATCAATATAATGCCGAAAGTGGACCATATTACGATATACAAACTAACGCAACCAATTCTGTACAGATTGAATTTAATGCTGGAAGTTATGCGGCAATAGAGCAAGACCCAGACACTTCTTCTATTTTAGAATTTTCTAAAAAAGGACAGGACTTTAGATTTAATGCTATATTAATTTATTATGATCTTTACAGTGAATCAGTACCAGCAAATAGAGCTACTAATTTATATGGTGTTCTAATCTTAGATGATATTAAAGATGCATTCGGTCCTGGTACAAAAATACATGAACAAATTAAGTATAAGCCAAATGAAGTTACTGGACTTAACGGTAATGCATACTCATTAAAGCTAAACTTAAAATTTAATTCTTCTCTCGATAATGTAGGTGTTGAAACTTCAATTAATGATTTTACAACATTTTCTATGGATTTATTCATGGACACAACTACTGCACTTGAGAATGCAACACAATTGCTTTTAGAGGCAAATACAAGATACTTAGGAATTAACACACGACTATATGATATAGAATCATTAGTTTTAAGTTCTAACGATAGTGAAGACCTTGTTAATAGAATTACCGCAGTAGAGTCTGACTTTGAAGATGCATCTATTCAATTACAAGATTCAAAATCTTTATTACAATTAATAACTAAGGCACACGATAAAATTAATAGATTAATCGATGGCACGGTTCCAGTAGAATTACAATACAACACTGATGTTATATTTAATGGTAAAGGTACTGCAGTTGATAAAACTATTGAGAATAAAATAAAAATTAATAACACAGTATATGGTTATTCTTTATGCGAAGCTTGGATATACAATATAGCTGCAGAAGCTCTAGCTGCAAGATTATCTACAGCTGAGCCATTCGATGCAAATGTCAATGGTCAAGGTGCTGATAAGTTTGCAATCTGGACAAAACTACAAGAATATACTAATAGACTAAGCTTAAACGGCTTGTTATCATCGGATCCTAATAATGATCTGAATATATACATTGACGACAGTTCTATTTCATGGAAAGTTGGTCAAACACTTAAGATAGTATTTGATACGATAGACATGCAGGGTAACAATATTAAAATCTATTCTGATAAAGTTAATAGATTTGATAAATTAGTTGCTGAAATAGATGTTAGTCAACTTTTAACAAATAAACCATATATTGAGATAATATGTGTAGATCCTACAACCTATCTCTTTGAAGCAGATATTTTAAGATAATATGAATACTAACAACTCACTTTCTAACACGCTCAAGAAGCTTCTTGAAATCAATGCTAACTCTTTAAAAATATATGAAAGAGTTAACGAAGCGGTAACCACTGAAAAGAAAGATATTCCTTTGGAAATCTTAGCATCAGATGGTACAACTACTACAGTTTATGTACCTGCGTTCGGTTATATGAAACGCGAGTTAGATAGATTAGACACAAACTTAAAGGCACTTACAGGTTTAGGTAAAGGTAATACTAAAATTAAATTACCAGATGGTAGTTTTCAAAGTATTATTACTTCAGCTTTAAAAACACCAGCTAATGACATTACTAGTGTAATTAGACCTGAACGTTTTGCTACCAAAAGTAATTATTTCTTTGAAGATTTCTTAAATCCATTATTGACAACATCTTTAGATGTTTCTGGACAAGTTCCAGACGATACTGAAAGAGTGTTAATTAAAAGAATTATTTTTGATTCTACCAACGAAACTACAGTTGAATTTTTTAAAGAAAACTTTAAGAATAGAGAAGAGCTTGATTATTATAGTGTTATTAGAGATGTTGTAAATAATAATTTAACATATGTTGTTGACGAAGAGGTAAGAGATTTACCTTTTAGAAATAGCCAATATGCTGGTAAGTTTGATATTACTTCTATCGATACAATGAAAAAAGATGTTGTTGTTAAAGGTGTTACCAAAAAGAAAGCAGTTAAACTAATAACTGTAGATAAATTAACATACTCTGATAACGGTAAAGATTTAGATGATACTGAACTTCTTAAAATTGGTGATGAACTAATGCTTAATAATGGCAATAAGAACACTAGATATAAGATTTCAAAAATAGATGGATCTACAAGACAATTAGAACTAGAATTAATAGAAGGTTACGAAGCACTTAAGATAGGTGCTGATTCGTTGTCTATTTATAAGTACATTAAAGGTGGACTATCTGTACAAGTTAATTGTGGATTCAATGAAAGAGTTTTAGTATTTATTAAAGCTATTGATCCTGATTCAAACATGTTGGCAGAAAAATGGTCACCTGGTGTTGGATTATATACAAATGAATTAACTCTTTTACAAGAAGACGGAACGTTCATTAGATTAGATGATTATTACAAGGAAAATGTTGCAGACTTTGGTCAGTATATCAAGGCACTTAAAGATGACGCTATCCCACCTGCAACCATAGGTGTGACACCTGATGCTCCAACATTGAACAACAGTAACTTTAAGGTTGTACAAATTAACAGACACCTGACTAAGAATGACGCATCTGATAAGATTAAAAAGTTCTCGGCAGATAAAACCTCGGTTGAAGAAACAATTAAGAAATTAGACGATACTATTTCTAAGAAAAGAACTGAAATTTCAACTAAGAAATATGAATCTGAGGTTCAAAGAGATAAAGATAAAAGTGAACTTAATGCATTAATAGAAGAAAGAGCAAGTGAAACTAAACTCTACAATAGTTTAGTAAATCAAATTCAATCATTATCTTCTAGTACTAATGCTACAAATATTTCCCCTAAATTTAGAGTTAGAGGTTTTTGGGCTGTTCCTGCGCCTAAGAAAGTTGCAGACACAGTTCCTCAAAGCGTAGTACAATTCTCAGTACAATATAGGTACTTATCAACAAATGGTAAATCAGGAGAAGTTTCTCAGTTACCGTTTACAGATGGTACCAGAGAGAAAACTGCAGTATTCTCAAATTGGAATGAAATTAAAACTAGCGTTAGACCAAGAGGAAGAGTTACTAAAGTAACTAATGCACGCCTTGGACAAAGATTAAGAAAATTTGAGTGGAAAGAATCTTTAGTAGAAGATGCACAAGAAATTAACTTTAATCAATTAGATATTGCAATTAATCAAAACGAACTAGTTGAAATTAGAGTAAGATCTATTTCTGAAGCAGGTTATCCTGCAAACCCAATATATTCTGATTGGTCAGCACCAATTACTATTGATTTTCCAGAGGCTGAGATAGACACAACTGATTTAGATGGATTAGTTCAGAAAAACTTAGCGGAAGTAGCTGCGGTTAAAATATCTGAAGAATTAACCTCTAAAGGAGTATTTACACACGTTGATGAAAGCTTTGTAGCTAATGAAAAGTTTTATGCTCACAATGCGGCATCAATTGCATCAGGTTTCTTATCAGCAGAACAAAAACCTATTTCAGTATTTGACAAACTAATTGCATTAGAATCTCAAATAGCTGCACTTAAAGAAGGTATTGAAGCTGAAGTTGGTGAATTAGTAGTTACAATGAGAGCAGAAGACGGTACGGTATCAGTTATACAAAACAACACTGTTAACCAAGTATTTGCTGGTTATTATGTTGACGAAGTTGCAGAACTTACAGTTAAGAAAGGTCACATTGTTACTAAGACATTCAAATTATTATTAGAAAATACTAAAGCAACGAAATTAGAACTAGTTGCAAGATTAACAGGTGATAGAACTAAACCAGTTTACAAATCATCAGGTTCAGGTTCTATAGAACATGGTAATGGATTCGGTGTTCAGTTAAATGATCAAGAAACATCAAGCATTGATACTAAGGTTGCAACTGATACTTATTACACATCACAAGGTAAATACGATTTAGCCCCGATACAATATCAAAACGTGGCTCCATCTGCAATTGCTAATGTAGAAGATTTATTATTAGAGGCGCCATACCAGTCTGCACAAAGAAGGGGACAATTTATATACAATAGATATATGGACGTTGCTAATCAAAATCCTCTTTATGTAACTGAATCATTAATAGACGGAGCAAATGCTAGTCTAACTAATTACGAATATGTTTTAAGCTATGCTTCATTTGAAGCCGATCCAGCAACTATTCAATTAAACACACCAACAGGTAACGGAGCTTCAAATGACTTTATTTGGACTGGAACATTTGGTGTACATGCAAATGCATCTAACTTAAATTCTGATTTTGATACAAATATGGTAGATGTGTGTTCTGTTGGAACAATAGGTGCAGCAGCGTATAACACGGGTATTTATATGCATAAAGATCATCCTGATTTAGAAAACCAATACAGTAACTGGATGGTAGACGGAAGTGGAAATGCAATTTCATATTCAGAAACTACACAAAAGGAGGCATTACAAGTTCTTGTAAATCAAGCTACACATACAATGCCAATAACTTCTACGTTTGTATCAGGTAAATCGTTTAGATCTGTTGGTGCTTTTGGAGCAAGCTTTATTAATATTAATAATGTTAAAGCTAAACAACAATTAGGATTTCAAGATACAAAAGATAGCCAAATTATAGCAGCTGGTGACAGAACATTTAAAATGTCATTCGATTCTAATGATCAATTCTTATTAGGTGGAAGATCATGTGGATCTTTCTTATTCATGTCTCCTATTAATTTAGCTACATTATCTGTTGATGGAGAAACTAAACAATCTAGAAAGTCTATTAAAGGTAGAGATAAATCAGGTTTAGATAATTCTAATGCACTTACAGTTGATGTTGTATTCCAATATAGAATGACAGATTATTTTGGTAATGATGCAGCTTCTGATAGAGGAAGAATTGGTGGACAAGCTAAATTAACTTTCCCTAACTTAACGTATACAAAAAAGATTGGTTTTGATATTTTTGATAAATTTGATCAACACTTTACATTTGATTTAGAAATATTTGCCAAGTACAGTGCAAAGGGTAAAAACTTAAACTCAATAAGAGCCGCTCAACTAGTTAGAAACGTACCTAGTACGAATACATCTGCAGTTGATAGAAGAATGTACGACTTTAAAGGTTATTCTGTAAGGTAATATGGAAAAGCTACTGCTATTATGTTAGATATATAATAGAGAAAGTAGTTAGTACTCTATTAATAAAACAAGTAACACGATAAATGGCAGCACAAAGTTTTAAATTATTTCTAGCATCAGCAAGCTCTACTTCGGCATGTGGCTTTGATCGTACTGATGTGTCAGAAGTCGAAGTCTTCTATGACGACAACAATGGTGTGATTACTACACCAACACTTCCTAGTGGTTTACAATTATATAAAGATGCTACTTTAAACACGTCGGCTGGCAACGAAATTGACGCAACAGACCTTAACAGTCAAGCTGGAACTAATTGGTGGGCAATAAAGAGCGCTACCTATTTCGGTGAAATACAAATTAATAGTGCAACTGGACAGACTACGAGTGTCTTTACAAACTGTCAAGTATCATATCTAGATATTAGATTTATTGATGGTAATGGCACTACACTGACACAAGCAAGTGAAGGCGAGGCCGTAAAACTTGATATTACAGCAGTAGGTGATTTAAACGGTGTTTCTGTTAATTATGATATAGATGCGAACAGTCAGGCAGAATATGACGATATTAACTTATCAACAGGTGGACAAATATCGCTGACAAATACAGGGTTTAATGCAGATCCATTTAAATGGGGAGCATCATTTAACATCGTTCTTGAAAATGATAGTCTTGCTGAAGGTACAGAAGAATTAATATTTTCTCTGACAGATAGCGCTGGTAATAGCATGAGTCCTTACGATACTGTAGCTATAGATATTCTAGATGTATCACCAACGCCAACACCAAGTAATAGCCCAACACCTTCACCATCGCCAACTCCTACACCAAGTAGTTCAGGTCTTATAGGTTTTGCATGTAGTGATGTTAACTTAGACCTAAGTGCTTTATCAGGATTATCTGTTGGTACAACAATTGACATTAGTTTAATAGTAACCGATGCTGGTGTAGTAACAGCCGTATCGCCAGTTGACATTCAAAGTGGTTCTGCAACATACGCTGTTACAGTTTCTGTGCCTCCAAGTGGTTGGAGTAATTCTGGACAAGATATATCATGTGACGGAGTTATTGTAGGTGATAGTGCACCGACCGCTAGTAATTTAACTATAAGTCTTGATTCAGAAGAAGATCAAGTTATTAACATATTTACACTAGTAAGTGATGATACAGATGCTGACACTGCCCTTACAATTACACTGGGTAATTTAAACCCTATAATATCAGGATCATCTCTTACACCTCTTACTAACGGCGAAACAACATATCAAGCACCTCAGTTGGTGTTTGCTGACGGTGACAAGACACAGACATTTGATTATACCGCAGTAGATACTGCTGGTAATTCATCTACTGGAACAGTTACTATTAATATAACAGCTGAAACCAACATTGCTCCAGTATTTGTCGATGCAAATGGAAACAATATAACAGAATATTCAATATCTACTAGTCTAAATCAGACAACTGCTGTAAGTACTGCATTTGACGCAACAGATCTAGAAAATCATAGTATTACATATCAGATTGCTCAAGGTGTTAAAGGAGTCGCAACACTAGACCAAACTAATAAAACAGTTTCATATATACCAAACACAGGTTCTACTTCACAAGATACTGTAGTATTAACTGCTACAGATTCTGAAGGAGCTAGTACTGATATTAATATTGCAATAAATATTTCATTTCCTGCATTCTTTGAAATTGATACAACTTCATTTTTTAATAATGAAGATGATGCATGTTTAGAGCCAACAAATACCTCAGCATGGTTCGCAACACAAGAGGCAACACAATTAAGTGATCTTGAAGTAGGTGATACTTTATATACTAGCTCTTCATTCTCAGCAACTAAGGGATCTACTGGGGCTGCAACATACTGTAAACTAGTATCGGGAAATCAAGAACAAGTAGTAACATTAGACCAAGATGGTAAAATACTAACTATCGGAGCATGTCAAGCACAATCAAATTTATTCGAAAAAACCAGAGTTAGGTATTCTGGATCAGAGACTAATCTTTGTAATGATCTTGGAGGCGAAGTAGTAGAGGTGTTTTATGGAGTTAACGCTCCCGGTGATCCTTCAAAAAACCTACAAACACTTGTCATAGACAACACATACTTGTTTGTTAGTAGTTATAGAGCAAACCAATTTGCTAATGGCTTTAATGTTGAATTAGAGGGATTAATCCCAGCTGGTTTATATCAGGCTGAAACCGAGCCCGTAACTTATTATAAAAGAGGCGTCAATAATGAATGGACTCAAAACGGTGGATCATTATCATGGGATTGTCCTGAACCACTAGATTATAACACATATAGTTTAGGTCAATTAACATATGCGACAAGTGTCGATGAAGTATGCGGTTCATATGCCGATACGCAAGATATTTACTATAGACTCCCAGAAGTTAATAGTGGACAACCTGCACCGGCTATAACATTTCTTGAGCTGTCTCAAGGAAATATTCCAATATTCGTAAGCCAACTTGCTGCAGATGAAAACCTAATAGAAGGTTTGGCACCTGCAGGTGTATACGCAGATACTAATGGTGATTATTTAGTATGGGACAACGAAGGCGATGGGTTTGGATTTAACTGGTTTGGATTTAACAATCAAAATCAGTTTGTAAAGAATTCTGAAATATCAAAATTAGGTAGTTGTGCAACATATATTAGACCAACATCTGATACTTCGCTGCAATTTACGGCTGGTGATGGTGGTATAAATGACACTAACGTATATTATGTATTCTATGCTTGTAATTCGAACACAGATCAAATTAATTCAGGATCATCGGCTGGAACACTTTCTCAATATTGGAATCTATATGTAGTTGATGCTGGCTTCGATATTACAATGACAGATGAAGGTAATTCTGTTGCAGTAAATGAAAGTCCACTTAAGGGTTTAATCGATAGTTTTACAGGCACAGATGTACAAACAATACAACCCAGAGGATATGATTGCTTAACGTTTATACACACTGTATGGTCTGAAACAATGGCAGATGCGGTAAACATCATTAAAGACAAGCACACATCACAATATATTAAAGTATCTGGTATCAACTCTGTTGACATAGGACTTGGAAGTGAACAAGAAATAAGTATTTACACTGGTGATAATTGCGATTTATGTGGAGATCCTACCGAAAACCCAAACTATACATATAATATGCCTATAATGGATGATTCCATTATTGAAGCTCTAGGCCCTAATTTTGAATTGGAGTCTAATTACAAATTAGATAACGTTTCTAAACCTCTTTTAAGAACAAATCCTAAGCTTACTACTAATGTTAAGTTAGTTGTTAGCAAAGATGATAATCTATACCTAGAAAGTATAAATGCCAGTAAAGAATTGGCGGCAATAGAATATAAGAAGTTTTCAATTAACAAGGATGGTAGATATGCGTACGATATTGCTAATTTCTATAATGTGAACTCAACTCCAAACGAGCTCATGTTCCAAACAAAAAGAGACTATTCAGATATTACCGTTTTAGATAGTTATGAAAAACAAATAGAAGAATCATATCAATATGGTACAAACTATAATTTTTCTAAATCTCACACAGAAGATTTTAGAATATTTGCACCAATATGGTTAGATACTCATATACCTAGAAACTTTGTTATCTATAGAATTAATGATCCTGTAGGATCTTTACAATTTAAAGATAATGCTGCAGACAACTTAAGTAGAATCAAAAGCCTTCTTAAAAATTCAGAAATTATCAAATCATTTGATTTAACTAGAAATTCTAACATAGGTACATATTTAAGGAATCACGTACAAGACGAAACTTTTCCTTCAGCTCCAATTACTGTAAACTTTGAAAAGTCTGAGAAATCTAATTTTAACGGAATCGATCTTATCAAAGGAGGATTTACATCTAAAGGAGAATATTTATATAAAGACTATGTACTAACTGATAAGCCATTAATTGAAGCAAATGACTATATAACTGATGCATTTAGAAGAAATCAAATAGCTTCGGCAAACTTAATTAATTTAGAGTTTTTATTTGATGATGATCTAGCATCGGAATACAGTGTAAATAGATACTTCGGATTATTTGTAGATGAAATAGATTCAGGTTATGGTAGAATATTCTCTATTGATGGTAAAATACACCATTTTAAAGAATTAAATTCTTTAGTCGATGCAATAAAGCCCGAAACTGCAATACCATCATATAAACAAATTACTACGATGCCGATGTTAGCATACGCTAGCGCTGGAAATAAGTTATTTAATATCTCAAGTAATACAGTATATGATGCTAAAGAATGGAAAGTTGCCATAGAAGATGGCGGCAATTACATATCTGATCAATTAGGTATAAAAGACACTGGTAGATCAATTGACCTGGTTGAAAACAATGATCACGGCTACGACTTTATAAAGCTAAACATAACTAATACACCATCTACTAATGATTCATTAGGAATCACGAATATTAAAGAGGAGGCCAACAAATTTACGTTCATTAAGCATGTTGAAGGAGAAACGATTGTATTTGCAATTGATGACCCTACAAATCCAAATACACCTAAAACATTTTCGATAGTAGCTGCGGCAGATATGCCAAACACTATTAAAACTATTTACAACAAGGTAACATTTGGTACTAGTGTTAATGATATTCCTCTTACTGTTTTAGAAGATTCAGAATTATTCCGAGACATTTTTGATATTACATACGATACTTCAGTTTCGGTTGGTGTTAAAAGTTTATTTTTTACTGAAAGACATGCCAACTTAGGAGATCTAAATTTAAGAATACTTTCACAGGGTGATTGTATTGTTAGAAATGATGAAATTCAAACCAATCTAAATTTACAAAATAGTATATACAGAGCAGAATCTCAAATCGATGCTGGTAGATTTGAAGGGTACAGGTATTCTAATCAAGGTACAACAACTAATGTTGCTGTCGCATTAGCAGCATGTATCGATAGTAATGAAACTAGATTTTCTGCACACAACGTTGGATCAATAGTTTATATAGTTAGTAAAGTATCTGGATATGAGTTAATGCAATCTTGTTTATTATTAGGTAAAGGTAATGTTAATGAATTCTTAACACTAGAAAATGCGGATCTATATAATAGATTACAACTTAGAGAGACAATAGATTTATTACCAGGACAATCGATATTAGAAAGATATGATGCATATTTCCTTTCAGGTGGTAATGCTCCTAGGAAATCAGTATTTATAAATAATGAAACGTTAAGTGAAGTAAATGTAAATGATTACATAGAAACCAGATACGCTAATGTTTATAATAAAGTAATAGATGTTGTAGAAGATATTACAAGGACTAACAGTGATTTTTCTAAAGTAATTTTAGAGGATAAGAATGATTTAACAGATGGTGATAGTAAAGTGTATTATGAAAATGAAGTCAGATTGGGTTTATTTTCAGCATATGACATGTACGACTTAAACGTTGATTTTTATGACACTTCTAATTCAGATATAAAAGAATTAGTGTATGAGACTCAATCTGAAATAGATTATGAACCTTATACAAATGCTGTAAACAATATCGATGAAACTACTGGACTTGAAACTACTATATTAAGTGCTAGAGATATTTTTAGTGAAGATTTTGAATTGAATCCAATTGATTACTTCTCTAATTTATCTAAAATATTAACAGAAGAATCTGTAGATGACGAAGAAAATGATCAAATAACTTCAGAGTTCGATAGACTTAAAGAGAATAACTTAAAGAAATATGCTACTAATTCTAGAGTAGTGCCTAACATTAACAAGTGGGTACTCAAAGATGCTGTGACAGTTAGAGAACAGCCATATTATTTAAACGTTAACGAAGCTTTTGGTAGAACTAATTTCTCCCCAGATTTAACAACTTCTGAAAGAGACAGAGAATCTATGACACATGAGTGGTTCTATATGGAAAAACCACCTAAGTATTTAAAGTACAATGAAATTAACGATACATTTAGTTATGTTAACTTTATTGAAGGATTTGACTTAAGCGCTAATTTATTTAAAAGTACCGTCAATAATTACTTTGATATGTTTATGATTAGTGATGGGTTTGAAAAGAAACTCACATCAGAAGATCTAGTAGACATATATGACGATATTTTTGAAAATGATCCAGAAATAAATTCACTAGAAGATTCTATTACTTCATACATTAAGACTAACCTTTTAAAGAAATATTCGCTAGTAGATGGTGGTAATAATATATCACATGCAAGCACAGTATTTAAAGGTATTAAAGTTGATTTTAAAAACAGAAAAGAATTTGTAAACACAACAGCTAGTGAATTTGTAAACAGCAGTGAATTTAATGGCTATAAATTCAGTGTACTTCTTAAAGTCAATGAAGATGCTGAAACTAATAGTATATCATATGAGGTAATTCAAAACAAACAATTTAAGTTTGTTATCATGTATATTACTTTAAACCTAGGTGATTTTTGGATTGACAATAACATGAATAGAAAACTACTTTATCAATTAAACCATAAAATAGTATTTGATTCTAATCTAAATGATTTTACATATGCTGATACTAAGTTTAACGGTGCATTACAATTCAATGATTCTTCAATAAACTGGTCAGACGAAGGACCTTACACTATTCCTGGTATTTCTCATATTACAGGGACATTACCTCAATTTGATTCTCAAATAACACTAGGTGATAATGGTTTATATGGTGACATTCATATAGATTTATTCCCTAATGATAGTACTAATTCGATTTATAAAGTTTCTGTAACAGCAGTAGACTCAGATAATTCATTAAAAATATCAGGAAAACCAATTAACGTTGTTGACGAAAACGATATATTAGATATTGAATTTTTACCAAACTCTATTCAAGGTGGTGCAGTTTATACATATGTTGGTGGTGGTGCAAATGCACACAAAGTCATTTTAGAAGATTTGACTGCAAAATCAGTTGCAGACTTAGTAAACCTAAACAACGACGAAATTACATACACAACAGTTGATGTCGACGGAACTGTTTTAAACAATAGATTTGTTATTAATTTTAGTGACGGTACAGAAATAATTCAAAGATCTAATCTTAACATTGAGGAAGATACTGATAAGCCTAAAAGTTTTAAATTATTTAAAGGTAACATTGGTTATAACTTGATGTCTGATTCTGAATATTATCCATTCTTAATAAGACACAATGGAAATTATACAGTAGATATGAAACCTATTGTTACATTTACAGATGCATATTCTCACTTTAAAGTTAACAGATTACATTTGACTAATAATACTAACGAGCTTAGATTCGAAGAGTCTTTATATAAACATTCATTAACTAAACTGGATGAGTTCAACAGGGCAGATGCATATTATAGAAGATATAATAAGTGTGGTATCACGTTTAATTTAGGTTTTATCAGTGACGATGGTACACATGATTCTATGTGGGGATTAATTAAAAACCACTTCTATCATAAGGTAAATGAAATAAATCCTAGTGGTGTAACTAAACTTTCAAGTACAAGTGATAAGTTGCCTTTATATCCGCTTATTGGAGAAATAGCCATTGATAAAAAAGATATTAATGTATTTAGATCCTCTTGGGATTCTGAATATTACACAAGATCTTTGGCAGGTGGAAATTCTACAAATGTTCCGGGTACATTAGACACTCACGAAGAAAGATCATATTTAGCGTCAACTGTAATGAAGCCTAAGGATTCATACAATCTTCTTGATTTCAATACATCGTATGTTACTTCGGAAGAAGAACTTGATGATATTTTAAGAAATAGCGCAAATACAAGTAACGTTGTCTTGTATGAGAATAAAAATCATATTATAGCCGATTTTTACATAACAGACACATTAATTACTAAACTCGCAAAAGACGGCGTATTAGAGAGTATTTCAAGATATGTTTCTCCTGTTAATTCAGCTGGAAATAAAGAGACATTGACTGATGATGCATTACTATATGCTGAAAATAATTTAATAGAAACATATATACTTGATTCTATTCAATTATACACTAAACAATTTAAGGGTAAAGGTTCTAAGATTATAAATGCAGTAACTATTGATCAATTAGACAGTGATGGTTTCACACTTGATAAGAATAATTTTGCATATAGAAGTCACGTCCAAAAGCCAATGAATTTTAGGTTGATATATAATAAAAGATTAGGCTACTCTTATGATATAAAACCTATGATAAAAATAAAGTCATAAAATGGCAATCAACATTAGAGAAATATTACATCCGAGCGATTCTGATTCTATCAAGTTTGAGAAAATTAACTACAACTTTGATCAGATACTAGCAAATGGCGGTGGGCCAAGAGGCCTAAAGGGTCAAAAAGGTGATCAAGGAAATCCAGGTTTAACTGGAGCCAAAGGTAATCAAGGTTTAAAAGGTGAACAAGGTTTAAAAGGTGAAACTGGAACTACTAATACTCCGTGGTCTTCTGTAGATCCAGCTGGAGCTAACTCAGCTGCTTATAAAATTTTAAAGCCAAAAAGATTAGGTTTAGCTTATACTCCTATTGTATTTATAGGTGATGAAGGATTTGACGAAACATCTTCACTTGACGGCACAAACGCAGGTATTAATGCAAAATTAACTATTAAAAAGGATTCAATTGCTTTTGATAATTATTTTACATTAATAGATGATGTTAGTGGAGAGGAGATAGTATTTACAGGAACATACGATGCAAATACTTCTATAACTAGATTTGCTATTCAAAATGCATTTCAAGCAACAAATATTCAATTTGCAATAAATGTTGATTCTATTGATTTGGATTCTAACAACACTACTACCATAACAGGTGGATCAGGTGTTATAGTTCAATCAGGAGGAGACACTAATATTAAATTAGAAACATTAGGTGCTGGTATATTAGATATTGATTCTAATGCTGAATTTAAAGGGTTTGTTAAATTAAACAATACTTCAGATCCTGTAACACCAACTGCAGGTATGCTTAGGTATAACTCAAATACAAACGTATTTGAAGGTTACTTTTCAGATAACGAGTGGAAAGAATTATGTACAACATGCGGTGCTGCTGTTCCTAACTCAATAATAATAGGAGGTGGAAACATTAATGCAAATGCAGATGGTACACCAGTTAATAATAATAGTATTTCTATAGGAGGCGGAAACATTGACGCAAATGCAAACGGTACTCCTGTTGGAAGTTCACAAATGAACACATACTCTATAGACTTTGCTGCTGGAACTACTACTTCTGATTGGAGTTTTGATTCTGCAGAATTAGTAATTGCTAGCTCTAATGGTGCAACTCAAACTTCTTGGTCAACAATTGGAAATGGAGGTACATTAGTATTTGAAGCCGAAGATAGTACTTCAGTTCAAGTTAAAATTAATGCAACCGCTGGTACAAACAGACAGTTTGACGGTGATGTAGAAAATACATTCTCAATTACAGAAAGCGGAACAGCTGATATACAAAACATAACAATTGATGCTACCGTTGCCGAATACATAATTACATTTAATACAACAGGAGCTTTAAGTGATGGTAATTGGGCATTAACTGTAGAAGCTACTACCCAGCTTGTACTTTCTAGCATAACCTTTGATTTTGGTGATTACACTGATGCACTTTCGCAATTTGACGGAGGCGTAGACGGTGCTAACTTCCCAATCACAGTACCTTATACTTTAACTAACGTACCACTTAATACATCTCCAGCTGCACCGGGATCTGTATCAGATACGTATGTCTCTGGAGCAAATGCAGGTGGGCCTTACGCTCCAACTGGAAAAGGCTCAAACTGGACGGGTAACTATGAATTCACAAATATTGCTAACAGTAACTCTATTCAGACAGACAGTATTGAGGTTACTGATCTTAACGGTAATTTATATGATGCGGGTAGTTTAAGCAGCTTTTTCTATACAATAGATACTTCTTATTCTCCTCCAGGTGGATTTGAAGAAGAAGCTGACGAAGGTGGAGGAGAGTACTCCTTTGGATAAACATAATATTAAGATAATAAAATTAAAATATATAAATTAGAAACAAACAAAATTAAAAATGGCATATACATACACAAGAACAGTAACAGTAGTTCCAGCAGATGATAGTTATCTATGGGATAAACAAGGTGCTACGTGGATTAATATTGTACAACAAGGTACATCTGACACTTGGGATATTGAAGTACTAGATAATGCAACTAGTAGTAGCAGATCAGCAGTATTATCAGTTAATCACTCTGACGGATCAACTACTAACTCTATTACAGTTCAACAGGCAGGTGATGGCGGAGTACAGGCTTCTCCAACGCCAAGTCCAAGTGCAAGTGGTAATCCACCAACGCCAACACCAAGTAATAGCCCACAACCTTCACCGACGCCATCTCCGTCTAGTTCAACTCCGTTGACTCCGACGTTTACGTTCGATACTGGAGACACACCTGCAGGAAGACAGACCATGACCGGTAATGATGCTTACTTAGACGTATCATATACCATTACTAATGATGGATCTACTTCACCGATTGCCCCAAGCAACATGGGAGTGGAAGATTGTTCACCTAGTGGATGGGTTTCAGGTGCTAATGAATCGGGCCCTACGGGAACGAACGATCCAACTACATTTACAGGAGTTTACAGGTTTACTAAAATGCAATCAGGAAATACTAATATAAATGTTGATTGTCCAGTTGATGGCCCATACGGAACGACTGATACATGGTATGTAATGCTGCAATTCATTTCAAATCCTAAATAATTTAGTTAATATATGGAATTTATAAAGAAAATATTTGGAAATAAGAACACCCTAACATTTGTATTGGGTGCTCTTTTTGTACTGTTGTTTTTAAGACAGTGTGACCAGGTATCATCTTTGAAACAGGATGTTAAGTATGCAAAAGAAGACGCTGAAATTTCTTTAAATAATATGATGGCTTCTCAGGATTCTGTTAATATTCTAAGAAATGATAACGGTGATCAGTTAGCGCAGATAAGATCTTATAAGGTTGATTTATCAATTAAAGATAATAAACTTATTAAGATGACTAACAGGTATAAAAAGGCGTTGGACTTAAACGATGATTTATCAGATGTTAATTCTTTAATCTCTGCTGAGTTAGAAATTCAAGATAGCTTACTGGCAAATACTAACGTAACACAAATAGATTCAACTTCAGCGGAAGTAAAATATGAATCGTTTAAAGATTACGGTGGAGGTAATAGTAGATCTCTATTTGGAACTTCTACTTTAAAATATGACTTTGGTCAATTTAAAGTGTTAGACAGCAGATTTGAATTAAAACAAACATTAAGCTTATTCGCTGCAATAGAAAATGTAGACGGAGCTGATAAACTAAAATTAAGTACTAGTTATCCAGGTATAGAAATTAAAGACATTGAAAATATAAATTTAATCAATACAAGACTAAATAGAAAGAATGAGAAGAAATCAGGATGGTCTATTGGAATTGGAGTTGGTTATGGTATAAACTTAAATAATAATCAAGTAATTAGCACTGGTCCTTCTATTGGTTTAGGAGTGTATTGGTCACCTAAATTTTTGAGATTCTAAAACAATATGGCAAAATCATCAAGATATTTCAGAATAGACGAAGACGTTTTATTAGAATTCATATATCACGATCAAAGTAATCCAGATGCAACTAAAATTGAGGTGGATGATAATGGCAGTGAGGTAAAATTCTTAGATACTGTCAAAAACGTAACTACAGCACCTAGACATTTAATAAATGAATTAGGTAGCGATGTTGTAAACTTTGACGTTACAACAAATAGTGGTTATTTGTCTATTGAAAACTTTGCGGCAAGAACTTTACTTTTACAAAACGGTAAAACGTATAAATTCGACTTATCTGCATTAGATAATCCTGGAGATTTTACTATTAGTGGATCATTAGGCATATATTCTTATTCTGGTACTACAATGATAGGACAATACATTCCTAATCAAAACGGAACTGTAGAATATAATTATCCAAACCTTATAGGTGGTAAAATAATAGTAGACACTAGAGCAAATCCTTTATTTTCTACTCCAGACGAAGTTACAGGTAATGACATTAATCAGCCAATAGGACGATACCACGGTATCAAAGTCCCTAATGACGAATCAAGATATGCATTATTAGGGTATGACTCGACTGGATATTATGAGATGTTTAATTATATCAATAATGCTTCATCATGGACTGGCGGTAACGAAGCTGATCTTATTAACTACCAAGTAGAAGCCACACAAAATATTAATTACATTCAATATGATTCTGTAAGACTTCACTTAAAAAGTGGTTATAGTTTTTCTGCTAGAAATTATGAAGGTTTCTTATTTGAAGTTACAACCGAGAGAACGACAGGAATAAAAAATTACTTGACACAATTAGTATATCTTAATACTAGTAATTATGAGTATGCAAATCCAAGACCTTTTATTTTAGGTGAAACACTATGGAGTAAATTTATTGAAATTAAAATTCCTTCTATCATTGGACAAAACTCAGAATTTAGAGATAGGTTTTACGGAGATGGTACTATAGGTTCAAGTGATTTAGATATAACTTCAAACTACGGTGTAAGCTTTAAGCTAATAGATAAATTAGAAGTAGGAAATGGCTTTGATTATTTCTATGTAGGTGAAGAAAATAAGTTTACAGTTTCTAGAGAAGACGAATATCAAGATTTTACAGTTGTAATAGAAGATGCAAATGACGGAGACTATTTTAAGATCTATGGTGAGAAAGATAATTCTATAGGTGCATTTGAAGCATATGTTCTTAATAGAATTCAAACAAGTTCGGATGATATTATAGCAATATTTGACGTTGATGTGTTTGAACAGATAGGATCTACATATGTAAAAACCAATGAAATAACATTTACACAATATGAAGATTTTAATGATCCTATATTGTTTAGACCAATAATAAAAAATGCAAACGTTGCTGTTAACTTTTCTATAGAAGTAACTATGAGAATATATAATCAAACAGATAACACGCAAATAGTAAAAAGAGCTAGCATGATTTTAAATCAAGCTGGTAAGTACGGTAAAAAACTTTCAGCATTAAAGATTAATAGTCCAAATATAATGACTGAGGTTTATAATATACTGCCAAATCTTTCAGGTAATAAAGTAATTAAAAGCTTACTTATGGACAGTGTACCTCGATCTGTTAAAGTTGTACCTGCATTTATAGAAAGACACAACATAATAGCAACATCTTCCAAGGTCAAACTAGAAGGTGAAGGCAATAATTTAATGATAAAGGATGTTGAAGAAATTGAAACTTCTGCATTTATGGAAGAGGGAAATATTAAAATTAGTATTCCACCATTTGCATGCTACTTTAAGTTTGTTATATCAAAAAAGATTGGAGATGATATTCAGTTTATTTCATTTGAAAATGCAGAGAGATTAGTATTATCATTTGGAGATGGAACTAATAAATTAGTATTTAATCATATATCTAATAAAGATATTGACATGGGTGAAGGTGAGGTTTTATTTAAAATAAATGAAGCTAATGCCAAATCAATCAGAAACATGACAAATAGTAAATTTTATATCAGTGTAGATAATGGTACTGAACAAACTTATGTAACCTCTGGACAATTTATAAAAGCTTAATATGATTTTAAATAGTAGGAATAACACATTTGACTTTAAGTTCCCTAGGAATTTTATACCTGAAGAAGTTTCTGCAAAATATAAACAGTATCTTACTAAGGTACCTGGATCTGTATTGGCAGAGCCCATAGATTTTATTAACTATTCTGTTCAAGGCGTAAATATTCCAGGTGTTTCTTTTGATCCAATATCACAAGCGGATAATGACGGTTCTATAAGATACCAACGAGGAGCAGTTCCAATTCAAAATACTATAGAAAGACAATTTACTGTTACTATGCAATTATTAGATGGTTTTATAAACTATTGGATAATGATGGACACTTTATTATATTATTACGCAAGATCTACTACTGATCCATATACAGAGCCATTAACATTAAGGATATTAGATTCTGAAGGTGCTTCAGTTGCATATATGCAATTTGCTAAACCTATAATGAATTCTATCAACGAACTTAATTTAAACTTTTCAGATAACGTTTCTGAATTTAGTACATTTGAAATTAATTTTTATTACAATCAGCTTAAACTAAGAATAGAATTAGACTAATATATACAATATGAAACATTTACTTACATTAGAAAGTTACTATTCTTATAAAGATTTTGAAAAAGGAAGATGGGGAACTCCATCTGAAATAGAAGAAGATTTACGTATGAGTATTATTAAGTTACTAACATATGGCGGGATTGCAGATAACTTAGATGATGTTATATATGTAGATCAATCAAGTGATAAAGGTATTAAGTGGGAAATTACTATTAAACACTCTGAAGGTAAAGATATTGTACACGCATATAAAAGAACTAATTGGAGAGGGCAATATGAATTCTATTTGAATAAGAAAAAATCTTCTGAATATGAAATTCAACAAATGTTCTTACAAAAGTTTGTATCACCGCTAGATCAATACTTGGCATCTATGAAATCTTTTGATAAACATCACGCATACGCAGATGATCATAATGCATGGAAGAGAGGAAAGGCACATGCTGACAGACTAAGAGAAATGTATAACATTTTAAAAAGCGCTGAAAAGAAAAAGGCATATAAAGCATTTACAAAACAACACAAAACAGATCTTCCATTTAAGGATTTCGTTGGAGCATAAAATAAATATATAGTATCATGGCAAAACAAAAAGTATACACAGTATGGGGATCTAACCCAGAAAAAGGAAATGATTTCGATAAAGCTGAGGAATGGATAGCGGCAATATTTGAATCTGAAGAAGAAGCGGATGCATTTAAAGCAGATGAAGATAAGAATTACAAATTTCTAACGAAAGTAGTTTATGAAACTAATACAGGTATTCGCGTAGCTAGTGGATTTCACAGTGCTAGAATTTTCTGTGAGGACATGTCTGAAAACAAAGCTAAAAAAGAATTACAGAATTTAAATACAAGGTGTTCAGCTTACTTTAAGAAACCTATAAAAGGCGGAAGCTATGTTAAGTTTGATAAAGATGGGTTTGTTGAGGGTACAGGATATAAGTTTTACTCTAACGAAGATAATAAGGTCCAAGAATCTAAGAAGACATTAAATCACATAATGTTGTTCGAACAATTCGTTGATAAATCTTAAGCATAACAATTAAAGATATATACAATATGAAAACATTTAATAAGTACTTAGTTGAAGAGAAGATTACTGAACAGGATATGAATATTCTTAAAGAAAATTTAAACTCTGAGTGGACTCCGGATTTAGAAGCTAAAATAGATGCAGCTATAGAAGAATTTTGTAAAACTTATCAAAAAGAAGATGGAACATACGATCTAGATAAGTTAAACGAAGAAATGACAAATGAAGGTCTTTTAGGATCTATCATTGGTGGTCTTACAGGTTTTGCTTTAGGGAAATCAGTTGGAAAATTATTAGCCAGAGTATTAGGTATTCAAAAAGGTATACTATTTGATTTATTAACCTCAAGACTTGTTGGTGCCGCATTAGGTGCTAGTCTTGGTAAAAGATTCTAAATGAATTACGTTTCTGTAGATTTTTCTTTAAATTCCCCAGGTATTTGTATTTTTAATACAGAATCCAACACACATCATTATATAAGTTACGTTAAGCCAGGTTTAGGTACTAAAAAAGAACAAAAGCTTCAAGAAGATATTAGTCTATTGGACGATGTTACTTTAGTATATCAACAAGACTGGAAAACTACATTTGGAGATTATTCAAAGAATGAGTTAGCAAAAGTAAGAAGATATATGGCAACTGCTGATGCTATTATTAATATTATTTTAGATATTACAAAAACTAAGGATGATTATATTATTGCATTTGAGGGAACTTCTTATGGTTCTAAAATGGGAACTAACAATATAATTGATATGGCTGCAGGTGCCGCTATCCTTAAAGAACAGATGATTTCTCAACTTCACGTTAAAGACATATTAACTGTGGCTCCTACAACTATTAAGAAGTTTGCTGGTAAAGGTAATATGAATAAGCTTCAGTTGTTTGAGGCTTATCAGCAAAATGTGAACGATGACCCGATCTTAGCTCGAAGTCCCTTGCATTCAATGATTAAAAACTTGGAAATTGGGAAAAAGATCCCGAAGCCGTTAGATGACCTAGTCGACGCTTATTTTCTAGTTACATACGTTTCAAACCCCTCGACCTAATCTTTCCTCCAGACTTAGATAACATTTGTTATATGCTAGTTGCGAGAAACTGTTTCATAATTTAATTATTTATTTTCAATAAGTCTCTCCATGAAACAAAATGAGACTAAGATATATAATATGTATAATAACAAAAGTATTAATTACATGTTAATTACAAAAGATTACCTTCGTCTAGTTGACATCCTACAAAGAATGGTGATAGCGAACCAGCTTACCGAAAGGGAAGCGTCAGAGTTACTTCACAAATCAGGACTGATTAAGTTAAAGGATAATAGATGGAAGGAACCTTCTGGAGTAATATTAACACTTAGTTGAAACAATTTATTATTATACATTATAAGGTAACGAAAGAACATTAAAGTAATTTCAAGTATTAACAAACTAAACAATTTAAAGGTATTATGAGCGAATCATTTGACATTTTTAATTTGGGCGTGGAAGATGTGGAAACACACCAGCCTGAAAGAACAACAGTAAACGAAGTTTACAAACCAACAGCCGACGACGGCAAAGACGGAACTTATAAAGCGCTAATCCGCTTCGTTCCAAATCCAGAGAATCCAAGAAATTCTCTAATTCAAAAATACGTACACTGGTTAACTAATTCTAGTGGTGACGGTAAATTGGTAGATTCACCATCTTCTATAGGTGAAAAATGCCCAATTGCAGATGTATTCTGGAAACTGAGAAAATCAGATTCAGCAGTAGATCGCAAGTCATCAGAGAAATTAAAGAGACGTCAGCAGTACTATTCTTTAATTAAGATCGTAAAAGATCCACAGAACCCAGAATTAGAAGGTACTTATAAAGTATTCAAATTCGGTTACAAAATTAAAGAAAAAATCGATGCTGAATTAAAGCCAGATTTCGGTGAACCAACACAAGTATTTGACTTGTTTGAAGGTAAGAACTTCGAATTGATCATTACTCGTCAAGGTGAATACAATAACTACGACAAATCTAAGTTTTCTGCTAGCACTTCTGCAATCTTAATGGGTGAAAATCCTGCAGAAAGAAACAAAGAGACTATGACTGCAATTAAAGCTGAGCTTGAAAGTGCACCATCTCTTGTAAACTATGACTATAAGGCATGGGACGAAGATACTAGATCTTTTGTGAATGATGTATTAAGAATGTACTTAAACCCTGGAGATTCTATCTCTGCGATGACAAGTAGTTCTACTTCTACACCAAGGAAAGCTACTACAAGCGCAACAACTGTAGTTGAAGCAGAGGCGCCTGTAAAGACAGAATCAAAACCAGCTGCAGCAGTTAGTACAGATGACGATCTTGATTCTTTCTTGAATGACCTCGACATCTAATAATAACATAGAGCTAACACAAGAGCTAAAGGAAAGAATAGAGTACGCACTTATACAAGTAACTACTCAACAACATTCTAATCCAAATAAGCAATCACTAAAGAGCATGCATGGGCGAATAACCCTTGCATGCCCTTATTGTGGTGATTCTCATAAAGACGATACTGCAAAACGTGGTAATGTATTCTGGGACACACTACAATATCATTGCTACAATTGTGGGCACCACACAAATTTACACACATTTCTAAAGGATCATGACATTAGACTTAGTAAGAGTGGTGATTCATTTGCTGTAATAGATTATATACAACAAAACAAGTTACAGGTAAGGGCAGATAACGTTCTTAAACCTACTTTGTTTGAAGATGTACAAAAACATGCAATAGACATTGATTTATTCAAATCAAAATTTAAGGCCAAATCTATTGAACCAGGTGAATGGATATGGTTTCAACTTAAAGATAGACTATTACATAAAAAAGTAGACGAGTTCTTATATTCTGCAAAAGAACACAGGTTGTGGATATTGAACTTAAGCACTGATAATAAAATCATAGGTGCACAAACAAGAAGAATGAAAGGTTATGGTCAAAGATACCTTTCGTATGATTTACCCAAACTCTATGAAGAGATGGGTCAGCCATTACAAGTTGGCGAAGCTGAATCTAATCAACTGGCAAAGATTTCTACATTGTTTGGAATTATGCGAGTTTCGTTTCAGAGGCCAGTGACATTATTTGAAGGACCATTAGACGCTAAGTTTATGTCAAACTCATTGGCATTAGCAACCGCAGGGAGATCTACTGAAGAATTCGATGAAATAGAAACAGTAAGGTACATGTTCGATAATGATGATACTGGTAAAAAGAAAATGATAGAGAAGCTTAAGAAAGGAAGACCAGTTTTTATGTGGTCTAAATTTCTAAAGGACAGTAATTTAGATACATATAATATCAAAGATCTTAATGATTTGATGATTAAATGTTTTGAATTAAAGTCAGACGCCTTTAAAAATATCAATAACTATTTTACATCAAGTCAATTAGACCTATGGTACATTTAGAAGAACTAACATTTATGGTTGAAGAAAACCTAGAAGATTTTTATAACGACAGAGACCGATTTAAAGGGCATAAACTACTCATAGACTTTGAGGCAGTAGAAATTCCTGATGAGCCGAATACACCTGATATTGAGTTTAGTAAACCTAAATTTAAGAAAAGACAAACAACTTCCAAGCACATCAAACCAGATCCTAACAAAAAATCACTATTTTAAATGAGCAGTAATAAAGAAAAAATACTAGCACTGGACGAAAGATTAAGTTCTCAAAGAACAAGCTGGTCAAAGAATATAAAAGAATTAGCTCAAGCACTTAGAGACATTAATGCAATGGAATCAACTATTTCAGGCGTGTTATCTTCAAGACAAACTATGGTAGAGCAAATAGCATATTTGAATACTAAAATAAGAGAGCAAAAAAACAACATAAACTCTAGATGGAGAGAATCGTATATCAAGTATTTTGAGTATGATTATAAACTCGGAGAGAAACAAAAAGAACGTTTTATTGAAAACGATCTAGTACAAGAACATACAAAATTATCACTTTTAGAAAATCAATTAGATTTTATGAAAGAATCGGTAAAAACCCTAGATAATATGGGATTTGCCATTAGAAACAGGTTAGCACTTAAAGACCTGTAACTATAAATAAAAAGTCCCATTAAATGTGGAACTTAGTTTAACAGAAAATAGACAGTTGCTGCGCATTGACGATGCAACTGAAATGGAGCTTGAACAACTTAATATCTCTCTCAACAAGAGAATTGAATCGTGGAGATTTAATCCTTTAGTTAAGAAGGGACTATGGGACGGTTACATATCTTATATAAAGGATGATAAGTGGATTCCATCTGGTCTATGGAGAGAAGTTATGACGATCTCTAAAGAATACGGATATGAACTTAAATTAAATGGTATAACTGTCTTATTTGACACTGAAATAAACCAGGAAGAGTTTACAGAGTGGGCCTTAAAATTCTTTGATAAATCAGAAATAAAGCCACGCGACTATCAAATAGAAGCAGCATATAATATTCTTAAATTTAGAAAATGCCTATCAGAACTTGCAACCTCTGCAGGTAAAACATTAATATCATTCCTAACAGTAGCATATCAATTAGAGAAAAAGAAATCAGAAAGAATTCTTTTTATAGTACCTAATGTTTCACTTGTCGTACAAGCCAGTGAAGACTTCTTAGATTATAATTATAGAAACGCAGTAGATATAAAAGTACAGCAGATTTATTCTGGACAAAAGATAAGACCAGGCAGAAACGTAGTAATCGGAACATATCAATCACTAGTTAAAAAGAACAAAGAATACTTTGAACAATTTGACGCAGTAATTATTGACGAAACACATAAAGCTAAATCAACTTCAATTAAAACTATCTTACAAAAATGTGTAAACGCTAAATATAGATACGGCTTATCTGGTACAATTCCGAAAGAAGGCACAATAGACAGACTTACGTTAATGGCGTATACTGGACCTTTGATCACTGAGGTTTCTGCAAATTTCCTACAAAACGAAGGACATATTGCAAAATGTAAAGTTAAAATTATTAAGATGGATTATGCACCTCAATCTACAAAGGATGCATTTAGAGAAATGTCACAAAACAGATATGAAAGCAAAGATGTATTTAAATTTGAGCAAAACTATGTTATTAATTCCGAAGGGCGTCTTAATTTTATTTCAAACATTATATCTAGAGTGAAAGGCAATAGTCTTGTTCTTTTCCATAGGATAGAACACGGTAAGAAACTATATGCAAAACTTAGACAAGAGAGCGATAAAACAATATACTATGTTGATGGAGGAACTGAAACGTCAATTAGAGAAGAATACAAAAAGAAAATGGAAGCAAACGCGGATGTAGTTATTGTTGCATCTTACGGTACGTTCTCAACTGGTATTTCTATTAAAAGAATACACAACATATTTTTTACAGAATCTTTTAAATCAGAAGTTGTAATTAGACAATCTATTGGTCGTGGACTAAGACAACATAGTTCAAAAGACAGCGTAAATATTATAGATTTTGTTGACGATTTATCATCCCCAGACTGGGATAATTATCTTATAAGACACTCTAAGGCAAGACAAATTATCTATAAAGAACAGAAGTTTGCATACGACATAAAAAATGTGTCGTTTGAAGGAGATATATAATAAAATAATCATAATGAAACAAATATAACCATAATGGAAAAACTACAATCATTCGAGCAGTTTGCAAAGGTAAAAGTTGAAAACGACAAGGCTCAAGTACAAGAAGAACAGAACGCAAAAAGAGAATCAGAAGCTCACACGTTCAAGTCCCTATTGTCAGAATTTAATGTTACTTCAGTTAAAGAACTAACGGAAGAGCAAAAAAACAAATTCTTTACTAGATTAAGAGGCGTTGAAATGAATGAAGCATTCTTAATCATAGAAGGAACAAGAGGACAATTTGGTAAAATATCTAAAAGAGGCAATATAGAATCAGTATACACGCATTATGATTCATATCCTGAAAACATATTACCACTTATTAAGAAAACATACATGAAAGGTGGATCACCATTAAACATGGTTCTTAAAAATGGAGATAATTCAGGATTAGAAGCTGATCCAGCACAAATGAATTACTACGGAAATTCTACAAATTCCAAAGGTAATGTCAAAAACATAGACAAATATCTAAAAGACGCTGGTGATAAAGGCGGTGCAGAATTTGTATACTTATATGACGAAGCATCTGGAAAATGGATGATGGCAGATATTTATGGCGACAATAAACTGGTTGCAGCATTTGAATCAGTAGATCTTAACGAAGCTATCAAAGTAGAAGGTAAGAGAGATGCTAAGAAAGTATTAACTCAATATAACCAAATATTCTTTAAGAAATTAACTGCACTTGGTGCGGCTAACGACAAGAAGACATTACTAGGAGCAGTCAAAAAATTATTCTTAGATTCAATGGAAGACGCTAATTTCCATAGAGAAAGAGAAAAGTGTGCAGGTGCTATTAAAGGAAACATCGGAGCAATTCCAGTAATTGTTGACGGTTTAGGTAAAATGGCAGTAAACATTGGATCAACAAGAATTAAAGATGCATTAGAAAAAGAATATTCTAGAATTTCAAACGCAGCTGGATGGTCAGGTCAAGGTATTGCAGAAGGTACGGCATTATTCTTAGAGCAAATCGGATTTGCTAAAATGGGACAAGATTTATTAGATAGATTTAATTCTTTCTTTGAAGGTGAAGTTAAAGACAACTTTGAGTTTAGAATGTTAGAATCTATCAAATATGCAGAGGCTGTATTAGAGGCAACTGTAGTTATGGATGCAATAGATCCAGGTTCAAATGTATTAAGAAAATTACTTAAGAAACATAAAGTAACAATGGAAATCATTGATCCTGATGGACCAGCAGGTTGGCCAGAAGTTGAATTAACAGGAGACAGAAAAAATCTTGAAAAGGTTCTAGCAGATGAAAATGGTTGGGACGATGCAGGTTTAGCAGATTATATCGAAGAGTCTAACGGAACTTCAACTGTTAAAGTTAAATCTTTGAATGAAGCTAAAGGAGATTTAACAGTAGGAGATAAAGGTGTAGATTACAATGACAATGTTGTAGAGGTTATAGAAATTGGTAAATTTGACAAAGTAGCAAAATCATTTAAAAAGGAAATGAAAGCAGATGCTGAAGATTATGGATATGAAAAAGCAGCTGGTGATTTTTACCTTACTAAGAACATAGAGGCAACTGAAGGTAACGTGGGAGATTTAGCAATCTATCCAGTAAAATATGATATGGCTAATTACTGGGGATTAGAAATAATAAAAGAATCTGTAGTTAATGAAGCAGAAGTTACTTCCGATGAAGAATTTAAAGAATATGCATTTTCAGTATTACAAAAAGCCTTCGGCGATGACTTTGACGAAGCTAAGGCACAAGAAGTAGTTGATGGATTAATTTCTAAGAACTCAGGAGATTATGGTGCCATGGTTGGTGCTTTAAAATCATCACTTGGGTAAAAACAATATATAAACCAGAGAGCATAACACTTTCTGGTTTTTACTTTCAAACGATATGAAAATATATACAAATTTTAGTACATTTATAACTGAACGTGTTCATTTAGCAGAATCTAATTTAATATTAGAAGGCGGAGCAGCCGGTCACATGTCACACCCATTTGATAATAGATCTTTAACATTTGGTGATTTTAAAAAGCTTATAGAATCAGGATTAAGTGGAGAACTTAACTTTGAAGAAGATCCTACTGAAAAAACAGATGGGCAAAACTTATTTGCAACTGTAAAGGACGGCCAAGCAATGTTTGCAAGAAACAAAGGTCAAATGAAAAATCCAATAGACCTAAATGGTATCATTAAGATGTTTACTGGTCACGCTTCTAAATTGGTAGAAGAAACGTATATATTCGCAGCTAAAGACTTAGCGGATGCTTTACCAAAGCTTAAGGATCAATCAATGTTTGCAAACGGTTTAAATTTCGTAAACATGGAGCTAATATATTCTAAAAACCCTAACGTAATATATTATGATAGAGATGTTATTCAATTTCACAATATAGTTGAAACAGACGGAGAAGGTAATCAAACAGGCACACAAAATCTGGCTACTGAATTAGTTGGTGCTTTAAAAGAGTTAAAGAAAGATGTTCAAGACACATTTACTATAATTCCACCACAAGTATTAAAGATTGCCAAAGATGTTAACTTCGAAGCAAATAAGACAAAATTCATTAAACAAGTAGAAGCATTAAAGAATCGTTATAAATTAACAGATGCCGACGAAGTATCTCGATACCATGAAATGTGGTGGAGAGAAACAATAGACACAAATTTCCCTGATCTAGAACAAAATCACAAAGAAGGTTTATTATTAAGATGGGCATATGGTGACAAGAAAACATTAAACTTAAGATCATTAGACAAAGCTATCGGTAAAGATAAAGCGGCTTTAGTTAAGAAATTTGATAAAGAAGACGTTAAAAAGAAATATAAAGAAAACATTAGACCTTTTGAAGATTTATTCTTAGAACTAGGGTCAGTTATTCTTAAAAACGCAAGTAATTTTGTGGCAGCATCACCAGATAAAGAAATGCAAAGGCTACATAATCAAATTAGAACTGAAGCTGATAAGATTAAAAAATCTGGAGGAGTTGATCAAATTAAAAAAGTAGAAGCTGAACTTGCAAGACTAGAAAGAATCGGAGGAATAGAATCTATTATACCAACCGAAGGTTTGGTCTTTAAATATAAAGGACATACTTACAAATTAACAGGTACATTTGCAGCAATTAATCAATTGATGGGAATCATCAAATACGGCAGATAAAATAAAATACTATGGCACTACAAAATCTAAAAAAATATTTTGAATCAACTAACGTTAATAGCTTTAAGGATTTATTAAATGCAACTTGTGTTGTAACAGAAAAGGTACAAGCATCTAGTTTTCATGCAAAGAGAATAGGCGCAAGTGAATTTGAGTTCTTTAAAAGCGGTTCAAAAAAAGCAATGGATCGAGTAGATAGAACGCTTGTTAAGTATTATGAAAATGCAATTAATCATTTTAGCACTATTTCAAATGAAGTATTAAATGAAATGCCAAAAGAATGGAAATTTGGATTTGATTACATGACAGATAAGAAAACAATAGACATTGAATATGATCTTTTGCCAAAGAATAATCTAATACTAACACATATACAAGTACTTAATGCCTCAGATCCTACTAAAGTTAAAAAGGTAATTAGAGATCCTAGAATTCTTCAGAAATGGGCAGCTAAATTAGAAGTACAAGAAATATCTGTTCTGTTTGAGGGTCTATTAGCATCTAATCAAAAAGAAGATTTAATAGATTTACTTTCTTTAAGCGAATCTGAATTTAAAATTAAATTTGAATCTCAATCATTCACTAGAACAATATACAATATATTTGATAACGGTAGAAATAAATCTGCATTAAATTTAGATCTAGACAAAGACATAGATTCACTAGTTATAAATTTATACGAAGGTAGAAATCCTAAAAGTTTTAAATTAGAAAGATTTGATAGAGTTTCTGCAGATTCTAGAAAACCATCTGACATGTATCAAATATCAATTTTAGATCTTGTTGAATTTCTAACAGAATTTAATATATCAGATATTGAATTAAAAGAAGAAGACGCAGATCTTAGGTATGTAGAATTAATTTCCTCTATATTTAATGCATATGTAGAGAAACACGCAACTAAATATGTAGGCGCTGATTTTGATTCAGCTGATTTTGCAGAAGGCGAAAACTTTGAACTTAATACATTTTACATGTCTAACGAAAAAACACTTTCATTAGTACAAAATAAAGTATTATCAGAGTTGTTTAAAATAGCTTTAGGTTCTTTTAGAAAAAAGAGAAACAAAGAAACAGATATTATAAATGCAGATCTTATGTCTCAAATTAATAATATAGTTGAAGAGATAGAAACTATTGTAATGGGAAAAACAAACGAAAAAGACGTCATGGATTTTAAAAGATATTTAATGAATCAAAAATTATCAGGTGATGTAAGTCCAATAATGGAAGGATTAACAGTTGATTATCCAGATCAAGGTAAGAAATTAGTTAATATGTTTGTTGGCCGCTTTCAACCATTTACTCTAGGTCATGCTAAAGTAATAGATACAATTAGTAAACAAAATGGACATCCTGTTGTAGTGTTATTGATCAAATCAAAAACTAAGAAAAAAGAGGATGCATTTAAAAGACCTTACGACGAGGAAACTCAATTAGCAATGCTTAACAAACTAAAGTCAAAATATCCAATAGAGAAAGTTTATATTTTAGATAGAGCTGCTATTGATTATATGTTTAACGCAATGAGAGGTGACGGTTACGAACCAGTATTGTGGGGAACAGGAACAGATAGACTTAAGACATACTCATATCAAGTTGATAAACCAGAATATAGAGAATCATTAAATTGTAGAGAAGACTTTGGCTTATTTGAAATTCCTAGATCTGGCAAAAACATTTCAGCCACGCAAGTTAGAAATGCAATGTTAGATGGAGACGAGAAGACATTTAAAAAATTAACACCTAAACCAATCCATACAATGTATGATGAATTAAGAACTAAATTAGAAGTTTCAATGGGTGTTGCGGAGTCTAAATTGATGACATTTGAACAGTTTGTCAAGAAAGACTAATATATAGTATAAGAATATAAAATATAAATAACAAAAATGAAAAAATTTGATGAATTTATTGGTGAAGGTAAAATCACTCTAAAGAGAAGATATACTGAAAACCACCCAGCAGTAACAGCTGGAAGTCACGCAAAAATAAGAAACACTGTTTTAGAAGCAATTGCAGATGGAACACTAACTCAAGAAGAATTTGACAAAATCTTAAAAGAAATGTCAAGCGATTCTGGTAGATGGTTAAGAAGAAATTCTAAATACTTTAGTGTTAGCGAATCTGGTGTTTCTCTTTCCAAATTTGGACAAAGAGTATTAACAACTATCAATATTTCTGAAGAAGCTGAAGAAGTAACAGAGGATGAAGTTGAAGAAGGAAATGCTTTCGGAGATGCGGTTACAAAGGCTAAAAAAGACGGAGACAAAGAATTTGAATTCGATGGAAAAACTTATCCAGTAAAAGAAGGTAGAAAATTTGTTGCTGCTGCTAAAAAAGCAAAAGACGAAGGTAAAAAGGAATTTGAATTTAACGGTAAAACTTACCCTGTCCTAATTAAAGAAGAAACATCTATATTTGAATCATTTAAATCATTTGTTGATAATTTAAACGAAGCTTTCGGTTCTATGAAACTTTCTAAATTGTTCACAAATACTAGAGGTAAAGTTGACAAATCTTTAGCATCAGCTTTTTATGGTAAAACTAAAGTTGCTTTAGACAAAGTACAGGATGAAGATCTTATTGATACTGATCCAATGACAGCATATAAAGCAAAACAAACAAATAGTATTGTTTTTTATATCTCAGATAATGAGAAAGAGAATCCACATGCGCCATATGATGCATATGGTTCTAATAAAACTATTCCAGGTGGAGGTTACTTATTAGCTGTAGCAAGTGGAGGTAATGAATTTTACACAAACACATGGACTAACAGATACTCTAGTAAAAACAAAGATAGAACTTTATCAAAGTCTCCTAACAACTCAAGCGATACTATTGGTATTTCTAAGAAGTATAAAGGATGGGAAGGAACTGGTCTTTATAATGTAAAGAGAATTGCAGAAGTTGCAGACAGAGCAGTTGTAATTAACATTGATTTATTACAACAAAAGTATTCTACATCTAATAAGAGAGATGAAAGATCAGCAGCAAAATCAGGAGCTATAGCATTCAAATCTGATAAAGATTTCAAACAAGAAAACAAAAACAGATATACTCAAATCTTAGCTACTAAAGCGGCTGCATTACCATTAGATAAAATGGTATCAAGTGCAATTGATGAATTAGCTAAACAAATTCAAGATGGTTTGAAAGCTGGAGAGAAAACAGAATACGGAGAAATCTATATTGGTAAAAACAAAAGAGGTTCTACTGTAAAATTAAAAGATGCTTCTTCACACATGTCATCCATTTTAGATGATTACTCAAGATACTGTGATTATATTGCAAGATCTGAAGAATCAGAATCTAAATACGGTACAGGTGAAAGATGGTACGAAAGAGAAGCTAAGACTTACGCTAAATCTATTAAAGATAGAATTAACAAAATCAAAACTTTCGATTACGCTTGGTAAAAATTTTAAAACAAAATAATAATCATGAAACACGTTAAATTATTTGAACAGTTTCTTAATGAAGGAACATTAAAGGAAGGAAGAGATGAAGCATTAGCTAACGCTATCCTTGCATATTTTTATGCAGTTGCTGGAACACCAGAAGGTGATGCTGTACAAGCATTACCTGGGAATGCAATTAGATATGATGGCGACGTCGCTGAACAAGACGGATTAAACGCATTTGGAAAAGCAGTTGTAAAAGATTTATCATTGGCTAGAAGAGTACCTTCTGATTTTATGATGGGTAACGTTGTAACAATAGCAGCTAATAATGGTAAATCATACTATTTTGATGGTGGTGAATTCGTAGAAGGTGATAAGACTATCATTAAAAGAACTAACAAAATGAAATACAGAGAATTTATTGGCGAACTTATTAAGTTAAAGATAATTGAAACTCCAAAATATTAATAATGACAAATTCATTTAATTCATTCGTAGAAGAGAACATAACTCCAGCCAATATGGCAGGTATGGGTCCAGTTGCACTTCCAGTTGATGGAGCAGACGGTTCACGTGGCTCAGGAGATGTTCCTGCTGGAAAGGGCGATGCTGAAGAAGAATTTAAGAAAAGAAAAAAAGAAAGAGAAGCAATGTTAAAAAACGAATCACATATAAAAAGTTTTGAAGCATTTTCATTTGATCATGAAGGAGTAGATATTAAAAATCCATTTACTGATGAAACAGCAAGAATGGATGTAGATCCAACTCAACATTACGGAAAAGATTACGCTAAGTCAGATATTAAGAAGATTATTGACGCTAGTGAAGAATTTATTAGTAAATACAACGAATGGAAAGAATATCAGCCATTAGATGCAGATGAAGACATGCATGCAGATTATGGTGAATTTGTTAAAGGATCTCTAGAAAAACTAAACGTATTAGTTAAGAAGTTAGGATAATTTAAGTATCATCGAATTAAACTAAATAAGAGTCCACTACATGTGGGCTTTTTTTATGAAAAAAAATGAGCCAGGATTTTTTTATGTCAAAAAGATTTGGTATATTAGCAGTATATGAATGAATTAAAATGCAAAAAGATAATCGATAGTGTCTATTCTAAGATAAAGGCACATTATGGTATATCAAAATACCAAAAAGAATTTCCTACAATAGAATTACATTATAATATCTATGCTAGAGTAACAGGTTTTCCTGAAGCTGAAGGTGATTGTGATCCTGACGCAGAGTATGATAGACATGAAAATAATATTGTTATTTATTATCCTAAGGCTGAGAATAAACAGTGGATTTTACAAACATTAATACACGAGTATACTCACTATTTGCAAGACGGAGAAGAAATGCAAAGAATGTATGACGATGAAGGATATGAGTATGATACTCATCCATTTGAACTAGAAGCGATCGCCGCAGAAAAAGATTGGAAACTTTTTTTAAAATAAGTCACTCCAGATTTTTTTATGTCGATTATTTGTGGTATATTAGTAGTATAATAATTAAAGAAAGAACAATGGCTATACCTAAAATTTACAAACACGGAATTGAAATCACCAAACCTTGGTCAAAAGAAATGTACAAGTACAACGAAAACATACAGTCGCATATGATTAAAGAGATTGAAATCTCTATCAATATGTTAACTGATGTTGAAAGTGCTAACGTATTAGCAAAGATCATTAATCCATATGGATATGGTGAAGGCTACGATTTAGAAGACATGAAAGAAGACATGTTAAAGAACGCAAAACATGCAGAACTATACTGGCTATCAGAAATATGGGACGATTTAATTGATGCTGGTTTTACAAAACCTAATTTCGGTGAAGATAATGAAGTTTTTCACGTCATTGGATTTGAATCAAGAGAAGAGATACTAGAATTAAGAACTAAATTCGCATAATATGAAAAAGATAAAAGCAAAATTATTGACATACCTATTTACTGATTGGGTAAAAACTGAAAAAGACGTTGACATTTTACTTATGACTAAAAAAATGATTGATGATCGTAAAAACGAAATAGTAGGACACACGCCTGTTATCGGATTTAGAACACATAGTATGCACACTAACCAAAAAATACAATAAACATGGCACATAAATTATTTAATAGGCACGACTGCTTTACATCGGAAATGATGAAAATGACAATGGATGTTATTAATGCAACGGAAGACGATTCATTAACAAACATGGCATATGGTCTTTTTGATGGCTATTTATATGAAGATTTATTGCCTAGAGCTATTAAAATTGGAGTAAGTAAAGAAATAGAAAATAAAATCAGAGGTTTGAAAAAAGCAATCGAAATGTTTATTCAAGTAACACAGTCGGCTGCAGTCGAAGAATCTCAAAACATTCAATAATATGGAAACATTTGATAAAATTAAAATAGTTAAAAAAGCTGTACAAAAATTCTTCGATGATAGTGCAGAACAATTTATACACGATAACGACATTATTTCATGGGAAGAAAACCATATCATAACAACAGGTACTCAGATCATGGCTAAGAAATGGAAAGTTTCTGAGAACTGTGGAGGCTTTGTAGATTCTGTAGTAGCAAACGATCTAAGCAAAACAATGGCTTCAGCAGACAACATCAACATGCACGCTGTCAGATTCTACTGTGCTATGATTTATAACGTATCTAAACCCAAACGTATATAATGTTAGGAAACTAACACTTTGCAGCCACCAGCTCGGGTGCAGCACTAAAAGAGTTGAAAATATATTTAAACAATTTACACTTTATGCGTATAATAACTAAATAAATCATATGTCTAAGAATAAAAAAATTAACATCTTATCAGAAGCAAATGACATAGTCAATAATCGCTCTGAAGAAAAATCACGTCAATATGGTCCCTTTGAAGAAGGCATGAGACGAGCTGCTATGATATTTAACGGCATGACTGGCCAAGACTTAAACGGTTCAGATATGTACGCTGCATTAGTAGCACTTAAACTAAGTAGACATTCATATAATTATAAGCAAGATAATTTATTAGATGCTGTTGCGTACTTAGGTGCACTAGATAATTATGTCGATAAACATGGCTATAAAGAAAATGAAGATCCATTAAAGTAAAATTATGACAGAGTTAACATTTTTCACAGAACAGGAAACCGATAAGTCGATTAAAGTCGGCATTTGTGCATTGGTTGGTAAAATTAGTCCAAAGATCTCCTCACATAAAGGTGCATGGGCTCATATGTTATTAAATCAATTACAAAACGCAGGTTTTGACAATGCAGAAGTAATCACATCTAATCAAACTGACTGGAACGACTATGATGCAATTCTTATTGATCATGGTATGGAATTTAAAGGAACCTTTAATATATTTGGAGGATCTAATGATGATCTGTATCATCAATTAATGAGATTATTTACACCAGTAAAATTGTATTCATTACATCATGACATGCCAGATATTGGTAATTTAATAAAAACACGACTTAAAGCAGGTACAGATTTATTTAAAACTCTTGAATCTAGAATTGAAGAAGCTACAAAACTTTGTACAAAAATACAAAGAATTGATCATATTGAGAAAACTAAAAAATTATGTTTTGGCGATAGTCACTCTTTTGGAATGTATCAGTCAGGATATATGTGTCAAAGACATGATGGACTAACAATGCATGGCGCATTTAAACGCGGTTTACAAAGTTATGTTTATCCATGGGTAAATGAACTTACAGTTTATATGGGTAATATTGATGTTAGACATCACTTAATGCGCCAATCAAATCCAAGCGCTGCAGTTAAAACACTTATAAAAAGATATGAAGAAGAACTTATTGGATTAGGTATTAGTAATATTGAGATTGTAAATGTTTTACCTATTGAAAATGAAAGTAGACCATTACCAAAAACAGGGTATTATAAAGGAACACCATTTGCTGGAACTTGGGCAGAACGAACATCTCTAGTTGAAGAAATTAATGATGGTATTGAAGATATGGCCCAAAGAAATAATTGGAAAGTCTACAAGCATTCTGAAGTTTATTTTAATTCTAAAGGTGAATTAACATTTGACGTAATGGAAAAACCTAAGTCTGTTCATATATCAAGAGAGTATTACAGATGGAATATGGAAAAAAATGAATCTAATAAAAATTTAATTAAACAAACGTTATCGTTATTCTAATATGAAACTAGACGAAAAATACAACATAAAAATTACTTATATAAAATCAGGAGAATCTGAAGTTATTGTAGTAGAAACAAAAGACATCGAGTGGTCAATGAACCAATTTCAAAGAAATAGAGCTCCGCTCACATGGAAAATTATTGATTAATATGCAGATAACAACAACCAAGTATTACGATGAATTCTTAAGGTATTTTGATCTTGCCAAAAAGCAACAAGATCTGAGTAATCTTGGTCATGTTCCACACGCAGAATCAAAATTAGATGACGAACTAATGCATCACATTGAATTATATGATGTAGTAGAACGTAAGTATGCTGGATTTTCCCAAATAATTAATGATTGTTTTTATGGTTGGAATTCAGATCATCCATATTGGTCAAGAATGGAAGAGGGATTATATACACCACAAAGAATGGAAGTGGCAACTAATTGGAATTCTAAAAGAGACGAATTCGGATTAGAAGAATGGCTTTACATATTTATTCTTCACAGAGTATGTGGATCTGCAATTAATTATGCAACTAAACCTTCAGGTTACCATAACACTATTTTATTTAACTTACATGAATGTGAAACTATAGAAGAAATGTGTGAGGTGATCAAACATCATCCAACTCCATTTTACACATCAGTAGGTTATCAATTTCCAGCATTTCCAAAACCACCAAAACCAGAAGGAAATGAAGATTCATTTGTAGGCATGTCAGGTTTTACAAAACCAGAATATGTGTATAAAAGAGGTGGAGATTATTTCTTATGTGAATTTGCACCAAGAATGGCTAGAGACATGGCAAACTTCTTACGAGAAGGTGGTAAAAAAGACTTAAGAGAATTAGGTGAATGGATGTTTAAATGGAACGCAGATAATGGATTAAGAGCTTATAGATTTCAATATGCTGCAGTTATTGCAGATGTTTGTGATTGGTACCCAGAATTTATGAATAGAGAATCAATGTTTTATTACGGCACAAATGCAGTAGAATGTATTGGTTATCTTGCAGATCCTGTTGAAAAGAAAGGTAAAAAATCAGAAGAGTTTTTGGATGCAGTTATGACTAAGATCTATGAAGATACTGGATCACTTCCATATAATGCAGAAGACGTAGCATGTGATTTTATTAGATGGATTGAAAACTATCTAAGACCTGGAAAAGATTATGCACATATAAACATGGACACTTTGTGGAATTCTTCCTCCATTAAAGACCATCCTTATGGTAGGCAAAAAGCCATGTTAGATTTAGGATTAGTAAAAACATTCAATGATATGACTCAGTTTCCATCAGATGACAAAGTACTACAAAGTGCAGGCGTTTCTGTTGAAGACTATAAAAAAATGGTAGCAAAGACATGAGCGAAGAATTAAAAATAAAAGAAATTAAAAAAGAAGTTAAACAAACACCCGATCAAGGTGTTTTGTTTACGTTTGACGATGAAGTTACACAAGAATATAGGAACATTACATATGATGGAACTAATACAGATATAAAATTTAAGAAGAAGAAACCAGCAGAAAGTTGGATGAAAGACTGGTCAGAAGAAATGAGATTAGATAAATTCTTTGAATTCTGTCATGAGTTTGATAAAAGAGAGGATAAATTACTTTTAGAAGATTATCAAATATTTTCTCATAGATTACATTGGCATGAACATCCATATTGTTATATGATGAAACATGAAACTGACTTAGAGAAACTACTTTATTATACTATTGTGTTTTCATTCTCTAATGAACACTGGGGGACTATTACAAAATTAATTAATCAGGGTGAAGAAAAGACTAGAGCACATTTTGTAGAAAATAGACATGCTAGAAACGATTTATTTCAAATATATTATCCTAAAGGTACAATAGTTAAAGATTGGTTAATCGAAGGACCTAAGAAAGCAGCCAAAGATATGGCTCATATTTTAGAAGATTTAGAAAGACCATATACTATGATGGAGTTTGCTAAATTATTAGAAGCTTATTTTAAAGAACATCAAAACTTTAGATCACCTTTATATCCATGTAAAAATACAGCTAGATATGTAGCCATGAGTAGACCTGATCTTGTAGATCCTGAATCTATTTTATTCGGTGGAACTGGACACTTCGATGGTATGCAACAAGTGTTTGGAGGAGTTAATCTTAATGGCAAAGTAAAATATTCAATAGATTCAGATGGTCAGTTTATTGCAGAGAATAAGCACGCTGAAGAGTGGATTAGACAAATGGATGTTTTAGTAAATCATCCTAATAATCCAATGGAAAGCCAAAAATACTTAAACGTAGAAGATAAAACATGTTTCTTCTATAAGCATATAGCTATTAGTCATGGCATTAAATCACCTACTAAGAGAATACCATACACATGGATATTTGATGGTCAATTTAACTTGGCAAAAAACCCCGACAAAGAAATTAATGTTAACGCAGATACAACTCGCCACTTATGGGGCAGAGACTATCCAAACGAATAAATATATGGCACACAACAAACACACAGAAAGTTTACAGAATCAAGATCTTAATTTAATGATGCCTGACCGACAAGCTTGGTTAGATTTAGCAGGAGATTGGAAAGATCCATTCCCGGAACCTATTATCACTGAGCACGGTGGTTTAAAAGTAGTAAGAGAAGATTTAATGGGATTCGGATCTAAATGTAGATTTGGAGATATTTTAGTACAAAAGGCACCAACAGATACGTTAGTATATGTACAACCAAGATATGGATTTGCAGGTATATCACTTGCATATTTAGCGAAGAAGTACAATAAAAAACTAGTTTTATTTAGTCCTTCTCAAAAAGAAATTTCAGATCATCAGGCAATTTGTATCGAAAGAGGTGCAGATATGAAATTTAGAAGAATAGCAGCAATGCCAAATTTAAACGCAATAGCAAAATCATGGGCAGAAGATAATAATGCAACATTTATTCCGTTAGGATTAAAACATGAATTAGTAACAGCTGCTGCAGTTAAAGTAGCATATGATCTTGCAGAGAAACATGGTTATCCAGAAGAGGTTTGGTCAGCTATTTCTACAGGAGTATTACAACGTTCTTTACAAATTGCATGGCCAGATGCAGACTTCAATGCAGTTGCAGTGGCTCGTAATATTAAGAAAGGTGAAAGAGGTAGAGCAACAATGTGGTCACATCCTAAGGCATTTAACCAAAATGTACACCCTTCTAATTTCCCTCCATTTCCATCAGCACTTAATTATGATGCAAAAGCTTGGGAGTTTATGAAAAATCATGCAAAACCTGGAGCAATATTTTGGAATGTAGGTGGAGATCCTAAGCCAGATTTTATAAAAACAAAAGAATCAACTGATTCACAAAGAGAGTGGGGAGAAATTAGAGATGAAAAATTGAAACAACCACTAATTAGATCATAGAAATACTATACACAAAAAAACATGGCGAACATAGATAACAAATGCGCAGATCTTGATATTCAAGATTATCACAAAGATACCAAAGATACATTTGGTTTACTCTTTGAAAAACAAAAAGAATTACAATCTAGATTAGGTTTCAATTTCGATGGTTGGACTATTAAAGAGATCGCAGATTTCTGGATGGTTAACAAACATGCAATGAGCGATGAACTAAATGAAATGTTCGATGCACTCGGTGGAATCAATGATGGTATTGGTAATGCAGGTTGGAAATACTGGAAGAAGGACAATGCTAAGACTCCTGAAATGAAAATAGAAGATCTTAGTAAAGAAGACAAATTAGAATTATTTTATGAGTGGATTGATGGTCTTCACTTCTATATGAACTTTGCTATTTCTATTGGCATGACAAGTAAAGATATTGTTAACTTGTATATGGCTAAGAATGCAGAGAATCACGACAGACAAGAACGAGGATATTAATCACACAACACACTCAAAAATATGCTATTAGATATAGAGCAAAAAGAAAACGAAGTTATTATCAGTTATTACGACAAAGAAGGCAAAGTGTCATTCAAAAGATACTCTGTTAATAAATTTGAAAATTGGGTAGTTACTGAAGAAAAAGATCGTTGGAAAGATGTTAAATTTAAAAACTGGGACAATCGTCCAATTAAGAGATCTATCTCAAGAAGTTTTAATAAATTTAGCTTGCTTTATTTCATGGATTCATTGCCTGAAAGGGATCAAGAAGAAATCTTCGAATTTAATATGCCACGTACATACTTTGTGGATATTGAAACTGAAATTGTAGATGGTTTCCCAAAAGCAGAAGAAGCTAAAACCAGAATTCTATCATTCTCTATTATTACGCCTGAACGTAAAGCAATTGTTTTAGGTTTAGAAGATATGAGTTCAGATCAAATCAAAAAGATTGAAGATGATACCAATGCTCATTTTAAAGATTATGATCAGGATTGGGAATTCAGTTATTACAAGTTTGATGACGAGTATAACATGGTATATACATTCTTACATAAGTTTTTACCTAAGTTCCCAATGATGACTGGTTGGAACTTCATTAACTATGACTGGCAATATATAGTTAATAGATGTAAACGATTGCAAATAGACCTGACTGACGTGGCAATCACTGGATCACTAGATAGAAACGACAGTAGACCATTACACATGGGAATCTTAGATTACATGCAATTATATGATAAGTATGATAGATCAGTTGCTGTAAAAGAATCTAATTCATTAGATTTTGTCTCTAGCGCAGTATTAGATGTTGCAAAGATTAAATACACAGGTGGTTTACAAGAGTTATATGAAAATAACTTCCAAAAATATATTTACTATAACGTGGTTGATTCATGTTTAGTATATTATATAGATAAACAACTTAGATCAATGGAAGTTCTATTGACATTGGCAACTATCACAAGAATGCCACTTTATAAAGCTGCATCTCCAGTGGCAGTAACTGAGGCACTTATAGCTAGAAAGCTAATTGGTCAAAATAAAAAGATTGGAATGGAATGGAATAAAGAAGACGCTAAGAAAGATGGCAAATTTGAAGGAGCATTCGTTAAGCAACCTATTGTAGGTTATTACTCTGGAGTATCTGCATTTGATTTCGCATCTCTATATCCATCAATTATGCGTCAATTTAATATATCTCCGGATGCATTCGTTGAACAAGTAAATGAAATAGACATTCCAGAAAGAAGAAAAGACAAGAACGTAATTGTCTGTGAGAACGGAGTTGTTTATAGGAAAGAAGATAGTATTCTTAAAAAAATATTGGCAGATCTATATGGTCAACGTAAGGATTACAAGAAGACTTCCTATGAATATTATGAAAAAGCACACGAACTAGAAAAAAAATTAAAATCTTAAATTTAGAAAACATGAATAATATCCTGATATATAATATCATTAGCAGCGCTGCTATTATTCATACATACATCTAGATTGTAGATTAGACTGGGTCTTAAATAAAGGCCCATTGTAGTCTCAACAGGATTCTGTAAAAAAACTTAAATAAAAATAATAGCAATATGTCAAAACTCTTTAAAGAACGTCTAGAATATAAGCCGTTCGAATACCCTGAATATTATACCGAAGGCTGGCTTAAACAAGCCCAAGCATTCTGGTTACATACCGAAATCTCAATGCAAGGTGATGTAAAAGACTGGAATGAAAACTTAATGCCACATGAAAAAAACTTAGTAGGTAATATTCTTTTGGGTTTCGCCCAAACCGAATGCGCAGTATCTGATTACTGGACTAACATGGTTACTGCTTGGTTTCCTAAACATGAAATTAGACAAATGGCAATGATGTTTGGATCACAAGAGACAATACACGCTGTTGCATATTCATATCTTAATGAAACTTTGGGTTTGGAGGATTTCGCAGCATTTCTACATGAACCTGCAACTGCTGAGAAATTTGAATTCTTAACTTCAACTACAGCTGATTATACACATGAAGATTTACAAACAAATCCTACGGCAAGAAAAGAAGTAGCAAGATCATTGGCTATTTTTAGTGCATTTGCAGAAGGCGTTTCTTTATATTCATCGTTTGCAGTTCTATATTCTTTTCAAATGAGAAATCTTCTAAAAGGTATTGGGCAACAAATGAAATGGTCTGTAAGAGACGAAAGCTTACATAGCAAAATGGGATGCCAATTATTTAGAGAGATGTGTACTGAATATCCTGAACTATTTGATGAAGTTCATGCAGATGTAATTAAAGCAGCAGAATATATGGTTGAAATGGAGCATAAGTTTATTGATAAAATGTTTGAGCAAGGAGATCTTGCAAACATGGAAGCAGAAAACTTAAAACATTTTATTGCTAAAAGAGCTAACGAGAAAATTGCTGAACTTGGCTATAAAGAAGGTCCATTCATGGAATTAGATAACGATAAGGCTAGTCACTTAGATTGGTTCTATCACCTAACAGGTGGACATACACATACTGACTTTTTTGCAATCAGACCTACTGATTATGCAAAAGCAGGAGAAGACGAAAACTGGGACGAAGATGATTTGTTCGACTAATTTAATTAAATAATAGAATGTACAGAGATAGAAATAAAAGCGAAGAACAGATCAGAGAAGAAAACATAAACTTGATTAAGAATAACGCAAAGACCGATGGTGATGTAAAAAACTTCGGTAAAGAATTAGGCTGGGAATTAGGTGTTGACTTTCCAATTTGGGGAAACACAGAAATTTATATTAAAACAATAAGTAAAGGATATTGTTATCAAGACGAAACACCAAAAGACGCATATTGGAGAGTTGCTACTACTATAGCAAAACGTTTAGGTAAACCTGAACTTGCATCGAAATTTTTTGATTATATATGGAAGGGTTGGTTAAATCTAGCTTCACCTGTACTTTCAAATACTGGATTAGAAAGAGGTTTACCTATTTCATGTTTTGGTATTGATGTTGCGGATTCAATTCACGATATCGGTGCTAAAAATCTAGAGATGATGCTACTTGCCAAACATGGTGGTGGTGTAGGTACAGGAATTAATCAAATTAGACCAGCAGGTGCAAAAATTACAGGTAATGGTACATCAGACGGAGTTGTACCTTTTTGCAAAATATTTGACTCTACAATACTTGCCACTAATCAGGGTTCTGTTCGTAGAGGAGCAGCAAGTGTTAACATTGATATTGAACATCCTGATTTCTGGGAATGGTTAGAAATTAGAGAACCTAAAGGTGATGTCAATAGACAATCATTAAATTTACACCAATGTGCAGTAGTACCAGACGGTTTTATGCAAAAGGTTGAAGCTGGCGACAAAGAATCTCGTAAAAAGTGGGCTGCGCTCTTAAGGAAGCGTAGATCTACAGGAGAACCATATATCATGTACAAAGGAAATGTCAATAGAGCAAATCCAGAGGCATACTCTAAGAATGGTTTAAAAGTCTACATGACTAACATTTGTTCTGAGATTACACTACACACCGATGAGAATCATTCATTTGTATGTTGTTTATCATCAGTAAACCTTGCTAAGTACAATGAGTGGAAAGATACAGATCTTATTTACACAGCAACTTGGTTTTTAGATGGTGTTATGGAAGAGTTTATTCAAAAGGCTAAATTCATGAGAGGGTTTGAAAATTCAATTAGATCTGCTGAAAAGGGTAGAGCTTTAGGACTTGGTGTTTTAGGATGGCATACATATTTGCAAGAGAAGAACATTCCATTTGATTCTTTATCAGCTTCATTCGAAACACGTAAAATATTTTCACAATTAAAGATAGAATCTGAAAGAGCATCTAGAGATCTAGCTACTGAATATGGTGAGCCATTATGGTGCGTAGGAACTGGAATGAGAAATACTCACTTAAGAGCTATTGCTCCAACAGTAACTAATTCTAAACTTAGTGGAAACGTTTCTCCAGGTATTGAACCATGGGCTGCAAATCTTTTAACGGAACAAACAGCTAAAGGCACTTTCATTAGAAAGAATCCAACACTAGAAAAGGTTTTAGATACTATTGGTAAGAATACTAAAACAACATGGGATAAAATATTAGAAGATGGTGGATCAGTATTAGGATTATCGTGGATAGAAGACTATTTCGTTTCATCTTTCTCAGATAATGAAGGTACTTCGGGTATTCAAAAACCTTTAACTAAAAAACAATTAGAAAAATTACCATCATTAGAACAGGCTGATTATATTCCAATGTCAGATGTATTTAGAACATTTAAAGAAATTAATCAATTAGACTTAGTTAGACAAGCTGGTATTAGACAACAATATGTTGATCAAGCTGCAAGTTTAAATCTAGCTTTCCCAAAAGAAGCTGAACCAAAGTTTATTAATCAAGTACATTTAGAAGCATATAGAAAAGGTGTAAAAACATTATACTATATGAGAACAGAAAGTGTTCTTAGGGGCGATATCGCCGCAGCAGCAACTGATCCAGATTGTGCAGCATGTGATGGATAAAATATAAAAGGTGTGGTTAAATCCACGCTTTAGGACCGGGATAGTTCTCGGAAAGAGGCCAGACGTATCGCTACTGTCTGGCCTCGCTTTTTGGCCCTAATTATCATATTAACAATTTAAGGTTAATAAAATTAGATATAATGTGAAACCTTTTAAAAGATAAGGGTATAATAGTCCAATTAACAAAGAAAAATGAACAATACTTCATTATACTTATTAACAAAGACTGCTAAAAATAACAGCAGCACATCTATCTTTACTCCTAGAACTGTTATCACAGACTGATAGATTTATTTTAACCAAAACATTTTAATATGAAAAATTTTATTTTAACATTAGCCCTTGCGGCTTTAACAACATTCGGTGCAAATGCACAGAACACAAAAGGTGACTGGTACGTAGGTACTGGCGATATTACTAACACGGCTTGGACTGATTTATCAATCCAGCCAATGATCGGATATGCATTCGCTGACAACTATATGGTTGGAATGAATGTATCTCAAGCAGATTCAACTGAAGACATGGTCTTAGGTCTAGAAGGAAGATATTTCCACAAAGGATTCTTTGGCTATGTTGCGCTTAACGATTTTGATTTTGATCAACTTCAATTAGGTGTAGGTAAAATGTTTGCTTTCAACAAAGGCATGATGTTTGTAGATCCAAAGATCGTTTACGATCTAGGAATGGAAACAACTAACCTTCAAATCGGATTTGGTTTAAAGTTCTAAACTAAAACTGATTTGGTTAAATGTTAAGCCCAAGTTTCTAGGATCTTGGGCTTTTTTTATGAAACATTTCGAAGCAAATCTATATAATAATAAATCATTATCAAAAACAAATAATTATGAAACTTAAATTAGATCGTATTGACCAGCATGCTTTAACAGCATTCATCAACCGAGTAAAACCAATTGATTCCTTCATCTACATGAAGATTGCAAATGGAACAATTAACTCAACAGTTTACCTTCCACAAAGAGATGCCGTAAAGCACCACTCAGTAGAAGCTAGTACCATTTTTCAAGTAGAAGCATGGCCAGAAACTGACAAAGAAATGAAAATTGCATTCTTTGAAGGAAACAAAGTTATTGAAGCTATTAAGCACTTTGATGCAGATGCAATTAAAGGTGAAATAGAATTCATCGAAAATGACAACGAATTAGTAGCAGCTTCGCTACGTATTTTTAATGACGAACTAGAAATTACTCTAGCTTGTTCAGAACCATCTTTAGGATTTAAAGATCTTACTCAAGATCAAATTGATGTAATCTTTGCAAAAGAAGACAGTACGTTTGATTTTAACTTCGACACTCATATGATTGGAAAAGTTAAGAACCTATTCTCTCTTGACAAAGATGAAACATTTAGCATCAAATCAGATGTAACAGGAGTTAGTGTAAGCGGTAAATCATTTAGCGTTGTAATTAACCCAGATACAAGCGGAAACGGTGAAGTAACAGTTTATAAAAAGTACTTAAACCTGCTTGACAAAGACGAACAAACAGTACATGTCTCTGGATCAAAAGTTGTATTCAACTCAAACGATACAGACACTTTGTTAACAGTTTCAACTTGTCAAACAGCATAGTACATGAACGTCGAAGAGCTAGAAAATAAATCTATAGAAGAATTAACTGATAATGAGGCGAAGCTGCTTGTAGATCACTACAAGCAGCTGTCTGCCAAATATACAGCATATGAACAAGCAGTTAAGTTAACACTTAACTCTATCTACGGAGCCTTCGGTAATAAATGGTTTCACTTTTTTAATATTGACATTGCCGAGTCAATTACAAAACAAGGCAAAAATGCAATTCTTTATTCAGAGACTATTCTCAATAAGTATGTTAATGATTTCTGGCACAAGGACACTGCAGTACACTCTCATTTTGGGATTAAGGTAAAGGGTAAAATAGAAAAACCATCAGTAATTTATATTGATACAGATTCTTGTTACGTACAGTTTCAAGATTTATATGAATCTATAATTTGGCCAGAAGAAACTGAGAAGATGGAAATAGATGTTTTCATTTTAGCTCTTTATGGATTTAGACTTAGAGATTATATCACTAAGTGCATGCAGAAATATGCAGATAAAAGAAACTCAGATAATTATTTGATGTTTGAATTAGAAGCACTTGCATATAACGGTATTTGGATGTCTAAGAAAAAGTATATTCAGAATATTGCATGGGATGATAAGTTAGAGATCACAGACAGACATACTTCATTAAAGAAGATTAAAACAATTGGATTTGATACTATTCAATCATCAACACCTAAATTTGCAAGAGAGAAATTAGTAGAAGCACTTAAAATTATATTTAAAAGTAGAGTAACTCCAACTGCAGAAGATCTTCAATCTTTAGTAGTCTTTATGAAAGAGACTAAAAAACAATTTAAACTTGCAGATATTGACGAGATCTCGTTTAATAGAAGAACTAATAATATCGACAAGTATATTGTAGATGATCAGAAGGAATTTCAAATTGGTCTGAAATGTCCAGCAAATGTTAAAGCAGCAGGATATTATAATTACTTGTTGAATAATAATAAAAAATACAAAAACAAATATAAAGTTATAGGTAACGGTGAAAAGCTAAAGATTTATAATTGTAAATCACCAATATCAGAGGTATATGCATATATGCCAGGAGATCATCCTTATGAGATTGCACCAGAAATCGATTATGACACTCAATTTGAAAAGGCAATGATTGACCCTCTCAATAGAGTATTAACAGCAATTGGTTTACAAACACTAGACACTAACCTAATTTACGCATCGTCGTTATTTTAAAAATAATATTATGAACACACCAACATTTTACGAAACAATTAAAGGTTTAATAAAGCAATATCCAAATGATATGCAATTAGGAAACGCAGTTAGGCGTTTAAATTGGAAAATAGAAGAGGCTAATAAACCTGATCCAAATCAATTAGAAATACAATTTCCAAAAGACAAGTAATATGCACGTAGAATTAACAGAAAGGCAAAAAGAATATGTTGAGCAATATCAATGGATTCTCAATAGACTCGGTGAAATACAACACGAATTATCTTCTTTAGGAACAGAGTCAACTTCCCTTATTAATAGATTAAAAGAAATAAGAAATGCCGAAGCTGTTGAATTTCCAGACGCAAACTTAATAGACACACTTAAGAAAGCCGACGAATAAGTCGGTTTTTTTATTTAGAAACAAATGAGGTTATTATGATATAACCTTAAACAAAACATTTACATACATGGCAAAGAAAGATTTTAGTTTCGCAGATATAAACTCAGAGTTAAAGACATTGAATCCATTAGGATCAATCATGGCAGACTCTACATTCAGTGAAGTTACAGAGTGGATCGACACTGGTAATTTCCACTTAAATGCATGTGTTAGTGGTTCACTATTCGGTGGATGGCCTAACAGCAGAACATGCTCAATAGCTGGACCATCAGGTACAGGTAAAACATTCTTAGTATTAAACTCTGTTAGAAAGGCAATTGAAATGGGTTACAATATAATCTACTTTGATTCTGAAGCAGCAGTTGATAAAGATCAAATGGAAAAGTTTGGTATTGACGTAACAAAAGTTAATTACCAACCTATTAATACTGTTCAAGAATTTAGAACATCAGTTACTACGCTTACTAGCAAAATGCAAGAAGTAAAACGCAATGGTGGAAAAACACCAAAGATCATGATGATTCTTGATTCTGCAGGTAACTTAGCAACTCAAAAAGAAATTGATGACGCTAGATCAGGATCTGAAAAAGCAGATATGACAAGATCTAAGGTTCTAAAATCTATTTTTAGAATCATTATGACACCATTAGCAGATCTTAAGATACCTTTTATTTTCACTAATCACACATATCAAACGCAAGACTTTATTTCAAGACAAGTCGCAGGTGGTGGAACTGGACCAGAATATGCAGCATCAATTGTTTTATATTTAGGAAAGGCACAACTTAAAGATACAGGTGGAGATAAAGCAGGTATTATTGTAACAGCTAAGCCTAATAAGAATCGTTTTGCAAAACCAACTAATATTAAATTTCATTTACACTTTACAGAAGGTATGAATGCATATGTTGGATTAGAACAATACATCGATTGGGAAGACATTGGTATTACTAAAGGTATTATTGAAAAGGGTGAGAAGATTCCTAAAGCAACATCAAGAAATTGGATATGTAAGCATTTAGATCACACTGTACCAAACAAAGAATTCTTCACAGATAAAGTATTTACTCAAGAAATCTTAGAGAAGATTGAAAGTAGAATCAAACATGTGTTTAATTACAACACAGAAGAAAGAGAAATTGATTTAGAAGCTATATTAGAATCAGATGAAGATTAATCAGGACAATCTACCCATTAAATACATTATGGGTATCGAAAAAGATTTACCTGAATATCCAACCGGCTTTGACATACTTTACAATGAAATACAATTGTGTGTTAGAATGCCAGATAGACATAAGGGTAATTTTACTTTACATGCCCTAAAAACTTACAGGTTTCAAGAAACAGAAGAATCTAAATTATTAGAATCTATAGCAGACTTAATCGATTTAGGTATTGTAGAACCAGTAAACACCGAGGAAAATAAACTTTCTTGGAAAATAATTCAAAACCCATTCGCATGATAGCAGTATTTGACAATTTTATAAAAGATAAAGATTTCTTAAAAGAGATACAATCAAACTCATCAACAATATTTGGAAACCCAGGCGTTTATAAATGGTATGACGGATGGTTTAATAATTCTCCAGCAAACAACACTGCAAAGAAATTAATTCAATACATATGGGGTGAAAATTGTCCCATTTCGCAAACATTTGAAATTTCAGGTTTTGAGTATTGGACAGGAATTCAAGAAGCTAAGAATATTGGCGATAATTTCGAAGACAATCTACCAATGCATTTTGACAAAGATGAAGCTTGGTGGGAGAAAACAGGTGAATTTAAAACACCAATAATGGGTTCAATCTATTATCCACATCAAGATCAGTTTGAAGGCGGCATGTTAGAAATTTATACTAACGGCGAAGATAATCCACCAGAAATTGTTTATGCAAAACCAAATAGATTAATAATATTCGAAGCAGGAAAAGATCCACACCGAGTTACTGTTGTAACAAAAGGACAAAGGTTAGCAATCGCCATAAATTTATGGGAAGAAATACCTTACAGTAAACAAATCGGTAACTTTAACATAGAAGGATAAACAACATTATATGCAATTCGGTCAAGACTTTGAAAAAATATTCTTTAGGTTATCATTAGTAAAGCCTAAATACTTACAAGCTATTAAGAAAAGCTTTTATACATCTGAAGAGATAGATTTATTAAGCTACTTATCCAATAAGTTTTATGATAAGTTTCATGAGACTCCAAGTAAAGACCAATTATGGTTATTAATTGGTAGACATGAAAGAGCTAAAGAAAAGATTAATGAAGATTTATTAGATTTAGTTTTTAAAACAGATCTTGACCAATATGATGAAGAATGGTTAACTACTACCGCTGAATCCTGGATCAAATGGCGCACCTTTGATACAACTCTAATAGATACTATCGAATTTATTAAGACTACTAAGGTTACACCTGAGAACGCAGATACTGTGATTCAAAAAGTTAAAGGTCTTATTAATGACAGAAACAATATATCATTTAATTCTGATCTTGGTTTAGATTTCTTTGATGTTGATGCACACGATCAAAAAGAAACAGAAAAGGTAAGCTCAGGATATAACTTTATAGATAGAATGCTAGGAGGTGGATATGATAAGGGAGGTAATCTTATTGTATATGCAGGTGAGCAAAATATTGGTAAATCAATCTACTTAGCAAATGACGCAGCTAACTTTGTAAAAATGGGAACTAACACTGTAGTAATTACTGCAGAAATGGCAGCTCATAAATTTGTAAAAAGAATTGGATCAAATTTACTTAGTGTTAACATAGGCGAGTATGCCGAGAAAGCAAAAGCAAAAGATCACATTAAAAGAAGATTAGAAACAGTAGGCGATGGATTTACACCACCTGGACAATTATTCATTAAGCAAATGCCAACATCTCAAGCTACAGTATTAGATATTGAAGCATATGTTAGTCAAATTGAAGAAGAACGTCAAATAAAAGTCGGTGCAGTAGTAATTGATTATATCAATATCCTTGCCAATTATAGAAATCTAAATACTGAAAATACTTATATGAAGATCAAGCAGATTGCAGAAGATCTTAGAGCTATGGGTATTAGAAATGATTGGTTAATAGTTACTGCAACACAGATAAACAGAAATGGCTATAACTCATCAGATATTACAATGACAGATATTGCAGAATCAGCTGGACTTTCTCATACGGCAGATATAATGTTCGGTATTATTCAAGATGATTTAATGAGAGCAAATTCAGAGTATTGGTTAAAGGTCTTAAAAATCAGAGACGGTGAAGGTAAGGGTACTAAATGTAAATTAAATATTAATTGGAATTACATGAGGCTTATTGAGACAGATGACATTACTAATTCAAATTTACACGGAATATAAAAAACTACTATGGCAACAAACGATAAAATATTTAATAATTCATTCGATTCACCAGACTTCGAATTAACAGACATAACTTTCGATCTAGATCCTACGTTTAAAGACAATAGAGATGAAGAAATAAAAATTCATTTTGACATGATTGCTACTAAAATACATGATCTAATAGAAGGATCGAGATTTAAGGCATTTAACAAGGTAGATGATTTAGGTAGATGTAATAAACTAAAGAAATCAGATATTAATGATGTATATGGATATATCTCAGATGAGATGGCTGCTAAGTTTAGTCGCATAGATTTATTCAGCGAACTTTGTGTATATTTCGACATTAACCCAACCAAATTTTATAGCTCTCTTTCAAATGTATACAAAGAAGATCTTATACAAGAACTAGACAAAAAAACTGGAATTTTAGGAAAAAAGAACATCAATAAATTGTTTTAATGATTGACCAAAAGACACTAGGTCAAGAGGTCAAAAGAGTTTGGGTTCTTGGCGATTTACACTTTGGAGTAAGGGCCAATTCTATGGAATGGTTAGAAATTCAAAAAGATTTCTTTGAGAATTTATTTATACCTACTCTAATAAAACACGTTCAACCTGGCGATGTATTAGTACAAGTCGGAGATACGTTTGATAATAGACAATCTATTAATATCAAGGTATTAAACTATGCAGTTACTTTATTCGAAAGGCTGGGTGAAATATTACCAGTGCACATTATATGCGGTAACCATGATATATGGGCTAAAAAATCAAATGAGATAACATCAATTGATAGTTTAAAATGGATTCCTAATGTTCAGATCTATAAAGAACCAGAATTATTAAATTGGAATAATAGAAAAGTACTAATGATGCCATGGAGAAGAGATGCAGATCATGAAACATCAACTCTAGCAGATTTCCCACAAACAGATATAGTATTTTGTCATTCTGAAGTTAAAGGTATTTACCTCAATGCTAAAGTTAAAAACGAACACGGTACAGATTCTAATGTATATGATAAGTATACGAGGGTATATTCAGGACATATCCATTTTAGACAACAGCGTGGTAAATTATTAATGGTTGGTACTCCGTATCAATTGACCAGATCTGACGCAAACAACTCTAAGGGCTTTGATCTAGTAGATTTATCAAATATGGAAGAATCATTCTTTGAGAATCACATTTCTCCCAAATTTCTTAAATATAATGTAACGCAATTGTTTGACATTACGCTAGGAACGTTTAAATCACAAATTAAAAATAACTTTGTTGATTTATTTGTACCTAGCCAAATAGCCACAACTAATGCTCTTAGTCAGTTGATCAATAAGATACAACAAATTAGTCGTAAGCTAGAACCTAATATTTATCAAGAAGAAAATTACATTGACAAAGATTTCCATGACATAGAAGAAATAGAAGAGATGTATAAAAATTACAACATCTTGAACCTATGTGATATGTATGTTGATAGTATAGGTGATGACGAAGAAATGAAACAAAAGCTTAAAGCAAAGTTAAAACAACTGTACACTCAATGTGCATATAACTACGACACCGAAGCATGAGAATAGATTTTATAGAGTTTAAGAATTTCGCAAGTTATGGAAACCAATTGCAAAGAATAGAATTTGAGAAAACTAACTCAGAATTATTCTTAACACTTGGTAAAAATGGTGATGGTAAAACTACTATCGCTAATGCTATGATATATGCTCTTTATGGTAAAGTAGAGGGTGTTAAATTATCTGATTTACCAAATAGAATTAACAAAGAATTATACGTTCGTATAGGTTTAAAATGTGGTGCACTTCATATAGAAATAGAAAGAGGTTTAATGCCAAATAAATTTAGCGTTAAATTAAATGGTGTTGAATTTGATAAAGCAGGCAAGAAATCTGTACAAGACTATTTAGAAGAAGAGGTATTTGGTATTCCATATCATGTATTTAAAAACATTATTATTTTGTCGGTAAATGATTTTAAATCATTCTTAACAATGTCTAATCAAGATAAAAAACAAATTATCGATAAGATGTTTGGTTTCTCTATTCTCAATGATATGCAGCGTCAAATAAAAGATGAGCGTAGACAAGTTAAGATGGATATTGATTCCTATGAAAGTGAACTTAATGAAATAATGAATTCTATTGGTTCTGTTAGGGGTAGACTTAACACACTTTTAGAAGAATCAAATACTGCTAATAAATCAAAAATTGAAGAATTAAAAACAAATTTATTATCACTGAAAGCTAACGTAGAAACACTAGATACAGAGAGAACCAGTGCTGAAGGAGAAATGAATGCATTTAATACACAATACAGTGATAAACATTCTGATGCTAAAGATATTAAAAGAGAAATAGATTATCTAAATAAAAAACTCAAATTATATGAAAGTGGTCATTGTCCAACTTGTGAAACCAAATTAGATACCGAATGGCATACAAATCAAAAATGTGAGTTTGAAGAAAATATTAAAACAAACATGGACAGTATCAAATCTCTTAAAGGTGAGATGGACGTGTTATCAGAAAAAGTAACAGACGTAAGAGAATCTAAACTAAACCTAGAAGGACAAATCTCAGATCACAAGGTTACGATGCGTGGGCTTAAGGAAGAATTAATGAAATTAAAGAGTACTTCAGGTGGTAAGGACTTTGATCATCTAAGAAATCTTATTACTGAGTTCGAAGAAAAAGAAGCTACCAAATCCAAAAACAAAGACACTTTAAATGGTGATTACAGTTTTATGGAAGTAATAGAACAAATATTAGGAGAGGACGGGGTTAAGAACTTAGCTGTCAAGACTATTTTACCGGGACTTAATACTAATATCGCTGCCATGGCACAAACGATGCACTTACCATTTCACATAAGATTTGATGAGAAATTTAATTGTATTATTAATCACTTAGGCGAAGATATTAATCCAATGACTCTTTCAACTGGTGAAAGAAAGAAAGCAGATTTTATTATTATCATTGCAATTATTAAGATACTTAAGTTAAGATTTCCACAACTAAATATGTTGTTCTTAGACGAGTTGTTATCTTCAGTTGATCATGATGGTGTTTATAACATTCTTAAGATATTAAATCAAGTAATTAAAGAAAATAAGATTAATACGTTTGTTATAAACCATACAGTATTACCACATGAAATCTTTGATAAAAAGATTCAAATATACAGAGAAAATGGATTCTCTAAATTATCTATAGAAAGCATAGAATAATATTATGATATATAGAATAACTATTAAATATATAATTTAACTAAGTGGCTACGTACAATCTCAAATACAACAAAGACGATAGTGTTATCAGACATATTATTATAGGCCTGTTAGCAGATCTTAATAGTAAGTTAAGTTTTAGGAGACAATTAAGCAATGAAAATAGAGTTGTTGTTGATGTTCCTTTTTTCTATTCAGTGAGTGGAGATGAGAACTTCTTAAAAGACGCATTCTTATTTTCAAATGCTAACGGTATTGGTTGTGATCCAGATGGCGAATTCGCCGATGGTAATTATGATAAAGTGCCAAGAGGTATTGTAAACCTAACATCGTTTGCTGTAGATCCTTCAAAATTAGTTAATAAAAGAAACCTAGGTAACTATAATAGAATTAACGATGAAGGCTTTATGGAAGGCTTTGTTGCAGAATTTCAAATGATTCCAGTTAATGTAGGTGTTGATATTGAAATTTTAGTTTCAAGTCAATTAGATCTATTCAAAGTAACAGAAGCATTGGTTAAAAAAATGTATAAAGCTAATTTCTATCATGTTGATGCAGGACACATAGAAGATGGGACATATAGAATAAGTTCTCAGTACATGATGCCAGACGATTACACACAAGAAAGACCTGTAGAATATGGATTTGATGATAAGGGAAACCATAAGGTTACTTTTTCATTAGAGATAAATTCATTTATTCCTGACTTTAATTTTGAAGAAGATCAAATTAGAAAATATACAACAGATTACTTTGCACTTGGTGCAATTGGTGATTATGTAGATCCTAACGGATTTATTTCAGGAGTTCCTGTAGGACATGTTTATTGTGACAACGGCACAGGTGCCAAATGGGAATATAATGGAACAGAATGGGTTCAAATAGGCACATGCGGAGATTCAGAATCTGAATCACTTGGAGAAAAACTTGAAACAAGAGAAGAAGTTGTTAACGTTACTAAAAGACGAAAACAAAGTAATAGAATGTTCACTATTGGAAACTCTTCGATAAACTTAGAAGACAAATTAACCGACCAGGATAGAACAATGTTGGGCGACAATTATAGCGTCAAAGGGCGTGACTTACCATTCGAAGAATAATAGAATGATATATAAAGTAAATAAAAAATCTTAAATAAGATGGCAAAATTAAATAAAAACATTATTTCACCAGTATCAGAACATACGAACGGTTATGTTTTCAACATTGCTGGCCAAAATTTTAAAGTAGTTGGAAGCCACATAAGCATGTTCAACGAATCAAATACGGCTTTCAATTTATTACTGTCTGGTCAAAAAATGTTCAACATTAATGAAAGTACAGTTGAATTCATATATGACTACAACGGTAAAAGCATAGTTTCTTCAATAGACGAGAATGCGTTTGATAACTTTAATAAAACAATTGAAACTAAAGAAAAATTAGCATTCTTAAAAGAAAGCACTAAGACTGTAAAATTAGGAGGAGGATCAAGTACAGATGCTCTAAATGAAGCATCAAATGAAATCGCTCTTTTAGAAGCATATCTTTCTACAATGGTTAAATCACCTAGAGGAATTAAATTTACATACAATGTTAATGAAAAAACTTACTTTGCTAATAACGCTGAATTATTAAATCACGGTTTTGGTATAGTAGAAACAATCATATCTGCGGGGTATATTAAATATCAAGATAAATCATTATTTAGTTTATTTGAAAATACTTGTAAAAATCACGCATCTTATAAGAGATTAGACTTTTTAGTAGAATCAAAATCCAATAACATATCTGTTACTACTATGAAAGCAGGTCACAATGTGTATGTTTGGAGAATGAATGAAACTACAACTCTTGGTAAATTTAGTAAACTTTTACCTGATGCTGCAATAGAATACGTAGCAGAACAAACAGGAGCTGATGTAACATATCTAGTTGAAGATTTATTAGAATCATTTTCAGAAAGAAGAGAAGCTAAAAGAAATAAGATTTCACTAATGCACGAAATGATTGCTTTCTTAAAGGATCAAAAAGGTAGAATTGCCGAAGCAGACAGAAATCTTCCAGATATTAAAGCAGCTGATAATTTAATTAACACTGAAATCACTAGATTAAGTGAAGAACTTACAGATGCACAAAACGAAGAATTACTTGGTCTTTCTGACGGTTATCTAGATGCTACAGTTTCTAGAGAAGCAGAAGGTTTAAAAGAAGGTGATCCTATTAAAGTTGATGCAGTAGAATACGCTTCAGCTGGAAAAGACGACACATTAACTGTATTTGCAAACGACGAACCTCTTAGAATTGAAAAATTCAAAGTTGCCTTAGAAGCAGGTGCTGGAGTTTAATACACACATATAAATTATTAATTGAAGCCCGTTTGGAAACAAATGGGCTTTTTTGTGTATAAACTTAAACTAAATAGGATTAATGGCTAGAAAAAAGAATTACCTCAACAACAAAGATCTTTATAACGCAATAGTAGAATCTAAAGATCAGGATAAACTAACACCTACGGCAGAGAAAATGTTAATGTTACTTGCAGAAAGAGCAATAAACAAATTAACATATGTAAATAGCGACGATAGGCAAGATTGTTTACAATTTGCAATGTTAGATTTACTAAAATACTGGCGTAATTTCAACCCAAAGTATACTAATGCATTTGCGTATTTTACAGAGATAGCAAAAAGAGGATATGCTAAAGGATGGAATAAAATACACCCACAAAAATATAAGAATACACTTTCAATGGATAAGATCTCATCAAAAGATTCTACAGGTGAAGGCGGAATGTTTAACATATAATGTCAATAAAAAATGTCAGACCAACTAATAACTCAGGATTTGTACAAGGGTATTTCATACCAACAAAGCCAGAGAAGTATATTGGCCCGACACCAATTATATACAGATCTTCTTGGGAACGAAAGTTTATGATAATGTGTGATACTAAAGATAATGTTGTTAAATGGGCAAGTGAGCCAGTTGAAATTAAATACATCTGGTCATTTGACAAACGAGAACACAAGTATTATCCTGACTTTTATATGAAAACAAAGACTCAAGAAGGATTTGAAGAATTTTTAGTTGAAATTAAACCCGAAGCACAAATAAGAAAACCTGAACCTCCAAAAAAGAGAAGCAAAGGAGCAATAAAATCGTATAAATTTCTAGCCGAACAGTATGTTAAAAATATGGATAAATATAAATATGCCAAAGCCTGGTCAGAAAACAGAGGGTGGAGGTTTATTGTACTTACAGAAAAGTCACTTAAATAATGGGTCAAATTAAGAAAGACATAAAACAATTATCTAAAAGCGCAGGTAGCATGAGTAAAGCTATTAACGAGGCTAAAAAGTGGTTTGATAAGGGCAAAACAAAAAGCATTGCAGATACTCGTACACCGTTTCAACCTGGAAAGGTATATGTTTTCGAATATAAAAAACCCAAACATATTGATAGGATAGCATGGTTTGACGCCAATCCTGTTGTTTTAGCATTAGATCCAACTGAAGCAGGAAATGATTGTGGTATAAACCTAAATCTTTTGCCACCTCAAATTAAAGAAGATCTATTAGATTTTGTTTATGAACAATTGAAAGGGCAAATAGAAAATCAAAAGAAAGGTGGATCTGCAGACAATGCAAAAAAACAAAGTGAACTTAAGTTTACTTATGAAGGTGCAAAAAGATTTTTAAAAGATTATGGTTTTGATTTTGCAATAAGGCAATACATTCCAAATCTTAAGACAAACCAAAAAGTGGTCTCTTACGAAAGTTGGGCAAAGATAGCTATTCTAGACTTTGCAGATATAAACGGCAGTGATATAAACAAGATCCAGGAAGCATTTAGAAACCACTTAAAGAAATGAGATATATAAAACATAACATAAATTAAAAACTATGGCAGGATTTACAGAGAAGAGAAACGGACCATTGAGCGTAAACACAAAACCGTTCAGTCTCTCAAGCGCACTTAAAACGCTGAGTAGCTTCGGTATGCGTTACGATGACTTAGTACTTAGACAGTCGCAAGCCATTGGTCCTATGGAGGACCAGATAGGTTATGGGGAAATGAACCCATTCGGTTACGACAACGATGATATTTATGGTGCATTCGCAGCAATGTCAATGACTGACATTAATCTTAAAAAGAATATTCCATTCTTTGATAAAGATTACATAAGTAAAAGAGATGAATTAAGAAGATTCTCAACAAACGATGAAATAGAAGATATTTTAGATATTCTTTGTGATGAGACTATAGTATATGATGAGAAGAATTTCTTCGCTCAACCTGAAGTTTTAGGACTTGATATATCTGATAAAGTAAATAAGGACCTTAACAGGTATTTCAGACAGATCTATCACTATTTTGGTTTTACAGAAGACCAATCAGCGTGGTACTATTATAGAAAATTCTTAATAGATGGTTATTTAGCATTTGAAATAATTTATTCCCCTGACCAAAAAGAAATTATAGGTTTTAAAGAACTAGATCCAGTTACTTTAATCCCAGGATATAACAACGATGACGGTAAGAAAGTTTGGGTACAATATAAAGATGATCCAGTAAAAGAGAGAAAGTTATATGATTCACAGATCATATACATCTCTTATTCGTCTATCACAACAGCATCGAGAGTCTCTTACTTAGAAAGATTAGTAAGAGCATTTAACCTACTTAGAATTATGGAACATACTAGAGTGATCTGGTCTGTTACTAATGCATCTTTCAGGATGAAGTTTATTATTCCTGTAGGTGGTAAATCTAAAACAAGAGCAAAGCAATCTCTTTCTCAACTTATGAATTCTTATAAAGAACAGGTTGATTTTGATTGGGACTCAGCTTCTCTTTCAACTGATGGTAAACCAATGCTCCAGTTTAGTAAAGAATATTGGCTACCTTCTAAAGATGGTGATTCACCAGAAATAGAAACACTAGGTGGTGAAGGTCCAGAACTAAATGATACAGAAGCACTTAAATATTTCTCAGATAAATTAAAGCACGTATCTAAGATTCCATTTAATAGATTTTTATATGAAGACGGTGGCGGGGAATTTAACCTTGCAGCTGATGGTATGATTAGAGATGAGATCAAGTTTGGTAAATTTATCAAACGTTTAAGATCTACATTCCAAGAGATATTAGTTAAGCTTTTATATTTACAAATCTGTTTAAAATACCCAGAGTTTATTGATGATCCTCAATTTAAAACTCAAGTAGCATTAAGATTTAATGAAGAGAATATGTTTGCTGAAATGAAACATATGGAAATCATGGAAAAAAGACTTGAATTCATTGGCAACATGAGAGATAGTTTAATGACAACTAATCAAGAAACTATGGAAGAAGAGTATTACTTCGACCAAGAATACCTAGTCAAAAAGTACTTAAAGTTATCTGACGACGAAATAAGATCTAACGAAGCAGCCAAAGCTGCAAAAGCTAGAGAAGAAGCAGAAGAACCAGAGGAAGAAGACGATGGAATGGGCATCTAAAATAAACTGAATATATAAATTATTATGAAAGTAATTAAAACAATCGAATCATTTGCAAAAGAATCTCGCTACAATAGAGTTATTGAAGCGGCAGTAAAGGCAGGTGAAGAATCTAAAGTCTATATCGATGATATTGAATTAGACTCTGGCAAAGCAGTAAAAGCTGTCGAAATTATTGGAGCTATTGCAGCTTATCCTACAGAGAAAGAATTTAAAAAGTATTTCTATGATCAATACGGAGAGAATGCATTTGGCGAAGGTGAAATCGAAGTAGTTGTTAAATACTACAATGACGTAAAAGCCGAAGAGGCCGAAGCTGAAAAAGAAGCTGAAAAAGAAGAAGAAGGTGGTGATGAAGAAGATCCACTGGCAGACCTATAAAGGTAATAAGATAATTACATAATATCTAAAGGATATATATTAAAAATAGAAAAATCCATTAATATGAAAAAAGCAAAGGATTTGCTAATCGTTGAAATGTCATCATCGGCTCTGAAAGTTACATCATCAGAGGAGAAAGATTACGTTCTCGAAGGAGTATTTGGTCAAATTGATCAAAAAAATAGAAACAATAGAATCTACACTGAAGATGAGTATGTTCCTCAAATAGAGGCTCTTCAGCAGAAAATTGAATCTTCTAAGTTGTTAGGTGAATTAGATCACCCACAACAATTTGATACTTCATTGAAAAACGTATCACACATTGTTGAAGAACTTTTTTATGATAAAGAAAGCAAAGAAGTAAGAGGTCGAATTAGACTATTAGATACTGAATGCGGTAGACAAGCAAAAGCGTTAGTTGATGCTGGTGTACCATTACAGATCTCATCAAGAGCAGCAGGAGCTGTCGAATCAAACGGTAAAGTAAAAATCAAGCAACTATTTACATATGATCTAGTAGCTGATCCTGGTTTTGAAAACGCAGAACTTAAAAGAGTTAATGAATCTTATGGATTTGGAAACGACACTGGCGTATACATTTACGAAATGGGTGAAGCTAACATTACCGAAAATATTGAAACACAAAACACAAACATAGAAATAAAAGAAAATAAAAACATGGAGGAATTCGTAAAAGCCGAAGACTTTAATAGATATTCTGAATATCTAGCAAAAGAAATTAAAGGCATAAAAGAGTCAATGGACGCTAAATCTGCCGATGCTAGTGAAGACATGACTGTAGAAAACATTAAATCTCACAATAATCATATTGCTGACAACGTTAACACGCTATCAGAGTATGTTACTTATTTAGCTGAGAAATTAGACCAATCTATTCAATATTCTGAGCATGTTGCTGAGAAAGCAGATCAAGGTATTACATATACTGAAGAAGTTGCTGAGAAATTAGATCAAGGTATTCAATATTCTGAGCATTTAGCTGAGTCTATTACTAAAGTAAAAGACTTCGCTAACTATTTAGCAGAAAATCATAACGAAGGAGCTGATTCAACAGCTAATATGTTAGGTTATGTAGAATACTTAAGAGAAAACTTACAATCTATTTCAGAATATGCAGAATACATTGCAGAATCAATCAACGAAAACTTAGTAGTTGAAGATGGTGCAGGTGTTGATGCTGAAGATATGGAAGATGAAACAACTGATGAAACGCCAGACGTTATTGACGGAGACGGTGAAGAGTACGAAAAAGCTGCAGATAGAGCAGAAGATAATTCAGATGAATTAGAAGCTGAAATAGAAGACGGTGAAGAAGGTGCTAAAGAAGTTACTGAAGATGAAGGCGAAGAAGCTGGTAAAGAAGTTGAAGAAATCGAAGATGACGCAGCTGAAGAACTTGAAGAAGATAAAGCTGAAGAAATCGAAGATGATATTAACGCTAAAGGCGAAGTAGAAGATCTAGACGACAAAGTTGAAGATACTGAAGAAGAAGTTGAAAATGCTGAAGATCATGTAGTTGAAATGGACGAAGAAGATGACGTTGTTACAACTGGTGAAGAAGTTGAAGCTGAAGAAGTTGAAGCTGAAGGTGAAGAAGCAGCTGAAGAAGTTGAAGAAATGGAAGAAATGCATGACGAAGAAGCTGAAGGCGAAGAATCAACTGAAGAAGTTGAAGAGTCTGAAGAAGGCGCAAAAGATCTAGAAGAAATCGAAGGTGAAGAAGTTGAAGCTGGAGACAATTCTAAAGAAGGTGACGTTGATGCTCATGAAGCAGGTGAAGAAGCTGAAGATTTAGAATCTGATTTAGATAACAGTGATCAAAAAATTCCACCAACAGGTAATACTGACGAAGTTGAAGCTGGCGAAGGTGAAGAAGAAGCAGAAGGTGAAGATGCAGCATCAGATCCATTAGAAGCTTATAAGAATGAAATTTCTTCAAAACTAAATAACTTAATAGAAACTGCTCAAATCAAAGAGAATGAAAATCCTTCTTTCTTTAGAGTTGTTTCAGGAAGTACAATCGAAAAGTACAATGCTCTTAACGAAGATGCTAAAACTGAAGTTAGAAACGCAGTATCTAAAAGAGGCTTTATGACTGAAAGAGAAATTACTTCTATTATTGAATCATCTCAATTAATTGTTGAGAATAAAAACGCTGAACCATTTTTCTTAGCGGCTATGCCACTAGAATATAAAGAAACGTGGACAAACTTAAGCGAAGCTAAGCAAAATCAAGTTGCCGCACAATCAAAGTATCATACTTTAAATACTGAGTATCAAGTAAGAAACTTTTGGCAAACTAGAGATCTTAGAGAAACTAAGGTTGATTTAGCTAAAGTAGCAATGGTTAACGAATCTAAGACTGAAAACAAGCCAACGCTTGGATATGATGCTGGAATCTACGCTGAAGCTATGAAGAAAAGATTCGAGAAATAAAAAGATATATAATAATATAATCGACGAAAAAGGGTGACAGAAGCAGAAAACCCAAAATGTCGAGTTTAACTATAAACACAAACAAAAAAAGAACATTTACAAAATGGCAAAATTAATCAATGAATCTGAAATCAGAGGTACTTGGGCTCCTATTATTGAGGAAGCAACAGGAATCAATGAATCAGAAAAGCTAGCTTGGATGTCGACTTACTGTCACAATCACAAGCTTTATGAAGACGCACAAATGATGGCGTTAAACCCAACTAGCCCAGGATCTATGAATATAGGTGGTATGGGTGCTGTATCATTTCCTTCGCAAGTTGGAAACGGTGCTGATGTAGGAACTAACGGTTCTGGTGACAAGTCACCAACGTTATTACCTTTAGCAATGCAAGTTGCTGCACAAACTATCGCACTAGACTTAGTACCAGTTGTACCAATGGCTGGACCAATGGGTCTTTTATCTTACCTAGACTTCGTATACGAAGGAGGTAGATTAGATGGTGGTGTTGCTCCAACTTTCATTAAATCTTTAAGTGCTGACGGTGCTATAGCTGAAGCTGCAGCTGTGGATAACTATTTCTTCACAAGATTAGATCAAACATCAAGAATTGATGGTTTTTCTATCTATGAAGTTACTGAAATAGGTGCTCACGCTGGTACTTTACTAGATGCATTCGAAGCAGGTACTGCTGCGGATAACGGTATTGAATTAGTAAAAGCTTTAGAAGACCATATTCCTGGTTTCTCTGGTGCTGACGCTAATAACAGTCCAATGTCAAGAGAACTTGGTGAAAGATCTCCAGACAAATTAATGGGTCTATCTTTATTCTCTAAAAGTGTTGCTGCTGAAACTTTCCAAGTTGCTGCTGCAGTTACTAGAGAGCAAGTACAAGATCTTAAACAATTCGGTGTTGACGCTGTTGCTCAAGTAGAAGCAGTTTTAACTAACGAATTAACTCAGTCTATTAACCAACACATCTTAGCAGAAATGAGAAGATTAGGTGGTTTAGGTCAAGTTGGTTTAGGTGCTGACTTCTTAACATTAGGATTAACGCCTGCTGAATACGGTTTAGGTGGTAACACTATCGGTGATGTAAACAGAAGAATCTTAACTTACATCTTAGCTCACGCTAACTTTATTGCTAATAAAGGTAGAAGAGGTGCTGGTAACTTCGCAGTTGTTTCTGCAAAGATTGCTTCAGTATTACAAGGTGTTGCAGGTTTCGTACCTAACCCAATGGCTAATACAATTAACCAAGTTGCAGGTGCAATCTATCCATTAGGTTCAGTTGCAGGTATCAACATTTACACTGATCCAACTCAAGAATTTGAGTCAGGTGAGATCGTAGTTGGTAGAAAAGGTGACGGTAATTCTCCAGGACTAGTATTTATGCCATATTTAATGGCTGAATCAGTTCAAACTATTGCAGAAGGTACTATGGCTCCGAAAGTAGCTGTAAAATCTAGATATGCTTTAGTTGAGGCTGGATTCCATCCTGAAACTCAATATTCAAACTTCGAAGTAACTGGTGTAAAACTATAATCTTTGAATAGCAATATTTAATATTAAAAGGCCCTCTTTTTGAGGGTCTTTTTTTTGCTTTAAACTTTAGGCATATTTAAGAAGATATATAAATCATAGACATTTTAAAAAATACACACAAATGATGAAACTTAATAAAAAAATCATGATGTTTGAAGATTTCGCAGGAACTGCAATGGACTCTTCAAATAATACAGCGCCAGCTTCTAAAACCGTAACAGGTTCAGTTGCCGTTGATAAGACTAATATTAAATCAGATGATGTTGCTAAAAAAGCAGAAGGTGAAAAAGTAAGAGCAAACGTTATTAAAGACGTAGACGCTATCTTAAATAACCTATCAAAGTTATCAGATCAGATCAAAGAATCTTATATGTTAAATGAGGATGCTATGGCATCTTTAGTTGCAGGTATGAAATCTCAATTTGCTATTGCAAAAAGTACAATGATGTTGCCTAAATATAAAAAATTATTAACGGCTGCTGATCCAACTGCACAAAAAAATAAAGCTACAGAATCTGGTGCTGCAATAAAAGCCAAATCTGACAAGATTACTAAAAGCTTAGAAGGTAAAAAAGGTATTTCACCAGAAGTAAGGGAAAAGGCAGCTAAGGACAAGCAAAAATTACAGGATAAAATGGCAGGTATTGAGCAACAAGTTGCGCAGATAGCAGAAAAAGCTAAAAACAAACTTGCAGAATTTGAAACAAAGTTAGCAGATGCTGAAGCAGGAATGGCAAAAGATAGTGAATTAGCAAAAGCGTATCAAGCTAAAAAGGCTAGAATGAAAGGTGCAGTTAGAGAAGACGCTTTAGGTGCAGCTATTAAAATAGCACAGGAGCAGGGTAAAAAAGAT
>MDSY01108837.1_pt1 | contig 90003 bp, 89 predicted proteins | sample 811131 | NCBI WGS metagenome assembly MDSY01 (sample SAMN05326643, study PRJNA326480) | marine metagenome | isolation source: seawater | place: Atlantic Ocean: South West | collected 2010 | reverse complement strand
CCCCTGAAAGCATTGATAAAGGCTTTAATGAAGGTTATTGCGAAGCCTACAGAGATTGTTATGCTTCGTCTTGGGCTGAGTGTGTTATCCCCTCCATATATTAGCCATACTAAATATATACGGATTTACGGAATATAAAGATGTTTGGAAAGCGGGGTTTAAGCACGGAAAAAAGACTTTTGTAAAAATAAAAAAACCCCGCCGAAAGCACCTGCAAAAGTGAGGACGAAAAGCATCAGTACCACTTCACCGTTATTTAATCAATAACATCTATGTGTAATTGTTAAAATATGGGAGGTTCTGCTTATGTTATTTCTACTAATAGCTTAACTCCTCAGTAAGATGAATCAATAAGAGCTTCATGGTCGTTTAAATATGAATACCTTACCTGCTAAATTGAATAATCAATGTTTTTTCAATTGTAGTAATTTAATAACCACCAGGCTGCGGTGTCGCAGGATACTTTTTAGTGGTTGTGTCTTCTTCTTTTTCACAAGAAACAGAGATAATGGATATAACAAAGAACATTGCGATAATAAAAATCAATTTTTTCATAGTAAATATTTTTAGATTGAAATGCAAGATATTAGCAAATATAAGCGTATTTCGAATTTAAAAAAGTCTTACGGTTAAAATAATGCTCCAATATTATAGGTGTCTATCTGTCTACCCATAAACTAAAAAAAACGTTTAAATCTTCAAAAACGTCAGATAATGAAAACAAGCTTTAAAAACAGTTTTATAAATTGTATTAATAAATTAGATATTATGAAAAAATTACTTGCTTTCTTGTTTTTGCAATTTTATTTTGGATTGTCTGCAAAAACAATTGATTTGAATACAGATATTAAAAGGAAAGTTATTGAAATTGGATTTGACAATGAAACTTGGAGACCCCCAGCTCCTGGAACACCTTCTAAGTTAACAAGAGTCTATTTAATCCCTAATGCTAAAATGACAAAAAACCAAGCATTAGATAAAATCAAAGAACTTAAAGAGTACCTCAAAATGGGAATAATAACCCAAGAAGATTTTGACAAGAAAGCAGCCGAACTAAAGAAAATATTACTAAGTAACTAAATAAAAAACCCCCATCGAAAGCAACAGCAAAAGTGAGGGCTACAAAGCATTATTACCACTTGACCTTTATTTATTCAGTAATGATAATTAGTTATGCTTTAGTCAAAACTGCTTTGGCAACAAACACAAAGCCTTCTGGACCTGTTACAGTGTATTGATATTGGATTTTGTTTGAATCTTCTGGCATAAGGTTAATTTTCCAAGAAGTTACAAAAGCCTCTTTATCTTTTGATAAACCACTTCTATCAGAATCCGTAACAAAAACATATTCCCCATTAGTTTTGCTTTCTAATACAGATATAGGCTTATTTTGTAAAGCACAGTAATGAGTTAATAACAGTTCTTCGTTTTGATAATTAAAAATAGAAAGCATTTCTACACCTCCCGTATCACTTTGCTCAAGTAGTGCACTTCCATTAGATGTTAGTGTATAATTCAACACTAAGTCGTCCGAAGTACCATCAGATCTTTCCAAAGTACCCTGCCATTTTCCTTCTAAAGATTTTAATTTTTCAAAATCATCAGAAAAATTATTTCCAAAGGAAGAGGTAACACTTAAAATTGCGGCAAATAGGAATAAAATTACTTTTTTCATAATATCAAATTTAGTTAACAGTGCACTCAAGATACGAAAAAATTGCTTGCTCTGGACAATTAAGGTTTCGGCTTAAACTTCTTTTGGAAATATTAAGCTGTCAAAATCATTTCTGAAGCTTTTTCAGCAATCATGTAGGTGGGAGCATTCGTGTTTCCTGAGACGATCTTAGGCATGATTGAGGCATCAACAACCCGAAGCCCGTCAATCCCGTGAACCTTCAATTCGTGGTCCACAACGGCAAGGGGGTCTTTGCCCATTTTGCACGTTCCCACAGGGTGATAAACAGTTTCTAGAGTTTGCTTGATGTGGTCGATAAGTTCCTCGTCGTTTTTTTTATCAACCTTGAGCCCAAAAGCCTTTCGATGTTTTTTTAAAGGAGCTTGTTCCATAACCTTTAGAGCCAGTTTCACTCCCTTGAGTAGGAGTAATAAATCTTCTTTTTCTTGAAGAAAATTCGGCTGTATTACAGGAACATCAAAAGGGTTTGATGAAGATAGACTAACCGTCCCACTGCTTTTGGGGTGAAGCAATGTCGGTAAAATTGTAAGACCATCGGCCTTTGGATAACTATTGATGTCGTAAGCATCATACCCGTATTGATCCCCCATCCAAATTGGAGTAAAATGAAATTGAAAATTGACTGGATTCCCTTGTTGATGAATATCTAAAAAAGCCATCCCCTCCAAAGGGCCAGTACAAAAAAAACCTTTTTTGCAAAAAAAATAATTCCAAGAAGCTTTCAATTGGTTTAAAATAGAAATATAATGATTGATCCCCTCCTGTGTGTTGGTTGAAATACTGATGGGACAAAACAAATGGTCTTTTAGGTTTTTTCCAACCCCTTTCAATTCATGCAGGCAATCGATTCCGTGCTTTTGAAGTTCCGTTGCTTCCCCTATGCCTGATAATAAAAGAAGTTGTGGGGAGTGAAATGCTCCAGCAGAGAGAACAACTTCTTTTCTGGTAAAGGCTTTTTGTAGTTTTTTGTTTTTGGTAAAAGCCACTCCTTTTGCTTCTTTCCCTACAATTAAAATTTTAGAAACTCTAGCCTTTGTGATTACTGTTAAATTTTTTCGCCCTAAAATTGGTTTTAAAAAAGCTGCTGCACCGCTACAGCGTTTTCCGTCTTTGATAGTGCTGTGGACTAGTCCTGCTCCCTCTTGAAATTTACCGTTGTAATCTTTTGTTTTAGAAATCCCTACTGCTGCACAAGAGTTTACAAAGGAGTCTACAAAAGACGTTTTGAATTTTTCTGAAGTGGTAACATGCAACTCTCCTTGATTGCTGTGATACTTTTTATCCAATGACTCGGTTTGAGCATGGTTTTCCGATTTCGTAAAAAAAGGTAGGACTTCATCATAGCTCCATCCCGGATTTCCCAATGCTGCCCATCCATCATAATCAGCAGAATTACCTCGAACATAAGCCATGGCGTTCGTTGAACTACTTCCTCCAAGGGTTTTCCCTCGTGGTAAATAAATCTTACGATTCAAAACATGTTCTTGTTCTTCAGTCCAAAAACCCCAATCTTCTTTACTTTTGTGAACTTTGGTGTAAGCCCCAGGGATGTGGATATTCATATTGTTGTCTGGACCACCAGCTTCTAATAATAATACGCTGTTTTGGGGATTTACTGAAAGTCGATTGGCCAAAACACAACCTGCTGAGCCAGCTCCTATTATAATATAATCGTATTCTTTACTCATCACTAGTGACTTAAATTCAATTGTTCAATGAAGTGTTCTTTGATAAAAAGCAACGGATCGTATCATTAAATCAACTCAATTTAACGTTTTAATCTCAATTGATTGTAGTCCAGAACCATTAACTCCTTTATACGTGGATTTTTTTTCTTGCCTTTTGGCTAAACCGTGTTTTACTAAGCAAAGGAATGCATCCCATTTTTTTATCAAGTAATAGACCCTATTTGTAATAAATGTGGAATTCTTGAAGCCATTCTCTTTAACCTGTGGGTAAAATACTTTGGAGAAATTAAAGTCGATTTTTACAAAGAATAAGAAACAAAGGTTTCGGTTTGGTAATAAATACATTCCGCTGCTCAACCGTGAACACGACTTATTTTTTTGATCCCCACTCCCTAAAACACAAAACCCTGCCAAAAATCTTGAGGGTGGATAATTGTCTAATGAAAGGAAGTATCCTACTTTTGTCTAAAATATTTGAAAATGAAATCTTCAAAAAAACCAGACAGTGTCGCTTGGGATGAAGAAAGCAATGAATATATTGCAAAGCTTTTACCCTATGCTATCAGCAGCAGCAGTCCTGTTATCAACATACCCAATGTAGATTCTTTCAAAAAGAAAGGGGTTGATAAGGTTTCCAAACAATTTCAAGCGGAGCTTACCGACCTCCAAGAAAAAATCAAAACTTTTGTCAATTTAGCTTCCGATACCCAAATGGTGTATTCCGCTAAATTTAAGTTTGAACCCATTGTTGGAGAAATATATCATCTGTATGAGGGCGCTAAAGAGCCTTTTTTATCATTAATTGAACCCAACAGTTGGAACAAAAAGCACCTTGGTTCTTTTCGCCTCAATGGAGAATACAAATGGGAACGTTCAGAAACTACCTAAAATTCTGAGTTGCAAAACCCATTTGATCGGCATCAAAGGAAATTCCCACGCCCAAATAAACGTAGTCTCCTAAGATGTTTTTGTAATGAGGAGGGCTTTTTTTCCAGCCTTGAACCAAACATTCTGCTATTGCCTCATTTGAACGTGTGTCACCACATCTAACTACGTTTTCAAACCAAGGAACTTGAGCAATATTTTCGGCAATTCCAACAAACTTGTTCCCCTCTCTTCTCCATGCTTGAATATTAAGTTTTTCTGCTCGCTCTACAGGGCTTAATCCCTCGTGATCAATGTGTTCGTAAAACTTTTTTAGAACCATATTGTCACTGTGATATTGCGCTAAATAATCTAAAGTGTCTAATTTTTTAAATGGTTTTAAGTCTTTTGCCTTTCTCAATAGATTTGTTTTTTTAAAAATTAGATTTGAAATTGTTTCTTGATTTTGTTGTCCAAAAGAGAAAAAACAAACAGAAAAAACAAGAAATAAAAAAAGATTTTTTGGTAAATTCATCGAATTTATTTTTTAATTATTAGCCATCCTTTACTTTTGGAGAGTGCATCCAAACAAATATCCTTAATTTTACAGAATATTCAAACCTATGGAAAGTCCAAGACAAAAAAAAAATAGCAACCTTATTGCAACAAGAAATTGCTCAAATGCTTCAGGGATCAGTCCGAAAAGAAGGAGTCGCTAACCTTTTGATCTCGGTAACTAAAGTCAGTGTTACTGTAGATTTATCCATCTCAAAAATATATTTGAGTTTATTCCCTCAAGAAAAAGCTATTGAGGTTCTTGAAGCCATTCAATCCAACAGTTTTCAAGTAAAACACGACCTCGCAAAATTACTTAAAAACCAATTGCGAAAAATCCCCGAGCTTATTTTCTACCTGGATGATTCTTTGGATTACATCGAAAAAATTGATAATGCTTTGCAGGCAAAGAGTGATCCAATCAAAAATCCTGATGAATTAATTTCACGTAAAAAAAAATAACCTTGTGCGTTTTACCCTGTACATAGCTACGCGATATTTCTTCACTAGAAGTAAGCAAAATATTATTAACATTATCAATTACATTGCGCTTACAGTAGTTTTAATAGCAACAGCGGCCTTGCTGATTGTATTATCGGCTTTTACGGGCCTTAAAGATTTTGGCCTTTCTTTTTCTAATGTTTTTGATCCTGATTTTAGAGTTGAAGCTGCTCAGGGTAAAGTTTTTATCTTAGATTCTTTTACGTTAAATAAAATCAAACAGATTGAGGGTATTGATGCGGTCACGGCAATTTTAGAAGATAAAGTTTTTTTGAACTACCGCGATAAAAATCATGTCGTTTATCTCAAGGGAGTAGATTCTCTGTTCAATCAAGTCATAAATAGTGAAAAACTATTGACCACAGGACGATGGTTTGATCAAGAATTTGATGAAGTTGTTGTGGGTGGCGGTGTAGCTCAAATATTGAATTTGGGGGTTTATGATTACAACGATTTTTTGGTGCTTACAGTTCCCAAACGTTCAGCTAAAACTTCATCTTTTAAAGATCCTTTTCTCAACAAAACAGCCTTAGTGTCTGGAATTTACAATATCAGTGAAGAGATAGATAAAAAATACATTTTTTCAAGCCTTCATTTTGCTCGTGATTTATTTCAACGGAATAAGGATGTTTACAGTTCTATAGAACTAAAAGTTAACCCAACCCATAATCGTTTAAAGCTAGAAAACCAACTTCGCAATAAGATTAAAGTACCCCTGAAAATTCGCTCTAGAAATGAGCTGAATGTAACGTTTTTTAAAATGTTGAATACCGAACAAATGGCCATCTATCTAATTTTTATCCTAGTAATTATTATTGCTTTGTTCAATGTAGTTGGAGCATTAATTATGATGATTTTAGAAAAAAAACCTCAAATGAAAGTCCTGTATGCTATGGGTGCAAAACCCTCAGAGATTCGAAAAATTTTCTTTTACTTGGGTGGAATGATTAGCTGGTTTGGAGGAGGAATCGGGGTTTTACTTGGATCTATTCTTGTCCTCTTACAAACCTATTACCCGTTTTTACGTGTTCCTGGAACCAACTTCCCCTATCCCGTTCGTCTAGAGTTTCTAAATATCGTAATAGTATTTTCTATTCTTTTTATTCTAGGAGCAATTGCTTCTGGATGGGCAACAGTCCGTGTTGGTAAAAAAACAAGTTTGCTTTAAGCCATTTGGTAGTCTCCCCAGTTTGCTTCTACATCATCTAAGGCTGCAAAAACATCTTGAGAGGCATTTGAGGTTACCAAACGAGTTCGGTAGTCCTTAAAGTGAGGAATGCCCTTAAAATAATTGGTGTAATGTCTTCTGGTTTCGAGGACACCCAAAACTTCTCCTTTCCATGTAATAGCCATTTCAAGATGTCTTCTAGCTGCCTCAACTCTTTCAATTATTGATGGTGGAGCTGCGTGCTCCCCATTTTCCATAAAGTATTTTACTTGATTAAAAAACCAGGGATTACCTATGCTTGCTCTTCCAATCATGGCTCCGTCCAAGCCGTATTGGTCTCTCATTTCAATGGCTCGTTCTGGAGTATCTACATCTCCATTTCCAAAAATGGGTATGTGCATGCGAGGGTTGTTTTTGACTTCTGCAATCGGTCGCCAATCTGCATCTCCCTTGTACATTTGGGCTCGAGTTCTGCCGTGAATAGAAATGGCTTTTGCCCCTACATCTTGTAAACGCTCTGCTACCTCAACAATTTTTATGGAATCGTGATCCCAGCCCAAACGGGTTTTTACGGTTATCGGAAGCTTGGTTTGTTCTGCCATAACTTTGGTCAAACGAACCATCAAAGGAATGTCTTTCAAAATTCCTGCTCCTGCTCCTTTGCTAACTACTTTTTTAACAGGGCATCCAAAATTGATGTCAATAATATCAGGTTTAGAAGCTTCAACAATTTCTACAGATCTCAACATCGATTCTTCGTTTGCGCCAAAAATTTGGATTCCTACAGGACGTTCTTTCTCATAAATATCCAATTTCATAACGCTTTTTGCGGCATCGCGGATTAGTCCTTCACTTGAAATAAATTCTGTGTAAACCACATCTGCTCCGTGTTCCTTGCATAATGCTCGAAAAGGAGGGTCGCTTACGTCTTCCATGGGTGCTAAAAGAAGAGGGAAATCGTTTAGCCCAATATCACCAATTTTTATCAAAACACAAAAATTTTTACAAAAGTACGTAAAAGCATGGGTTTATCCATAAACTACTTAAATTCAAAGACTTCTTGGATAGTTCTCTTGATTTTTAATGTTAAGTCTAATTGTATTTAAATTTATGAATTAAATATTACTCATGTTAATTGTTATTTATTGAATAAAGTTTTAATAGCTTTTGCTTCAAAGTAAATTTAATCTTAAAACAAAAAAAGCCCACAACAAATAAGTATCTTTGCACGATTAGCATAGGAAAGAGAAGCATGAAGCACATCAGAAATTTTTGCATAATTGCCCACATTGACCATGGAAAGAGTACTTTGGCGGATCGTCTTTTAGATTTTACGGGCACCGTTTCAGATCGTGAAAAAAAGGATCAATTGTTGGATAATATGGATTTAGAGCGAGAACGAGGGATTACCATAAAATCTCACGCAATTCAAATGGAATATGTTCACCAAGGTCAAAACTATGTCCTAAACCTCATTGATACTCCTGGTCATGTAGATTTTTCTTATGAAGTTTCCCGTTCAATTGCTGCTTGTGAGGGCGCCTTGCTTATTGTAGACGCTGCACAAAGCATTCAAGCCCAAACCATTTCAAACTTATATTTAGCACTTGAAAATGATTTAGAAATTATTCCTGTTCTCAATAAAGTAGACCTTCCTTCGGCAAACCCAGAAGAAGTTACCGATGATATTGTAGACTTATTGGGTTGTGAGCCAGGGGAAGTTATTCCTGCTTCTGCAAAAACAGGCATAGGAATTGAAGATATTTTAACCGCAATTATTAAACGGGTACCAGCTCCTCAGGGAGATCCTAACGAACCCCTTCAGGCTCTTATTTTTGATTCTGTTTACAATCCTTTTCGTGGGGTTGAAACCTATTTTAAAATCGTAAATGGGTCCGTTTCAAAAGGACAAAAAATACAATTTATTGCTACCCAAAACACTTACAGCGCAGACGAAATAGGTACCCTTAAACTCAAACAAGAGCCAAAGAATAAAATCAGTGCTGGTGATGTAGGTTACTTAATTACTGGAATCAAAGACGCAAAAGAAGTGAAAGTCGGAGACACCATAACCTCCCCATCCAATCCTACTCAAAATGCTATTGATGGATTTGAAGAGGTAAAACCCATGGTCTTTGCTGGAATCTATCCTGTAGACACAGAAGACTATGAGGAACTTCGTGCCTCTATGGAAAAACTTCAATTGAACGATGCTTCCCTTGTTTTTCTGCCAGAAAGCTCTGCTGCACTCGGGTTCGGTTTTCGTTGTGGATTCTTGGGAATGTTGCACTTAGAAATTATCCAAGAACGTCTCGAGAGGGAATTTAACATGACTGTGATCACAACAGTTCCAAACGTTTCATATCATGCCTTTATAAAGAAAGATGTGAACGAACTGTTACTGGTAAACAATCCGTCTGATCTTCCAGATCCATCTGCCCTTGACCGTGTTGAAGAGCCTTACATCAAAGCTTCCATAATTACTAAAGCGGCTTTTGTAGGAAATGTAATGTCGCTTTGCATAGAAAAAAGAGGGGCAATAACCAACCAAACATATCTGACCACAGATCGCGTTGAATTGAACTTTGACATGCCCTTGGCAGAAATTGTTTTTGACTTCTATGACCGTCTAAAAACCGTTTCCAAAGGATATGCCTCTTTTGATTATTCGCCCATAGGAATGCGTCCTTCAAAGTTAGTTAAAGTAGACATCCTATTGAATGGGAGTCAAGTAGATGCCTTGTCTGCTCTTATACATGCTGATAATGCTTACACAATCGGAAAAAAAATGTGTGAAAAATTACGAGGGCTTATACCAAGACAACAATTTGATATTCCAATTCAAGCGGCTATTGGGGCAAAAATTATTTCCCGAGAAACAATCAAAGCCCTTCGTAAAGACGTAACCGCTAAGTGTTATGGAGGAGATATTTCTCGTAAGCGTAAACTTCTTGAAAAACAGAAAAAAGGAAAGAAAAAAATGCGCCAAGTTGGAAATGTTGAAATCCCACAAGAAGCATTTATGGCTGTATTAAAGCTTAACGATTAATTCTTGTAAAAACACTAAAGTCATTTACCTATTTGATAGCCTAGCCACCAACCTTCACGAATTAAAACATTCACTTAGAAAAAGATTGCTAACATGAGTTATTAAAAGTAAACAAGCAACAAACTCAAACTCCGAAAATAAAAATTAAATCAAAGAAAATTTTGATAAGAAGGTTTTAGACTCTTTAAGAAAAAGAATTAACCTAATAACATCATTACTAGTAAATTATTTTTAAGTTAAAACTAAAAACTTTATGAAATATTACTCATAAATGCAAAAAACCTACAAAACCTCAACAAAAATTTGACTTCGTTTTCACCGCATTTAATCGTATCTTTTATTGAAATTTACAGGAAAAATCTTTCCAAAAAAACAGACCAATGATTCGTGTTCCTACTCTTTTTTTAGATGTAAAACGGTGTAAAAAAAATATTGAAAAAATAGCTTCTAAAGCCAAAAAGCAAGGACTAGAATTCCGGCCTCATGCAAAAACCCATCAATCCCTTGAGGTCTCCAAATGGTTCAGAGAAGTTGGTGTAAACAAGTTAACCGTTTCTTCTCTCAAAATGGCGGAATACTTTGCTGAAGAATGGGATGATATCACAGTAGCTTTCCCAACAAATATTTTGGAAATCCAAACGATTAACAAACTTGCCAAAAAAATTCAGCTCAACCTTTGCGTTGAAAATTTCGAGGTTCTTGAATATCTTAATAAACACTTAGAACACCCCTTAGGAATCTTCTTAAAAATAGACTCTGGATACAATCGAACGGGAATTGCCGTTGATAATTTTAAGCTCATCAACACGCTTTTACTCAAAATACGTAAACAAAAATCTCTCGAATTTAAGGGTTTTTTGGCTCACGCCGGACACAGCTACAAATGCCGATCTAAAGAAGCAATTGAAGTGGTTCATCAAAAAAGTAAAAAACAACTTCTTCTACTTAAAAAGCGATTTAAAAACCAATACCCCCATTTGATCATCTCCCTAGGTGATACTCCATGTTGCAGTGTTTCGGAGGATTTCTCTGGAATAGATGAAATACGTCCAGGGAATTTTGTTTTTTACGATCTTACCCAAAACATCATTGGATCAAACGATTTAAATGAAATTGCAGTGGCGATGGCCTGTCCAATTGTTGCTAAACACGCAGACCGAAACGAAATTGTCATTTATGGGGGAGGCATTCATTTTTCAAAGGATCGAATTGATGATCCTGAAGATGGAATTATTTTTGGCCGGGTTGTTGAAAAAAAAGGGGCCTCTTGGGGGGCTTGTGTTCCAAAAATGTTCCTGAAAAGCCTCTCTCAAGAACATGGAGTTGTGTCGGTTCCCAAAGCAACCATCAATGATTACAATATTGGAGATCTTCTATGGATCCTTCCTGTTCATTCCTGTATGGCAGCTGACCTAATGAAAGAATTTCATACAGTAGATGGAGAAGTTTTTTCGATGATGTAATCCTTCTTTCTTTTCCTATCTTTAGCATTAAAAACATATGGTTATTATCATGGGGGTTAGTGGTTCGGGCAAAACATGTCTCGGAAAACAACTGTCTCAAATAACATCTAAACCCTTTTATGACGCAGATGATTTTCACTCTGCTGCCAATAAAGACAAAATGAACTCCGGCCAATCATTGGATGATTTTGATCGGCAGCCTTGGCTCGATCAACTTGGAAAAAAGATAAACGAATGGTCATCAAATGGGGGGGCTGTTTTAGCTTGTTCCGCGTTAAAAGAAGATTACCGAAAAACACTTTCTAAGCATAATACCAAAATCACTTGGGTTGTTCTAAACGGATCTTTTGATGTCATTTGGTCCCGACTTAAAAAAAGAAAAGATCATTTCTTTAAACCCAACCTTCTTCAATCTCAACTGGATGCTTTGGAGCTTCCAAATTATGGCATTCACTTAAATGTTGATCAACCCATTGAGACTTTAGTTCAGTCTTTTCTGAATAAAAGCTACGAGAAGGAGTCCGCTAAAATCGGAGTGATTGGTATGGGGGTTATGGGCCAGGGAATAGCCTTGAATTGTTCCGAAAATGGTTTCGAAACAGCTGTTTACAATCGGTTTGTTGAAGAGGAAGAACGGGTGATTTTCGATTTTCTTTCTACAAATGCACAATTTGAAAACTTGAATGGGTTTACCGATATCGTTTCTTTTATTGGTGCTTTGGAGCGTCCCCGAAAAATTTGGTTGATGATTAAAAGTGGGTCTGCTATTGACGCTTTGATTGATGAAATCGCACCTTTACTCCATGACGGAGACATCATTCTTGATGGGGGTAATTCTCATTATGAAGATACCCAAAGAAGAGTTAAAGAACTTGAAAAAAGAAAAATCTTTTATGTTGGCTGTGGTGTGTCTGGAGGTGAAGTTGGAGCACGACAAGGAGCTTCACTCATGTTTGGGGGAAATAAATTCGCTCATAAAATTCTCCGTCCTATTTTGGAAAGTATTTCTGCTAAAGATAAGGCTGGAAAACCCTGTCAAGCCTATTTGGGTGACGATGGTGCAGGACACTTTGTAAAGATGGTTCACAACGGAATAGAATACGCCGAAATGCAACTTTTGGCTGAAGTTTATGCAGTTTTATCTCACCAAATGAGCTATCCCGAGATTGCATCTCTTTTTGAAGAATGGAACAACGGATCAGAAGCAAGTTATCTTTTGGAGATTACTGCAAAAATTCTTCAAAAAAAAGAAGGAAACGACTATGTTGTAGATTTGATTTTAGATAATGCTGGAAGCAAAGGAACTGGAATGTGGTCCACAAAATCTGCACTTGCTTTGGGTGAAGTTAACAATATGATTTCTTCGGCTCTTTTTGCACGTTATCTTTCAAGTATGAAAAAACAACGGAGTTCTTTGGCCATTAGAAAACCCAAACCGCAAAAATTAAGTTCTTTTGATCTTTTTAAATTAAAAGATGCCTACCGTTTTGCGAGAATAATAAATCACATTCAAGGGTTCAATCTCATCGAGTCTGCTTGCAAAACATACAATTGGTACTACAATCCTACCGAAATTGCTCGCGTTTGGACCAAAGGGTGTATCATCCGGTCGAACTTAATGGAAGACTTGATCGGTTCATTTTCTGATGAAAAATCTTTGTTTAAAAATAAAACGCTGTTATCCGACCTTTACAATACAGAACCTAGTGTGGCGGCTCTTATTCATCATGCTATTGATCAAAAAATTGCTTTAGACAGTTTTTCTTCGGCTTACCATTATTGGATTGCATTATGTACAGAAAACCTCCCTGCTAACCTCATACAAGCTCAACGAGATTTTTTTGGAGCCCATACCTACCAGAGGGTCGATAAACCTTTGAACCAATTTTTTCACACGCAATGGAATTAATATGATTGATTATTCTCTACTTTTATCGGTTTTGATCGGTGTAAGTGTTCTTGTTTTATTGATTTTAAAATTCAAAATTCAACCCTTTCTTGGGCTGTTAATTTCGAGTATTCTGGTTGGAATTCTTGCGGGTATACCTCCCTCAGAAATAATGAATACAGTAAAAGAAGGAATGGGTTCAACCCTTGGGTTTGTTGCTGTGGTTGTAGGACTTGGTGCAATGTTTGGTGCCATTCTAGAACACTCGGGTGGCGCTGAAGCTTTGGCGCAATATTTGCTCCAAATTTTTGGGGAAAAAAAAGCCTCTTGGGCTCTGATGATTACAGGCTTCTTTATCGCAATACCTGTTTTTTTTGATGTTGCTTTCATCATTTTAATTCCTCTTGTTTACTCCTTACAACGGAAAACAAAAAAATCCATGCTTTTGTACGCTATCCCGTTACTTGCTGGACTGGCTATTACACATGCTTTTATCCCTCCAACTCCAGGCCCTGTTGCTGTTGCAGACATTTTGAACGCTGATTTGGGTTGGGTGATTTTAGTTGGGTTTATTGTCGGTGTCCCTACAGCTGTTATCAGCGGTCCGCTTTTTGGAAAATTCATCTCTTCTAAAATATTTATAACTGCTCCAGATAAGTTAGAAAAAAAAGATGTTAAAAATTTCCCTCCCATTAGTTTGATCCTAATTATTATCGGAACACCAATCCTGTTAATTGTGTTTAATACCCTGCTAAATAGTCCAATAGGTAGTAGCTTAAACTGGTCTGAAAACACAATCGTATGGATTCAAATGATTGGGCATCCCTTTTCGGCATTGATCATTGCAAATCTAATGGCTTGGTATCTCCTAGGTGTCAGACGAGGGGTTTCGAAATCTATTTTATCAAAGATTACTTCCTCTTCTCTAGCTCCAGCTGGGATAATTATCTTATTAACAGGAGCTGGTGGTGTTTTCAAGCAAATGTTGATTACTACAGGTACGGGTGAAATGCTGGCCAATTATTTTTCAAGCATTGGCTTAAGTGTGCTGCTTTTTGCTTTTCTAGCTGCTGGTGCCGTTCGAATTTTACAAGGTTCATCTACAGTTGCGATGATTACTGCAGCGGGTATAACCTCAGCGCTTATCACAACTCCTTTGAGTGAATTTCATACTGCACTTCTGGTTATTGCTATTGCTGCTGGAGCTTCCATACTTTCTCATGTAAATGACAGTGGATTTTGGCTGGTGAGTAATTATCTTGGTCTTTCCGAAAAAGACACCTTCCGAAGTTGGTCTATGATGACCTTGATACTTGCCTTATGTGGTTTGACAATGGTCCTTTTTCTTTCCCTATTTCTTTAAAAAATCTTATGAAAAAAATCTTTTCCCTTTTGTGCTTTTTAACGATAATTTCCTGTAAAACAGAGAGCCAAAAAACGCATGAAATCGGTTATGTAGAAACTTCTGTTGGAGAAATATATTTCTGGCTCTATGACGAAACACCTCTTCACAAAGCGAGTTTTATTGAATTAGCAAAGCAACACTATTGGGATCTTCTTAGTTTTAATAGAGTAATTGAAAATTTTGTTGTTCAAGGGGGGTGCATAGACACTCCAGAAGGTTTTTCAAATTCTCCGCATCTGATCGAGCCTGAATTCAACCCTCAAATTAAACATATTTATGGAGCTGTTGGAATGGGTCGCGATAACAATCCTGAAAAATTGTCTGCTGGTTGTCAATTCTACATCGTTCATGATGTTCTTGGAATTGCCAGACTTGATCAAAACTACACGATTTTTGGTCAGGTGTTTAAAGGACTGGATGTTATAGACAAAATCGCTCAGTTTCCCACAGACTCTTTAGATACTCCCTTGGATCGAGTTTCAATAAAAGTGCGTACTCTTAAACTTACCGAAAAAGAATTAACCGCCCTTGGAGGTTCTTCTTTTTTAAAAAACACGCAATAGCAGCTAATATTGATCTTATTTCATTAATTAGTACTGGTTTTTTTAATCACATATTCAAAACGAAGCCTTGTTTTAAAAGTGATCATAGCTTTAAAAAACTTTTCAAAATGATTCAAATTAAATTTACTCCTAAATTTGCTATCTTAGATTATTAAAACATTTTTTCTGCTTTATGAAACATAAAACTCCTTTTATTACCTTGCTCATGCTCTTTTTGAATAGCTCAGCTGTTTTATCTCAAGAATACAATGCCGCTGTTTTTAACCAAAATGAAAAAACCCTTCCTTACCGTATCTTACTTCCAGAAAGTTATGAAAGCAATAAGAATTACCCGCTGGTTCTCTTTCTTCACGGTTCTGGTGAGCGTGGAAATGATAATGAACTTCAGCTCTTTCATGGCAGCAAGATGTTTTTAGATGCAGAGTTTAGAGAAAAAAACCCTGCCATTGTTGTTTTCCCTCAGTGTCCTGCTGACTCATATTGGGCAACTGTTGAAAAGAACTCTTCTACCAAGTTCTCCTATTTCGAAAAACCAAAATACAATCCTACTTTAAGTTTGGTTGAAGGAATGTTGGAGCAAATTATTTTGAAATATGGGGTAGATCAGGATCGAATTTATGTCGGCGGTCTTTCGATGGGGGGAATGGGTACATTTGAATTGGTGTATCGAAACCCAAATAAATTTGCTGCTGCTTTTGCTATTTGCGGTGGGGCACATCCCAAAATTGCAAGAAAGATCAAAAAACCTGTTTGGCGAATAGATCACGGTGATGCTGATGCTGTGGTTCCAATTGAATTTTCTAAAGCTATGGTCGATGCTTTAATTAAAAATAAAGCTGACGTAACCTACAATTGGTATACTGGGGTAGGGCACAACAGCTGGGAGAATGTCTTTGCTGACCCCGGTTTTATTCCTTGGCTTTTTTCACAAAAAAAATAATATGAAAATCATAAGAACGGATCAAAATAATCTTGATTTTCAACTTTTGGTTCGTTCACTCAACCAAGAATTGTCCATTCGGGATGGATAAGATCACACGTTTTACAGTCAATTCAACGGAATTGAAAACTTAAAACATGTTGTTGTAGCTTATGTAAATGACGTTCCTGTAGGCTGTGGAGCTTTTAAAACATTCGACAACGGTATTGAAGAAATCAAACGCATGTACACAAACCTTGGGGGTCGCCAAAAAGGTATTGCCTCGGCAGTTTTAAGAGAACTAGAGGCTTGGATGAAAAATCTAAAGATTCCTAAATGTGTTCTGGAAACGGGAAAAAACTTACCCGAAGCTGTTGCTCTTTGTCAAAAGTTTAATTACCAAATAATTCCTAATTATGAACCCTTCCAAAATACAGAAAACAGCATTTGCTTCAAAAAATATATGCTTTAAAATTTATTGCTACACTAAACAATAGAACTATTAATGAATAAATAAGCGGGAAAATTATTTGGTTTATAAAATAAACTAGTTTGTGTTTGTGATCTTGTTTTTAAATCCTTAATTCATGAAAATAAATGTCTCTGACCAACAAGAACAGCTCGAAATCATTTCTCAAACCATTGCAAAAGCAAAAGAAACTTAAAAGAACAGTTTCTCCTTTATTTATTGGGGATGGTTGTTAAGCCTGACTTGACTGCGCTTTTTACTCATGCTCTTATGGTTTATAGTTCTCTAGGAAGTTCAAGCTATCTAGCCTGGCCGATAACAACTCTTTTGGGATCCGCTGGAATGCTAATGTACTAACGTAAAAAAGAAGAAAAAAAACATCAAACACATGTTGAATATTTTCTTTCTAAGCTTTGGACGGTTATCGGTTGTGTAATCCTTTTTTTCGCCCTTGCTATGCCTTTTGTGGAGGTAAAAACTGACCCGTGGTTTTTCTTCCCTGTTACTGCTGGAATCGGCACCGCTGTGAGTGGAGCTGTTCTTAGATTTAAGCCTTTGATTTTCGGGAGTGTTGTACTTCTTGTTTTCCCTTTTTATCGTGTGTTTGTTTCAGAAGAAGCTTTGTTAGTATTGTACGCTGGGGTAATTGTAGTGTCTTATTTAATTCCTGGTTTCCTCCTTAGAAATCATGAATCATGAATCCTTTAGATCCTTTACTTACAACTCCTTTGCGTTTGGGGGCTATGTCTTTGCTAATCAGATTAAAAGCTACTTCTTTTGTTTACCTCAAAGAAGAACTAAACGCAACTCAAGAAAATCTTAGCGTGCAATTGTACAAGCTAAGAGATGCCAAATACATAAAAATCGAAAAACGCTTTGACGTAAACCATCCCTTGACAGAAATTAAAATTACCACCAAAGGGATTCAAGCCTTTGAAGAGCACGTTAAAAACCTTAAAGACTATCTTCACCTCCCTTAAAAAAGGGGGGGTTAACTCTTTTTTTTAAAATAAATCCTTTTTGTTTCGTTGTTTGATCCCCTTATCTATACAAAAAAGGCAAATGAGAGTTAAAGATGCTAACGGAAATATTCTAAACGACGGTGATCCTGTAAAGCTAACCAGAGACCTTAGACTCAAAGGAACTTCAACAACAATCAAAAGGGGTAATTCTGTAAAAAATATTTGTTTAACAGAAAACGTTAACAAAATTGACTTTAGGATAAATAAAATGAATATCGTCTTACGCACAGAGTTTGTGAAAAAATAAAATTTTCACAATACTAGAGGGTTGTTTTTTGTCAATTTATTTCTGTATATTTCATTAAAAGAACTTCTGTGCAAGAAATATCTTTTCATAAAATTTTAATTGGATTCGCTTTCTCTCCTAATCTCAAGGCGAATGTCTTTGAGGCTATTCGAATGGCTGACTTTTTTGACGCACATCTTTATTTTCTTCATGTTGGCTCTAAGTCTGTTTCAAAAGAACAAAACCTTAATAGTCTCTTAGAAGAAGCTCCGATTAAATTGAAACAAGTCTCGATAATTTGGCAAGAAGGAAAACCGGTAGAAACGATCATTGATCAATGTAAAAAAAATGAGATTGATTTGCTTTTACTCGGTGCTATGCAACGTGAAAACATGGTTAAGTTTTACATGGGTTCTATCGCTCGAAAACTAACTCGTAAAGCGCCCTGTTCTGTTCTTTTGATGATTAAACCGTCTGTGATAAGAAAACCATCACAACATGTAGTGGTTAATGCTTTCGAAAGCCCACAGACAAAAACAACAATTAATTTTGCTTTTTACTTCGCTCAAGCATTGGGAATTCCAAAGCTCACTTTGGTTGAAGAAATTGATCGCTCTAAAGTTGCGGCGTTAGCATACGATGATCGAAGTTTAAGAAAAGTAACCCTCCGAAAAGAAAAATTGAAACGTCGTGAACTTTCTCGAGTTCGAGAAATATTACACCATATTCCTGACACACTAAAAGAAAAAACACAGGTTCATCTTCAAAACATTTTTGGAACTCGTGGATATTCTATTGGACATTATGCAAGGGTTGTGCGTGCAGATTTACTTGTTATGAACGCTGCAGAGACGCGAAAGAGTTTTTTGGAGCAAATTTTCCCGAAAGATCTTGAACATATTTTATCCGAGCTTCCAACAGATGTTCTCATAATTCAAAGTAAAAAAAATGGGTAAAACTAATAAATTTAAAAATTTTTTAGGGACACTACCTACGAATATTTTTTCTGGTTTTGTTGTTTCTTTGGTTGCTTTACCCTTGGGATTGGGGTTGGCAATCGCTTCTGAAGCCCCTCCCATTGCCGGTATTCTTTCTGCCATTGTTGGTGGGGTTGTTGTTGCTCTTTTGGGTGGATCGCAATTAACAATTGCAGGGCCTGGAAATGGCTTAGTTATTGTTTTGCTATCATCCATAACACTTTTGGGTAAAGAGGATCTTTACCAAGGATATCTTTTTACGCTGGCAGCGATTGTAATTTCCGGTATTTTAATTTTTCTTTTTGGTCTCTTTCGTTTTGGTGCTTTAAGTGAGTTTTTCCCGGCATCTGCTCTTCAGGGAATGTTAGCCGCTATTGGAATTGGTATTCTTTCGAAACAAATACACGTAATGCTTGGAGTGACTTCGGCTTATGGCAGTCCTTTAGAGTTGCTTCTTCAAGTTCCTGACAGTATTTTATATCTTGTAGAAAACCGTTCTTTGGCGGTCCTTATTGCTGCTGCAATGGGGGTGGGAAGTTTTTTAATTTTGATCTTGTATTCAAAAATTCAAAATCCCCTTTTTCAACTAGTCCCAGCCCCCGTGTGGGTAGTCCTTTTGGCTGTTGGAGTGTCTTACTATTATGAGTATGTCGCCACTATTCCATATCCTATGGGAGAAAATCTACTCATTACTCTCCCCGAAAATATTATGGGAAGCCTTCCCTTCCCAAATTTTGGTAAAATAAATAGTATTGAATTTATTGGTATTGTTCTCTCGCTTACCCTGATTTCTTGTATTGAATCTTTATTGAGTATAAAAGCAGTTGACAAATTGGACCCTATGAAAAGACGGTCAAACGTAAATAAAGACCTTAGAGCACTAGGAATTGCTACCACTATAAGTGGTTTTGTAGGAGGATTAAATGTTGTAACTGTTATTGCCAGAAGTTCGGTAAACGTAAATAATGGAGGTTCAAATCGTTCTGCAAATTTATTTCATGCACTCTTTTTATTGTTCTTTATTTTACTCTTTCAAGATCAAATTCAACGCATTGCATTGCCTGCTTTAGCAGCAATCTTAGTCTACACAGGCTATCGTTTAGCGGCACCTGAAAACCTAATCATGTTGTTTAAAATAGGAAAAGAACAGGCGGTTATTTTTATGGTTACCCTTGTTATGACATTAGCCTATGGGCTAATTCCTGGGATTGCTTTTGGGGTTGTGGCAACGTTTTTTACCCATGTAATAATCAACAAGAGTCTTTTTCTGTTCACGCGAAATTGGTTAAAACCAAATGTCTTGATGTATAGAGAAGAAGATAGTGGTAACTATTTTGTTAGTGTAAAAAACTTCTGTAGCTTTCTAAACTTCTACAAATTAAAAGCTCTGTTGGATGAAATTCCTGAAACTGAACATGCCATAATTGATTTTTCTTTATGTGAGTTTGTTGATCATACGGTTATGGAAGGTCTCAATGATTACAGAAGAAGTTTTAAAAATAAAGATGGTGTTTTTGAAATCATTGGCCTTGATGTTCATTTTTCAAATACACAACACCCTTTTGCAATTAGAAAGGTGCTGCCATTACCGGATTTTTTAAGTTTAAGTACCAACTTGACTAAAAGACAAAAATCTTTACAAAAATTTGCTCAAAATTTAAATTGGTCCTATCGTCCCGAACTTTCCTCTGAAGCAGCAGATATAGAACAATTCGAATATTTTAAAACAAAATTAATTAATTATCAATACAACTTACTCGCCGACGAAACCAACCGTTTTAGATTATTTGATATCTCTTATAGTGAAGGAGCATTTATTGCTAAAGAAGGGCTAAAATCCTCTTTTCTAATGATCGTATTAGATCAAAAGCCCCCACAATTTGTTTTAAATAAAGAAGACTTCTTGGTTGGTTTATATGAAGCTAGAGGATTCAAGGATATCGATTTTAAAGAAGCTCCCGACTTTTCTAAACGTTTTTTTCTTACTGGAAAAAACAGAAAGGAAATTCGAAAATGGTTTACTCCAGAAATTATTTTCTTTTTTGAAAGTCATTCTTATTTCCATGTCGAATCAAATAGAAACACCCTTCTAATCAAGGGAAGAAACAGGCTTTCTAGCATTGAAGAAATAAAAAAGATGTTAGCCTTTGGAACCGAACTCACCAAATTATTAAACAAACAATAATCCCATGAGGAAACCTATTCTTACCCTATTATCGCTCTTTCTGTTTTGGTCTACCTTAGGACAAAAAACAATTGGATCTATTGAACGTTTGAATGATGAAATCAATAGTTTAATCGCTTCTGATGCTGTAATAGAGGTTCTAGCAGAAGGATTTAGCTGGGCAGAGGGTCCTGTGTGGGTTCCTGAGTTGAATGGCCTTCTTTTCAGCGATGTTCCCGAAAACAAAATTTATTTATGGGAGAAGACCAAAGGTCTTTCTGTGTTCCTCAATCCAAGCGGATACACTGGGTATGCGCCCAACAACAAAAAAAGTGGGTCAAACGGCTTAATTCTTGACTCTAAGGGCAACCTTTTAATTGCTCAACACGGCGATAGAAGAGTTGCTATGATTAAAAAACCTCTGGGCAAGCCTAGTGCCTTTAAAACAGTGATCGATCGTTTTCAAGGGAAGCGCTTTAACAGTCCTAATGATTTAATCCTTTCTAAAAGAGGAGACCTCTACTTTACTGATCCACCGTATGGTTTGTCTGGGGATGAAGATCCCCTAAAAGAAATTCAAAACAATGGAGTTTATCGTATGGATACTAAAGGGAATATTACTCAAATTTATTCTGATTTAAACCGTCCAAATGGATTAGCTCTTTCTAAAGATGAGACAGTTTTATATGTAGCGAATTCTCACCCTAAAAAGAACTTGTGGATGGCTTTTTCAATGGAAAAAGGAAGTATTGTTAGTGAGCGGATATTTTTTGATGCAACAGAAAAGAAAGGGCTTGGCTTGGCAGATGGTTTAAAGGTTCATAGCAGAGGATACGTGTTTGCAACAGGACCGTCAGGAGTATTTATTTTTACCTCAACAGGAAAACACCTTGGAACCATAAAAACTGAGACAGCAACTGCAAATTGTGCCTTTAACTCTGACGAAAGTGTATTGTACATGACTTCGGATAATGTTTTAACTAGAATTCAATTGAAATAATAATTGTCTATGAAATTATATCCAATAGAAACGGGAAACTTTATGCTTGATGGAGGGGCAATGTTTGGGGTTGTTCCCAAATCTATTTGGGAAAAAACCAACCCTTCTGATGCAAAAAATAGAATTAAAATGGCCGCTCGGTCATTGCTAATAGAGGATGGAAATAAACTCATTCTAATTGATACAGGAATGGGCAATAAACAGTCCGATAAATTCTTTGGATATTATTCCCTTTGGGGAGATCATTCATTAGATGATTCTTTAGAAAAGCTGGGGTTTCATCGGGATGATATTACAGATGTTTTTTTTACCCACCTTCATTTTGATCATTGTGGTGGTGCTATTCATTATAATTCGAAAAGAATTTTAGAGCCCGCGTTCAAAAATGCTGGTTTTTGGTCTCATCTAAATCATTGGGAATGGGCAACCAATCCAAACAGCAGAGAAAAAGCCTCATTCCTTCCGGAAAACATACTTCCAATAAGAGAAAGTGGGCAATTAAATCTTGTCAAAGGGACTGAAAAACAATTGAATACTCCCTTGGGTTTTGATGTATTGATTATGGATGGTCACACCGAAAAACAAATGCTTCCCATAATTCATTATCAAGGTAAAACAATTGTGTTTGCAGCTGATCTAATTCCAACAGTTGGTCACTTGCCCGTTACTTATGTCATGGGTTATGATACTCGTCCTTTGTTAACTTTAGAAGAAAAAACTTCTTTTTTGGAACATGCTTCAGAAAATAACTTTTTACTCTTCCTAGAACATGATGCTGACAATGAACTTGTAGAGCTCAAACAAACAAACAAAGGGGTTCGATGTAAAGAAAGTTTTCGATTTAAAGACTATTTTAATTCTTAGTTTGTTAATTTTGTCTACGTTTTTATTAAAATAATACTCATGAAACAACTTCTTTTCATTATTGTTGTCTTTATTTATGCTAGTGTTTCTGCTCAATATTGGCAGCAAAAAGTAGATTACACCATGTCCGTTGGTTTGGACGCTGAAACTGCTGTTTACACAGGAGATCAAAAATTGGTTTACACAAACAATTCTCCTGAAACGCTAAAAAAAGTTTTCTATCACCTGTATTTTAATGCTTTTCAGCCAGAAAGCGACATGGCGATTCGGCTTAAAAATGGTGGTGATAAAAACCGAAGATTCAAAATAAGTTTAGACTCTTTGTCCGCAGATCAAAGTGGATACCTCAAGGTTTTTAATTTGAAACAAGATGGAAAAAGAGTTCAAATAAAAGAATCTGGAACTATTTTAGAAGTTACACTAAATGAACCTTTGCCCTCGGGAAAATCAACTGTTTTAGAATTAGACTTTGAAGGCCACGTTCCTGACGTGATTCGTCGTGCTGGAAAAAACTCTGAGGAAGGGGTTGCTTTTTCAATGGCACAATGGTATCCCAAACTCTCCGAATATGATGTTGATGGTTGGAATACAGATCCTTACACAGGCAGAGAGTTTCATGGTGTTTGGGGAAATTTTGATGTGAAAATTACTTTAAATAAAGACTTTATAGTTGGCGGTAGTGGTTATCTTCAAAATGCTAATGAGATTGGAAAAGGGTACAGTGATCGTAAGCGGTCAAAATCTAAAAAGGGTGAAATTACTTGGCATTTCATAGCTCCAAATGTCCATGATTTCACATTTGCCGCTGACCCAGATTATATACATGACATTTATCCTGGCCCAAACAATGTTGATCTTCATTTTTTCTACAAAAATGATCCCGAAATCATTGAAAACTGAAAAAAACTTCAGCCCATTACTGCTGAATTAATGGAATATTTTAATAATAAAATTGGTCCTTATCCATACAAGCAATATTCTGTTATTCAGGGAGGTGATGGTGGTATGGAATATGCAATGTGCACCCTTATTACTGGTGGACGAAAATTTAGCTCTTTAGTGGGCGTTACCGCACACGAACTTGCTCATTCTTGGTTCCAATTTGTTTTGGCAACAAACGAAACCAAACACGAATGGATGGACGAAGGGTTTACAACCTTCATTTCAACCTTAGCAGTAAACATGGTTTTAAAAGAAAATAAAGAATTTCCTCTCATGAATTCTTACAACGGATATTTCACTCTTGCAAACTCAAGAGTTGAACAACCTCAAGCTACAAATGCCAATCGTTATCATTTTAATAGAGCATATGAAAGTACGGCCTACAATAAAGGAGCAGTGTTTCTTGGCCAACTAGGTTATATTATCGGAACTGTAAACTTGTTTAAAGCCTTACAAATTTACTACAACGAATACAAATTTAAACATCCCCTTCCAAATGATATCAGAAGAATTGCTGAACGAATTTCTGGAATTCAACTTCGCTGGTACTTAACTGACTGGACACAAACAACAAACAAAATTGATTACGCCGTAGAAAGCGTAGTGAATGAAAAGACAGGCACAAAAATTAATTTAAAACGCATTGGTCTTATGCCAATGCCTCTAGATGTTCTAATCAAATATAAAGACGGCTCACAAGAATTTTACTATATCCCTATTACTTTAATGCGAGGAGAAAAGGAAAATCCGTATAATGCCCCGTGGAATGTAGAAAAAGACTGGTCGTGGTCTAATCCAAACTATACTTTTTCAATAGATCGTAGAACAGAAGACATTGAATTAATTATTGTTGATCCTACCTACTACATGGCTGACGTTGATCGCGAAAACAACACTTTTATAAATGAATAAAATGATTGTCCTAAATCGCCTAAAAGGAAAAGATAAGATAAGCATGCTCTTTCAAAAAGGCTCCATTCACCAAACTGAAAACCTGTTAATCAAAGTTTTTGAGGCAGATAAAAAAGAAAAACTCTATGCGGGAGTATCTGTCCCAAAGAAAAACTTTAACCGTGCCGTTGATAGAAATCGCATTAAAAGACAGTTGAGAATTGCTCTAAAAACAGTCGAAAAAACTATTCCTATCGGTGGGTCTTGTATGTTAATTTTTAATGGACGAAAATCACCTGTAACACATGAGCTTGTCAATGAATTAAAAAGTCATTTTAAAAATCATACTTAAAAAAAGCTAACTAATATTGTGCCCAATAGCTCTGTGATTTCTCATAGATCATGGCAATATGAAGAATCCCGTCTTCTAAATAATTTTCACCTGTTGCCTTAAAATGATGTTTTTTATAAAAATTTTCTAAATGTACTTGAGCTGAAATTTTAATTGGCGTTTGTTCGTAAGTTTTTTGTGTTGTTTTGATAGAAAAGTCTACTAAATGATGACCAACTTTGTTTCCTCTATAGAGCGGTGAAACAACAATTCTTCCGATAGAAGCATAATCAGGATAGGAAAGGCCCTTATTTAAAATCCTTGCGTAGGCTACTAATTTTTCGTTTTTGACTCCCAATACATGGATAGAATTTGGGTCTTTTCCGTCAATATCTTGAAAAACGCAATCTTGTTCAACAACAAAAACCTCAGTACGAAGTGCATAAATATCGTGTAACTCTTTAGGCGAAAGGGTGTCAAATTTTTTTTGAAAAAACGTTAACATTAAACGCAAGGTATCTTGTTTATTCTATTTTGATGCCGCCCGCTTTCAAAATCAGTGTTTATGAATACTTCTACCATTGCAATTGCCTGATGTATTGAAATAAAACGAGCAGGAAGGCTTAAAACATTCGCATCATTATGTTGTCGAGCAAGAGCAACAATCTCTTTGTTCCAACAAAGAGCTGAACGGATATCTTGATGCTTATTCGCTGTCATAGAAGCACCGTTACCGCTTCCACAAATAATAACACCAAAATTTGCTTTTTTTGATGACACATCTTGAGCAACAGGATGAATAAAATCAGGATAATCTACGCTTTCTTCACTTTCTGTTCCATGGTTAAATACCTTATGTCCTTTACTCTCTAAATAAGACATAATAGCTTCTTTGTACTCAACACCTGCATGATCATTACCAATGGATAGCTGCATTTTGTATTTTTTTATAAATGTAAACAAACCTTATAATTTTGTTTATATCTTGTTGCCTTAATTAAGACACTTTGTTAATAAGTTATCTTGATAAGACAGCCCAGATTTAATTATCCTTTTAGTTAAACTTTTATTCTAATTTTCAAAATTTGTTTTTATAAAAATATTTATTGCAATGTTAAAAACAAGTAGAGGTTATAAACTTAATTTTCTTCCTTTTTTATGTATTATTTATCACAAATATTCAATACTAACTAATGTTTATAAGTCTATTAATTTATTCAAAATAAAGGCTTTATCTGTTTAATAAAACTTTATATAATGTTTACAATATTACTTTTCTGATATTTACAAATAAAAAGATGAATAAAAATACCGCTATCAACACTACATAATAGACATCATTTATTCTTAAACTAAATTAAAACAAATTATTATCATTGTTAAGACTGTTCATAATTAAGATCGATGTTCAAGATTAATAGAGTAATTTTGTTACATGGCTAAAAAGAAAAAAAACAATTCTTTAGAACGAAAACTAATAAAACACTTCCGAAATAATCCTAATAAAGAATACAATTACAAGCAAGTTGCGGCTATTTTTGAAATAACGGATATCAAAAAGCGAAATGAAATTATTGAAATTTTAAATCGTTTTATAATAAATAAAATACTTTGTAGTCCATCGAAAGGAAAATATGAATTACAGACAAAAGGAAATCAATATTACCAAGGAGTACTCGATGTAACACTAACAGGCAGAGGTTTTGTTATTTGTGAAGAACTGGACCAAGATATTGTTATCCCAAAAAACAATTTAAATAAAGCTTTTCAAGGAGACTTAGTAGAAGTTTATGTTTACAAACGAAAACAAAAATCAGGTGCTTTAGAAGGAGAAATAATAACTGTTTTGGAAAGAAATAAAACACAATTTGTAGGTGTTTTACAGATAGAAAAAAAATATGCCTTTGTTTTAACACGTGGATCTAAAATGTATACAGATTTCTTTATTGACAAAAAACAATTAACGGGTTATAACAATGGTGACAAGGTCTTGGTAGAATACATTGATTGGCCAAAAAGAGCAGATTCTCCCTATGGAAAACTAATTGAATCATTTGGCCCTCCAGGTGACACACGAACAGAAATGCATGCTATTTTATCTGATTATGGTTTACCCCTCCGTTTTCCTCAAGAAGTAGAAGATGAAGCGAATTCAATTGATCAGATTATCCGAGAAGAAGAAATAAAAAGAAGAAGAGATTTTAGAAAAACACTCACCTTTACAATAGATCCAAAAACAGCTAAGGATTTTGATGACGCTTTATCTTTTAAAGTTTTGGATAATGGTCGTTTTGAAATAGGTATTCATATTGCTGATGTATCGCATTATGTGAAATCAAATAGTATTTTAGACCAAGAAGCATTTGAAAGAGCAACGTCAGTTTATTTGGTTGATCGTGTTGTTCCTATGTTACCAGAAGCATTATCTAACGGTGTTTGTTCATTACGTCCTAGAGAAGAAAAATATTGTTTTTCTGCAGTCTTTACAATGAATTCAAAAGCAGAAATATTAGAAGAATGGTTTGGAAAAACAGTAATTTATTCCAATCATCGTTTTGCTTATGAAGAAGCCCAAGAATTATTAGAAACTCAAAAGAACAAAATATCAAACGATATTTCGTTAACAGGTAAAGCTTACTCTGTTGATAATGAAACCTTATTAGCAGTCCTTAGCTTAGACAAACTAGCTAAAAAACTTCGTGTTGAGCGAATGAATCAAGGGGCGTTATCTTTTGATCGAGTTGAGGTAAGTTTTATTTTAAAAGAAGATGATACTCCAGAAAGTGTTTTTTTTAAAACATCCAAAGACGCTAATAAGTTAGTCGAAGAATTTATGTTGCTTGCAAATAGAAGGGTAGCTTCTTTTGTGGGAAATAGAAAAACACCATTGCCTTTTGTTTATCGAACCCATGACGAACCTGATGTCGAAAAATTAAATAATTTACAGATGGTGGTATCTAATTTCGGTCATAAATTGGACTTAAAAACAAAAAACATAAGTAAATCATTGAATCGTTTATTGTCTGATATTCAAGGAAAGCAAGAACAGAATATGATAGACACTCTTACCATTCGATGTATGAGCAAAGCAGAATATAAAATGGAAAATATTGGTCATTACGGTTTAGCCTTTGATTTTTATTCGCATTTTACTTCGCCTATTCGTCGTTATCCTGATATTATGGTCCACCGATTACTAGAAAAACATTTAAAAAAGCAAGAAGTAAAGAATATTGATTTTTATCAAACAGCTTGTGTTCATTCATCTCAAAGAGAACAGTTGGCAACGAAAGCTGAACGTGATTCTATTAAATTCATGCAAATTAAATTCATGGTTGATAAGGTTGGTAAGGTATTTGAAGGAGTAATTTCGGGAGTCACTGATCGAGGCATTTATGTTGAGTTGGTTGAAAATAAATGTGAGGGAATGGTTCGAATAAAAGATATCACAGGAGACTTTTTTACTTATGATGAAAAAGCACATGCTTTGATAGGAGAGCGAACAAAAAAAAGATATCAATTAGGCGACTCCATTGCTGTTAGTGTTATAAGGGCTAATTTAGTTAAACGACATTTGGATTTCAATATCAAAGAGAAAGTTCTTGCATAGATTTATTATTTTTAGAAAACGTTTAAATTCATAATATGAAATCAAAATTTATTTTATTATCCCTTTTTTTAGGGCATTTCATTTCTGCACAAACAGCTGTTCAAGATTCTGTATCTGTTCAAGAAAATAAACGTATTGCGCGCTCTAAAACTATTATGATGAGTCCTTTTACAGGGATTAAGGTCTTTTCGGGAATTCAAGTAAAATTGATTCCTTCAACAGAGAATAAACTTATTTTATCAGGAGAAAACTTTGAAACGGTTGTTACTACACTCAAAAAAGATGTATTACGAATTAAACACTCCTTAGATCAGATTTTTAACCCCAAAAACACCTTCATAGAAATTTATTTTTCTAAACCTTTAGATTTAATTCACACTTACCAAGGTTCAATAGTTGAGTCAAAAGCAGTTTTAAAAACAACAAGTATAGAATTAAAAGCACACGAAGGATCCAGTATCGAACTTAATCTTGAATGTAAAAAAATCAAATCCAGTGTAAATACCGGAGCAACATTAAGCATTGAAGGATCAACTGTAAATCACGAGCTAAAAATATTAGGAGGAGGAATTTGTGAATCAGAAACGCTTTTAACAAAACAAACAACTGTAAAAGTCACCGCCGGGGGTGTTGCCTACATTTATGCTTCGGATCTCTTAGAAGCCACTGTAAATGTCGGAGGAACGGTAAGAATCCACGGTAGACCAACCAAACTCATAAAGACAAAAAGAATAGGCGGAACAATTACAGAAATGAATTAGTATTTGTCAAACAGGCTCAAAGAATTTATAAAAAAAACCCGTATTTAAAACACGGGTTTTTGAGGCATCGAGCGGATTCGAACCGCTGTACAAGCTTTTGCAGAGCTCTGCCTAGCCACTCGGCCACGATGCCAGTTGGGTAAAAGTAATAAATAAAATGTTTTATTCCTTTTTTCTTTTCCCTTTTCGTTCTACACTCACTTCTTCTACCTCTCCACCAATTGGTGGATTTTTCTTAGCCACATTAACTCGAACAGACTGTACCGTTTTATGCTCATCTAAAATCCGATCAATTATTTTTTGAACTACAACTTCGAGAAGTTTTACTCTTTGAGACATTTCTTTCTTAACAATAGAATAGATTGATACATAGTCTATTGTGTCGATAAGGTTATCCGTTTCGACAGATTTTGACAAACCTGTTTTTACTTTTACATTAACCACATAATCACCACCGATCTTACCCTCTTCAACCATACAACCGTGGTTCGAATAGAGCCTGATATTTTTAACACGAATAATTCCCATAGATTGATTTTCGGCAAATATAAAAAAGAGGAGTTAATAATAGTTCGATCCCCTTTTCTTTTTCAATATCTTTATAAAAATATATTTTTCATGTCCGAAAAAACAGATTCATTACATTTTATAGAACAGATTATCCAAGATGACCTAGATGCTGGTTTTTCTTCAAAAGAATTACGTTTTCGTTTTCCTCCTGAACCAAATGGTTATTTGCATATTGGTCATGTCAAAGCAATAGCCTTAAATTTTAATCTGGGAAAACGCTTTGATGCCCCGGTAAATCTCCGTTTTGATGATACAAATCCGGCAAAAGAAAGTGTAGAATATGTCAACGCAATCAAAAAGGATATTCAGTGGTTAGGTTATCAGTGGGCAAAAGAATGCTATGCGTCAGATTATTTTGAACAACTGTTTACATGGGCAAATCAACTGATTGCCAAAGGATTAGCCTATGTTGACGCCCAAAATTCTGAACATATTGCCTCTCAAAAAGGAACACCAACACAAGCAGGAACAAACAGCTCTTTTAGAGACACATCACCAGAACAGAATCTGAGGCTATTCAAAGAAATGGCTGATGGAAAACACGATGAAGGTAGTTTAGTTCTCCGAGCAAAAATTGATATGGCATCTCCAAATATGCTTATGCGAGATCCTGTTATTTACAGAATACTCAATAAAGAGCATCACCGAACAGGCAATCAATGGTGTATTTATCCCTTGTATGATTGGACACATGGTGAGTCTGATTACATTGAGTCTATCTCACACTCTTTATGTACACTAGAATTTAAACCACACAGAGACCTGTATGAATGGTTTCTTAACCACATAAGGCCAATAGATCACAAGTACCCTAAACAAAGAGAGTTTGCGCGACTAAATTTGTCTTACACGGTTACTAGCAAAAGAAAATTAGCCGTTTTAATTGAAAATGGAATCGTAACAGGGTGGGATGATCCAAGAATGCCTACCATTTCAGGTTTAAGAAGAAGGGGTTACACCCCGCAATCATTACGTAACTTTGTTGAAACAGCAGGAATTTCTAAAAGAGAAAACATAATTGACGTTTCCTTACTAGAATTTTGTGTTCGTGAAGATCTTAACACCAAAGCTTCTCGGTTTATGGCAGTTCTAGACCCTATTAAATTAGTGATTACTAATTATCCCGAGGGATCTACAGAAATGATGGAGGCCGTAAACAATCCAGAGGATGCTTCTCAGGGTTCACGTTTACTTCCATTTTCAAAGAATCTTTTTATTGAACACAATGACTTTAAAGAGGAAGCAAATCGAAAATACTTTCGATTGACAATTGGCAAAGAAGTTCGTCTCAAAAATGGTTATATAATAAAAGGACAAAAGGTTATCAAAGATAATGACGGAAATGTAGTCGAAGTTCATTGTACTTATGATCCAGATAGTAGAAGTGGATCAGGCTCCTTGGCAAGTCAAAGAAAAGTAAAGGGCACGATACATTGGGTTAATCAAGAAACAGCAAATCAAGCTAAAGTAAATCTATACGATCGTTTATTTAATGTTGAAAACCCGGATCAAAATAAAGATCAACAATTTACTGATTTTATAAATACTGGAAGTTTCCAACAAGTAACAGCTCAAGTTGAACCTTCTTTGGTAAATCTAACAGCAGGAACAAACGTCCAGTTTCAGCGTTTAGGTTATTTTGTTGTTGATGATGTTTCAACAGAAAACAATCTTGTGTTTAATAAGACCGTGGGCCTGCGTGATAATTGGGCAAATAAGAAGCAATAATTTTTTATCTAAATTTATCAAGGAATATTAATGTAAATAACATTAATGTTCTACGAACTTATTCTTTGTTTTTTTTCTTTTCATTACTTTCTTTCATCGCCTCTCCAATTTGATTACTAGCAGTGAAAGAAGCTACCATATTGTTAAGCATATCGCTTCCAGCCTGAGGCGAATTAGGCAGTAAAATCAAGTTGCTGTTTGTGTGTTCCCCTATGGATTGAAGCGTATCGTAATGTTGTGTAACCACAATAAGAGCAGAAGCTTCTTGTGAATTAATACCAACCCCATTAAGTACATCTACGGACTCCTCTAAACCTCTTGCAATTTCTCTTCTTTGATCGGCAATTCCTTGCCCCTGTAATCGTTTGCTTTCAGCTTCAGCTTTTGCCTTCTCAACAATCAAAATCCGTGCAGCATCACCTTCATATTGCGCTGCAACCTTTTCACGCTCAGCAGCATTTATTCTATTCATAGCCTCTTTTACTTGTCCATCGGGATCGATGTCAGTAACTAGAGCTTTAATGATATCATATCCATAGTTCGTCATCGCTTCGTTGAGCTCCCCTTTTACCGCATTCGCAATATCATTTTTCTTTTCAAATACATCATCTAACTTCATTTTGGGAACTTCGGCACGAATTACATCAAAGACATAGGATGTTATTTGATCTTGTGGGAAATCTAACTTGTAAAAAGCATCATAAACACTTGTTGATACTACTTTGTACTGAACAGATACTTTAAGCTTTACAAACACATCATCTTTTGTTTTCGTCTCAACAATGACATCGAGTTGAAGTATTTTTAAGCTCATTCTACCAACAACTTTATCTACCAAAGGAATTTTTATGTGAAGTCCTGGTTGACGTATGGCAACAAACTTACCAAATCGCTCTATAATAGCAGCAGTTTGCTGTTTAACAACAAATAGGCCAGAAGCTACTAATACTACAATGACGAATAAAATAAAAGATGTTACAATGCTCATAATTTTTAATTTAGGTTAAATTTTTCATTTGCTTTAATCGTTCTAATGTACTGTATTTTCCAATAACATTGATAACACGAATGATGTCTGGCCCAAAAAGCGTTCCAACAACAGCGATTCTTAGTGTTTGCATCACAACCCCCATTCCTATATTTTCATTTTTACAAAATCTGAAAACGGCGTCTTTTAGTTTAGAAATTTCTTCATTTTCTACCAGCTTTTTTAATTTATTTACTAATTCACCCAAGTCTTGTTTTTCTAATCTTTGGAGTATCATTTCGTCGTATTTCTTAGGCGATTCAAGGAACATAACACACAAGCTTTCTATGTCCTCAAGTAATACAATGCGATCTTGTATCAATTCTGCGATTTCATGGATTTCATTATCGTTAAAAGATTTTTCTAGATCTTTCCTTTTCCTCTTAATTATGCTTACAAGTTCCTCTTTCTTTAAACGCTTGATATGTTGTTGGTTTACCCATTTCGCTTTTTCATAATCAAAACGTGCACCACCTTTCTGGACATTAGCTAGGTCAAACTCATCAATGATATTTTTGAGACTCATAATTTCATCTTCACCTCTTGAACTGCACCCTAATTGAGCGATGTAGTTAAGATGTGCAGCAGGCAAAAAGCCTTTTTCTTTGTATCCTTCAAATACATCTTTCCAACGAATCGGAAATACTGGATAACCGTTTTTATCCCCATCACGTTTACTCAATTTCCCTTTACCCGAGGGGTTAAGAATCAAGGGTAAGTGAACAAACTTTGGTTTTTCCCACCCGAATTTTTCATATAAAAGAACGTGTATGGGTAGTGATGGTAGCCATTCTTCTCCACGTATCACCGTAGTAATCTCCATGCAGTGATCATCAATTACGTTGGCTAAGTGATAGGTTGGAGTTCCATCAGCTTTAACCAAGACCTTGTCCTCTAATTCGCTGCTATTTATTCGTACAGTGTTTCTGATTTCATCTTCACCAATAATTTCTTCATTAGGGCTTACCCATAATCGAATAACATACGGTACACCGTCATCTATTCTCTTTTCAGTTTCAGCTTGAGACAGACTCAACGAATTTTCAAAGGAGCCTCTGTTTTCGTAATTGTATTTAAAAGCTCCTTTTTCTTCTTCATCCAACTCACGAGCTTTAGTTAATACCTCTGCGTTATCAAATGCATAATATGCCCCTTTTTTTTCAAGAAGGGCCTTTACGTATTTCTTATAGATATCATTTCGTTTACTTTGTCTGTACGGGCCATGTTTTCCAGGGTTTTTAACACTCTCATCCGGACTGATTCCTGCCCATTCTAAACTATCAAAAATATATTCTTCACTCCCTTCAACCTTTCTTTTTTGATCCGTGTCTTCAATTCTTAAAACGAAGACGCCATTGTTTTTTTTAGCATACAGATAATTAAACAAAGCTGTTCTTAGTCCTCCTATGTGAAGAGGTCCCGTTGGGCTTGGTGCAAAACGAACACGTTCAGTCATTACTTTTTTTACAAAGATACTTCCTCTACTTCGTTTTTACATCATTTAAGTTTCTGTATATTTGCGTAGAAATGAAACGCATACAATTTTTTAACATTCCATCATCACGTTTAGTTCCATCAAAATTGAAACTATGGGTTGAAAGATTAGCACATCATTATGGAGTCGAAATTGAGAATTTCATTGTTAATGTTATCGGAAAAGAAGAAATGTTGGAAATGAATCAAAATCATTTAAATCATGATACACACACGGATATTTTAACGTTTGACTATGGAAATCAGCAAGTTATCAAAGCGGAGCTTTTTGTCTCGGAATACATGTCTGTCTTTAATGCCGGCGAAAACACACAAAGCATTGAAAATGAGCTTCTTAGACTTATTTCTCATGGTTTTTTACACACATTAGGGTATTCAGATAATAAACCCGAACAAAAAAGATTAATGACGGAACATGAGGATCGATGTCTTCAAATGTTCCACGAGAAACAATAAACATGTTTTCTAAACCCTATGATGTTGTTGTTGTTGGAGCTGGACATGCAGGAGCAGAAGCAGCTGCTGCATCCGCAAACATGGGATCCAAGACTTTGCTCGTGACGATGAATTTGCAAACTATTGGACAAATGTCTTGCAACCCCGCCATGGGAGGAATTGCCAAAGGTCAGATTGTTCGTGAAATTGATGCACTCGGTGGTTACAGCGGAATAGTATCAGACGTAAGCGCGATACAATACAAAATGCTTAATCGTTCTAAAGGACCCGCAATGTGGAGTCCCCGTGTTCAATCAGACCGAATGATGTTTTCACAAGCTTGGAGAGATCGTCTTGAACAAACACCCAATTTAGATTTTTATCAGGAAATGGTCAAAGATCTTCTTTTTGATGGTGATATTGTGACAGGAGTTGTAACTAGTTTAGGTCTCAAGATTTATACCAAGACGGTCATTCTAACTAACGGGACGTTTCTAAATGGATTAATACACATTGGGGAAAAAAACTTCGGCGGCGGTAGAGCAGGTGAAAGTGCCTCAACGGGTCTCACCTCTACTTTAATCGACAAAGGGTTTACATCTGGAAGGATGAAGACAGGAACACCTCCTCGTGTTGATGGCCGTTCTCTTGATTTTAATTCTATGGAAGAACAGCCGGGAGACGAAGACCCGTTAAAGTTCAGTTATTCTCCTGAAACACAACCACTAATACGTCAACGTTCTTGCCACATAACTTATACGAGTAATGAGGTCCATGACACATTAAGATCTGGCTTTGATCGTTCTCCAATGTTTAACGGGAGCATTAAAAGTATAGGGCCTCGATATTGCCCTTCTATTGAAGATAAAGTCAATCGCTTCGCTGATAAAAACAGACACCAAATTTTTGTAGAGCCCGAAGGATGGAACACTGTTGAGTATTACATCAATGGCTTTTCAACCTCTCTTCCTGAAGATATTCAGTTCGACGCTTTACGAAAAGTTAAAGGTTTTGCAAACGTAAAATTTTTCAGACCGGGTTATGCAATAGAGTATGATTATTTCCAACCCACCCAACTGCATCATACTTTACAAACGAAATTGGTTAAAGGTTTATTCTTCGCGGGTCAAATTAATGGGACGACAGGATATGAGGAAGCAGCAGCTCAAGGCCTGATAGCAGGGATTAATGCACATAATTTTCTAAATGGTGGATCTGATTTTATTTTAAAAAGAAGTGAAGCATACATAGGAGTTTTGATTGATGACCTAATAACAAAAGGCACAGAAGAACCCTACCGCATGTTTACATCACGCGCCGAATATCGAACGCTCCTCAGACAAGACAATGCTGATCTTCGACTTACCCCTTTGGGAAATTCGATTGGCCTTGCAAGTGATGAGCGATTGGTCGCTGTTGAACACAAAGTTACACAAACAGCTCTCCTTAGAGACTTTTATGAAAAAACAAGCGTGCACCCAAGCGACGCAAACCCATTTCTTGAAGCAAAGGGTTCCTCGCCGATGCGTCAATCGGATAAACTGGTCAAAATTTATTCTCGTCCCGGGATTGACCTCATAGACATGAGCTCCTTGAATAGCGTTTCTTCTTTTATCGAAGAGCATAATATCGATAAGGACGTTCAGGAACAAGTTGAAGTACAAATTAAATATTCGGGATATATTGAGAAGGAAAAGTTAAATGCGGATAAGCTCAATAGACTTGAGGCAGTTTGTATTCCTGCCACGTTTAATTATAATTCTTTGGCTTCATTGTCACACGAAGCAAAAGAAAAACTGAACAAAATCAGGCCAAAATCAATCTCTCAAGCATCTAGAATTAGCGGCATTAAACCAAGCGATATTAGTGTTCTTTTGGTTCAATTAGGGAGATGATGTTTCACGTGGAACATAATAAAGAAGGCATGAAAAAACTAATATGTTCAACTAAAGATTATCTAATTTCAGGCGAAGCCTTTTCAATAGTTTGGGACAATACAACACAATATGCCCACACCCACCCAAGGCCCATAAACCAACAATTGGATTTTTATCATGCCTCCGAAAACTACATTTCTCATAATGATTCCAACAAAAACCCTTTTGCATTAACATATCGAATTTCAAGAAATTGGATGTTTAGAGTAAAATATAGAATGTTCAAAAGCCGAATTCCTAACAAGGCAAAAGTTCTTGATTATGGTTGCGGAACAGGGGAGTTTTTAAATTACCTATCTAAAAAGAAACACCAAACGGCAGGCATTGAACCGAATTTCCACGCTCGGAGCCAATGTAAACAAAAAGGGTTAAATGTTGTTTCTTCATTGGAACAGCTGCTAAACAATGAACATGACTTGATCACTCTTTGGCATGTTTTGGAGCATGTGCCAGACTTGGAACAATGCCTTAGATCAATCAAAACTCAACTTAAAAAAAAAGGGACTCTGTTAATTGCGGTCCCTAACCTTAACTCTTTTGATGCTAAATATTATGAGAAATATTGGGCCGCTTTTGATGTGCCAAGACATCTTTGGCATTTTTCTAAAGAGGGAATGAAAACGCTGGTAGAGCCTTTTGGCTTTGAATTGGTCCGAAAATATCCTTTGATGCTAGACGCACTTTACATAGGATATATTTCTGAACAGCATAAAGGATCACGATTTCCATTTTTGCGAGGAATGTTCAGAGGGATAGAATCAAATATTAGGGCCTTTTTTTCTGGAGAATATTCTTCTCTGGTTTATGTTTTCAAAAAGATCAAATAGCCTAAAGCTCTTTTTTGTTTAAGAGACGAGTCATTTTTAAGGCAAAGTCAGAAAAAAGTATTTTACCGTTTGCATTCCGATCAACAGCATAAGTTGTGTCTTCAAGCAGCTCTATCAATTCCTGAGCATTACAACTATGAACAAACGGAGCAAACTTTCCTATTTGGAATCCTGTCATAGATTGAAAATTAACAAGACCCTCTGCTCCGTAAGACAACAATAAAGCTTGTCGAATAAAGTTGAGGCAGTATAAGAGAAATTCTTTTTGGACAGTCCTTCCCAATGTACCCATTTTATTAGCCCAAGACATGAGGTCAATTACTACACTTTTATTTCCGCTTGCTTTGAATGCGCTTCTTAGACATTGTACAAAAAGTGTTTCAAATTCCCTTTGTTGTTCAATATTTTGAAATGATTCTATGGCTTTTCCTAAACTACCCTCCGCATTAGAAGCATAAAATTCAGCAAGCTTTTCGTCACAATTTGAACGAATTAAAAAGGCTTTAATTTCATCCGTGTCGATAGGTTTAAGGGTTGATATTTGACAACGGGATTTGATTGTGGGCAGCAAATCAAATTCATTCTCGGCAACGAAAATAAAGAATGTTTTGGCTGGAGGTTCCTCTATTAATTTCAATAGTTTATTGCTGGACTGGATATTTAATTTATTAACCCCCCATAAAACACAAACCTTTGCTCCTCCAGAAAAAGATTTAAGGTGTAAGCTCTTGAATAACAAATCAATTTCATTAACACTTATGTTACCCTGTTTGTTTTCCGATCCAATGGATAACATCCATTCATTTGAACTTCCATATGGAGTTTCTGAAACAAAACTTCTCCATTGTTTTAAGTATTCCGAACATTTTGGTTTGCTGCTGATCGACGCGGATGCTGCTACAGGGAAAATAAAATGAATATCGGGGTGTTCCAAAAAAAAGGAAGCCCTTTTTTCTTCTCTCCGGTGCTTCTCAACACGTTTTGAATCCCATAACAGCTCAAGAGCAAAAGCAACAGCTAAACGTAGGCCACCACGACCAGAAGGACCAATAAAACACTGACTGTGAGGAACTTGGCCCTTTTTTAGGGAAGAAAAAAGTTTCCCTTTTAGGTAATCTTGCCCAATAATTTCGCTTAGAAACATTCTCAAAGATAATATAAAATTAATTTTAAATGCTTGGCGATCTAAAGGCAACAGCTGAAGGGAATTCTTTATTTTTGCAAAAATATTTTTACAATGAACACTCTCAGTAAATTATCTCTCAACAACGAAAAAGTTTTAATTCGCGTGGACTTCAATGTTCCCTTGAATGACCAAGGTAAAGTAACAGACGATACAAGAATTCGAGCAGCAAAACCGACAATTGATTATGTCCTTTCTAATGGAGGCAGTTGTATTTTGATGTCGCACTTAGGTCGTCCAAAAGGTAAAGATGCTCAGTTTTCTTTGAGTAAAATACAAGAAACGGTGTCTAAAACCCTGGAAGTACCGGTCATTTTTGCTAAAGACTGCATTGGAACAGAAACCCAAGAAAGGGCAAATTCGCTTCAAAATGGTCAAGTTTTACTTTTGGAAAATCTTCGTTTTTATGAAGAAGAAACGAAAGGAGATAAAGATTTTGCGAAGCAACTTTCGAGCTTAGGATCTGTTTATGTAAATGATGCTTTTGGAACAGCGCACAGAGCACACGCTTCAACGGCAGTCATCGCTTCTTTTTTCGAAAACAAAAAAGCTTTTGGCAAACTTTTAGAACAAGAAGTTTCGTCAATCGACAAAGTCATGAATACGGGAGAGAAACCTGTTTTAGCAATCTTGGGAGGAGCAAAAGTTTCTTCAAAAATTACTATCATTGAAAACATACTAGAAAAGATAGACCATTTGATTATTGGAGGAGGAATGGCGTACACTTTTATCAAGGCACAGGGCGGAAGTATTGGACATTCTTTATGTGAAGACGATTATCTCCAATACACAAGAGATTTATTGGTTCTGGCAGCGGAGAAGAATGTACAAATACACCTACCAATAGACGTGGTATGTACCGAGGAGTTTGATAATAATTCTCAAAGTCAAATTAAACCCATTGGTTCCATTCCAGAGAAATGTATGGGTCTTGATTCTGGTCCAGACACTATTAGTAAATTCAGAGCTGTTATTTTAGAATCTAAAACGATATTATGGAATGGTCCTGTTGGAGTTTTTGAATTTCCCAACTTTGCAAAAGGAACAATTGCATTGGGAAAGGCGATTGCTGAAAGTACATCTAAAGGAGCTTTTTCACTTGTAGGAGGAGGGGATTCAGTTGCTGCGGTAAAACAATTTGGTTTTATAAATCAAGTAAGTTATGTGTCAACAGGGGGCGGAGCCATGCTAGAAAGTCTTGAAGGTAAAGACTTACCAGGGATTGCAGCTTTAAGAGTTTGAATAGAAGACATTTTTAACGAAACCTCCTTTGGAATGATTTTTGTTAATCTCAATATATAAGAAACGAATTGGTATTATGAAAAAACTCCTCTTTGCTTTAACTTTAGTTTCATTAGGATGTTCCTCCAAAAAGGCAGAACGTTATGTTCCTGATTCAAACGGAAATTTAAATCACGTTACTGTTGTGATGAGCAAAGCTCAATGGAAAGGAGATTTGGGAGAAGCTGTCCGCAATGAACTTGCCTCAGAATACGAAGGTCTTCCCATGAATGAGCCAAGGTTTTCTTTAAAACAACTTCACCCTAAAAATTTTGATGGCTTTGCCAGAAACAGCAGAAATATACTTTGGTTCGCAAAAGACAGTTTAGCTCGCTTTGAGTTGAAACAAAACCCTTTTGCACGACCTCAAATAGTTGCATTCTTTAGAGGTGAAGATGAAGAAATCATGAAAGAATATGTTCGAGAGAACAAGCGACTAATACAAGGCTTATTTCAAGAAAATGAACGAAAGGAAAAACTGAGACGAATACGCAAGGCTTTATCAAAAGACAGTAGTTTGGAAAATCGGTTCAATTTTAGTTTGACCTATCCAACGGCCTACAAGACCGTAAAAGACACGTTCAACTTTATTTGGATTGAAAAACAAATTCAAAAAGGAACCCTAAATTTGATTGCTTACACATTGCCCTTAAAAGATCTCTCCTCAAACCCTTTGAATGAGATTGTAAAAATTAGAGACTCTATAGGTGAGGTTTATATCCCAGGGAGACTTCCTGGAAGCCATATGATTACAGAGGAAGCATATCTTCCCTATCTTTATAAAACAACTTTGGATGATAAAGAGGCTTATTTGACAAAAGGGATGTGGGAGGTTAAAAAAGACTTTATGGCGGGCCCTTTTACGAACTATATGCTTAAGGATGAACTAAACAAAAAATGGATAGTGGTAGAAGGCTTTGCTTTTGCTCCTTCATTAAGTAAGCGAGATTTTATGTTTGAATTAAACACCATCATATCCTCTTTTAGTCAAGCAACTAAAATAGAGAATTAATCTTTCTCATTTTCAATTTTTGAAGAATCTTCTTCCTCTTCTTTGGTAGCATTTTTAAACTCTTTGATACCGCTTCCAAGACCACGCATCAGTTCAGGAATTTTTCTGCCACCAAAAAGTAATAAAACGACAATAACGATGAGGATTATTTGTGGACCTCCTATCATTCCTAAAAAAGTTATTAATTTTATCATAACATTGATTTTTCACAAATGTAAAAATAAAAATTATAGGGAATCTATATTTTGTGTAAGGAAAGCAGTAATTTTTAATCTAGGGTTTCTTTATATTTGTATTACACCATGAAAAAAACACCAGAGAAAAGAGGAAATTTCAAACAAAAACTATTAAATAAGTATCGATTAGTAGTACTAAATGAAGAGACATTTGAAGAGCAAATGTATTTTCGGTTGACTCGATTGAACGTAATGATTATATCTATTCTTTTAATTTCAATCTTTGCAATAGCAACTTTTTTTTTAATAGCGTCAACTCCATTAAAAGAATTTATTCCTGGATACTCTTCAACGGAGATGCGAGCTCAAACCGCAGAAAATGCTTTTAAGTTAGATTCATTAAGCAAAGCTTACGATCAGTCCATACGCTACTTAAACTCGATTCAAAGGGTTTTGGCAGGCGATCTGAAATCTGATGATCTAGAAGAAAGTAAAATAGAGCTGGATAGCTTCCAAAAAAAACCAAAAGAAATTGTTTCAACAAGTGCAGACGACTCTTTACTCAGGGCAATAGTACACCAAGAGGATAAATACAATCTCCCTGGAAACGCCAAAAACAAAGTTGATTTTGTTCTTTTTCCTCCAGCTCAAGGTAATTTATCTCAAGTTTATAATCTTGCAAACAAACATTATGCAGTAGATATCGTTCTCAAAGAAAATGACCCCATTAAATCAGTAGCCGAGGGAAGGGTGATTTTTTCAGAATGGACATCAGGGACTGGTCACGTCATTATAATTGAACACCCCTATGGGTTAATTTCTGCCTATAAGCACAATGCTTCTTTAAGTAAGCAACAAGGAGATTTTGTAAAACCAGGAGAGGTAATAGCTACAGCAGGAAATACGGGTGAATTTACAACAGGCTGGCACTTACATTTTGAACTTTGGAGTGATGGATATCCTATGAATCCTGAAAACTTCATTGATTTTTCTAAAAAATAGCATATGAAGCAAATAGCAGCAAAACTTTTTGCTAGGATAATATTCAGAAGAAATCAAAAGTGGATAAAAAGCCCTATCGAATCTCAAAAAAAAACCTTTCAAAAACTAATTGCAACTGCACGAGACACAACCTTTGGAAAAGACCACAATTTTAGATCGATAAAGACTCTCGCCGATTTCTCTCAATTTGTACCCGTAAGGGATTATGAAGAATTGAGCCCATACATTGATCGAATGGTTGCAGGGGAAGAGGACATACTGTGGCCCGGAAAACCAATCTATTTTTCTAAAACAAGCGGAACAACCTCAGGAGCAAAACACATTCCAATAACCAAAGAGTCTATGCCTACTCACATAAACGCTGCAAGGGATGCATTGTTAAACTATATTCACAGAACAGGGAAAACAGGGTTTTTAAAAGGGAAACAGATTTTTATTCAAGGGAGTCCCGAGCTAGAAGATAAAAATGGAGTTGCGTTGGGACGTTTATCTGGAATCGTTGCACATTATGTTCCACGTTATTTACAAAAAAGCAGAATGCCCAGTTGGGAAACAAACTGCATAGAAGATTGGGAACAAAAAGTAGACACAATTGTTGAGGAGACATTAACAAAAAACATGACTCTAATTGGAGGAATTCCCTCATGGGTTCAGATGTATTTCGAAAAATTAAAAAAGAAAACAAATAAAAATGTTGGGGACATCTTTAAAGATTTTTCTCTTTTAGTTTATGGTGGAGTTAATTTTGAACCCTATAAAAGTGTATTTAATAATCTTATTGGACGAAAGGTAGATACAATAGAACTTTTTCCAGCATCCGAAGGGTTTTTTGCCTATCAAGATCTTACAGAAAAAGATGGATTACTGTTGTTGTTAAACAACGATATTTTTTATGAATTTATTCGAGTTGACCAGATTCAGCAAGAAAACCCAAAACGTCATTTCTTACACGAAATAGAGTTGGGAGTAAATTATGCTCTTATCATTTCGACAAGTGCAGGACTTTGGGCATACAACATCGGAGACACTGTTAGTTTTTTATCTAGGGCACCTTATCGACTAATTGTTACAGGTAGAATAAAACATTTTATTTCTGCCTTTGGAGAACATGTTATCGGAAAAGAAGTAGAAACGGCTCTCAAAAAAGCAACAGAAGGCACTGATATTCGTGTTCGTGAGTTTACAGTTGCTCCCCAAGTGAAACCAGAAAAAGGCTTGCCCTACCACGAATGGTGTATTGAATTTGATCTTCCGCCAAAAGACATTGAAGCTTTTGAAAAAGTATTGGATCAAGAAATGGAGAAACAGAACGTTTATTATCAAGATTTGATTCAAGGGAAAGTTCTTAGGAAACTTGTTGTCAAATCAGTTGCAAAACAAGGATTTGAAGCTTACATGAAATCTATAGGAAAATTAGGAGGACAAAACAAAGTTCCTCGTTTATCTAACGATCGCAAAATAGCAGACTCTCTAGAAAAAAAGGTTTAAAAATGCAAAAAACAACAATACTAATAACAGGAGGATTAGGGTTTATTGGCTCCAACTTCATAGATTATCTGATAGAAATAAAGCCAGATCAAAACCTTTTAATTTTAGACAAAAAAACTTATGCGGCTGATTTAAAAGCTCTTGATCGTTGGAAAGGAAACACTCAGGTTTCTTTTGTAGAAGGAGACATTTGTGATGCAATTCTTTTGGAAAAACTCTTTCGTGAGAACAATATTCAAGGAGTTATTCATTTTGCTGCAGAATCACATGTTGACAATTCAATAAGTGGACCAAAGGCATTCGTAGAAACCAATATTATGGGAACTTTTCAGCTTTTAGAAGCTTCCAGAAAAAGCTGGCTAGATGATGATCAAAAGTTTAAATCAACTTTCAAAACAGCCCGTTTTCATCATATTTCTACAGATGAGGTATACGGGACTCTGGGGTTAGAAGGAGCTTTCACAGAAAAGACACCATATGCCCCCAACAGCCCCTACAGTGCATCTAAGGCAGCCTCAGACCATTTAGCTCGAAGTTATTTTCACACCTATGGTTTACCTGTAGTGGCTACAAATTGTTCCAATAACTTTGGACCACATCAACATCATGAAAAATTGATACCAACAATTATCAGAAAAGCAATTCAAGAAGAACCAATTCCAATTTATGGGAAGGGTGAAAATATTAGAGATTGGCTTTTTGTAAAAGATCACTGCAAGGCAATTCAAATCGTTTTTGAAAGAGGCGTTTTGGGGGAAGTCTACGCAGTTGGTGGAGATAATGAAAAAACCAATCTCGAGTTATGTACTTTGGTAACAGATATTTTAGATAAAATTGAACCCCGAACCAACGGCGAGTCGTATTCTAAATTAATAACTTACGTTACCGATCGACTGGGGCATGATTATCGATATGCTATCGATGCAACTAAAATTATAAATGATTTAAAATGGGCTCCTCAAACACCTTTTGAAGAAGGGTTAAAAATGACAGTGGAGCACTATCTTGCCAAAAGAAAATAAAACAAGAATTATGAAAGGAATAATCTTAGCAGGGGGAAATGGAACACGCTTGTATCCGCTGACCAAAGCAGTAAGTAAGCAGCTTATGCCCATTTATGACAAACCGATGGTTTATTACCCTCTAGCAACTTTAATTGAAGCAGGGATTCATGAAATTTTGATCATAACCACCCCACAAGACCTTCCTTTGTATCAAAGACTATTAGGAAACGGATCTAGAATAGGGTGTAGTTTTTCATATATAGAACAAGCAGAGCCAAACGGTTTAGCACAAGCCTTTATTTTAGGAGAAGAATTCATAAACAATGAACCCGTAGCTTTAATTTTAGGAGATAATTTATTTTATGGAACACGTTTTATTGATCAATTAAAAAAACATGCCTCTCTCGATGGAGGAATGATTTTTGCAAGTAAAGTATGCGATCCGCAACGTTATGGAATAGTTCAATTTGATTCCAATAAAAAGGTAATAGACATAGAAGAAAAACCGACTCATCCCAAGTCTTCTTTTGCTGTTCCCGGAATTTATTTTTATGATAATACAGTAGTAGAAAAAGCAAAAAAATTAAGACCCAGTAAACGAGGAGAACTTGAAATTACGGACCTCAACCGATTGTACATGGTAGAAGAGCGCTTACAGGTAGAAGTCTTAGATCACGGAACAGCATGGTTGGATACAGGAACCATTGAATCATTGATGGAGGCCAGTCAGTTTGTACAAGTTATTCAGTCCAGACAAGGTGTTTTGGTTGGAGCTATTGAAGCCGCAGCATACCATTCTGGATCAATAGACCAAGAGCAGTTGCGTCATTTGGCAGAAGAATTCAAAGGAAATGTTTATGGGGATTATTTAAAGTCATTGATCTCGAATTAGTATGGAAGCAATTCAAACAAAAATAGATGGGTGTTGGTTGATTAAACCGAAAGTTTATGAAGATCCTAGAGGCTATTTTTACGAGAGTTTTCAAAAAGAACGTTTTGAACAAGCAACTCAACTCTCTTTTAATCCCATTCAGGATAACGAAACTTACTCTACTTATGGCGTAATACGAGGATTACATTTTCAAAAAGAACCTTTTGCACAAGCGAAACTTGTTCGTGCCTTAAGAGGAACGATTTTAGATGTAGCTGTAGACTTAAGAAAAGACAGCAGAACATATGGAGCAGTTGTAACATTTGAATTGAGTCAAAAAAACAAGGAACAATTATTTGTACCCAAAGGGTGTGCACATGGTTATGCCGTTCTCAGCTCCGATGCAGTCGTTTTTTACAAAACAGACGCTTATTATCATCCTGAATTTGAGGGGGGAATTTTGTACAACGATCCAGAACTCAATATTGATTGGCGCATTACAGAAAAAGATCAAATTTTGAGTGAAAAAGACACCCTCTGGAGGGATTTAAAAAACAGCTTTCTGTGAAAAAAATTCTTGTAACAGGAGCCAAAGGTCAACTAGGAAGTACCCTCAAAGAAAAAGCTCGTTCGAGTAAAGATCATTGGGTGTTTTGTGGGCGAGATGAATTTGATATTACAGATTCAAAAGCTATAGCAGTTTTTTTGAACAACAAACATTTTGATTATTGCATCAATTGTGCAGCTTATACCAATGTTGTAAAGGCAGAACAAGAGGCAGACCAAGCGCAAGCCATAAATTTTGAAGCAGTTAAAAAACTTGTTCACGCATGTAATCAAAATCAAATTACTCTTATCCACATTTCTACAGACTATGTATTCGATGGTAACAAAAAAACCCCATACTTAGAATCGGATGCTACTGACCCTTTGAATCAATATGGAAAAAGTAAATTACTAGGGGAACAGGAGATTCAGAAAAATGCAAGAGCATTTTATATTATTCGAACCTCTTGGTTGTACAGCAAGACACTTGGGTCAAATTTTTACAGTGCAATTTTGAACAAATCCAAAAAGGGAGAAGCACTCTTTATTGTGAATGATCAAATAGGAACCCCTACAAATGTCGATCATTTAGCAGCGTTTGTCATGCGGTTGATTTTAAAAGAACCTCCAAAAGGATTGTATCATTTTTCGGATGAACAAATAATGAGTTGGTTTGATTTAGCAGTGAAAATCTTAGAGGAACATCAGCTTGATAATCCAGTTACTCCAATTGCTACTGCAGAATCAGGAGTTATACGCCCGTATTACAGTCCAATTTTTTCCAATAAAAAGTTTTGAAAAAATATAGTGTAATAATACCAGCTCATAACGAAGATAAGTTCTTAGCGGGAATGCTTCAGACTTTGTCTGAACAGACTATTCCTGCATCTGAAATTCTTTTGGTAAATGATAATTCAACGGATGATACCGAAGAAATTATGCAGCGTTTTGCGACAGATTACAAAAACATTACATACATCAATCACAATTCATCGAAAAAACACTTACCTGGATCTAAAGTAATAGATGCTTTTTTAGTAGGATACAAAAAACTGAAAAATCCTTTTGATGTAATTATAAAAATGGATGCCGACCTCCTTTTACCAGTCAATTACTTTGAGGTTATGATGAATGTTTTTAAAGACAAAAAAATTGGAATCGCAGGAGGCTTTTGTTATGAGGTAGACACCCAAGGCATTTGGAAGCTAAACCACCCCATGGAACAAAATCATGTTCGAGGAGCTTTTAAGGCCTATTCTAAAGAATGTTATTTAAAGATTGGAGGTCTTTTTCCAGCCATGGGCTGGGACACCGCCGACGAGCTTTTGGCGCGATATTATGGCTTTGAAGTAAAAACTCTAGAAAACGTTCACGTGAAACACTTAAGGCCGTTAAGAGCTGGATACGCCCTAAAAGCCGATGAATTGCAAGGAGCTGCTTTTTATGTTTTACGATATGGAAAAACCCTTACCTTATTAGCAAGTTTGAAAAACGCTTTCCAAAAAAGGAGTGTACTTGTTTTTTTTAGGCTATTGAAGGGATATCAAAAAGCAAAATGGGAGCAACAACCATTTTTGGTCAATGTAAACCAAGGAAAGTTTATCCGAACGTATCGATGGAACAAGATTTTAAAAAAGACGAATTAAAAACAGATACGATTTGGGAAGATATTCCGTTTAAACAATAAACATAATAAGTGTTATGAAAATAGCCGTAATAGGATCTGGATATGTAGGATTGGTTACAGGGACTTGTTTTGCAGAAACAGGGAATGAGGTTCTCTGTGTTGACAACAATATATCAAAGATCCAGGCCATGAAACATGGAAAGATTCCCATTTATGAACCTGAACTCGAGACTCTTTTTCAAAGAAACACCAAAGCAAATCGGCTTCATTTTACTGATGACCTAGCAGAAGCAGTGGCTTTCGCAAGCCTCATTTTTTTAGCACTTCCAACCCCTGAAACTGAAGACGGATCAGCAGATTTGAGTTATGTTTTGGAAACTTCAACAGCCATAGCAGAATTAGTTCAAGACTATAAAATTATTGTGAACAAGAGCACAGTGCCTGTAGGAACCTCTGACCGCATTCAAGAAATATTTGACGCTCAAAGTGCAGTTGAGGCTGATGTGGTTTCGAACCCTGAATTTTTAAAAGAAGGATTTGCTGTTCAAGACTTTATGAAACCCCAGAGGATTGTCATAGGGTCCTCCTCAGAAAAAGCAATTGCACAACTTCAAAAACTTTATGCCCCATACATGCGAACGGGAAATCGAATTCAATTGATGGATCCTGTTTCAGCAGAGTTAACTAAATATGCTTCCAACGCATTTTTAGCCACAAAGATCAGTTTCATGAATGAAATTGCAAATTATTGCGAATTGGTAGGTGCCAATGTTGATCAGGTTCGTCAGGGAATGGGCAGTGATATTAGAATTGGAAACCGGTTTTTGTTTCCTGGGATTGGATATGGAGGTTCTTGTTTTCCAAAAGATGTAAAAGCCTTAAAAAAATTAGGCAATGATCAAGAACAACCTTTTGAAATTATTACAGCTGTTGATCGGGTAAACACGCAACAGAAAAAACGTTTTACATTCAAAATAGAAACTCATTTTCAAAAAAATATTGAAGGCAAAAAATTTGCTCTTTGGGGGCTTTCGTTCAAACCTGGTACAGATGATGTGCGCGAGGCCCCCTCTTTTTTTATCATTGAAACTTTACTTGCACAAGGGGCAAGCTTTTCGGTTTTTGATCCTGTTGCCATAGAAAATACACGCCAGTATTTTGGAGATCGCATAGTTTATAGTTCTTCTCCAAACGATGCCCTTAATAATGCAGATGCTTTGATTGTATGTACTGAGTGGAATTTGTTTCGCAACCTCGATATAACTTTTTTTAAAAACAATATGCGTAAACTTTTAATTTTTGATGGTCGTAATGTTTTTGATCCTCAGGAAATGAAAGCAGCAGGAATTATGTACTACTCTGTTGGGCGCTAAGAATTTTTTTTCATCTCAATCATTTTAAAATAATGGTCTTGTAAATTTCATTTCTTCGGCAGTATCCGCACAATATAAAAAATAAAAAAAGGAAGAAGTGAAAAATGCACAAAAAAACTCACCTTACTCGATCCGTTTTAACGAATGTTATAGAAGTGGCAAAAAAAGACAACAGATTCAAAAAAAACGGCTCAGTCATCAGAAAGAACAAAAGAAATTTGAGGAAACGAAGAATGGAGGTCAACAACCAGCTCGTCCAAAAGGACATTTAAATTCTTGTAAGAATTGTTTTGGATCAGGATTACTTCCAGAAGAAAGCCTCTCTTTACCAGACACAAAAAACTTTCCTAACAATAATTGGCTGCGGAATTGGAGGAGTCGCTTTAGCTGTTGCCTGTTTGCACCGACAAATTCCTATTACTCTTTATGAGCGAGACATCAATTTTGATATTCGGTCGCAAGGCTATGGGCTTACTTTGCAGCAAGCAAGTAAATCCATTTAGACTTTTGGTATTTTTTCTTTAGCAGAAGGGGTTATCTCAACTAGTCACATCGTTCACAACACCGAAGGAAAAGTGATGGGGGAATTGGAAATGAGAAAATGGATTTAATCAGATTCTGGAAAACCCCTTAGGCGAACCAACATACATGTTGCTAGACAATCATTGCAGTTAACTCTGATTCAACAACTTGGAGGGCATGATCAGGTTCATTGGAGGCATCAGTTGACAGGTTTCAAATAAACCAACGGAGAAGGAGTAGATTTAACTTTTCGGGTAAATGGATTAATAAAAAAGTCAAAGTGGAACTTGTGATATGAGCCGATGGAATTCGAAGTTTTGTTAGAAAAAGATTGATAGGCGAACAAATTTTACTTTTACGATATTTAGGTTGTATTGTAATATTGGGTATTTGCCCTTTGGATAAACTCAAAAACCTTAATCAGTCTTTATTGGATTCTGCTACTTTATTCCAAACCGCTAACGGGAATGAACGCATTTACATGATGCCTTTTTGTCAGAAGCTGTAGTGTGGCAGTTGAGTTTTCCAATGAAAGAAAAAGAGGTAAAAAGGTTAAGTACTCAAGGAGCTTTTGCGCTCAAAAAAAAGCTTGTCGAAGAACCCAGTGGCATGATCCTATTCCACAGATTTTGGAAGCAACTGATGAAACACAAGTTTTGGGTTATCCCGTTTATGACCGTAAACTATATCATCTGGAATTATTGGGTAAAGGAGACCAGATAACGTTGATTGGTGATGCAGCTCACCCAATGAGTATATTCAAAGGGCAGGGAGCCAATCAAGCTTTACTGGATGCTTTAGGATTGGCTCGAGCAATATCCAAAGGTTGTAGATCTGGTTCTCAATGGAGATCAATAGGAATAAGGGCAAGTGTATTGAATGCCATTGAATCAGCAATGTTAGAACGTACAGCTTCAAAAGTGAATGACTCTGCCCCTGCTGCACAATTTTTTCATTCCGAGATTGTACTTCAAGAAAATGAGAAGCCTAGTGGAACCGACTACAAGAAAAAATAATAAAAATTTAACAGAAGTTTTTGTTTTAATTATTCAAAAATCAATTCAATCAGAAGGAAAAGTTTTAGAGTTCAACTCTTTCTTTCAAACAAAGGGGTACATTCCCCGGAGTCTTTTTATATTTGCGGGGTAAAAACAAACAGATGAATATTTTGATCATTGGCAGTGGCGGTCGGGAACATACGATTGCTTGGAAATTAGCACAAAGCAAAGAATGTGAGCAACTTTTTGTTGCTCCAGGAAATGCAGGAACCCATCAAATTGCAACGAACCTTTCCATTGGGGTGTCCGATTTTAAAGCCATCAAAGAAGCCGTAATCGCCAAAAGCATCAAAATGGTAATTGTGGGTCCAGAAGATCCTTTGGTTAAAGGAATTCACGATTTCTTTTTAGCAGAGGAACAATTACAAGGCATTATCGTTGTAGGACCGCAGCAAGCAGCCGCAACCCTAGAAGGAAGCAAAGAGTTTGCCAAAGAATTTATGAAAGCCCACAATATTCCGACGGCACGATACGATAGTTTTACAGCGGAAACAGTAGAAAAAGGCTGTCGTTTTTTGGAAACAATGAAGGCTCCTTATGTACTGAAAGCAGATGGACTAGCAGCTGGAAAAGGGGTGTTAATTTTGGAAAGCTTGGCGGATGCACAAAACGAATTGAGGGAAATGTTGGTTGAACAAAAATTCGGACAGGCTTCAAAAAAAGTTGTTATTGAAGAATTTCTGGATGGAATAGAGTTGTCTTGTTTTGTTTTGACAGATGGTAAAAACTACTTGACACTTCCTATGGCCAAAGACTACAAGCGAATTGGAGAAGGGGATACAGGACTCAATACTGGAGGAATGGGAGCCATTTCACCGGTCCCTTTTGCTTCTCCAGAGTTCACTAAGAAAATAAAAGATCGAATAATTAAACCTACAATGGATGGGTTTCAAAAAAGCAACTTACCTTTCCAAGGCTTTGTTTTTATTGGACTTATTAAGGTTGGTGAAGACCCTTTTGTAATTGAATACAATGTTCGGATGGGAGATCCAGAAACTGAGGTTGTTTTTCCAAGAATCCAAAACGACTGGGTAGAACTTTTTAAAGCGGTTGGAACTCAAACCTTAGATCAACATCAATTGCAAATAGACCCTAGAACAGCAACCACGATTATGGCGGTTTCAGGAGGATATCCAGAAGCTTATGAAAAAGGAAAAAAAATCACAGGGATATCTGCAGTAAAAGCTAGCACTGTCTTTCATGCAGGTACTCAAATAGATAAGGGGATAGTAAAAACCTCAGGTGGAAGAGTATTGGCGGTTACTTCTTTTGGGAAAGACCATAAAGAGGCTCTTGAACAATCATACAAAACTTTAGAGAAAATTCATTTTCAAGGAATGTATTATCGAAAAGACCTAGGATTCGATTTATAAAAAGGAGTGTGCAGATGGATCTTTATTTTCTTCACCTTTATCGTTAAAAATCTTTAGTTGATGGGTCCAATAAACCAATAAAGAAAAAATAACTATTGCAAATATCCAGTTGATTGAATTTGCTAACCACCAGTTATTCAATTCGAGTTCTCTCAAGACGTTGTAAGGTAAAAACAAAACCTCTTCAAATAACCACGAAATAGCTTCAAAAAATTCTTTCATTTTATAAAATATAAATTCTATTGTAAATTTATAAAAAGCTTCTGTGAATCCAATGTTTTTTTAAAATTTAGTAAAAAAACATGCTTTTATATTTATATTCCAAACCAATAGCTTAAAAGTTTTTGTAAAATTCTGCGTTTTATTTTAGAAAAAACAGAAAGAATGCTCAATTCAATAAAAGTTGAGCTAAAAACAAGGGTGTGTGCCACCAGTCTCGAAATACTCTTAAAATGTTTTTGAATGTATTTGTGAGATGAAATTATAACTTCAGCTTTTGTTAAAATAGTTGTGTCTATTGTTTTTCTCGACGCTCCACCATGGTTATGAATACAATACCAGTCGTTTAGAAGAACCCTTCTCATTCCAAGCTCTGAAGCTCTTTTACTTAGATCTATATCTTCATAATACATCCAGAAAAATTCATCCCAAGAAGTAAGCTTTTTAAAATCACTCTGACGAATTAGAACAAAAGCACCTGAAATCCAATCTGGGAAACCAACCGAAGTTGAACTCATTACTTTTTTGGATTGAGTTCGGGAAATTATATTTCTTTCTAAACTTCTCAAAGGGCCTAACACGTTTAGAGCATTTGGGAAAATTCCATAAGGATAACAGTTTTCTGCATTACTGTTTATTTGTTTAATAGAAATAAGCTTGTAGTTTGGGTTTTTGTCACAATGAGTGAGTAATCCCTCTAAACAATCGCTTGGAATTTCGGTATCGGGATTAAGAAACAGCAACCACTCACTATCAGCTAGGCGAGCACCAGCATTACAACCATAGGAAAATCCACCATTAATTTTTTCTTCTACCCAGTCTACCCATGGAAATTGTTCTTTAAAATCAGATAGTCTCCCATCATTTGAAAAATTATCTGAAACAACAACTTTTTTTATTGGGACGGTCTGTTTATCTAAGCTTTTAAGACATTTTGAGAGCGTATCCCAACAGCGATAATTAACAACAACAATAGTTAAATCTAACATGAAATTAACATTTTATAGTCTCAAAGATAAACTAATATTCACGTCAAAAAGTTAGCCCAAAAACAAATAGATGAAGCATTGGTGAATTTAAATTAGCATCCAGACCAAGTATAAAAAACAATGTTTTACCTTTATATTCTATTTAAAGAGTTCTTTTGGTTCAAAAATGAGTTGAATAAAATTATAAATAATATTTACGAGAGAGTTTTTGAAAAAACTTCTTTATCCAAGATTAATTAAAAACCATGTTTACAAAAATCTTTAGTAAAACCGCCCTATTGGGTTATTTTATCGCTTTTGCAGTGCTTTTGTTAGCAGTATATTCCCATCACAAAGCTATTTTGATCAACAATCCTTTGGAAGGGAGTACTTTTAAATTGATTGTAGCAGGTATATTATCTGTCATTAGTTTAATATTTGTTGAATGGACGGTAAGACGACAACTTTTGTTTCAAACAGGGAGTTACCATTTACTATTATTCCCTTTGTTTTTTTGGATTTTACCCATTAATCGCTGGGATATCTGGCTTTGGATTGCTTCTTTACTTTTATGGCTTAGCTTCATAAACATCATAAAAGTTGACGACAAGAGAAACAGTAACAACTTTATTTTCAATGCTGGGTTTTGGTTGGTTTTCTCCATATTTTTTAAAGTTGACTTTTTTTATTTTTATCTGACCATATGGGGAATGCTTTACTTTAAAGGACAATTGAGTTTTAAAAATATATTCATTACTCTACTTCCTGTTTTCTTTATCAGTATTATTTGGGCAACCTTGTTTATTCTTATCCCAAAATTTCCATCTTTGCAAACAGTCAACGTATTACCCAGTAATTTTTCTTTTCTGTGGAGTGAGCTTTATTCGGACAGTTTGGGTTTGTTTTTGGTGATCATAACCACGATTCTGATTGTTCTAAAACATTTTAGAATGTTGATTTACAGCCGAAATTCTCAAAAAATCAATTTTTACAATACTACCTTGATTTTATTTTCGAGCATAATAATTATTCTTTTTGGTGGGAGTGGGAATATGATTTCTTGGGTTTCCTTTCTGATGGTCACATCAATTTTATCAACACAATATTTTAAAAGCTTCAACAGAAAATGGCTTGTGGAGCTGTTTTTCTTTACCTGCTTTTTAGTTGTTTTTCAAAATGAAATTACCAGTATATTGTTTTAAAAATTCAACTACATGATTATTCATTTTCATTTTCATTTTAAAATTACAGGGGTTACACGAAGTGTGGAAAGCATTGTTCCTTGTTTGAATAAATTTGAAGAGACAAAAGTGTTTGGGTATGGAATCTCAAGCTATAGAATTTCTTTTATTAAAGTTTTAAAGGCAGTATTTTCAGAAGACAAAACGGTAATTCATATCCACAGAAATAACGAAATGTTATTGGCATTAATACTGCGGTTTTTTGGAGGGAAATTTAAGTTACTTTCTACTCGCCACTCAGATTCTGAACCTTCTCGATTTACCTATTATTTGATGTCCAAAGCTGACTCAAGGATTAGCTTAAGCAAGCAAATGGGTCAAAACCTAAAAATAGAAACCACTACAATAGGGCATGGAGTTGACACAAGTTATTTTCAACCCCCAAAACACCTTTCAACCCCAAAAGACAAAATAATAAGTGTCTTTGGACGTATTAGGAAATCCAAAGGACAACGTGATGTAATTGAAGCCGCTGCTCCCTTGTTACGTAAAAACCCAAAATGGAAAGTACAATTTATTGGAACTGTAGATTCTGAACAATATGCTCGAGAAATCAAAACAATAGCAAAGAATAATGCCGTAGAAAATCAGCTTCAATTTATTTCGCAAACCAATCAAATGAAAAGCTATTATCAGAACAGCTCTGGAGTTATCATAGCCTCTTACACCGAGGGATTTTCTTTGGTTTGTTTAGAAGCTATGTCCTGCGGATGTAATACAATAGCAACCGAGCAGGTAGGGATTCACTCTGAGGTAATCGAACACAACAAAAATGGCTTTTTGTATCCAAAAGGATCCATAAGTTCTTTGAGAGAAATTATTAAAAAAGTATTTGAAAACCCAAGTATTTTGGAACCAAAACAAATTCGTCAGGGCATATTAATAGACTGGAGTACTGAGGTTTCCGCTCAAAAACTATTTGAGCAATACAAAAAACTAAGGACAGTCTAAAAAGGGTTAAACGTCATCATAATTGACAACTACTTTTGAGGAGGTTGGCAAAGCTTGACAGGTTAAAACCAATCCATCTGCAACCTCTTCATCTGTTAAAACCTGATTGCTGGTCATAGCAGCTGATCCCTCAGTGATTTTAGCAATACAACTGCAACAAACCCCACCTTGACAAGAATAGGGGACATCAATTTTTTTGTTCAATGCAGCATCAAGAATTGTACTTGAAGAGTTGCTTTCAACGGTGTAAGTACTATCATCTGCAATAATTTCAATGGTAGTTAGGTGAGAAGAGGAATTAATTTTTTCTGCAGGTTTTTCTGTGGAAGGCGAAAAAAGTTCAAAATAAATTACATGTTCTTGAATATCATTATTCAGTAGCGTATTTTTAACCTCAAGGATCATAGCTTCGGGACCACAAAGATAAAACGCTGTAGACAGTTGTCCCGAATTTTGGAGAGCGTATTTTACAATACTGGAATCGATACGGCCAAAACGACTCTTTTTTTCATTGGATTGACTGAAGAGCCATAGGATTTTTAATTGTGAGGGATGCTCAGCCTCTAATGCTTTTAATTCGGTGTAAAAAAGTGTTTGCTCTGGGGTTTTATTTCCGTAAACTAAAGTAAAATGTGTGTCTTTACCGATATTTAACGCTGTTTTGAGAATAGAGAAAATGGGAGTAATTCCGCTACCTGCAGCAAAGGCAGTCACATTTTTGGCGTTACTATCATAAACAAATCGCCCCTCGGGTACAGCGACCTCAAGGGAGTCTCCAACCTCTAATTTCTGAGTTGCATAAGTTGAAAAAAGACCGTTTCGAATCCGTTTAATCCCAACTTCTAGAAGGCTTTCAAACGGAGCAGAACATAAAGAATATGACCTTCTAACCCCTTCACCCTCAAGGGTTGTTTTGAGATTGATGTATTGTCCCGATTGGAATTGAAAACGTTCTTTAAGCGAAGAAGGAACCTCAAAACCAATAGTTGATGCCTCAGATGTAAGTACTTTGATGTTTTTGATTTTTAGCTTGTGATATGCAGCCATTGTTTTTTTTACAAAAATAATAAACCTTAAGAAAACTTTGTGAAATTGTAGCATTATTTATCTTTATTCTACTTATTTTAAAAACCACTATTTCACAAAATGTCATCATCTCTTTTTAATCTTGGGCTTAAAAAGTTTTTACGAGCCCCACAACTGGAGGCTAAATTAGCCATCAAAGTATTGATGGGCCTGCTGTTCCTTTATTTTGCGGGATCTTTTTTGTTTGGAGGAATTGTGATTTATCCCGCACTGAGCAAAAAATTTCCCGAACAAGATGCCATTTCAATCATCAATAGCACTTTGGCTTTAATCTTTATTTTTGAATTAATAATACGTTATTTTTTACAGCAGCTCCCAGTTACAGAAATCAAGTCTTTGTTAATGCTCTCTATCCCCAAAAATCGAATCATTAGAAATGTTTTATTGCGTTCTATAATTTCAATTTACAACGCCATTCCTTATTTGTTTTATCTGCCAATAAGCATTGCTTTGTTCAAAGATGATTATCTTTTAAGTCAAGCATTTACTTGGTGGGTATCTCTTATGCTTTTATCGTTAAGCATCAATTTTATCACAATTTTAGTAAATAAAAATAACAAGATTTTAGTGGGCTTTATTCTAGGGTTAATTCTACTCTTCGTTGCTGAAAATTATCTTAAAATAGAAATCATAAGTTTAGCAGGACTTTTTTTTGACAGCCTATTAGTGAAACCCATCATGGCTTTGATACCCTTATCAATCTTTTTAGGGCTTTATTCTGTAACCTTTAGATTTTTAAAAAACAATTTAAACTTAGAGGGTTCCCTTGCGGCAAAAAAGGAGGTTGCTAATGCAGAACGGTACGATTTTTTAGACATTTTTGGGTCGCACGCGCTTTTTCTAAAAAATGATTTAAGGTTGATTGTTCGTAACTTAAGGCCCAGAAATGTTGTGATGGCGTCTTTTCTCTTTTTGTTCTATGGCTTAGCTTTTTTCCCTACACTAGAACATCAGCCAGAGTTTTTTATTCCTTTTGCTTCAATTTTCATTACCGGAGGGTTTTTGTTGACCTATGGGAACTATGTGCCAGCTTGGGATAGCGAATACTATCCTTTTTTGATGTGTCAAAATTTGTCTTATAAGCGATATTTAGATTCAAAATGGTATTTGATGACTTTTGCAGTAGTGGTGTCCACAATATTTTCAATCCCATACGTCTACTTTGGAGTAGATGTTTACTTGATGATTTTATCAGGAGCTTTTTTTAATATTGGTTTGGGAACATGGATAACCCTTTACGGAGGATTACTTAACAAACAATCACTGCAGTTAAACGTAAAAGCCAATGCTTTTGAGAATACTCAAGCCTTCTCGGGAAAACAATTTTTAATGATTCTTCCTAAAATGATTTTACCAGTTTTACTTTATCTAATTCCAGCAAAAATTTCCAACTCAACACTAGGCCTTATCACTTTAGCTTCGACTGGGATTTTGGGAATTGTTTTTAAAAATCAAATCCTAAATCAAATGGTTCGATTATATGTTAAAGAAAAACACCAAACTTTAAAGGCCTTTACTCAAAAATAAAATAATGATTACAACAAATTCGCTTACTAAAATTTATGGAGATAAAACAGCGTTATCTATTGACCGTCTCGAAATACCCAAAGGACAGTGTTTTGGGTTAGTAGGGAATAATGGTGCAGGAAAAACCACGTTTTTTAGTCTGTTGCTAGACCTAATAAAAGCATCTACCGGTGAAATTATTTCCAATGAAATAGTAGTAGCTAAAAGCGAGGACTGGAAAAATTTCACTTCTGCTTTCATCGACGATTCATTTTTGATTGGATATCTGACACCAGAAGAATATTTTTACTTTGTTGGAAGTTTGAGAGGTATTGATCAAAAAGAGGTAGACATTTTTTTGAAAGATTATTTAGATTTTTTTAATAATGAAATCTTAAATCAAAAAAAGTATTTAAGAGACTTTTCAAAGGGAAATCAGAAAAAGGTAGGTCTTATTGCCACTTTTATTGGGAGACCAAAAGTCATTATTTTGGATGAGCCTTTCGCAAATTTAGACCCTACAACTCAAATAAAATTAAAGTATCTGATCCGAAAGGAAACAGAAGATCGGGAGCTAACTTTATTGATATCAAGTCATGATTTGAATCATGTAACCGAGGTTTGTAATCGTATTGTCCTGTTGGAAAAAGGATCTGTAATTATTGATAAAGAAACTACCTTTAAAACACTTCGAGAATTAGAAGACTACTTTTCTGTCTAGGGCACATACTAAAAACCTTGAATTTAAGTTATTAGTATACATCAATTTGTTTTTTGAAAAAGGTATTAAAATTTAGCGTTTTTGGTTTCCTAGTTTTGGGGGTTTGGAGCTGTTCAACTCAGAAAGACCACTTTTTGAATCGTGAGTATCACAGCTTGAACACCAAATTCAATGTGCTTTTCAACGGAGAGGAAGCTCTGGGCATTGGAACAGTTATTTTAGCAAGTGAAGCTCAAGACGATTTTTTGAATGTACTTCCTGTAGAATTGATTGCTTTGGACGGAGAAGACGAAAATGCTTCAGCCGTAATCCCAAGTTTTATTCGAGCAGAGGAAAAGGCAGTAAAAGCAATTCAAAAGCATTCCATGAACTTCAATGGAAAACAAAAGAATGATCAAATCAACAAAGCGTATTTGCTTTTGGGAAAAGCACGATATTATGACAGACGTTTTTTCCCTGCCCTTGAGGCATTCAACTTTCTACTTGGTTTAAGCTCCGAAGCGGATGTTTTTTACGAGGGGAAACTTTGGAGAGAGAAAACAAATATTCGTCTTCGAAATGATGAGTTAGTGATTTCCAATCTAAAGCCAATTGCAAGAATAATGCCCAAAAAAAAGATGCTCTATGCAGAAGTTAACGCAACTTTAGCTCAGGCTTTTTTAAATATTCGACAAGCAGATTCGGCACTTAAATACATCAAAATTGCGGCTGCCGCCGAGCGCAAAAGAACTTTACAAACTCGTTATCGGTTTATCGAAGCTCAACTTTTTGAAAAGCTAAATCAAAAAGACTCAGCACAATTCGCTTTTTCATCTATTGTAGATTTAAAGCGAAAAGTACCCCGACTGTATTGGATGCATGCCAAATTGAACGCATTACGAATACAGTCAGAAATTAGTGGCGAGAGCCCAGAAAAAGCCTTAGAAAAGTTAAGTAATGCTTTTGAAAACGAAAACTTTACTCATTTAATTTACAGGCAGCAAGCACGGTATTATTTGAGTCAGGGAAAGGATAGTTTAGCAAAACAACTTTTTAATAAATCGTTGAGATCCCCAAGCATAGATCGACCCACCCGAAGACAAAATTATCGAGACTTAGCAGATGAAGCTTTTGCCCAAGGAGATTATGTCGTTGCAGGAGCATTTCTAGATAGTCTTTTGGGGCAATTTCCTCAAGAAAGTCGTCAAAAGAAAATTGTTTTAAGAGAGCGAGAAAGTCTTCAAGATGTTATTGTTTATGAAAAAACTATTAGAATATCGGATAGCATTCTTATGCTTACCTCAATGCAACCCGGAGAACAATTGGCTTATTACCAAAAAGCAATTAATCAAAAAAGAACGAAAGAACTTGCAAAAATTGAACTCGAAAAGAAACCTCTGATTGGAATTTTGAATCGATCAAACCAGAAAAATTTTTATTTCTACAATGAAAATTTAGTAGTTTTAGGGAAACAAGAATTTGCTTCAAATTATGGAAACCGACCTAAAATAGACAACTGGAACAGAATAGAATCGTTGAATAGAAGTATTGTTTCAAATCAAATAGAAGAAAACGTTGAAACAGAACAAACACCAATTGTAAAAGAAAATGCCCAATCCTATGTAGACTTGCTCCCTAAGTCTTCAACTTTTTTAGAAAGTTTATCCAACCAAAGGAATCAAGCGTACTTAGAAGTAGGAATCTTGTACAAGGAAAAATTTAAAAATACTATTTTAGCTAGTGACCGTCTGAAAAAACTGTTAGTTGGTAAACCAAATGAAAATCAAGAGTTGAACGCATGGTATCATTTGTACAAAATGAACGAGTTAGATTACCCAAAAATGGCATTGGTTTATAAAGATAAAATTGTAAAGGAGTATCCAGATTCTCGTTTTGCAAGAATAATAAGTGACCCAGAAAACTTTAAATTAAAGGAAAATGAAACCCCTGAAATTCGCTATGAATCGTTGTATCAATTGTATTTAAACCAACAATATGAAGAGGTCTTAGCCCAAGGGGAAGATCTGATGATTATTTTTAGTGGCACGCTTTTGGTTTCAAAAGTAGCTCATCTTATGGCCAATGCGTCAGGGAGATTAGACGGGGTAGACAGTTGGAAAGAGAAACTAAAAAACTTGATTGAAATATATCCCAATTCAGAAGCCTCCTCTCTGGCAAAAAACACACTGGCAACGTTGGAAACCATGAATCAATCAGAAAAACCAACCAAGGTTTATTTAAATTACAAATTAATTTTCCCAGTTTTAAAAGAAAATCAAAAACAATTTCAGGAACTGAGCGATGAGGTAAACCGAGCCCTTAAAGAGGCAAAAATATCCTATGGAAGCATTACCAATGAAGTATATGATCGCGACTATATATTTTTGGTGGTTAACGATTTAAGAGAAAAGCTAAATACGTCATTTATACTCGATGACAAAACACGAACTGATTTATCCACGACATTTTCAAATAAATTTGTAGTTTTATCATCCCAATACAGAGATATTCAACTGTTTAAAAGCTGGAAAGCAATTCAATAACTATATTAACATGAAAAATAACGAACTCAATGGCCAACCCAATCGAATCGAGAAAAACACCAAAATTAAAGGAGACATTGTCTCTGAAGCAGACTTTAGAATAGACGGAAACTTAGAAGGTTCCATCAAAACATCTGGAAAGGTTGTTATCGGTAAAGATGGTGTTATCAAAGGAATTATTGACTGTGCTTTTGCTGATATTGAAGGAAAATTTAATGGAAAGTTAGATGTTAAAGAAAGCCTTACTTTGAAAACCATGTGTCAACTTGATGGAGAAGTAGTCATAGGAAAACTCATTGTAGAATCTGGAGCTATTTTCAATGCTAAATGTACTATGCGTTCGGCTTCGGATGTAAAATCAATAAACGGAAAAATTGAAAAAACAGCCTAAACATTGGCTTATTTTTTCCTCTTTAGCTGTTCAAATTGCCGTAGTAGTTTATGCAGCTGTACGAGGAGGTCATTGGCTTGATCAACATTTTAAAACCCAAAGCAACTTTTGGGCACTATCCCTATCTGCTTTGGGAGTTATTTGGATTTTGGTTATCATACAAAAACAATCAAAACATTTAAACGATTCTTGAAAGCAAATACACCACTCATTTTTGCAATAATTTTCACGTTAGTTTTAATCCTTCATTTGGGTGTTTTATTCCTTTTGGGAATTCCCCTCTGGTCCAATCACATCTTACTGAGTTACTGTTCAAATTTTGTCTTAGCAGCAATAATCTTATGGGTTTTATTTAAAGTTTTTGATCGGAATAAAGACCATGTTGGTTTTTTGTTTATGGGGAGTAGTTTACTAAAATTCCTTCTTTTTTCCCTTGTATTTTATCCGACTTATAAAGCAGATGGAACTGTTCAAAAAACCGAAGCAATTACCTTTTTCATACCGTATTTTACAGGTTTGTTCTTAGAAACAGGAATATTAGTTCGAAAATTAAATAAAATATAAGTAGGAAGTGTTTTTCTTTTTAATGCAAAGCCTTACATTTGCATCGCATTTCGAAAAACAATGAGCGGATCCACCAGGTTTATTTTACTTAAGAAAAAAACAGTGTTTTTATTAATATTACTTTTATCGGGAGTAGTATCTGCCAAAGAAAAACAACAACCCCCTGAAAATCTTTCTGCCAAAGAAACTCAAAAAAAGGAGATCAAAGATTACATCATGCATCACCTGCAGGATTCTTATGATTTCAGTTTGTTTTCATACACCAATGACGATGGATCTCATGTTTATATTGGTGTTCCCCTTCCAATAATTTTATGGGATAACGGGTTTAAAGTTTTTTTATCTTCTAAATTTCATCACGGAGAAACTGTTGCAGAAGCTGACGGCAATTTTTATACCATCAATCACAACAAAATTTACAAAACAGATCAAGCGGGAACCATCACTTACGATGAAGACCATCATGCAACAAATTTTGCTCCGTTGGATTTTTCGATTACCAAAGGTGTTGTTAGCATAATGTTTACTGTATTTATGATGTTTTTTTTGTTTAAAAACCTTGCGGATTCTTATTCAAAAAATAGTGGAATTGCCTCTGGAGCTGGACGCTTTTTTGAGCCCATTGTACTTTACATTAGAGATGATATTGCCATTCCCAACATTGGAGAAAAGCATTACAAAAAATACATGAGCTTTTTACTTACAGTATTTTTCTTTGTTTGGTTTTTGAATATCTTAGGGCTTACTCCTTTAGGGATTAATGTAACGGGAAATATTGCAGTTACATTCTGTTTAGCGTTACTAACTTTCTTGTTGACCAATTTTACTGGGACCAAAGATTATTGGTTACATATATTTGACCCTTTGGGATCAACATTGAAGTGGTATGCTAAAATCCCATTGTACATCATTTTAATTCCAATAGAAGTTTTGGGAATCTTCATCAAACCCTTTTCTCTTTTAATTCGTTTGTATGCAAACATGCAAGCAGGGCATATTGTCTTGATGAGTTTGATTGGGCTGATGTTTATATTTAAGAGTTGGTTAGGAAGTCCACTTTCATTTGGACTTGCTTTTGCAATTTCATTAATTGAAGTTTTAGTAGCATTGCTACAAGCATATATTTTTACGATGTTATCAGCGCTGTATTTTGGTTTTGCATCAGAAGAGCATGAGCATCACGATGAAATTGAAGCGCATTAAGCGTTTCATTTAATGAGTGTTTAATTTAATATTTACAATTATGGAAATTCCAGTAATGGTAGGTGCAGGTTTAGTTGTTATCGGCGTCGGTATCGGTATCGGGAGAATTGGTGGCTCTGCAATGGATGCAATTGCACGTCAACCTGAAGCTTACGGAAAGATTCAAACAGCGATGTTAATCGCCGCTGCATTGATCGAAGGTATTGGTTTTGCTGCACTTTTTGCGGTAAGCTAAAGCAAATTGATAAAGCTGCAACGGTTGGTTGCAGCTTTATTCTTAAATTAAAAAAAATTAAACTATAAATAAATAGAATGGAAAAATTATTAAGCGAGTTTTCATTAGGGCTTTTTTTTTGGCAATTACTATTGTTTGTTGCTCTTTTGTTGTTACTCAAAAAATTTGCTTGGAAGCCCATTTTAGATGCTGTTAACGAAAGAGAAACATCGATAAAAGACTCGTTGAGTGCAGCTCAAAAAGCTCGTGATGAAATGCAAGTTGTTCAGGCCGACAATAAACGTATCTTGAAAGAGGCTCGTGCTGAAAGAGATGCTCTTTTATCTGAAGCAAAAAAAGCGAGTATTCAGATGATCAATCAAGCAAAGGCAGATGCAAAAGTAGATGCTGATAAAATTACTGCTCAAGCTCAGGAAATGATTCAAAACGAAAAGAAAGCGGCAATAAATGACTTAAAAAATCAAGTGGCACAACTTTCGGTTGATATTGCGGAAAAAGTTTTACAAACTGAATTGAAGGATAAAGAAGCTCAAGAAAAATTGGTAGAAGAATTGGTAAAAGAGATTGCCGTAAAATAAATTGATGAAAAATAACCGTGCCGCATTTCGCTACGCTAAAGCTACTCTAAGTCTTTCAATAGATCAGGGAAATGCCTCTGCTATTGATCAAGATATGGTAAATGTTATCGATGCTTGTTCTACAAACCAAAACTTAGTTGATTTTTTGGACAACCCAATACTTTCAACAGAAACAAAAGTAGAAACGGTTTTTAAGGTTTTTAGTTCTTTATCAGAGGGGAGTAAAAACTTAGTAAACACACTAGCAGCCAACAACCGAATCAATTTATTTGATCAGGTTGCTGAGCAATTTATTGCCCTTCACCAAATACAGCAAGGCAAACAAAAAGCGATTGTAACCACTGTAGTCCCTTTGTCAAAAGCCCTTGAAAAAACAATACTCAATAAAGCTAAAGAACTATCTTCAGCAACTTTAATACTCACTAATGTTGTAGATCCTTCCATAATAGGGGGATTTATTTTACGAATAGGAGATTTACAATACAATGCAAGTGTAGTCAATCAATTAGATACACTTAAAAGACAATTGACAAAAACCAATTTATAGAGTTTAAATAAATACTATGGCAGCAATTAAACCCGCTGAAGTTTCAGCAATTTTAAAAGACCAAATCTCAGGATTTGAATCATTAGCTTCACTTGACGAAGTAGGAACAGTTCTTCAAGTAGGGGACGGAATCGCTCGTGTTTACGGACTTTCTAATGTTCAATACGGAGAATTAGTTCGATTTGATTCTGGACTTGAAGGAATGGTTTTGAATTTAGAAGAAGATAATGTTGGAGTGGTACTTTTGGGCCCTTCAAAAGAAATTTCTGAAGGAGATACCGTAAAACGCACTGAGCGTATTGCTTCTATCAAAATAGGAGACGGGATATCAGGTCGTGTAGTTGACACTCTTGGAAACCCAATTGACGGAAAAGGATCTTTAGAAGGAGAATTGTTTGAAATGCCTTTAGAGCGAAAAGCACCAGGGGTTATTTATCGTCAGCCTGTAAACGAACCCATGCAAACGGGAATCAAGTCTATTGACGCAATGATTCCAGTTGGTAGAGGGCAACGTGAATTAGTTATTGGTGACCGTCAAACTGGGAAAACAACAGTTTGTATTGACACCATTTTGAATCAAAAAGAATTTTACGATGCTGGTGAACCCGTTTATTGTATCTATGTTGCTATTGGTCAAAAAGCCTCAACAGTAGCAGGGATTGCGAAAGTATTAGAAGATAAAGGCGCATTGGCTTATACAACAATTGTTGCAGCAAACGCATCTGATCCAGCACCAATGCAGGTTTATGCCCCTTTCGCAGGAGCAGCAATTGGAGAGTATTTTAGAGATACAGGTCGTCCAGCCTTGATTATTTACGATGATTTGTCCAAACAAGCGGTGGCTTACCGTGAGGTATCTTTATTGTTACGTCGTCCACCAGGACGTGAAGCTTATCCTGGAGATGTATTTTATTTACACTCTCGTTTATTGGAGCGTGCAGCAAAAGTTATTGCTGACGATAATATTGCTAAAGGGATGAATGACCTTCCAGATTCACTAAAAGATAAAATCAAAGGAGGAGGTTCTCTAACAGCACTTCCAATTATTGAGACCCAAGCAGGAGATGTATCTGCATACATTCCAACCAATGTAATTTCGATTACAGATGGCCAGATTTTCTTGGAGTCAGATTTGTTTAACTCAGGAGTTCGTCCCGCAATTAACGTAGGTATCTCGGTATCACGTGTAGGTGGTTCAGCTCAGATCAAATCAATGAAAAAAGTATCGAGCACTTTAAAATTAGACCAGGCTCAGTTCCGTGAACTTGAGGCATTTGCTAAATTTGGGTCGGATCTTGATGCAGTAACTTTGAATGTTATTGAAAAAGGACGTCGTAATGTTGAGATATTGAAGCAAGCTCAAAATGACCCTTACACTGTTGAAGATCAAACGGCGATAATTTATGCAGGATCCAAAAATTTATTGAGAAGCGTTCCCGTTGATCAAGTAAAGGCCTTTGAAAAAATCTTTATTGAAACATTGAACAGCAAGCACAGAAGTGTTTTAGATACAATTAAGGCAGGAAAATTAACTGATGAAGTTTTGGACACATTAAACAGTGTTGCAAAAGAAACAGCAGCTCAATTTGAATAAACGAATATTAGTATGGCTAATTTAAAAGAGATACGGAATAGGATTGCATCGGTTTCATCGACCATGCAAATTACTTCAGCAATGAAAATGGTATCCGCTGCAAAGCTCAAGCAAGCTCAAGATGCCATTATGGCCATGCGACCATATTCAGATAAACTAACCGAATTGATTCAGAACTTGAGCAGTTCTATTGATGGTAATACTCAAAATCCATACACAGAGAAAAGAGCTGTTCAAAACGTCCTAATCATAGCAATAACATCTAATCGTGGTTTATGTGGTGGTTTTAATTCAAGTGTAATAAAAGAGGTTACCAAGAAAGTAGAAACAACCTACGCAAATAAAAATGTTAGTTTAACCACCCTTGGAAAAAAAGGAAATGATATTCTCCAAAAATCTTTTTCAATAGAAGAAAATAACAACGATATTTTTGATCAATTGACATTTTCTAATACTAGTGAATTAGCGGAAGGTTTTATGAAATCTTTTACAGATAAAAAATTCGACCTTATTGAAGTTGTTTACAACCGATTTAAAAATGCGGCGACTCAAATAGCAACAACCGAAACCTTATTACCAATTATTTCAACTCAAAACGAAAATACTAAAACTTCTACCGATTATATTTTTGAACCCAACCAAGAAGCTATTGTAGACGAGTTATTACCTAAAAGTATTAAAATGCAATTGTTTAAAGCATTACGAGATTCTTTCGCAAGCGAGCATGGAGCCAGAATGACCGCCATGCACAAAGCAACAGATAATGCTACTGACCTCAGAGATCAATTAAAATTGACCTACAACCAGGCGCGTCAAGCATCAATAACAAATGAAATACTAGAAATAGTTGGCGGAGCAGAAGCCCTGAAGGCATAATTTTTTAGAGTAATAATTTCTTAAAAGCTAAAAAGTTTAAAGAAATTAAAAAATTATCCCCACTTTAACTTCCTTTTAAAAAGATGTTAAGAAAAATTAATTTAGTATTGTAAGAAATAATAACTGACAAAGTATTAAGAATTGTGATTATTTTAAAATAATATATTTTTAACTGTACAAATTAATTTAACTCTTTCATTAAAAATCAAATCAAATTTTGGGATAATACCTTTTCAGAAAGAAATCCAACACTTTATCCAATTCAAGCACTTAAAATAATCTGATTGTTATAAAACAACAGAAAATAAAATTATAATAAAGTAAGATAAAAGTTCTCTTTGAGGTTTTGGTGAAATAGGACCTTCTAATAAAGGCTTTTTTTAAGGCTCATTTTTTTATATAAATGTCAAAAACCATAAAAATACTTTGCATTCGTAAGTACTAAAGTTTAAACCACAAAAAAATTAATAAACAAGGAAAAAGCTATTAAAAAATAGGGCTTTAAAGAAGCTCGTGGATTTGTTGAAGAACGTGTTAAAAAGAAATTATAATTACATTAAAACTTGAAAGTAAAACCCTATGCTTGTTTTTTAGCAAAGGGTTTTTCTGTTTGTAAGTAATATTTTCTTTGGCTCAGCCTTCCGCTTTATGCCGTTCTTTTTTGTATTTTTAGAGGGTATTAAAAATGAAAAGATGATAACCGTACCCATCATAAATGAAAGTATGTATGATCTACCAAGTTTTGCAACAGCAAACTCTGCAGGGGTAGATCTACGGGCAAAAACAGCAAACTCAATTACATTAGGTTCTTTAGAACGAGTAATAATACGAACGGGCCTTAAAATGGCTTTACCCGAAGGCTATGAGGCTCAAGTACGCCCAAGAAGTGGACTTTCCGCTAAGCATGGAATAAGTGTACTTAACGCTCCTGGAACTATAGATGCTGATTACCGTGGTGAAATAGGCGTAATTTTAGTCAACCTATCCAATGAACCGTTTACTATTCAACCTGGAGAACGCATAGCACAATTAGTCATAGCGAAATACGAACAAGCAGCTTGGAAACTTCAGGAAACTCTGGAAACCACCGAACGTGGCTCTGGTGGTTTTGGAAGCACTGGAAAAGAATAATACCACATGAAAATTATTGTACCCATGGCAGGAAGAGGATCTCGACTTCGCCCACATACTTTAACAGTTCCTAAACCTTTAATTCCCGTTGCTGGGGTTCCGATTGTAGAACAATTGGTTCGAGACATTGCAGATGTTGTAAAACAACCTATTGAAGAGGTTGCATTTGTTTTAGGTGACCCTGCATTTTTTGGGAAAGAAATTGTAGATCAATTAATAGAATTAGCCAAAGAAATTGGAGCCAAAGGAACAATTTATCGTCAACTTGAACCTTTGGGAACAGGACATGCAATTATGTGTGCTGAGCCTTCACTTTTGGGGCCAGCAGTTGTAGCATATGCAGATACGCTTATTCGGGCAAAGTTTTCTTTGAATCCCAAAGCAGATAGTATCATTTGGGTTAAAAAAGTTCAAAAACCCGAAGCCTATGGTGTGGTTCAATTAAATTCTGATGGAGCGATTACAGAATTGTTAGAAAAGCCCAAATCCTTTGTCTCTGATTTAGCGGTTATCGGGATTTATTATTTTAAGGAAATCGAAAAACTAAAAAAATCATTACAAACGGTCTTAGACGAAAAATTTACCCATGGGGGAGAATATCAAATCAATGACGGGATAAAACGTATGATGAAAGCAGGAAATTTGTTTTTACCAGGCGAGGTTAACGAATGGATGGATTGTGGGAACAAACAAATTACTTTAGAAACAAACACCAAAATGCTTGGGTTTTTGGAAGCAGAAGGCAAAGAAATGATTCATCCCTCAGCACAAATTGAAAACACTAAAATTACACCTCCTTGTTATGTTGGACCAAATGTTCAGCTAAAAAACTCCTCCCTAGGCCCAGGAGTTTCAGTTGGAACTGGAACGGTTATTGAGAATGCCATAATAACGAACAGTTTAATTCAGAATAACAGTCGAATTTCAAACGCAACATTGAATCAAGCCATGATTGGAAATCAAGTAACGTTTGATGGTAAATTTACTCAAATCAGTATCGGAGATCATACCGAAATCATATGAAAAAAGCACTAAACTTTATTTTCTACTTTGCATTACTATTATTACTTGTAGTTGTATTTAGTTGTAAATCAGTTTCTGTTTTACCAACAAAACAACCTGTCAAAAAGGTTGAAATTAAATCATTAGCTAAAAAAATTGAAAAAGCTTCGACAAAAACAAAAACCTTTAGAGCCCGTGTAAAGGCTCAATATAAAGACGGCAATAGAGAACAACAAATTAATTTAAACCTTCGCATGGAGTTCGACAAGACCCTTTGGATCAGTGCCTCCATACTGGTCCCCATTGCCAAGCTATTGATTACACCCAATCGTGTAGTGTTTTACGAAAAATTCCAGAAAACATTTTATGATGGGAATATGAGTTTTATCAACGAACAATTGGGAACGAGTTTTACTTTTCAGGACATACAAAATGTTTTACTTGGAAACCCAATTACCAATAACATGAATGAAGAAAAGTTCGATCGCATTGATCATCCCCAATATTACGTTTTGATTCCTAAACGAAAGAACGAACAATTTCGTCCAACCTATTTTTTTGATCCAAGTAATTTTCGTTTGAAAGAGCAACGCTTCATCGTTTCAGGGACATCACAATCTTTAAGCATCAAATATCCAAAGTATCAAAAAATGGAAGGCAAAACACTTCCAAAAGAAATCATAATTTCAATTTTTGACGGGTCTAATTTAGTTCAAATCAGTTTGGATTTTATACGGACAGATTTCCCCAAAAATCTATCGGTTCCATTTACCATTCCGAAGGGATACAAAAAACTTCGTTTATGATGAGTTTTAGAGTAAGCTTTTCATTCAATATTATTGCAAGCCTCGTGCTGTTTATGTTTATTGGAGAAAGCTTATTAGCTCAAGATCAGCGACAACAAAATTTAGAAGCTCAGCGCAAAAGATTACAGCAAGAGATAAAACAAATCAATACGTTATTGTTTTCTAATGAGAAAAGAAAGAAATCTGTCTTGACCCAAGTTGAGGATTTGAGCTTAAAGATAAATGTTCGTAGAAGATTGATTCGGGTTACCAACGAACAAGCAAACCGTTTAACTCAACAAATTAATGTCAATCAGCGGTCAATCAGTCAACAGCGCAAAGAACTTGAGGCATTAAAAAAGGATTATTCTGAAATGATATTAAAATCATACCAGAGCAAGTCGGGTCAGAGCAGGATGATGTTTTTATTTTCTTCTGAGAATTTTTTACAGGCCTACAAGCGTTTTCAATATTTAAAACAATATTCAAGTTTTAGAAAGAAACAAGGAGAGTTAATATCAGAAAAGACTCAAGTCTTACAGGAACTGAATATTAGTTTACTTGATCAAAAACACAAAAAAGAAAACTTAGTTAAACAAAATAGAGCCGCAGAAGAACAATACAGACAAGAACAAAACAGTCAAGAAAGTTTAGTTCAAGAATTAAAAAAGAAAGGAAGAAATTTTATTTCCCAAATCAAGAGGAAACAAAAAAAGACAAATGAGATCAATAAAGAAATTCAAAAACTAATAAGGGAAGCAATTATTGCATCGAATAAAGCTGCAGGAAAAAAAAGAAATTCTAAAGTATTTAGTTTGACTCCAGAAGACCAATTGATTTCGGATAATATTATAGCAAACAAAGGAAAACTTCCGTGGCCAGTCGAACAGGGAGTGGTAATTCAACGTTTTGGGAGACAGCCCCATCCCGTTGTTAAAACTGCAATAATCCAAAGTAATGGAGTAACTATTGCTACGCCAAAAAATGCTCAAGCTCGCGCAGTATTTGACGGAAAAGTAATGTCAATAATCGGTTTTAAGGGGAGCAATCCTTCTGTGCTTATTCAACATGGGAATTACATTACAACATACTCTAACTTGGGAGAAGTTTATGTAACCAAGGGACAGAAAGTAATACCTAAAGAAGCCATAGGAAAAGTATTTACTAATCCTGAAACAGGGAAAACAGAATTAAAATTCAGTGTGTTTAAAGCGAGTACTCCCGTTAACCCTAAGGGTTGGATTTACAGGATGTAAAAGAAATTATTCAGTCAAGTACCAAGCTTCTTCTTCTAGCGTATTCAGGACAAAGTAATACAATCTAATCGCTTCACCTTTGGTTTCAAATCTGCCATATGCCACACGGATCAGGCCTTCTGAACTTTGTTTTGCCAAACTCGCATCATCAAAACCATTCATTTTCAGTTCATCCAGCTTTTTTAATGCATTGGATTCTTCACGGAAACTTCCGGCAATAACACTAAAGTATTCTCCACTTGCAACTTCAATTGAATTATTATCCAGAACTTCATCTTCAGAAATAATATTGAGTTCGAGTGAAGTAAGTTCGCCAAGGTCAAAAGAAGCTTCTTGAACATTGGATTTAATTTTTGCTTGTGCAATTTCAGTTGATTTCAAACGCTCGCTGTCTAAGTATTGATTTCCAAAAAAGTAAGAAGCCCCTACTAGTGCAATGGCAATTACACCAACTGCAGCATATTTTACATAGGCAGGGCGTTCTTTTTTCTTTTCAGGAGTAAACGATAACGGTTCTTTTTTTGAATTTTCCATAGGAACTTTGTTTTTAGAGGTAATTGTACTTGTTGGAGGTTTAGCCTCCGTTATTTTTGAAATGGGTTTTTTTGAAAAGGAAGTTAATCCAATCGAGTGCCAATCAAAATTAACTTTATTGTATGGCAAAAAAATTATTTTTTGTTCTGAATTGAGTTTTAATTCTCCAATACCATTAAGGATAACAGCTGTACCGAGATCAAGAGTTTTCAACCATTGTTGGCTTTCTACTTGTATCTTTTCAAATGCATTTTCATAGGAAATGGATTTGCGTTTTGCAATGTAGTTGGCAAGTAATCCGTCATTATGAGTCAATAATCCATTAAAAGAAAGTTCTTTTCCCGGAGGGAAGAAAATTCCTTGCTCTCGGTCAATACGAATCGCGAAAGGTTGGGTTAAAAATGCACCCATTTGCGGAATGATAACACATTCGTATTTATACAGAAGTTCTTTTATGTATTGTACTAAATCCACACTCAAATGTAATCAATTTAAAAGAGGTTTCGACAATTTTTTTAATTTGCAATACAAACCTCATTTCTTCACCTTATGGAATTAACCTAAATTAAAATCTCTTTATTGTTGCATCGCTTACCTGGAATTGGAGACATTACCGCAAAAAAATTAGTCGACCATCGTGGAAGCGACCAAGCTGTTTTTAAAGTAAGTTAAATTAATTTACTTAAAATTAAGAGAATAGGAACTTTTCCCTTTCAGGGATTTAATAAATTTGAGATTTATTTTTGACTATTTTTAAGGAAGAAAAGTTTTAAAAAAAGAAAAAACAACTCTGATTCTTTAGAGTCCTTGAGACTACGCTTTCTGTGGTAATGTCCCTTTGGTTCTATTTCAAAAAGGGAAGAGTTCAAGGGAAAATGAGCATATTGAGATTATTGTAAGTACCTAAAATCCCAAAACAAAGACCTAGACTTTTGCAAATAACTCGTAAATGATCTTGTAGTTTATCATTCGATAATTGTTTCAGGATTTACAAAAGGAATTTATTTAGTAGCCCATAAAACGGCTTTGGAAAAACATTTAGAAACAGTAGTTGTTTGGATCATGATTTTAATCAAATTTACTCCAAGGAATACCAACTTATGTTAAACCAATTTGCAAAAAAGGAACTCTTATATCATAGTTTTGGAGTAATTCACATTTTGAAAAATCAGATTCTTTAAAGCGCAATCGAATTTTTGGTGGCTTAGCACATGCTGATGTGGTCATTGAGTCGTGCATTAAAGTGGGAAGTTTGGTTATTGCAGAGCACGCACTACTTCGGGAGAGATGTTTTTACGGTTTCTGGTAGGCTAATCGATTCTTAAAGTGAAGGATGTTTAAATTTGATTCGGAAAGATAAAGCCCATATGAATACATCGGCAGCTGATTTGGCTTATTGGATGGGATGGGAATCTAAAAGCACCCCCCAGAATGTTCAAAAGCAATTGTTTATTAGTTTAACAAAAGAGTAGGAACTCATATTTATTTTACTAGAAAACAAAAAAAGTTTGGATGATTTAGGGTTTCAAGCAAAATTGTCGATTAGCAAGGGAGCAGTACTTTTATTTCAGTTAAAAATGGAAGGTTATGTTCGTTCATTATCCGGAAAACAATATGAACGGATTTAGTATCCTATTTTAGAACGCACACGCAACAAAACATCCAATGCAACTTTTTGGGCTTTTTGAGCTCCTTTAGTGAGCGCAATTGTTACTTCGGATGGGTTGTTTTGAAAGTAGTTGAATTTTTTTCTAGGCTCACCAAAGGTTTCAAGAATCAGTTCAAACAAATCTTGTTTTGCATCCCCATAACCCATGCCTCCGGCGATGTATTGGCTTCGAAGGGTTGAAAGTTGATCTTCGTTTGCCAACAAAGAATATAGTTTAAAAACAGTACAAGTTTCTGGGTTTTTGGGTTCCTCTAGAGTTGTAGAGTCTGTTTTAATTCCCATGATTTGCTAGCGCAATTTTTTTTCAGGCAAGAAAATATTGATGGTATTATTTTTGGACTTGCTCATTTTTTGACCATCTGTTCCTAGAATAATTTGTGATTCTTCTTGAATTTGTGCTTTGGGTAAAACAAAAGTTTCTCCTAGTTGGTTATTGAACCGAGCCGCAACATCACGCGACATTTCTAGGTGTTGTAATTGATCTTTACCAACAGGTACTATTTCAGCATCATAAAGCAAAATATCAGCAGCCATAAGCATGGGATAGCCAAAAAGACCTGCATTAACATCAGGCAAATAGTCAACTTTATCCTTAAAAGAATGCGCCAAGGTCAAACGCTGATAGGGGAAAAAGCAATTCAAGTACCAGCTTAGTTCGGTTACCAAACTTACATCACTTTGTTTGTAAAAAATGGTTTTATCAATATCCAAACCGCAAGCTAACCAAGCGGCGGCAGTGTTGAAGGTATGTTCTCGCAAAACAGCCCCGTCTTTGATTTGTGTGAGGGAGTGTAAATCAGCGATAAAAAGAAAAGATTCGTTACCAGGCTCATTTGCCATTGCAATTGCGGGAAGAACAGCCCCTAATAGGTTACCCAAGTGGGGAGTTCCTGTACTTTGCACGCCTGTAAGAATTCTAGCCATACCAAATTTATTTAAACAAAGGTACTTTTTTCAACTCAAAAAAAGAATGGGTATGGCTAGTAAAAAAAGCTTTATTAGAGTTCATGATTCAGAATTTAACTCAAATTATCGGCTATTATTCTAAAATTCAAATCAATTGATGCCCTTTTTGTTGGAATATGATATTTAAGAGGGTTAAAAGGGTTTTATTATTTAAAAATTTCATAAAAGTTTGTAAAACCCTACATTTGGTTAATGCTAAAAATACTTCAAAAGATTACATTACTATTATGGAGGGCATGGTTTTATATTCTTGCAGCAATACCCGTTATTACCCTTTTTCCATTGTTATTACTTATTGCTAGTTATAAAAAAGGATATCCAACACTTTTTTGGATCGCTCGGAATATTTGGTCGCCTTTTATATTATTTGGGATGGGTTTTCACATTAAAACAAAATTCGCTAAACCACTTCCTCAAGGGACCTCTTTCATGTTAGTTGCTAATCATAGCAGTTATCTGGATCCTTTTGTAATGTTTCGTGTTTCTAAAAACCCTTTTGTTTTTGTAGGGAAAAAAGAATACATCAAAGTTCCTTTGTTTGGGAGTATTTACAAACGAGCTGCCATCTTGGTTGATCGGAGCAGTTCTAAGAGTAGGTGGGGTGTTTATCAACGTGCAAATAAGATTATCGAAAGCGGGACAAGTGTTTGCATTTTTCCGGAAGTAAATTATGTTGACGATACAGCTTTACTAAACCCCTTTAAGCGTGGGGCATTTAAATTGGCAATTAATCATCAAATTCCAATTGTTCCTATGACTTTTTTGGATTGTAAACGCAAATTTCCCTGGAGTCCAGATTTTGGTTTTCCTGGTGAATTGAGGGTTGAAACTTATCCAGAAATTAGTCCTGTGAAAAGTATGGATGACCTCGAGGAACTTCAGGAAAAGACTCGTGACATCATTTTGGCGGGATTAAATTTGGACAAAAAACAGCGAAGTAAAAAAGCAGTAGCTATTGAAATGGCTAAAATTCAAAAATAAAAGCACACGATATTTATGGATGAATCTTCCACACTATTTTTAGCAGTTTCCATCATGATCATTATGATTGGGATGGGTCTTGGACTCACTCTTCACGACTTTAGGCGAGTAGGTGAAAACCCAAAACCTGTTCTGATCGGATTATTCAATCAAATTATTTTGTTGCCGCTTATCGGTTTTGTTCTGTGTCTAATTTTTGAACCTGAACCCTTTATTGCTATTGGATTGATGATGTTGGTTGCTTGCCCCGGGGGTACAAGCTCAAACATAATTACGTTGTTGGCCAGATGCGATTTACCTCTTTCCATATCCCTTACCTCAATTAATAGTTTGATAACGATTTTTACTATCCCATTGATTATTAATTTTTCGTTAGAGTTTTTTAGCACGAGCATCGGTGCAATAGCACCTCCAACCAAAGACATATTTTTTTCTTTGATTGTGGTCATTGCTGTTCCCCTTGCTATTGGGATGTTTATCAAAAAAAAGGCGCCAAATTTTGCTCAGAAAATGGAAGGTCCTGTGCGGATAGCTTCTTCAATTTTATTGGTTTTGGTAATTGTTAGTATTATGGTAAAGGAATTTGAATTATTTAAAAAGCACTTTTCAGATACCGTGGGCATATTATGTGCTTTAAATGCTATAACCATGTTAATTGGGTTTTTTGGCTCCAAACTATTTAAGCTAAATTTAAAAGAGGCCATTACAATTGCTATTGAATCTGGAATTCAAAACGGAACTCTTACCATCAGCTTGGCTGTGATTACTGTTGGAAAACCCGAACTGGCAATTGTTGCTGCTGTTTATGGACCTTTGATGTATTTGATGGCTCTGGTTCCAATTGGGTTTGGAGCTCGAAATTTTGAAAAACTAAAAGCCCGCTAGTTTAGCAGCGGGTCTTGGTTGGTTTGAATCATTTAATTGACAGCTTTGAGCGCTCCCATTATTTTTTCTTCCAATTCATCCATCAAATCGGGGTTTTCTAGAAGAATTATTTTTACCGCATCACGCCCTTGTCCCAATTTGGTTTCTCCGTAACTGAACCAAGATCCTGATTTTTTGATGATTTCATAATTCACTCCAAGATCAATGATTTCACCAATTTTGGAAATTCCTTCTCCATACATGATGTCAAATTCAGTAGTTCTAAACGGAGGAGCTACTTTATTCTTTACAACTTTCACACGAGTTTTGTTCCCTAAGACTTGTGCTTCTGCATCTTTTATTTGAGTGGATCGACGGATATCTAAACGTACTGAAGAGTAAAACTTAAGGGCATTTCCTCCTGTTGTAGTTTCTGGATTACCGAACATTACCCCAATTTTCTCTCTCAATTGGTTGATAAAAAACACGGTACAGTTGGTTTTACTAATCGAACCAGTCAGTTTTCTTAGGGCTTGAGACATTAAGCGTGCATGAAGCCCCATTTTGGAATCTCCCATTTCTCCTTCGATTTCACTTTTTGGAGTCAATGCAGCAACAGAGTCAATTACTACAATATCAACAGCACCGGAACGGATTAAGTTATCTGTAATCTCAAGTGCTTGTTCTCCATGATCGGGTTGAGAAATAATGAGTTCTTGAATATCTATACCTAATTTTTCGGCATAAAAGCGGTCAAAGGCGTGTTCTGCATCTATGAATGCTGCAATCCCTCCTTGTTTTTGACATTCAGCAATGGCATGAAGGGTCAAAGTTGTTTTCCCCGATGATTCAGGACCGTAAATTTCAATAACCCTCCCTTTTGGATAACCCCCAACACCAAGAGCAATATCAAGACCAAGAGAACCCGAAGAAATAGCTTCTACTTCTTCAATTGCGGAATCTCCTAATTTCATTACCGAACCTTTTCCGTAGGTCTTATCAAGTTTGTCTAGAGTAAGCTGAAGTGCTTTGAGCTTCGCTTCTTTTTCATCTGCCATAATTGTGTTTTTCTTTCTTGCTAAGGTAAGATATCTTTATTTTGATGCAATCGCTTCTTTCTAGGGTTTATTAACAATAGTTTAAATTTACTTCATTTGTTGAAACCCTCATAAAGCTTTATTCCAAAGCTACTTTTTAAGAAAGGATTACTTTTTAATTTAAAAACATCACTAAAAATTACAGAAATCAGAATCTTAACCAAGCCCCCCAAAGGACTCAAAGGAGAAAAGGTTCTTCAGAAACGCTATGTTCTAATTAAGAATTTTGCACTTAAAAAAGTGGTTCTACATAAAGAAATAACCCATCAAAAATTATCGGCTTTGGCTGTCGATGAACTGAGTAGTTCTTTTGACGGAAAAGTTGGCTGATATGTTGTTGTGGTAAAGTTAGATCTAGAAGCACGAAACATTATTGAATTAATTATCCAAAACAAGTCTACATCAATTACAAATGAAAGAATCCAATTAATTATCTTTATCGGTGAAAGATGATTCAATAAAACATTTCAGATCTTAATTCTTTGAGCCTTATCAATTAATCTGGATCATCATTAAAATAAAATGACAATAACGATGTGTAGCTTCTCCAAAACAATTCTAAGTGCTTTTTTTGTTCTCTTATCAACTATGATTAATGGTCAGAAAAAAGAAGAGGATATCCAAATCAATAAAAACATCAAGAATACTCTAATGATGCATAAGGATCTTGTAAGTATTCCTAATTTACCTAAAAACAAGGATTTGATGCTTGAAAACATCAATTGGGTAGCGAAGCAATACGCGAGCTTAGATTTTAAAACCTCATTACTGGATACAAGCAGCCTTCCTATTTTAATTGCAGAAAAAATAGTTGACCCTGAAAATAAAACAGTTTTGTTTTATTTTCATATAGATGGACAGCCAGTCAACCCTGATGTTTGGAATCAAGAAGACCCTTTTGAACCTGTTTTAAAACAGCAGAGCCAAAATGGAGATTGGCAGGTTATTGATTGGAGTAAATTGGATGGCACAATTGACGATGAATGGCGTATTTTTGGACGTGCAGCAGCTGACGATAAAGCACCAATTATAATGTTTCTAGCAGCCCTCAAAGAACTTCAAAATCAAAACCAATCCCCTAAAATAAACCTTAAAATCATCTTTGATCCAGAGGAGGAATACGGGTCTAAGGCACTTTTATCGTCACTGGATCAATATCAAGACCGTTATGCTTCTGATTATTTTATTGTGATGGACGGACCTTCTCATAATTCCAACCAACCCACTCTTACTTTTGGGTGTAGAGGAATTGCCTCTTGTTCAATAACTACTTTTGGATCTAAACTACCCCAGCACAGCGGTCATTATGGAAATTATGTACCCAATCCAGTTTTTAGACTTGCAAACCTTTTGTCCAGCATGAAAGATCCAGAAGGAAGAGTTTTGATAAAAGATTACTACAAGGGTATTGAAATAACTTCAGAAGTTTCAAGTCTTTTGGAAGCAGTTCCTTATGATGCATCAGAATTGAATGATGAATTAGGGATTAATTCTTCGGAGAATGTGGGGACTAATTATCAAGAATCTTTACAGTATCCTTCTTTGAATGTAAGACAAATAGGAACCTCTTGGAAAGGGAAAGGTTTGAAGACGGTAATCCCAGAATATGCAACTGCAAATATTGATGTTCGACTGGTTCCAGAAACAGAGGGTGTTAGTCAATTGCAGAAAATTAAAACACATATTGAGGGACAAGGGTTCTATGTTCTTGATCGAGATCCAACAGATGAAGAAAGACAAACCCATCTCAAAATTGTGAAATTTACTGGAACTTTGAGTGTGAATTCTTTTAGAACCAATCCAGATTCTGATTTTGGAAGAAAAATACGGAACCATATTAGAGAAGATTTTGGGAAAGATCCCGTTGTTATTAGACTTATGGGAGGTACGGTTCCAATTGTTCCACTGATCAATAAATTAAGAGTGCCAACGGTAATTGTTCCTATGGTAAACATGGACAACAATCAGCATAGTCCTAATGAAAACATTAGAATTGGAAATATAAGACAAGGAATTAAAATTTGCTTGTCCATTTTGAATGCATCGTATTAGAGTTAAACAATTAATAATCAGATTTTTAATCTTCAACGGTAACTTTTTCTTATCTTTGTAACTTAATTCATCTTAAAATAAGTGTGGCATGCAACTGTACAATAAATTAAGCGCGAAGGAACGGGCAATCATTATTGAAGAAGCCGGCACAGAACGCCTCACGCTTTCCTTTTATCAATATGCTAAAATAGGCAATCCACAACTTTTTAGAGACCATTTTTTTTTGACTTTGAACACCATGGAGGTTTTGGGAAGGATCTATGTTGCAAATGAGGGTATCAATGCTCAACTTTCAGTTCCCGCGACACGTTTTGAAGAATTTAAATCACATTTAGATGGGATTGGATTTCTAAAAAACATTCGCCTCAACATAGCAATAGAGCAAGATTTGAAGTCCTTTTTAAAACTGAAAGTTAAAGTTCGAGACAAAATTGTTGCTGATGGCTTGAATGATTCAACCTTTGATGTTACCCAAAAAGGGAAGCACCTAAACGCTGAGGGATTCAATGATCTACTCGAAGACCATGACACTATTTGTGTAGATATGCGCAATCATTATGAAAGTGAAATAGGGCACTTTAAGGGGGCAATAACCCCTGATGTTGATACTTTTCGGGATTCGTTACCGATCATTGAGGAGGATTTAGCTGAACTCAAAGAGGATAAAAAGTTGCTGATATATTGTACTGGCGGAATCCGTTGTGAGAAGGCAAGTGCCTATTTCAAACAAAAAGGGTTTAAAAACGTGTATCAACTAGAAGGTGGAATTATTGAATATACCCGTCAAGTCAAAGAAATGGGTCTAGAAAATAAGTTTACAGGGAAAAACTTTGTTTTTGATAAGCGAAGAGGAGAGCGTATTACCGACGATATTATTTCCCAATGTCATCAATGTGGCGCACCATGTGATACTCATGTAAATTGTGCAAATGAAGCATGCCACTTGCTTTTTATTCAATGTAAAAGCTGTAAAGGAAAAACACAAAATTGTTGTTCTGATACTTGTACCTCAATTATTCAGTTGCCCTTTGAAGAACAAAAATTACTCCGGAAGGGCTTTCAAAACAGTAATAAAATTTTTAAAAAAGGTAGATCAGAGGTTTTAAAATTTAAAAGCCAATAAAAAAAGGAAGCTTTTTATATGTCTGAATTAACTGTATCTTTACTTTTCACATTTTAATATTTTGTTTATGAGTTGCGCGTCTTGTTCTTCATCTGAAGGTTTACCAATGGGCTGTAAAAACAATGGGACTTGTGGGACAGATAGCTGCAATAAACTGACCGTTTTTGATTGGTTGTCCAATATGCAATTACCCAATGGACAGAAGCTGTTTGATGTTGTTGAGGTACGATTTAAAAATAGCAGAAAAGCATTTTATCGTAAAAATGAGCTTCAAAACCTGAATATTGGTGATATAGTTGCTACAGAGACTCAAAGCGGTCATGACATAGGCCAGGTTACTCTGACAGGTGAGTTAGTTCGTTTCCAGATGAGAAAGAAGAAGGTTAAAGAGAACGGCGAGGAGGTTTTGAAGATTTACAGAAAGGCAAGTCAAAAAGACATTGATGTTTGGCAGCAAGCCCGCGATCGAGAAAAAATTATTCAGAAACGTGCACGTGAAATGGCCATATTTTTAAATTTGGAGATGAAAATTTCTGACGTTGAGTTTCAAGGTGATGGATCAAAAGCAACCTTTTATTACACCGCAGAAAAACGAGTTGATTTCCGTCAACTAATCAAGGATATGGCTCAAGCGTTTAGTATTCGAATCGATATGCGACAAGTTGGTTTGCGCCAAGAAGCCTCACGACTAGGAGGAATTGGCTCTTGTGGAAGAGAGTTGTGTTGTTCTACTTGGTTGACAGATTTCAGATCCGTTTCAACATCTGCTGCACGCTACCAACAACTGTCTCTAAACCCACAAAAACTCTCAGGTCAATGCGGAAAATTGAAGTGTTGCTTGAACTATGAATTAGATTCTTATCGAAATGCTTTAAAGGCTTTTCCAAAAACCGAAACGAAACTTCAGACTAGCAAAGGAGTAGGAGTTTGTCAAAAAATAGATATTTTCAAAGGATACATGTGGTATGCTTACAAAGGTGAGTGGATGAACTGGCATTTATTGACAACAGATCAAGTAAAGCAAATAATAGAATTGAATAACGCCAAAAAAACAGTTTTAAGCTTAGAAGATTTTTCTCAAGAAATTAAGGTAGGTGCCCCCGAGAAGGTTTTTGAAAATGTTGTTGGTCAGGATAGTTTGAATCGTTTTGATCGTCCTAAACAAACAATAAATAAAAACAAGACGCGATCAAGAAAAAACAATAACCGAAAGAAAAATGCATAAGCTTAGCATTCTCATAGTTTTTATTCTGATTACTTCTTGTGATTCAACTGTTATTTTTAGAGAATACTATTCTTTTTCAAAAGGTTGGTATTCCTCGGAAGCTGTTTCGTTTTCTATTACCCAAATTCCTCAAACTCCATCAAACATTTATGTTCATATTCGCAACAACAACGATTATCCTTATTCAAACTTATTTTTGATTGCTGAGATACGAGATTCTGTTCAAACAATCTTTAGAGATACCCTAGAGTATGCAATGGCGGATCCCCAAGGCAAGTGGCTTGGTAAAGGATTTTTAGATGTTAAAGAAAGTAAGTTATGGTGGAAAGAGGGATGGATTCCTGAACACGAGGGGCCCTATTATGTTGATCTTTTTCAACGAGTACGAAATAATGGTGATATAGAGGGGGTTCATCTTTTAGAAGGAATCCTCAATGTAGGTATTGCTGTAGAATCAAAAATTCAGCCTTGATGGCTTCAAATAAAAAAAAGATTGTTAAAAAAGGAGGCAATCCTTTCAGAAAACCTTTGTGGTTTTTCTGGTCAATTTTTGCATTGGGAATTTTATCGGTTATCATCTTGTTTTCAGGTGCTGCACTTGGAGTATTGGGTAAAATGCCCGAACTACAACAACTTGATAACCCAAAAACCAATTTGGCAACTCAAATTTTATCGAGTGACGGAGTTGTTTTAGGGAAGTTTTATTTTAATGATAATCGAACCCCAATTATCTTCGATGCTCTTCCAGAAAATTTACTTCAAGCCCTAATAGCAACGGAAGATGAAAGATTTTTTAGCCATTCTGGGATTGACTTGAAGGGAACGTTACGTGCAGTTGCGTATTTGGGCAAAAAAGGAGGGGCGAGTACTATCAGTCAACAGTTGGCTCGTCAATTGTTTGTTGGGGTTCGTTCACGAAATAACGTTGAAGCCGTTCTTCAAAAGTTCAAAGAATGGTTCTTGGCTGTGCAACTGGAGCGACGGTATACTAAAGAGGAGATCATAGCGATGTATTTTAACATTTATGACTTTGGGTACAGTGCCGATGGTATACAATCTGCAGCTAAAATATACTTCAACACTACTCCTAGCAAACTGCGTGTTGAGCAATCTGCTACTCTAGTTGGGATGCTCAAAAATTCATCTTTGTACAATCCACTTCGACGACCAGAACGGGTTGAAAAAAGAAGAAATATTGTGTTTCAACAAATGGAGCGTAATAATTTCATTTCCCCAAAAGAACTGGATTCCCTTAAAGCGATTCCTTTGGAACTTGATTACACACCTGATTCTCACAGAGAAGGATTGGCCACATATTTTAGAGCTTATTTACAGCAATTTATGCGAAAGTGGACTTTGGAAAATCTTAAAGAGGACGGTTCCAAATACGATATTTTTCGAGATGGACTTCGCATTTACACAACTATTGATTCTCGTTTGCAAAAAATAGGAGAAGAATCTGTAGTGGCTCATATTTCAAATTTGCAGAAAGAGTTTTTTTTGCAAAATACACCTGAAGCGAATCCAACAGCTCCTTTTTTAGACCTTAGAGAAGGCGAAATAGACACTTTACTTCAAACTACTGCAAGAAGATCCGAACGTTGGCGTAAAATGAGCTCTTCGGGTAAAGACGAAGAAACTATTTGGGAAACTTTTCAAAAACCTGTAAAAATGCAAGTTTTTAGCTGGAAAGGGGATCGAGATACTATTATGAGTCCATTGGATTCAATTCAATATTACAAGCATTTTCTGAGAGCTTCTATGATGTCTATGAACCCCTTAACAGGCCACGTTAAGGCTTGGGTTGGTGGTTTTAATTACAAACATTTTCAATACGATCAAGTAAAACAGGGACGTCGCCAAATCGGGTCGACATTTAAACCGTTTTTATATGCTACTGCAATTGACCAATTGCGTCTTTCACCCTGCGATATTTTACCTGATGCGCTTTTTTGTATTGAACCACTAAAACACGGTAATGTCGACGCTTGGTGTCCAAAGAATTCGGGTAATAAGTATGGTCAAATGCGGACTTTAAAAAATGCATTAGCCAACTCAATTAATACTGTTAGCGCCAGATTGATGGATCGTGTAGGACCCCGGCCCGTTGTCAATTTGGCTCGAAAGATGGGGATTACTTCCTATTTACCAAAAGTACCTTCAATCGCTCTGGGTACTCCAGACATTAGCTTATTTGAAATGGTAGGTGCTTATAGTACTTTTGCTAACAAAGGGGTTTATGTTAAACCAATAATGATTTCTCGAATTGAAGACAAAAATGGTACTATATTATTTGAAGTAGTTCCAGAAACAAATGATGTATTGAGTCAAGAGGCTGCTTATGTTACCATCGATTTACTCAAAGGGGTTACTGAATCAGGGTCGGGAATTCGTTTACGCCATCAAGGGGCGGATGAACACAATTATGCTTATAAAAATGTTGTTACAGGATACCCCTATGAATTTAAAAATCCGATTGCCGGAAAAACAGGAACCACTCAAAACCAAAGTGATGGCTGGTTTATGGGAATGGTACCCAACTTGGTTACTGGAGTTTGGGTTGGTGGAGAAGATCGGGCAGTACATTTTGAGGACATTGCCTTTGGACAAGGAGCAACTATGGCACTACCTATATGGGCAATGTACATGAAAGCAGCCTATGCTATGCCAGAATTGGGAATTTCTGCTGAAGACTTTGAAGCTCCAGATGAATTAACGATTCCTATTAATTGTAACCAACAGAATTCGACAGACAGTCTTCTTGAAGAAAACAAAAAAGAAGATTTAGAGGGCCTCGGATTTTAGCGGTTGTCCGAATCATGCCATTCGGCAAAGGAAGTTTCTGTTTCTCTGAGTTTTAGTGCATTCAATGAAATTTCTTTGGGGAGTCTATTTTTGATTTTGTTTGCAAAATCAATTACCATCATCTCACTTGTTGGTTGATAATTGACTTTCAACACCTTATGACCCCTAGATTCCATTTCTTCTGCAAGTTCTTTGTGTGGCGAGGAAACATTTAAAACTGTTGCATGATCAAAGGGAATGACAATTTCTTCTTTAACAATTTTTTTGAGATCACTAAAATCAATGACCATTCCGTTTTTGGTTTGTTTTGCATCGTTTATTGGAGTTCCAATTACTGTCACAGCTAATTTGTAACTGTGACCATGAACATTTTTGCATAGGCCATCGTAACCGTAAAGGGCATGACCTGTTTCAAAATGAAATTCTTTTGTGATTCTTATTTTTTGAGTCATGATTGAAAGTGTAATCCGTATTTATATAAAACGGGCTTTTGCAAGTTCTATATTTTTTATGAATTTTAACGTTGTTGAATAAAATCTTTGAAGGATTGAATTAAGTGTGAACAATGATTTTTTGCTTTATTCCAAAAAAACCACATAATTTTTTACTCTACAAACGCATTAGCGCTACTTTTGCACTAAATTTCACTAAGAAACCCTCAATCATGAAAAACATTCTTGTCCCTATTGGTATTTCCCCTAACGCTAAAAACACTTTAGCTTATGCAATTGTTTTAGCAAAATATTACAAAGCCTCTCTTTTTGTTATAGACTCTTACAATGCGACAATGACGCCTGCACATATTTCATTGGCAAAGAAAGTAATTCACCAACAAAATTTCAATCGTGTCAAGGAAATGGTTCAATCGGTTCAGAATGATTCTGTTGAAATAAAAACAGTTAATTACAAAGGAGATCTTTTGAAAGGTATCGAATCTTTAGATTCCGAAATCGGGTTGGATTTAATTTTAGTTGGCCCAAAAAGTAACGATATTAATGTAGAGCTTTTTCTAGGAAAGACATCAGGAAAGATTGTCAAGAAAACAAAAATCCCCGTCTTATTGGTTCCTATTGGTGTTTCGTTTAGTATCCCAAGACGTGCCTTGTTTGCTTTTAAATTGGGAAAAATAGAAGGAGAAAAGTCTCTCAACCCACTCAAAGAATTGGTTCAGACTTTTAAAACTAAAATCAGCCTTTTACTTGTTAAAACTCCAGGCTACCAAGATAAAAGATTAGATGTAGACCATGAAATAGTAGAACTCTCCGAAGGATTAAAGTCTACCGATAATGCGACTGTTTATCAAGGAGTATTAGAACATTTCTCTAGCGTAAATCCCGACCTACTTGTTGTTTTTGCTCGAAAAAGAGGTTTTTTTGAAAAGTTGATGGAATCTGATGTTATTTACAAAAAAGAGTTTTATGTAAATATCCCAGTTCTTATTTTGAAAAATTGCTAATTTTTTTTTAACTCTAATATTTGGTTCGGGATGGATATTATTCATTATTCTAGACTGTTTTTGTGTGTTATCTTTTTTTTCACTCAATCGGTTTCTCACGCACAAAAATACTTTAGCTTAGGTGTAGATAACGACCTCTATTTCTTGGGTGATAAATACTACTCAAGTGGAATTTTTTTACAATACGGAAAACAGTTAATTCCAAAAGAAAAAGCTGAACAAGAATTTCCAAAGAGTTATTTGCTCTGGGAATTGGGGCAAGAAATTTACACACCTTCTAATAGGTTAACAACGGACACATCAGGGTACGATTATCCCTATGGCGGCTGGCTCTATATTAAAGTTTCTTTTCAAAAAGGGATTACGAGCAATAAACAATGGCAATGGGGTGTTGAGCTGGGAGCAACTGGTGATGCTTCTTTAGCCCAATGGATGCAAAATACGTATCATCGTTTGTTTTTGAATTTGAAAGAATTACCTTGGATTGATGAGGTACCCCAAGCTTTCCATTTGAATATTTTTGCGGACTCTTTTAGACGTTGGCAAGTAGGAGAATATGTTGCACTTCAATCCCATTTATTTTCTAAATTAGGAACTCAGCGAATTTTTGCCGGACTTGCTTTGGGTTTGAATTTTGGGAAACAAATTGTATTGCCCATTGGAGGTAATGTGCTGCTTGAAAAAAAGAAGGGAAGCGGAGTTTATTTCGGTGGGAGAATCCAATACATTGCACATGATTACATGCTTTCTGGGAGTTTGTTTAATGATAACGGACCCTTTACCTTGCCTTTAAATCGGGTACGAGCATTGGTTGAGTTTGGTTATTCATTTCACAAAGGACCTTGGCGGATTTCAACTGTTTTTTTTAATCGAAGCCCAGACAACAAGATTCAGTCACAAAAAAGTCATCGTTACTTAAAAATTTCAATAACCCGGTTTCTAGAAAAACAAGGGAAAAAATAAGTGTTAATTTTTTTACTTAGCCTGTCCTTTTATTAACTTGATAATCCAACTACTAAAACAACCTATTTGTGAAAAGATTTTTTACGTTCATCGTGTTCACTCTGTTATTAAGCTCTTGTATTACGGTTAAGGTTTACAAGATGGATCAGGATTCGATAGAAGAACCTAAAGAACCAATTCAAAAAAAATCAGCCTTATTATCTTCAGGAATGATCGTCCCATTGATGATTGGGGATTTAGAAATTTATTTTTTTGGAGAAGACCCGGAAATAGTTCATTTTGAAGGAAAAGAAAGCAGTCCTCATTTTAATAAGAATGTTTTTGTTTTTGAAAGTAAAGATTCTTTAGAACTCTTCCATTGGATCGCAAAACAGGAAGATTCACTTTCTGGGAAGGCGATTTTTATTAAAGAAAATAAAGGGAAAATCAAAGTTCAACGCATCTCTGAAGAATTTGGTCTTATTGTAATTTTAGATGGTGAAGAAATGGATCCAGATTTTGATTTAGAAAAACTGAATGTTGATGACATTGAGCGTATTGAAGTATTAAAAGGTCAAAAAGCCCAACAAAAAGTGGGCATTAAGGGTAAAAATGGAGTTGTAATTATTAAGATGAAAAATTAATACTTGTCCATTAGTAAAAATTGTGTTCCCTGTCTTTTTTGAAATCTATTTTTGGATAAAGTTGATTTCCCATTGTGTTGGTATTTTCGGTTTCTAAACTGATTCCTATTGTGTTGGTTTCCACAGTAAATATTTGTGCCGATTCCAGTAATTGTATTGCTATTTTTTTACCTCGGTGTTTAGGGCTTACAAAGAGGTAGTTTAAGATGCACAAAGGCGTTATGCAAATCGAAGAATACTCTGGTAGAGTTGTGTAAAACCAACTGCTTTTGAATCTTTATAAGCCATAAAAACAACACTTTGTTTTTATGGCTAATCTTTGCTTTAAAAATTCTTTTGCTGCCTTGAGATTGGTTTTTTTATTTTAAAAAACACACGATAAGAACGGAAAAGTAGAGTTAAATCGTCAAGTTAACTTTTTGTTGCTTTGCAAATTGTAATTATCAGTTGGAGGGTTTTTTTGAGCTTAAAAAAGTATAATGTATCCCCAGTAAAATACCATTAAAATAATTGGTCTCTCGTTGGAGGGGGTTTGTTTCGCTTTTTTGAAATTGATATTGTAGAGATACACTGAATCGCTTCCATACAGAATAGTGAACCGCAGAAAGCATCCCAAAACTATTGCTGAAAGTTCCATCAGGATATGATACCGCCACTTTTTTTGTGTTTGTTGGTGGATCTCCTTTGGCACTTAGTATAAAATTATAAATAAACCCCAATTCGATTTTGACTCTGTTTACTGGATACAACCTTCCGGTCAAAGGAATGGAAAGAAAGATTAGTTCATCTTCAGATTGATCTTTTTCTGAGTTGTATGCGTATTTAAGCGAGTGAATATCGATCCCAGTTCGTAGACCATAACTTTTTTTGAAATTGTAACGAACAGTTCCTCCTAAGCTTATTCCTAATTTACCCTTTGTTGTTCGGTTATTTGTATTGAAGAAGTTTGGGGCAATGTGTAAGTCATAATTCCATTTGCGCAATCCCACATTTTCTATATCTGCTTTTCCGTATTGTTGAATTAAAAGGTCTCCACTTTGTGCTTTAGAGCTTTGAAAATAAAGAATGCTTATGGAAAGTAAAAGAGGATAAAACAGAGAATTTGTCATCGTTCAACAATGAGAGATTTGAGTTTAAAAATACGGAACTGTTTTTACTTTACATTGTTTTTAATTAAAAGCTTATATTTACCATACAGCAGTATTAATATTTTTAAAAACTGAACAAATGTCAAGTAAATTTTTTGGAAATAGAACCGTAAAAAGCACAGATAAAACTGGAGCAAAAAAAACCCCAAAAGCTAAAACTGCTTCTAAAAGTAATGCTGGAGTTCGTAAAGTTGGACGTGGGAAATAAGGGTAAAATTAACTTACACAGAAGCATTTATTTTTAATCTGTTTAGTTAATTTATCAAGGGAAATTAATAAGAGAATTCCATTGATTCTTGAGCTTTGGTTCTTTTGTTGACTATATTTTACCATCTGCAAACTGGATGTCTTGAACATTGTAGTCAAAAAATTATTTGCCATTCTCATCTACGTCAGTGTATCCATCTCCAGTTGTTAACCATTATTCAATTACTTCCTCTTAGTTTTTGGCATCAGCTGATTTGGTATTGTTGAATTGAAAGATCTTATTTATTCCACCTCATGTTTTTTTGTTTAATTTTAAATTCAGAGTAAAAAGTCCTCGTTGATAAAAAAGCTGTCTTTGAAATGAGGATGCAAACATATTAAACGCCAAGTAATCAATTTATAATTACATAAATGAAATCAGAAAAAATAACATACGCCTCCTCTATTTCTGAGGGAAAAGGGAAGATTCTTTTTTGTAACGCATCAGCATCTTTTGATTTTAGTTTTACTTTTTTCAAAAAGATCTTTTCTACACTTATTTTTTTATCACTAATAATTGTTGGTTGTATTCCAAAATACAATGAGTGTGAATCACTAAAAAACAGGAAAGAAATAGCTTGTACCAAAGAATATGCTCCTGTTTGCGGATGTAATAACAAAACCTATTCGAATAAATGTGTTGCTGCTACTTGGGGGATAAATGAATTTAAGATTGGTGCTTGTATCACAAATTAGCCATTAAAATTAACCATTAAAACTCAGAAGTACATGTATTTACTAATGAAGATTTATTTGGTATCAGTCATTTCTAAAAGGCCCCTGACTGACTTATGGACGATCTTTTATCTTTCCATCAAGAGTTTAATTATTTAAAAGAAAATTCATTTATTAAGCTTGTTAACTTTAGATTTATTAATTTCAAACTAATATTAGTTATGGAATAAACTTACTTTGATTTACTTTCAAAATAAAAATGAATATTTCTGTTTGAACATAAAGTCACAATTTTCCTAAAGTTTCCCCTAGATGGATCAAATACACTGCCGCATATACCATCATCATTATCACTTCCAACCGCTTGAACAAACTGACATCTCTCATCTGGAACTGCTGAAAGTGTCATTGTTGCTCCTCTATCGGAAGTCCCGGTAGCTTCCGGTAATACTGAACCTCCAGCTAAATTAGTAATAGTCAAGGTGTATTAAGTGCCAACTTGGGTTGTTAGTTCCCTATCATCACTGGAACAGCTGAAGATTAACGTCAATGTTATTAGGTATAAAAAAGTGAGTAAAGGTAGATTTTTCTTGTTATAGGTTGAGCTCATTAATTGATCGTAATTAAAAAAATTTAATCTGTATTAGCTT